>Ga0070732_10001573_pt1 | contig 12448 bp, 10 predicted proteins | sample Coa_R1_5_FD_66449 | JGI IMG/M metagenome (GOLD analysis project Ga0070732, IMG submission 66449) | Surface soil microbial communities from Centralia Pennsylvania, which are recovering from an underground coalmine fire - Coalmine... | ecosystem: Environmental > Terrestrial > Soil > Unclassified ...
GAAAGCACAAGCCGCTCCTGCTCAAACGGACTCTTCTTCAGCTGCCACGCCCGGCACCGTGAACATCAACGTCACGGTCGACGCGCTCAGCAACCGGCATCCGATCAGCTCTTACGTTTACGGAGGCGCTTATCCGCAAGATGCGCCGACCATCACCGACAGCGGGCTGACCGTGGTTCGCTGGGGCGGCAATGCGACTTCGCGCTACAACTGGAAGCTCTTCACTTACAACGCCGCGAACGACTATTACTACGAAGACTTTAGCTACACCGAAATCGGAGACGCGGATTCCGCCAAGTTCATCACCGACGTGAACAAGGCAGGCAGCCATCCGCTGATGACCATGGTGATGCTTCCCTGGGTGGCGCAAAGCGCCGAGAACGGATCGAACGGCCACTGGAGCTTCTCGGTGGCAAAGTATGGTGCGCAGTGCTCCGTCGACCCTTTCAATACGGATGCGGGGAACGGCTTGAAGACGGATTGCAGCACTGCGCTGACCGCCAATCCGAACGATGCGAATGTTCCTCTGCTAGACCAGCCAAGAACGAGCGACCCACCAGGTAGCGTCTACCGCAATCAATGGGCGGCAGCTCTGGCCACGGCGTTCGGCACCGCGCCTCACTTCTACGACATGGATAACGAGATCGACATCTGGGGAGGCACGCATCGCGACGTGCATCCATCGCCCACCGCTTACAACGAAATGCGCGACACGTTCGTCACCGAAGCACGCAAGCTGAAGGGCTGGGACCCCAAGGCGCTGCGGCTTGGTCCGGTGAGCTGCTGCTGGTGGTTCTACTGGAATGGCGCGAACGGCAACGACAAAGGCGCGCACGCCGGAGTCGATCTGCTGCCGTGGTGGCTCAACGAAGTCTACTGGGAAGATAGGCGCGACAAGACACGGTCGGTAGATGTCCTGGATGTTCACGCCTATCCCGATAGTCCCGACACTTCGACCTGGACCACGGCGCAGAAACAGGCACTGGCCGCGCGCATCTACCGCGATTATTGGGATCCCACGTATGTCAGCGAATCAGGTTCCATCAATCAGAATTGGGCGACGTTCATCCAGCCGAATAAGACGATACCGTTCCGGATTCCCCGCATTCGCGCGACTGCGAACATGATTTATCCCGGAACGCCGATCAGCTTCACGGAATGGAGCGCGGCATTTGCAGGAGAGGCTGATTTCTCGACGGCGCTCGGAGACGCGGACGCTTACGGTATTCTCGGCCGCGAGCGCGTGTGTCTGGCCTCGCGTTGGGTGGCTCCGGTGCCGGCGAATCCCAACTATCTCGCGCTTAAATTGTTTACGAATTACGACGCCCAGCATCACGGATTCGGCACCACTTCGGTTTCCGCGACGAACAATGGCGATCCGAATCTGTTCAGCAGCTACGCGGCCCTGAATTCGACTGGCACCGCCATGACCTTACTCGTTCTGAACAAAGATCCTTTGAAGACGGATCAAGTGCAGCTTTCTTTCAATGGATTCGCGCCCCAGCAGGTGACAAAGTACATGTTGTCGTCGGCGAATCCCAAGCAGATTGTTGCTTCCACGACTTCGGCATGGTCCTCCAGCATGAGCTTTGCCCCATACTCTGCGACCCTGCTGGTAATGACCGGTACATCGCAGACGCCGGGCGCCGAGTGGGACTTGAATCCAGATACGACGATGGTTGCATCCGGCAACAAAGTGACGCTGAGCCCGAAGATCACGTCTGGAACAGCCACGGTGACGCTAGGAACGCCGACCTCCGATAGCGGCATCAGCCTTGTCGTATCGCAACCGACTTTGAGCGCCGGGCACAGCGGAAGGATAACGGTGACCGCGGGCAGCACGCCGGGCTTCTATCACTACAGCATGCCGAGCACCGACACCAACGGCGTCGCGCAGCAACAGGGAGGGTGGATTCTTGTGGGCAATCCTCCAGCGACCCTTACGAAAATAGGCGACAAACAGAAGGGTACGGCGGGCAGCCAACTCACCCTCAGCGTGACCTTGAACCCTGGGCAATCGGGCGGAAGCGCCTCGGGTGCGACAGTGTTCTTTACAGCCACGGCTGGCACGCTCTCCGGGCGGATCGTCACAACGGATTCGACCGGGAAGGCATCGGTCGTGCTGACGCTGCCCTCAAAACTTGGGTCGGTGCACGTAACAGCGGAGGGACAGTACGCACTCGGGCATCCGCAAGTGACCTTCACCGAAACGGCTCAGTAGCGCGATATTTGTCGTTTGTCAAAGATTCGCAGATAATTCGGGCATCGGCAAACCCGGCACAAATCGAGAGCGTAAGGCGCCCCGGACGGCGACGCCTCAGGCTGCCGCTCACACCAAATCTGGGCCACAACAGCCCACCGATCTGCGGCTCGGCCACATCGTGAGTCTGCTGATGGAGCATGCCACGGTTGTGGTCAGTGGGACGAAGATCGCCGAGGAGATATCTTCGAGTCGCTCGGAGGTCTGGCGGCTGGTTCAGCAACTGCGCAGCATGGGTGTGGATGTCGCGGGCCATCCCGCCACCGGATATCAGCTGCGTTCGGTTCCGGATCTGTTGCTGCCTGAGATTCTTCGGCCGCTCGTGCGCCGCACCATTTTCGACGCGCACCTGCATCACTTCTACAAGATTGGATCGACCAACAGCGCCGCTATGGCCGCTGCCGCGGAAGGCGCGCCGGAAGGCAGCGTGTTTCTTGCTGAAGAGCAGACCGCAGGCCGCGGCCGGGGAGCCAATTCGTGGCAGTCTCCGCGATCGACCGGAATCTACTGCTCGGTGATCCTGCGGCCGGCATTGCCGCCTTCCGATATTCTGGCGCTTTCATTAGCCGCCGGGCTGGCGGTGCGGACTGCGATTCACGAGGTGGACTCCCGTGTTGAGGTGGATCTCAAGTGGCCGAATGACGTCTTGCTCAACGGCAAGAAAATCTGCGGGATTCTCACCGAGATGAATGCCGAGGCCACGCGAGCGCGTTACATCGTGGTGGGAATCGGCATCAACGTGAATCAGGCGAACTTTCCCAAGGATCTGGCGGCGACCTCTCTTCGCCTTGCCACTGGCACCGAGTGGTCGCGCGTGGAGCTTGCTGGCGCTTTGTTAAAATCACTCGACCGCGAATATCGGCAACTGATCGACGATGGAGACTCGAAAGAATCCATCTTGCAGCGCTTCGCGCAGAATTCCTCCTGGGTGCTGGGAAAGCGGGTTCGTATCGAAGAAAACGGCTCGGCATTCGAGGGAACGACGGAAGGACTCGATCCGCGTGGGTTCTTGCAGGTCCGGACGCCGCATGGATTGCAGACGGTTTTGAGCGGGACTGTGCGAGAGAGGTAGTGCCGAAGACACATTGCTGTCAGATACCCTCTGTGTCCTTTGTGCTGAACGCACTTGAACTCACCACCGAGGACATAGAGGGACACAGAGAAAGCAAAAAGCAGAGGTGGCGGGCGAGACAGCCGCGGGACGGCGGCGCGACAAATCATGCTTCTGGTCATTGACGTAGGCAATACGAACACGGTGCTGGGCGTCTTCGCCCGGGTTGCTAAAGTGCAGCTTGGAGGCGACGCCGAGGATCCGCCGCGCTACGAGCGCCTCGTGGCGAACTGGCGCGTTGCGACCTCTCGCACCAGCACCGTCGACGAATACGGAGTGCTGTTCCGCAACTTGTTTTCCATGGCGGGGCTGGAGTCGAAAGGGATTTACGGAATTGTAGTTTCGTCGGTTGTGCCCCCGCTCGATCCCGTGCTGCGGCAGGTGTGCGAGCGGTATTTCAATCTGCGGCCGCTCTTGATTGAGCCTGGCGTCAAGACGGGAATGCCTGTGCACTACGACAATCCGGCGGAAGTGGGCGCGGATCGCATTGTGAATGCCGTCGCGGCCTTCTACAAATATGGCGGGCCGTGCGTGATCGTCGACTTCGGAACGGCCACCACCTTCGATTGCGTTTCGGCCAAGGGAGAATACCTCGGCGGCGTCATCTGTCCGGGGATCGGCATTTCGGCGGACGCACTCTTCGAGCGTACGGCCAGATTGCCGCGCGTGGAGATTCGTAAGCCCGCACGGGTGATCGGATCGAACACCGTCGGTAGCCTGCAGTCTGGTCTGTACTACGGATACCTCGGCCTCGTGGATGGCATTCTTGAATTGCTGCTGGCAGAACTCGGATCGGAAACGCGCGTGCTCGCGACCGGCGGCCTGGGCCCGATGATTGGCACAGGCTCGAAGTACATCAAGCACGTGGACGATTTCCTCACGCTCGAAGGGCTTCGCATCATCTGGGAGCGGAACGCCGTGGGGCGGAAGGACGCGGTGACGAAGACGGGCGCAAAATCGGCTGGCAAAACCCCAAAAACTCCAGCGCAGAAATCCTCGAATGGCGATGGAAAGGTGGGCGCTCCCGCGCCTCGCACCGTTCGCTGACCCGACGTGGAGAATTACTTCAATTACTTTACCGAGGTCGAGGAACGCTACCTGCGGCGCCGCGGCGGAGGACTACTGCTCTCCACCCTCGACTGGGCCTTGATTGAAACCTGGAAAGATGCGGGTATCCCGCTGCAGGCGGTGCTGCGTGGGATCGATGCGGCTTTTGATAAGTACGATCAGCGTCCATCGAAGACCAAGAAGATCAATAGCCTGGCCTATTGTTCGCAGGAAGTGCTGGCGGCGGCGGAGGAGATGAAAGAAGCTGTGGTCGGCGTGGGAGCGGCCGCCGAGCGGCCCCGCGCGAATCAGGGATTTGAGTCGGAGACCATCTCTGCGTTCCTCGAACGCAATGCCAACGAACTTGAGGCTGCGAAGATTCCCGAGACCGCTAAGATGGCGCAAATCGTCGTATCAGATGCAGCTAGGACTTTGCGGGAGCTGGCTGCACAAAACGCGGGTAAATCAGGCGGACGCCTGGAAGATCTGGAGCGCCGCCTGACCGTGCTTGAGGAAAAGCTCTTCGCGGCACTGTTGACCTCGACACCAGATGAAGAGATCGTCAGGGTTCGTGCGGAAGCGGATCGCGACCTGGCGCCGTATCGCCGGAAGATGTCCGGTCCGCAGATCGAGCAACTGCAGAAGCAGTATGTGCAAAAGAGACTCCTCGAGAAATACAGACTGCCCCGGCTCAGCCTGTTCTACATGTGATCGCCTGTGATCCAGAAATTTGACGCGTTGATTCTTGGAGGCGGAGCGGCTGGCCTGATGTGCGCCATAGAGGCGGGCAAGCGGGGACGCCGGGTTGCGGTGCTGGAGCACGCCGACCGGATCGGCAAGAAGATTCTGATTTCCGGCGGTGGCCGCTGCAATTTCACCAACATTCACTGCGAGCCCGAGAATTTTCTCAGCGCGAATCCGCACTTCCCGAAATCAGCCTTGGCGCGCTACGCGCCTGCCGACTTCATCGCGCTCGTCGAAAAACATCGCATCCGCTACCACGAGAAAACGCTTGGACAACTGTTTTGCGACGGCTCGGCGCGAGAGATCGTCACCCTGCTGGAACAGGAGTGTCGGGCGGCGAATGTCACCATCGTCGTGAACGCGAAGATTTGCGAAGTGAGCAGCGAAGCCGAGTTCAAGGTGAGAACCGCGAACGCGGAGTTCAGTTCGGCCGCTGTCGTGGTCGCCACCGGTGGCTTGTCCATTCCGAAGATCGGTGCCACGTCGTTTGGCTACGATGTGGCACGGAAGATCGGACTAAAGATTCGCGGGCCGCGCCCGGGTCTGGTTCCCCTGGTGCTCGCGCAGCCCGATTGCTCGCGTTACTGCGACTTGGCAGGTGTTTCCGCCGACGTCGTCGCCTCGTGCGACGGGCAGCAGTTTCGCGAGAAGATGCTGATCACCCACCGCGGCCTGAGCGGCCCCGCGATCCTGCAGATCTCCTCGTACTGGGAGAAGTCGCTTCCGGTAAACATCGATTTGGCGCCTGGGCGCGAGGTGACTAATTCCTTTCACGATCCTGAAGTCCCCAGGAACGTGACCGCTCTTCGATCAGAATTGAGGAAGATCCTCCCGGCCCGGTTTGCCGACCGCTGGCTGGAACACCACGCGCCCGCCAGCTGGACGAATGCCGCTCTCGCCGACTTCGAGCAGCAGATTCACGGTTGGAGCCTTCGTCCATCGGGCACGGAGGGATTCGAAAAGGCCGAGGTGACCACCGGAGGGATCGACACCGACGAACTTTCCGCGAAGACAATGGAGTGCCGCAAAGTGCCGGGTCTCTACTTCATCGGAGAAGTTGTCGATGTGACCGGACATCTTGGCGGCTTCAACTTTCAGTGGGCGTGGGCTTCGGGAGCGGCGGCGGGACGAGCGCTTTAACTCGTCAGTTAGAATCACCTCTTGCTCCTCACAATCGAAAAGATGATCTACGGCGGCGATGGATTGGCCCACCTGCCCCCCGACGAGAAAGGCCGTGGCAAAGCCGTCTTCATTCCGTTCGTGCTGAGCGGAGAGAAGGTTGAGGCTACACTCGCCGACCAGAAGCCGGGCTTCGCAAGGGCGCGCGCGGACTCGATCCTGGAGCCGTCGCCTCATCGAGTCGAACCGGGCTGCCCGCATTTCGGACGCTGCGGCGGCTGCCATTACCAGCACTCAAGCTACGAACATCAACTCGAGATCAAAAAGGAAATCCTGCGCGAGACTCTGAAGCGCACCGCCAAACTGGAGTTGTCGGTCGACATTCAGGTTCATCCCTCGCCGCCCTGGAACTACCGCAATCGTTCGCGGCTCAAGGTGCAAACCACGCCCGAGTTCAGAGCGGGATATTTCAAGATGGCGTCGCACGAGCTGCTGCCAGTGGAAGAGTGCCCGATCAGTTCGCCGCTGATCGATCGGGGCATCGCCGCACTCTGGCAAAGTGGCCACGCGGGAAAAGTGCCCACGGGAGTCGACGCGGTTGAGTTCTTCGCGAATGCAGATGACACGCAACTCCTGGTCGAGGTTTCGGCGAGGCCAGATTCCCGCCGCGCCGCCCTGCGAGCCTGGGCTGAGGATTTTCAAAGTTCCATGGCCGAGATCACCGGTGTGGTAGTCTTCCGCGAAGCCCCCAACGGAGTACCTGGCACGCAAGAGAGATTGCTGACCGTAGGCGCCGGTCATCTCACATATCAAACCGCGCGGGCCGCCTATCGGGTAAGCGCCGGGTCATTTTTCCAGACCAACCGGTACTTGACGGACGAACTGGTGAGAATCGTCGCCGAAGGCAACTCCGGCGGGGATGCGCTCGATCTTTACGCCGGTGTGGGCCTGTTTTCCACAGCCCTTTGTGACATGCGTCACATCGTTTCTGTTGAGTCGTCACAGACATCCACAGCCGACCTTTCATACAATCTGAGCTCGAACGGACAGGCTGTCCGGGCCACGACAGAAGAGTATTTATCCGGCAGCCATAATACGAACCGGGCGAGGAAGGGCGCAGTTCTCCCCCCTCCCGCATATAAGCCCGACCTGGCGGTGGTGGACCCACCTCGAGTTGGCCTGGGAGAACGCGTGGCGCGCATGTTGGTGACCATGGGCGCGCCACGCGTTGTTTATGTTTCATGCGATCCGGTAACCCTGGCCCGCGATCTGGTGGTTGTGCTGGCGGGTGGATATCGCATCGAGCGGGTTCACCTGGTCGATCTGTTCCCGCAGACGTACCACCTCGAGAGCGTCGTTCACCTCGTACGCTAAGATGTGTCCGATTCCTCCGCGAATCGGCCCCTTGAGTCCTTCTGATGATTGCGTCCCCCACTTCGTCTGGCCCTCCTGCCTTCCAATTCAAAGCGCCGCGGCAACCGATGCTGTGGGCGGCTGCGACCTATTCTCTGGGCATTGTGGCGGGAGTTTATGCGTGGCGTCCGGCAGTCTGGTGGATCGTAGCTCTGACCGTCTTCGGCGCGGCGGCCGCATATTTTGCTAGCCTTCGTTCCGGAGTGGCCTGGCTTCTCGCTCTGGGGACGTTTTTCTTAGCCGGTGCACTCCATGTTCAAATGCGCTCCGCATCACCCCGGCTCGACACGAGCATTCTGCCCTACGCCGATCGCCGGGAGATTCAGATCACCGCACATGTCACGCGACAAGGCCGAATCCAACCTGGGGGCTTCGGGGAACTGCGGCAGACTCTCGACGTCGAAAGCGAGCAAGTCCGGACGCCCGATGGGCTGATCGTACCGGTCCACTCAGGCATTCGCGTGAATATATATAGCCCACGCGCGAATGAAGACGGTCCGACCGACCTGGCCCTCACCTCGCCACTGACGCGGACGTTTCACTACGGAGATCGAATTCGATTTCTAGCCAAGCTCAAATCGCCCCGCAATTTCCGTAATCCCGGCGCCTTCGCCTATGAGGGATACCTGGCGGATCGCGCCATCGCAGCTCTTGCCTCGGCGAAGATCGAGAATGTCGAATTGCTCCCCGGATTCGCCGGCAGCCGGGTCGAACGCTCGCGCAATCGAATGCATGCCAGCGTCATTGCAAAGGTCCATGAGCTTTGGCCTCCGCGCGAAGCGGCGCTGATCGATGCCATGATCATCGGTGAGGAAGCATTCATCGATCGCGATACGCGCGTCGACTTCCATCGCTCCGGCACGTACCACATCCTGGTCGTGTCGGGAATGAACGTCAGCATTCTCGCGTTCGTCGTCTTCTGGACGCTACGCCGCCTGCGGATTGGGGACGTTCCCGCAACACTGCTCACGGTAGCCTCCTGCGCCGGCTATGCATTCATCACCGAAGTGGGCGCGCCGGTGTGGCGTGCCACGTTGATGTGCGCCGTTTATCTGGGCACGCGGCTGCTCTATCGCGACCGCGCGATGACCAATGCGTTGGCTGCGGCTGCGTTCGGACTGCTCGTTTTCGATCCGCGGCAGCTCTTTACCGCCAGCTTCCAGATGACATTCCTATGCGTGCTGATCGTTTCGGCCATTGGCATCCCGATGCTGGAGCGCACCTCGCAGCTCTATCGCCATGCGTTGGCGAATTGGGATTCAAAAAACTATGCCGCGTTGCTGCCGCCGCGCGTGGCACAGTTCCGTCTCGACCTGCAGATGATTTCAGCCGGGGCGGCTTTATTTGTGGGAGACACCTGGGCTGCAAGGTCGATGCGCAGTTTGGCTCGCTTCTTCTTTGCAGTCTGGGATCTGCTGTTTATCTCGGCGGTGATGCAGGCGGGCCTCGCACTACCCATGGCCTATTACTTCCACCGCGCCACGACGATCGGCTTGCCGGCGAACCTGATCGTTGTGCCGCTGACTCAACTGATGATGCCGGCCGCCGTGCTCGCACTGGCGTTGGGATACGTGTCCGTGTGGCTGGCTAAACTTCCCGTCTTGGCCACGACCGTCGCGCTCAACGGAATCACCGGGACCATTCAAGGCCTGGGCGGACTGCACCTGGCTGACCTTCGGGTGGGGATGCCTTCGGCGGTCGTCATTCTGCTTGCGGTTGCCTCACTTGTGCTGGCGATGTGGACTGCGCGCCGGAAAATGTCGATGACCAGTGCGGGACTGGCAGCGGTCTTTGTCGCGTCACTGGCCCTGGCATTTGTCGCACCGTCTCCGCGCAAACACTCCGGTGTTATGGGAACTCACCGCGATCGATGTCGGAGAGGGCGACTCCATTCTCGTTATTACTCCGACCGGGAATACGCTTCTCGTCGATGCCGGAGGTCCCATTGGCCCCGGAGGCTCGCAACTCGACTTCGGAGAAGACGTGGTCTCGTCCTACTTGTGGGAACGAGGTTTCACCCGCTTGGACGCGGTGGCGATTACGCATGGGCACTCCGATCACATCGGCGGCATGATCTCAGTCCTGAGAAATTTCCGGCCGAAAGAATTGTGGGTGGGGTTGCTTCCGCCGAGTCACGCTTTGGAAAGCGTCATTTCGGCTGCGGATGCGTCGGGAGTGAAGGTCGTGCGCCACTGGGAGGGAGACGAGTTTGAATTTGGCGGAACCAACTTGCGGGTGCTCTTCCCCCCGCGCGACTGGCCCGTCGGCGACAAGCCGCAGAACAGCGACTCCATGGTGCTGAGCCTGACTTACGGGCAGTCATCGCTGCTGCTCGAAGGAGACGCCGAAAGGCGCGCGGAGCGTCGTATCTCGGCAGTCGAACATCCCTGGGCGAACCTGCTGAAGGTCGGCCACCACGGCAGCGCTAATGCCACGACACAGGACTTAATCAATTCCGCCTGGCCGCAGTTCGCGATTATTTCGGGAGGATCAGGAAATTCCTTCGGTCTTCCGCGGGCTGAAACTCTGGCGCGACTCGCGGCGGCGGGAACTCGCGTCTACCGCACCGATCTGGATGGGGCCGTGATCTTCTACCTCGATGGTCATTCGGTGAAGGCTACTTTGGCGGGTCTTCAATAACATCGATCTCAGCGGTTTCGTCGTCGTCGATGTGCGGGTTTGATTGACGATATTCCTCGATCAGGCGGCGCGCGGGCTCGGCGTCCTGCTCGCGTACGAGAATGATCATTCCGCCCAGTCCCGGGAACATTTCCTGGATCATGGCCGCGGACGTAAGATCGCTGTCGATTCCCGCTGATTCGAGCAGTCCCTTGACGATCATCGCTTCCGATTCCAGTTCGGAGTCGAAGACCTTTACAAGCTTCTCATTCGGATTGGGGCGCGCTGTCACGCTCGCTGCTGGATTCAGTGGCTCTGCCATGGGGGTCTCCAGTTCAGGATCTTGGCCCGAAGCCGAATCGGTGCCGCTAAGGATTTTACTCCTTAAGACGCGATCGAACTCTCCAGAAGCGCTGCAGGAAGGATGCCGATTCCAGGATGCGGGTTGCGGCAGCGGGACTAACCCGGAAGGGCACTTTCGGGCGGTTGCTTTCTATCAGAATTGAGGCAGAATGGGCTCACGGGCGCAACGCCACAGGGCAGAGCGTCATCCAAAGTTGTGGGTAAAGGGGATCGCATGAATGTCTCTCGGCATGCCGGAAAAGAGTCTGGATATCCGTTGGCGGAGCAGGAAGCACGCCGGGAATCGGAGGAAGAAGCAAAAAAGATCCGTCGCCTGCAGTTGATGATCAGCATGGTCATGTCGGTGATTGGACAGGATCCGAACCTCACCCTGGCGGAAGCCTCCGAATTAGCCGCCGGTGCGAAGAAAGCCGCGCTCGCCATGTTCCCCGACAAAGAACTCGCCTTTGATCTGCTCTACAAGCCGCGGTTGCAGCGGCTGATCCGGGAGCGGTTCAGGCTGCAGTAGCTTTCAGTGGGGCGAGGAAGAGATCATCAGCGTTGAACCGACTCCCGCGTACACATAATGATCTCCGAAGGCCCGTTTCAGAGCTGCGAATGCCGGTTCGCCAGTGCAATGTCCGGGAGCGATGTACCCGACTTTGAAATTATCGTGCAGCGCAGTGACGATCTTTTCTATGTCCTGATCGCTAGCGACAACAAGGTGCAAACCTCCTGCAATGAACAAGACATGCGAGTTGATGGCGCTGGCTGCTTCGACAATCTTATCGATGCCCGGATGCGAACAGCCGACGATGAACACGATACCCTCGGGCGTGTTGATGGCGAGTGATAACTCTCGCAGTTCCATCGTGCCTGGCTTGTCTGACACCAATGCAATTAAATGGATATTCGGCGCGACCTCAGTATTCCTGTCAATCAATTGGAAGTTGGCACCGGGCCAAGCCGAACCGAAACGCATAGTCTCGGGCGGGTTGCCACCGAAATAGCGCTGGTCTGCGGAGAGTGAAGAGTCCTTGCAGAAGAATGTCCCAGGCAAATCCCCGCCGTAGACGCCGAACCCTTCTTTTGGCGCGTATATCTTGACCTGAGGGTTGACCTTCAGTACATAGGAAAGCCCTCCCATGTGATCGCCGTGGCGGTGCGACATTACAACAAAATCCAGCTGCGAAAGATCGACTCCTTTAGCTTTCACGTTCTGTGCCAAGATATCGGGATTGTTCCCTGTGTCGAACAGAATGCGTTTCCCGCCATATTCGACCAGGGCAGCATAACCCCAATCCTTCTGCAGGAGAGGTGTATTGCCAAAGGCGTCGTAGAGGACCGTGATCTGGGCTCTGTTGGTTTCAGTAGCATTGGTTGCTGTTGCGGATGTTATTTCGACATGTCCAACGAAGATCAGGATTGCTAGAAGAGGAGCCTTGCCCCAGATAGACATTTTTTTTCACCTCCGCTAAGAGTCTCGAACGCAGTCGACGATGCATCATTCATCTGCCACAGAATTACTCAATACTCCCGCTCCCTTCACCGAGACTTCCACGACATCTCCCGCAACCACAGGTCCCACACCTGCGGGCGTACCCGTGGGGATCAGATCTCCCGGAAACAGAGTCATCGCCTGGGCGATGTAGCGAATCACCACGTCGAGCGGGAAGATGAAATCGCGGGTATTACCCTGCTGACGAATGTCCCCGTTCACGCGAGTTTCGACGCCGACTCCCGCCCACGGATCAATTTCATCGGTGACCAGCGGACCGACGGGGCAAAAGGTG
>Ga0070732_10001574_pt1 | contig 12447 bp, 13 predicted proteins | sample Coa_R1_5_FD_66449 | JGI IMG/M metagenome (GOLD analysis project Ga0070732, IMG submission 66449) | Surface soil microbial communities from Centralia Pennsylvania, which are recovering from an underground coalmine fire - Coalmine... | ecosystem: Environmental > Terrestrial > Soil > Unclassified ...
AATGTTGGCTTACAGTGCGGCCTTCGGTGGCGCAGCGTTCCCAGCGCTGCGATAAGGCCAGTGTTATTGATGAGGGCTTCAGCCCTTGAGGTACGCAATTTGTTTTTCAGCGAACTCGTAGGGAGCGGCTCAAGCTATTTTCAAGTTTTGAAAGGGCGCGGCTTCCAGCTGTGCCGTACTTTTGTGTGAGACAGAACTGCGGCATACAGTCTGCTGAAGAATTCAAGATTCGTATCGGAGCATCGCTTCACAGTCTGCTGAAGAATTCAAGATTCGTATCACGGCACCGTTTACAGTCTGCTGAAGAATTCAAGATTCGTATCAGGGCATCGCTTTAGCGATGCCGTAAGTGCCGCGGAGTCACGCGGCTTCAGCCGCTGCGGCTCGTCGTCGGCCAGGGAAAATGTTTTCAGCAAACCGTTTAGCCACTCCAGCCCAGTCCGTGTCTCCGCGCAGTCGCCGAAGTTAACCATGCTTAACCCGTCGTATAATCCCTTCAGATGATCACCGTTTCCAAGGAAGACTACCTCAAGTCGATTCTCGAAGCTGAGAGCGAAGGCGAGGAAGTCATCTCCGCGCGCCTGGCCGACTGGCTGAAGGTTTCTCCTCCCGCCGTAACCATGGCCCTGCGCCGCCTCAAGAAAGACGGCCTTGTCCGCGTGCGGAGCGACGGCCTCGTGCAACTCACCGCCGCCGGTCGCAAGATTGCCCGCAAGCTGACCCTGCGCCACCACCTCATCGAGCGCATGCTCTCCGAACTCTTTGGCATGGAGTGGTGGAAAGTTCACGATGAGGCCGAGCGCCTGGAACATGCGGTCTCACCGGACTTCGAATCCAAGCTCCTGGCTAAGCTGGGAGCCGACGGAGCCTGCCCGCACGGGAACCTCAGTGAAATGGAGAGCCCTGCCAGCCGGCGTCATCGTGGCCTGGTCCTGATCGCCGATGCTGTTCCGGAGAAAAGTTACGTGGTGAGAGGAATCTATGAGCGCGACCGGAGGCTCCTGGAATTTCTGGAAGCGCGCGGCATTCGGCCGGGGGCGAGAATCCGCGTCTTGGAGCACAACTACGATCAGACTCTCACTTTGGAAACCGCAAACGGCACTGTGTCGCTTGGCCAGGCCGCCGCCCAGCGAGTGTGGGTGTCGCCGCTGGAACCGCGGTCCCGGCACTAGTCCTGGTCACGCCCAGCTCGTGTTCTCTTCTTTGTGCATCTGGCGCAGATCCGCCGGCCGCTGCAGCGGCACGCCGACCGTGCGCCCAAGCAGCGCGTCAATGGTTTCGACCCACAGAATCTGACTGGAGAAGACTGTTCCAAAGTTGCGACAGATGGACTCAGCTACGGAGCCCAGCTCGACCGGATGTCCGACTTCCCGCTGCATGGATGTAACCGATTTTGCCGTGATGCCGCAAGGAATGATCAGGTTGAAGAAATCGAGATCGGTGTTCACGTTCAGAGCAAAGCCATGCGAGGTGACGAAGCGCGAGATATGAATGCCGATGGCGGCGAGCTTGCCTTCAGGGGCGGCGCGATCCGTCCATACTCCGGTCAGGCCGCACACGCGCTTGACGGGAATGCCAAAGTCGGCACAGGTGCGCATCAAGACCTCTTCCAGGCGGCGGACAAAATCTACTGCTCCCAGCGTCTTTCTTTTTCCTTCCGGCATGGCGAAACCGCGCAGATCGAAGATCGGATAACCAACGATCTGCCCTGGCCCATGAAACGTCACGTCCCCGCCGCGATCGCACTCGCAGAGCTCAACTCCGCGCTGGGCAAGGAGTTCGGGCGAGGCGATGACGTTTGCGGCCTTCGCGTTGCGGCCCAGCGTGATAACCGGCGAATGTTCCAGCAAAAGCAGAACGTCGCCGATCTTTTCTTCTTTGCGCAACTCGACAAGTTGCTGCTGCAGGCGGAGCCCGCTGGCGTAGTCGACGGTTCCGAGTTGGACAACAGAGATCAAATTCTTTTCGCCACGGATGTGCGCGGATGCACGCGGATCAAAACCAAGGCTGTTCTGTCACAGAGGGCAGGTGGGACTAACGGGCCTGGGCCTGAACCTCGACGTATGCGGAATAGGTGTGAGGCTCGGGAATTGGCTCGCCGCTTTGGGCCATGCCTTCCAAATGGAAGGCAATTGCCTCCTGCATCTCTCGTTCAACTTCCTCGCGCGTGCCCCCCGTGGCCGCGCAACCATCCAGGTCTGGGGAATAAGCAGAGTAGCCCGTGCCGGTTTTCTCAACGACAATCAGATATTTTTTCATTTCTTAAGCCCTGCCTGCTTCAGAATGCTGTTTAGAGTGCCGGCACCGAGATCGTCACCCGGCTTGTTGGGAACCGTCACCAGCCCCGACTTCAACGCATGTTTGAACTGACGGTGACTTCCTCGAGTGCGATCCAAATACCAGCCGTCCTGCTCCAACATCTTAATGACATCCCGCACTTTCATCTTACGCCCGCCCGCAATTCATCACGCGTTGATCGCAATCCCGTACACGCTATTTGATGCGTCCAGCATAGCCTCGGCCAGCGTCGGGTGCGCGTGGATTGTCCACATCAAATCTTCCACGGTGGCTTCCAGCTCCATGGCGGCAACCGCTTCCGCAATCAGTTCCGTCGCCTGCGGACCGATGATGTGCACCCCCAGAATCTCGCCGTAGTCGGCGTCGGAGACGATCTTGATGAAGCCTTCATGCTGGCCAACAATCGACGCCCGCGAGTTCGCCGTAAAGGGGAACTTGCCCACTTTCACGTTGTAGCCGTCCTCTCGCGCCTTGGTCTCGGTCAGGCCCACGCTGCCAATCTCGGGATGGCAATACGTCGCTCCCGGGATGTGCTCCGGGTTAATCGGCTTGCCCGGTTTGCCCGCAATTTTCGCCACCGCAACAATCGCCTCCATGGCGCCGACATGAGCCAGTTGTGGCGTTCCCAGCACGATATCTCCGACCGCGTACACTCCCGGCTCGGAGGTTTGCATCCAGGAATCCGTCTGGATAAATCCTCGCTCCGGCTTGATCTTGGTCTTCTCCAGCCCGACATTTTCCGTGCGCGGCTTGCGGCCCACCGCGATCAGAATCTTCTCCGCTTCGATCTTCTGCTGTTTGCCTTCGGCCGTAATCGTCACAGCTACGCCCGTCTTAGTGTTCTCGACCTTGTCGACTTTTGCGCCGGTGTGGAAGTTGATGCCTCGCTTGCGAAATGCGCGCGCCAGTTCCTTGGAAACTTCTTCGTCTTCCACGGGAACCAGCCGCGGCAGCATCTCAATGATCGTGACTTCAGAATCGAATGAGCGGTAGATCGAAGCGAACTCCACCCCTACCGCTCCTGCGCCCACAATCACCAGCGACTTCGGAATATCCTTCAGGCTGAGGATTTCGATGTTCGTCAGCACGCGATCGTTCACTTCAAGGCCGGGCAGCATGCGCGCCTCTGAGCCCGTGGCAAGAATCACGTTCTTTGCCTTGAGCTGGCTGGCCTTCCCTGCGTTCGTGACTTCCACGGTGTGTACGCCATTTTGCGCCGGGCCCGTGAGTTTGCCGTATCCCTTGATGGTCTCGACCTTGTTCTTCTTCATCAGGAACTCGAGACCCTTGGCGTGCTTGGCCACGATCTTCGCCTTGCGCTCCTGCACTGCCGCCCAGTCCAGCTTGCGGCCGTCGACGCCCTGGATGCCGAATTCCTTGGCGTCTTTCAGGTGATCCCACAACTCCGCATTGAAGAGCAGCGCCTTGGTTGGGATGCAGCCCACATGCAGGCAGGTGCCGCCGAGAAATCCGTCTTTTTCGATCAGCGCCGTCTTCAGGCCCCATTGGCCGGCGCGGATGGCGGCGGTATATCCGGCAGGTCCGCTGCCGATGATGGCTACGTCATAGATAGTTTCAGGCAAGATAGTCCCCAATAGGAAGAGATGACAAAAGACAAACGAATGATTCTAGAACAGGGCAGCAGAGCGGGCCAAACATGACGACCGCTCGCGCTCGATGTTGACCGGCTTTCATCCCCAGAGCCCGCCGTCTCACGACCGGGGCGACAGCCTGCCCTGAGTATCTATGGGCTGCAGCCCACCCAAGACGATGAAAATTATGGGTGCCCCATTTCTCGCCTCTTTTGCGAGAAGTGGGGATTTTTGACAGAGCGAAGCCGAACGGGATCGCGCGCGCACTGCCTTGAACGCCGTGAATGCGCAAAAGGCGCAAAAAAAAGCCGCCCTCTCGAGGCGGCTTCCAAAAACTTCCTCAGCCCTGTCTCAATTGCCTTCGTTGCTGGCGCGCTTCCATGAAATCAGCTCGCCGATGGTCGAACTCGTGCTCGAAACCGGCTGCTTGTAGGCTTCCACTTCCGACCGCGAAGCCTCTTCGCCGACCGCGCGAATGCTGAGCCCGACTTTCTTTTCTTCGGGCGTCATTTTGATGATCTTGAAATCATGCTCCAGGCCGGGCTCCAGGTGAATCGGCTGCCCATTCTCGTCCGCAGCTTCCGACTTGTGGCACAGGCCTTCGATGCCGTCGGCAATCTCCACAAAGGCGCCGAACGCGGCCACCCGCAGGACCTTCCCGTGCACCACATCGCCAACGTGATGGCTGGCGAAGAACGACTCCCAGGCATCGGGCTGCAATTGCTTTACCCCCAGCGACAGGCGCCGCTTGTCCGGTTCAATCGCCAGCACCACCGCCTTCACGCGATCGCCCTTTTTCAGCACTTCTGAAGGATGCTTCACGCGCTTGGTCCAGCTCAGATTGCTGACGTGCACCAGCCCGTCGATGCCGTCTTCGATCTCAATGAACGCGCCAAAGTCGGTCAGGTTGCGCACCCGCCCTTCCACGGTCATGCCGATCGGAAATCTTTCATGCAGCGAGTCCCACGGGTTCGACGCCAGTTGCCGCATGCCCAGCGAAATGCGCCGCTCACCCGGATTCACGTTGAGCACCACGCATTCGACGTGGTCGCCCACATTCACCAGCTTCGACGGATGCTTCATGCGCTTGGACCATGTCATTTCGCTGACGTGGACCAGGCCTTCAATGCCTTGCTCGAGTTCCACAAACGCTCCGTAATCGGTCACACTGATCACGCGACCCGAAACGTGCGCCCCCACCGGATAACGATGCTCGGCATCGAGCCACGGGTCAGGCGTCAATTGCTTGAAGCCGAGAGAGACCCGCTGCTTTTCCTTGTCGTACTTCAGAACTTTGACCTGAATCTGGTCGCCAACGTTGACCAGGTCCTTGGGATGGGTCAGCCGCCCCCAGGACATGTCGGTGATATGCAGCAGGCCGTCCAGCCCGCCTAGATCCACGAACGCGCCATACTCGGTAAGATTCTTCACCACCCCGGTAAGCACGGAACCTTCGTCCAGATGCTCCAGCGTCTTCGAACGCTTTTCCGTCTGCTCCGCTTCCAGCAGTTCCTTGCGCGAGACCACGATATTGCCGCGCTTCTTGTTCAGCTTGATGATGGCGACTTCGAGGGTCTGGCCTTTCATCCCGTCCAGATTGCGGATCGGCCGGAGATCGACCTGCGAACCCGGCAGGAAAGCGCGGGCTCCGAGAATATCGACCGTCAATCCACCCTTGATTCGGTCGATGACCACCGCCTTGATCGGCTTCTTCTCGCTGTGGGCCTTTTCAATCTCGTCCCAGGCATGAATGCGCTGGGCCTTTTGATGCGAGAGATTGATGTATCCCTCTTCGGTTTCACCTTTGTCCCGCATCACATCGATTTCATCGCCGGGCTTCACTCGCGGCTTGCCCTCATGATCCAGGACTTCCGCCAGCGGCAGCATCCCCTCCGACTTGGCCCCGATATCGACCACCACATGCGTCGCGGTAAGCTTCAGCACCGTTCCCTTGATCACCCGGTCTTCGCTGACCGCTTCTTCCGCCTCAGTGGTGAAGGTCTCGAGCGCAGCCGCGAAGTCCTCGCCCGACGGTTTATCTTCCGAAGCCGGCGCCGGTTGCGCAGCTTGCTCATGCGCGGGGGTTCCATCGGCCGGAGAAGCGCCGCGCTCCGCTGTTTGCTGCTCTGTGGTTGGTTCGGGTTCAGAAACGATGGTTGTGGAGTCGGGATTGTGGGTAGTGGTGTCGTCGAACAAGGTCATTGCCTCTCTGCTGAACCTCGCACTCTGTGCGGGGGATGCGGGACCTGCCTGCGGACTGCTGGAGTGATCGTTTTGTTATGGTGGGCTTACCCTGGCGAGCAAGCTTGACAATCCCAGCGCCGGACGTTTTTACAGAGAACCCGCGTCCAAAGGGAACTCTTCGACTATAGCAACGCCTCTCAAACAGTGTCAAACCCAATCGAACGCTCTAAAGCGAAATTCTGAGGACGATTTCCACCAGCGACAAATCGCATTCACCCTGCCGTAACATTCCCCCTCTTGTGTTCCGAATTCCCTGTGCTAAACTTCCGCCCGTGTTTGCGCCACGCCAAGTTTTCCGCCACCTGATCATTGCCGGCGCTTTGGTTTCTCTTTCGCTGGCCGCCGACGAGACCGGCCAGCCTGCCCCGCGGTTCCGCGCCAAAACCATGACCGGAGACCAATTCAACAATGCTTCCATCAAAGGCAAAGTTGTTCTCTTTGAGTTCTGGACAACCTGGTGCAAATACTGCGAAAACGAAGCCGCCCTCGTCGATGACATCGCCAAGGAATTCAACGGGAAGGGACTGATCGTTCTGGCGGTCGACGTTCTCGAGCCGGATCAGAGAGTCAAGAAGTACTTAGCCGACCACCCCAGGGCGGTTCCTATCGTACTCACCAAAGACACCAATCTTGCCGCGATGTATAACGCGCAGGTCTACCCCATCTATGTGGTCATCGACCGCGACGGCAACATTGCAGGCGAGCAGCGCGGCGCCGCCGGGGAGGCTGGTCTGCGACGAATGCTCAAGCGGGCAGGAATCGAAGCCAAGGAATCAGACTCCGACTAACCCACAGGTTTACGCTCCCCCGCTCAGGCTTGCTGAATTACTCATACGCCAGCGCATCAATCGGATCCTTCTGCGCCGCCTTGTATGCCGGGTAGATCGCTCCCGCGGCCGCTCCGGCAATGGCAATGATCGTTGCCCGTACCATCCATTCGCTGCTTTTATCGATGTGCACCAGGGGCCAGCGATGCTGGATGCCGATCCGCGCCAGCAAACTCACGGCCACGCCCACGACAATTCCTGCGATGGCGAGAACAATCGTCTCCCGCAACACCGCGTTCACGATAAACAACTTCGAGGCGCCCATGGACTTCAGAATTCCGATCTCTCGCGTCCGCTCCATCACCGCCGTATACATCGACTGGAAAATGACCAGGAACCCGATGATCAGGCTCACCCCGATCACCACTCCAATGAACGCCGTGAAGCCCGGGAGATGGCTGGGCGTCATCATGCTCAGATAATCGGGAGTCGAGAGCACGGAATACTTTTCCATCCCGGGCTGGCTCTTGACCGCTTTGACCACCGCGTCGGCATTCGCCGGATCATCCAGCTTCACGTAAAAAACCGAAGCTTTGTCTTTGGCTCCGATTAACTCCTGCAGCGTCGTCATGGGAACGAATTTCCTCGCCCCGCGCCCATTCTCCACAATGCCGCAGACGCGAAACGGATGATTCAGGATCTCCATCGTGTCGCCGACTTGAACATGCCGTTGCCGCGCAATGTAATCGTCGACCAGAACCTCATCCGGCCCCCGAAACGGACGCCCTTTCAAATATTGAAACGGCCCGCCCAACGCTTCGAAACTGCGCAAGTCGATGCCATCAATCACTTCCAGTCCGCCTGCAGTCGAAATCTGCCAGATCACAGGGCTCACCACGGTCACGTGCGGCATGCCCCGCAGAACGTCGGCCACCTTCGCCGATACCGGCGCTCCGCTGATTCCGGCAAGAAACGACGATCCCGGCGGCTGCACAATGACGTCGGCCCCGATGCCCGCCGTGCGATTCTTGGAGTCGTTCATAATCCCGTAACACAGGCCGACGATCAGCAGGATCAGCGTCACCTCCAGCGCAATAGCTACGATGCTGATCAGCGACCGGATCGGCCGGTGCACCAGATTTGCGATTACCATCTTGTTCATCATGGAAAGCACCCTAACCGTGCTGAAGCACAGGCCGTGAACGGTTCAATTGATGGCGCCGCTCTTTGCTGGCAGCCTGCAGGCCGGCCGCTAGCGTCGGTTGGCCGGATCGGCGGCCGGCCCAGTTGCTGCGCTGGATTGCGGCTGATCCAGACGCACGACTTCGGCCCCCGGCGGCTGCTCCAGCACGAACTGGTCATCACTTAGCGGCTTGTTCACTTCCAGTTTCAGGATGTTCAGCTTGATGTCGTACTCTTCCTGCGGCCGGAAGATTTCAATGCGCGAAGGATAGCTCACCCCGTCATATTCTTTATATTCGGCGTAGCGCGCATCCGTGACCATCGTTCCCTGATCGTCGTAGATGTACTGTCGTGTGGGCTGCAGGTCGGTGCGGCTGAAAGCAATCTTGCGGGCAAGCACCGCATTGCTTTCTCCCCGCTTTCGGATCACCACCAGTTCGTAATCCTGCTGCAGGATGGTGTGTCCCTTCGCATCGTGCAGAATCTCGTAATTATTTTCCAATACCGCCAGTTCCGTCCTGGGATCGATCGGTTGGATCAGCAGCGCATCGTAGATATTCTGCGGCCGGATATTTTCCATGGGCTGGTCCGGTTTTGCCAGCTGAATCTGGTTGCTTCCGACCACAAACCGGTTCTTTGGCGGAATCCAAAGCTTGAACTCATCCCCATTGCTCACCATGTCGAATGCTTTGGTGCGCACGATGGGCATCAGGCCGATCATGTGCAGCATCGCCGGCTTGCGGGCCAGTACGTAGCCGCGAATCTCCTTATAGTCGGTGACATGCCCCTTCTTCACGCCTCCCGCAGAGGTGTCGATGTCCACGGTCGCTTGAATGGAGCGCAGTTTCTGTGCCTGCTGGTCGAGCTTATCGATCAGCCCTTGTTGCGACGACTCCAGCAGCGGAGCTTTCGAGTATCGCTCCTCCACCGGTCGTGTTCGGAACAGGCAGCCCGTAGTGGGCAGCACTAATACGGCTAAGGCCAGAGCACAGAAGGGTCGGGTACGTCTCATGTAGATATTCGAAGGGTCTCCAACCATTTGAGTATACCGCGACCGATAAAGTCGCAGAATTGGCGTTCGCCGTCTGCTCCAGGCTCCCACGCCTGCTTTCCGCATCGTCAACCGGAGACAAGGCAAGAAACACAGGACTTACGGGCCTGAATTGACGCTGGCAGGTCGAATTCGCCCCCGCCACCCGGGTACCCCAAACGTAAACTCGGAATTCCGTTCCGAGATCAGCAAGCTCGTCTTCGAAGGCCGTATCATGAAATCGTGCGGAAGCTGCTCGGGTTGGTCTTTGTTCTCGTACTGCTGGCAGCGGGCTGGTTCCTCTGGGCCCTGCTGGTCCCGGTCACGCCTCCGGCCCAGACATTCGTGATGTTGCGCCCTGGCTACTCGACGCGCCGCATCGCCGCTGAACTCAAGTCTGCCGGCGTCATCCGTAGCCAACGAGCATTCATCTTCTGGCACTACCTCCATCATCGCCGCAGTCTCAAAGCTGGAGAATATCTGTTCGAGAAGCCGGCCAGTGTCAGAGACATCCACCGGCGCCTGGCGCGCAGTGAGGTTTACTTTCATACCGTCGTAGTGCCCGAGGGCTACACCATCTTCGACATTGCCCGCGCCATTGAGGCTGCCGGCCTGGGTTCCGCCGATGACTTTGTGAGTGTCGCCGAGTCCGACACCGTGCTTATCTCCGATTTGGCGCCCGACGCAACCTCCCTGGAGGGTTATCTCTTTCCGGAAACCTACGAATTCACCCGCATGATGAGCATGCAAGACATGGCCGCTGCCATGGTGAAGCAATTCCGCCAGGTGGCGCGCCAGATTGGACTTATCCCCAGTAATGGAACCGACTCGCTGAGCTCAACCGAGGCCCAGCCGGTCAGTCCCGACAACAACATTCCCCAGACCGTGATCATGGCCTCAATCGTTGAAAAGGAAACGGCCGTTCCCGACGAGCGCCCGCTGGTCGCCTCCGTCTACTACAACCGGTTGGCAAAGCGAATCGCTCTCGACGCCGATCCCAGCATCATCTATGCCGAACTCCTCGCCGGAAGCTACCAGGGTGCGCTCCACCATCAAGATATGCGGTTCAATTCCCGCTACAACACCTACAGATTTGCCGGACTTCCGCCCGGTCCAATTGCCAATCCCGGAAAAAGCGCACTGGAGGCGGCCATGCATCCCGCGCAGACCGACTATCTCTATTTCGTAGCCGACGCCGCTGGCCGCCACCGCTTCGCCCGCACCATGGAAGAACACAACCGCAACGTGGCCGCTTATCGGAAGGCAATGCGCGGGCAGTGAGTCAGGATTGGAAGCGATGGTGAAATGCCGTTACTTTCTCCGGCTTTCCATCCACCCTTGCAGGATGAGCACCGCAGCCATCCGGTCGACCGCTTTGCCACGCTTCTCGATCGAAAGCGTCGTCTCCCGCAGCAGCCGGTTCGCCTCGGCCGAGGTCAGCCGCTCGTCCCACAGATGTACTGGCAGCCCAAAGCGCCGCCGAAGTCCGTCCGCGAACGCCTGCATCTTTTCCGCCTGGACGCCTTCCGCCCCGCTCATGCGCAGGGGCAGTCCTACCACAATCTCCCGCACTTCATAGTCGCGGATCACGCGCTCCAGGTGTGCCAGGTCCTGACGCTTGTTCGATCGCTGAAGGGTTTCCAGCCCCTGCGCCGTGATCCCCAGAGGATCCGTTACAGCCATGCCAATCCGTCTCGCGCCCACGTCAAGCCCTAGAATCCGTCCCGTAAGTCTCTGATAAGGAGTTGGCTCTGAAGATAACCGCCCCTCCTTCCGGACCTCAGGCTGCGGATTTGCGACCTGCGCCGGGCGAGACGACGCATCGGCGGGATCATTCTGGTCAGTCATTTGTCCCAATCCATCGCGATTATATAGAGCCTATCGCAATGGCACGGAACCCGGCTTCGCTGAGAGCCATGCCGCCGCGGTCAAACACACTGTAATCAGGGTTGAGAAAACGATGGGGGTGGTGAAGGCGTATCTCCAGTTCAAAGCTGTGATTGCGACAAAGCAAATGGCGAGCGCCCACGCCATGCTGCGCACCCGTGCCAAAGTCTCTGCCGGAAGTCCCCCCAGCAGCCACGCTAATACCGCCGCGAACAAAAGAAACACCGAGAAAAAAAGCCCGAACGCGCTGAAGAAGTCCCAATAAGTCCGGCTGAACCCTTGCGCGTCAAAGTGGACGGAGTGCATTAACCCAAGAACCGCGCTCGCTCCCCATTCCGGATTATTCTGGCGAAACCCAAACGTATGTCCGGCGGCAAATAGCAGCAGAAGAACAGAAGCGATTCGATAAAACAGAGATGCTTTCATTCTTGCCTCCAGAGATCACGGCAGCGGGCACCGCAATCTTGCCCCGTAGGTTCAAGACTGTACCATGACCCCCGCCCCCTTCCTTGCTTTCCCCCCGCCGGAGGAGTAGCATATTTATAGGACTTACAGCGCTTTTCCCCGCAAATACTGCCTTCCCAGGGTGCCAAGTATATGAGTATGAGCGACTCGAATTTCCACATCGGCGACAAAGTCGTTTATCCCAATCATGGCGTAGGAGTTATCGAGCAGATCAGCAGCCGGTCCATCGGCAGCACGGTGGAAAAGTTTTACCTGCTCAACATCAAGGCCAGCAGCCTCAAGGTCATGGTTCCGTGCCATAGTGTGGGCAGCGTGGGATTGCGGCGCGTCGTCCGCAATGGGGAAATCAATAAAGTCCTTGAGATACTTTCACTTAGCGACGCTGCCAGCAACGGCGACTGGAAGGACCGCTTCAAAGAGAACTCCGACCGCATGCGCACCGGTTCGCTGATTGAGGTTGCCGGAGTGCTTAAGAACCTGATTGCCCTCCACCAATCCAAGCCCTTATCTTTCCGGGAAAAGAAGATGCTGGAACGCGCCCGCTATCTCATCGTTAGCGAACTGGCGATGGCTCGAAACTGCGAAGAAGCCAAAATTGAAGAGCTCCTCACCCAGACCCTCGCCAAGTGCAAGCTCCGATTCCCGGAAGCCTCCGAGTTTCAAGCCTAACAGCCTGCTGAAGAAGTGGTATTTCAGCGCGGCGAGTGTTATTCGAGCGTGTTTCGTAGATCGGTTTTTCCTTGGACGGTGGCAATCACCTTCATCCTGTCATGCTGAGCGAGCGATTCCTTTTTCGCCTTGCGAAAAGGATGGCGAGTCGAAGCATCCCTATAACCCACAAAGGACCCAACCCGACCGGCCAAAGCTTCTGCGTCTACATCATGGGCAGCTTCGAGGAACGTTGAGTTTCAATCTGGCACCGTGCGTCTTTCTTTGTGCCGAATATCCCAGCTTTCTATTGCCAGAACCTTCATCCTGTCAT
>Ga0070732_10001575_pt1 | contig 12447 bp, 6 predicted proteins | sample Coa_R1_5_FD_66449 | JGI IMG/M metagenome (GOLD analysis project Ga0070732, IMG submission 66449) | Surface soil microbial communities from Centralia Pennsylvania, which are recovering from an underground coalmine fire - Coalmine... | ecosystem: Environmental > Terrestrial > Soil > Unclassified ...
TTCGGAGCATGAGCATGCGGCGGGGCATGAGCCCGAGGGTGATCTTTTCTCAGGGAATGGAAAATCTGGCGTGCACGCAGAGAACCATCATGGCTTCCCAATCGCAGACTTGCAAACGCCATCGGGGAAGCGGCGCTTCTATATCCTGACGGCCGCAATTGCGTTTACTGCTGTAGTTTTGGTGGCCATACGCGTTCTGCAACCGGCAACGTCGAGCGGCTCGCGGGGCGTAGTCAGTCCGCGGCGTTCCGTGGCCGTGCTGGGATTCACCAACCTCTCCGGGGACCCGCGTGAAGCCTGGCTTTCCACTGCGTTTTCCGACTGGCTCACCACGGAACTTTCGGCGGGCGGGCAACTCCGGACACTTCCCGCGGAAAATATTGCCCGAATGAAAGCTGAGCTTTCGTTGAACGATATGGAAAGCCTGGGGCGCGGGAACCTGGAGCAGATTCACAAGGACCTGGGGACGGATCTTGTGGTGGCAGGCTCATATGCATCGTTGGGCGCAAATCCTCCGCGGCAGATTCGCCTCGACTTGCGGCTCTTCGATACGCAAAGCGGAGAGACGCTGTACGCGGATTCAGAGACCGGCACGCAAGAAGGCCTGTTTGACCTGGTATCGCGCGCAGGCGAAAAGCTGCGCGCCAACCTGGGGGTTCGAAAAATCACCAAGGAAGAAGCAGTGGAAGTAGCGACCGCGCTTCCGTCAAACGCGGAGGCAGCGCACCTGTATGCGGAAGGGCTTTCCAAACTGAGCGTTTTTGACGCGCTTTCCGCGCGAGATTCGCTCCTCAAAGCAGTAGCCACGGAGCCCAACTACGCGCTCTCGCATGCAGCTCTGGCCGCGGCATGGGCACAGCTGGGATATGACCAGAACGCGGCCGACGAGGCGAAGAAAGCGTTCAATCTGTCTTCCAGTTTGTCGCGAGCCGACCGCCTGCTGGCCGAGGGACGCTTTCGCGAGATGTCCCATGACTGGGAGAAAGCGATCGGAATTTACGAAGCGTTGTTCCAGTTTTTTCCCGATAACCCTGACTATGGCCTGGCTCTCGCCAATGCGGAATACAATGCCAACAAATGGAAGGATGCATTGGAAACGCTGGCGGCCTTGAAGACATTGCCCGCACCGCTGCGGGACGACCCTCGGATTGAGCTGGCCGAGGGAGACGCAGCGATGCCTCTCGGTGATACCAAGCGCGCCGAAGCAGCCTACGTGAGCGCGGAGCAGAAGGCTCGAGCCGCCGGTGCATCCCTGCTCATGGCCAAAGCGCTGTTCGCTCATGCGTGGTTGCTGGAAAAGCTGGGGCGCCTGGACGAGGCGGATCAAGCCGTGCGCGGGGCGAGAGAACTATATCTTGCCGCTCATGACCAAAGGGGAGTGGCCAACGCGGAAACCGGGGAAGCCATCGCGTTGATGTTTCGAGGAGACTATTTCTCCGCGCGGCAGAGATATCAGGAAGCGCTGGCGATCCATAAAAACATTGGGAATATGCACAGCGTTGCGGGCGAATTCCATAATCTGGGTGAAATCTCTCTTTTCCTGGGGGACGTTCGCGGAGCCTTGCAGAAACACCAGGAGGCTCTGCGAACGTATGAGGAAGTTCGCGACGACAATGGCGTGGCGCTCGCCAAGATCGGGTTGGGCGCCGCATTGTTCACGGAAGGAAAACTCTTCGATGCTCGGAAGATGTACGAGGAGTCTCTTGACACGTGCAGGCGGAATGGCGACAGAGACCGTGAAGCCGAGGCCCTGATGGGATTGGGCCAGGTCTCGCGGGCGCAGGGGGATTCACGCGCCGCCTGGGAAAACGAGATCCACGCCAAGGAGGTGTTTCAGGAAGTCGGGGACAAGACGCCCGAAGCGCAAGCGGAGTTGCGCCTGGCGCAGTTGCTCCTGGACCGAAGTGAAAACAACGAAGCGGTGAAATCCATTCAGAGGGCCGAGGATCTTCTTGCCAAAACCACATCTCCACGAGATGAGGCGATGACGCGGATCTTAATTGCGCAGATGCTTATGGCGTCGGGCAAACTCGCGGAAGCGAGAGAAAGTATTTCACAGGCGATCCAATTTGCCGAGCACTCCCATGACTTGGACATCTCGCTCATGTCAGGAGTGATTTCGGCCAGAATCGATGCTGCGTTAGGGAGTCCAGCACAGCGAAGAGAAGTGGCAAAGCGGCTGAATGCCGTGGCGCAGCAGGCAAAAGCCGCGGAATTCGTCTATGCTGCCCTGGAGGCGCGCCTGGCGATGGGCGAAATGGAACTGAATTGGGGGAACACCACCGCCGGACGCACGCATCTCGAAGTCTTGGAGGAGGAGGCTTCCAGTCAGGGCTTTCAGCTTATCGTGCAAAAGGCGTCCGCTGTCCTGGGGACGCGAGAAAATCAAGCCGCGCTGCACGTGCGAAATTAGCAGAGCGCCAATCATCTCACGGCAAATCCGCAGACGCGACGATCCGCTATTGGAATGGGCAACATTTCGCCAGCCCTCAGGAACTTAAGCCAGAAAAACCTGTAAACATTTTAGAATCAAGTTCTTAGTTGGTAGTACGGCGGGTACATCTGAGTACCTTGACTTACCGTTTGAATTTGAAAAAGACTAACCGCATTACGAGCCCTCAGGGGCATGGTGGTTTGCAGCGCTTCGAGAGATGCTCATGAAAAAACTACGATCATTGCAGCGGGTTCCCTTTCCTCGGGCGCTTGGCGCCATCCGCTAGAGAATGAGCGAGCCCGCGTCTTTGCAGCTAATTTCTGACCTTAGCTCCAGCCCGAAACTCTACTTTCGATTTACTGCTTTTTATTCCCTTTCCTTTCTTTCGGGTGTAGACTCCCTTGGGATTGAGTTCGCGCCGATCGCTTGTGTGATGGCCGAGCGGCGCCACCCCGAAGGAAAAAAGCCATGAGACTGTCACGCCACGCCATCCCATCCAAAGTGAAAATCTCCGCCGCTTCGTTCTGCCTCGCGATTCCTGCGCTTCTGGACTTGTCCGGTTGCCAGAACAAGCAAACCTCTTCGACACCGGCACCTCAACAAACACCGGTTTCGAGCATCCGCGTGAATCCGGCGGCCGATGGCCTGCGTGTGCAAACTTCCACCGCCGAGTTTGTGCTTTTCCCGAACGGCTATGTGAAGGCCAGCCTCGCCGGCAAAAGTGCGGCTTCCACTCTGGATGATCCCAGCACGGAACCGGGCCAGTTCCTGACCGTCGCGCACCATCCCGTCACCGATTTTTCCTTCGATCTCGCCCATGCTCAAGTTGGCGAAGCCCAGGGGAAGCTGGGCAGAGCCGGAAAGCACATTGAGGTCCACGCCAGCAGCCCCAGCCTCGCGCTCGACGAAACCTTGACCCTGGAGTTTTACGATGATTTTCCCGGCCTCGCCCTAGTGTTCGCCTCGTTCCGCAACACCGGGCAGAAGGACGTGTTGCTCGATGCTATCGCGCTGCAGAAACACCGCTTCAACGCCACTCTGGCCGACGCGGCCGCCGCGCACAACCAGATGTGGACCTTTCAAGGCTCGAGCCTGAAATGGGGCAAAGACGAAACCTTCCTCATGCCCGCGAAATTCTCCCAGGAAAATCCTTTTGGCGCTCCAGTCGAGGTTAAAGACGACCTGGGCCGCGTCGGCGGCGGCATTCCCGTCATCGCGTTTTGGACCGCGCACGTCGGCGAAGCCGTAGGTCATCTCGAAACGGTTCCGCTGGTTCTCTCGATCCCCGTTGAGACCACTTCCGATGGCCGCGTTGACGTTTCCGTACATTTCCCTGCCAACACCACGCTGAAGCCCGGCGAAGTTTTTTCTACGCCGCGTACTTTTGTTGCTGTTTACTCTGGCGACTTTTATGAGCCGCTGAACACTTGGTCTAACGCCGTCGAGCGCGAAGGCTTGGCCAAGCCCGCCAACAACAACGAAAACTACGCCGTAAGCTGGTGCGGCTGGGGCTACGAAGCAAACGTCACGCCCAAGCAGATGACCGGCACCATCCCGAAACTGAAAGAGCTGGGCATTCACTGGGCCACGCTCGATGACCGCTGGTTCAGCAATTACGGCGACTGGCAGCCGCGCCCGGACACGTTTCCAGGCGACGCCATCCAGCAGCTGGTGAAAGAGTTTCACCAGCAGGGGCTAAAGATGCAGCTCTGGTGGCTGCCGCTTGCCGTCGAGGACGGAAAGTACCGATACGAAGAGCACAAGTACGTTGTCTCCGACGTGGTCAAACAGCATCCCGACTGGCTCGTCCTCGATAAAAGCGGTCAGCCCGCGCGAATGGCGCGCAATCTGGCGACGCTCTGCCCCGCGCTTCCCGAAGTCCAGGACTACTACAAAAAGCTCACCGAGCGTTTCATCCGCGACTGGGACTTCGACGGCCACAAGCTCGACAACATTTATTCCGTGCCACCCTGCTACAACCCCAAGCATCACCACAAATCGCCCAATGATTCCGTCTATGCCATGGGCGACGTCTACAAAATCATCTTCGAGACCACGCGCGCCCTGAAGCCCAATAGCATCACGCAGAGTTGCCCGTGCGGCACGCCTCCCAGCCTCGCCTGGTTCCGCTACCTGGATCAGGCCGTCACTGCCGACCCGGTCGGTGGGATTCAGGTGCGCCGCCGCATCAAGATGTACAAAGCGCTCCTCGGCCCGCGCGCCGCCATTTACGGCGATCATGTCGAATTGACGCGGCTCCTCGGCGCCAACACCGACCACGAACTCGACGTCGGCAGCGACTTCGCCTCGACCTTAGGAACCGGCGGCGTCCTCGGCACCAAATTCACCTGGCCCGACCACGGCCCCAAGTTCAAGACCGTCTTTCTCAACGATCAGAAAATGGATCACTGGAAAAAATGGATTGCGCTCTACAACCAGAAAATGCTTTCCAAAGGCAATTTCCTCGATCTCTACGTTTACGGCTACGATTCCCCGGAAGCCTACGCCATCGAAAAAGATGGCAGCATGTTCTACGCGTTTTACGCGCCCGCGAACGCCGCCAAGTCGAAGACCGACTCCGGAACTCCGGGAATGTGGAAGGGTGACGTCGAACTCCGCGGCCTTTCCCCGAAGCCCTACCGCGTCCTCGATTACGTGAACAACAAGGATTATGGCGTTGTCTCCGGCCTTGCCTCAGGCCCCGCTCCTCGCCTCCACGTCGAATTTCAAGACCATCTCCTGCTGCAGGCCACGCCCACTTCGTCCCCCGCAGCCAATCCAGCCCAAGGCACCCCGTAAATCCCGGCCTCGATCCATCCCTCCTTGCTTCATCCTCACGGGCGACCATATCCGCGCGTTAACGGGGCAAATTGCTCCTAGAGCCCATATGGGGCGATCTGGATCAACAAATGGCAAGGCTGGTACTCCAAGGTATTCACTTGCGAACGCTATCGGAGTTCATGGTAATTTTGTTGTGGTTCGCTGCGACGTTCCGTGTCCGTTCTAAATCTGTTGGTCACCGCCCGTGGATGCTGGCCCCGCAGGGCCCGCAGCCCTGGAGGTGCTATGCGAGTTGTTTACTTCTCGGCGATGCTCCTCGCTTTTTGCGGTCTGTTCTTCTCGCCCGGTAGGTGTGCGGGACGCACCGACACGTGGCTCGAGGTCCGTTCACCCGATTTCACGGTTATCAGTAACGCCGGGGAAAAAGAGGCCCGCAAAATAGCGGACCAGTTCGAGCAAATCCGCGAAGTCTTCCAGAACGCTTTTCCGAAGATGCGCGTCGATTTGGGGAAGCCAGTAATTATTCTCGCCGTCAAGAACGAAGACTCCTTGAAGGCGCTGCTCCCAGCGTTTTGGGAAGCGAAAGGGCACACGCATCCCGCCGGTTGGTACCAGCCCGCAGAAGAGAAGCATTTTGTTGTGGTGCGTACGGATATTGAGGGTCCGAATCCTTACGCGATCGTTTATCACGAGTATACGCACGCCCTAATGAATGTGAATGTTCGGGATTTGCCCCTGTGGCTCAACGAAGGTATCGCGGAGTTCTTTGCCAATTCGACGATTCACGACCATTACGTCGAAATCGGCAAGATCGCGCCTTACCACCTTCAAGTACTCCAGCAAAACAAGCTCATAGCCATACCTGTGCTCCTTCAAGCCGACCATTCTTCTCCCTATTACAACGAGAACAACCGCGCATCGTTGTTCTATGCCGAATCCTGGGCCATTGTGCATTACCTGCAGATGGATCCCGAGGCTCGCAAACGGAATCTGCTACACAACTTCCTTGCCGCTTATGAAGCTAGCGGAAATTATGTTGATGCTGCGCAGAAGACCTTCGGCGACTTGAATAAATTCGCGCAGAAAATGGAAGCTTACTCCCGCCAGACCTCATTCTATTTTGGGAACGTCAAGACTTCCATTCATGGCGGTGCAAAGAGCTATTCGACGCGTGTTCTTTCGCCGGCCGAAGTCGACTCCCAAAAGGGAGAGCTTTATGTCTACACGCAGCGGTACAAGGAGGCTGAGTCCTCTCTGGATGCCGCCGTGCAGGCCGAGCCGAACCTTGCCATCGCCCATGAGGGTCTCGGCATACTCGCCTATCATGAGAGAGACTTGGACACCGCGGAGAAGGAATTTGCGCGCGCCGTGCAGCTCAACTCCGCGAGTTTTCTGGCTTATTTTTTCTCTGCGCGCGCCAAATTGCGTGCAGGCGATATGAACGCCGAGAATGGCCCCGCAGTCGTGGCCGATCTCGAAAAGGCCATCAGCCTAAATCCGCAGTTCGCCCCAGCCTACGCCACGCTCGCCACCTTCTACTCGATGAACACGGAGACGCGGGAGAAGGCCCTGGAGGCCGGACGGAAGGCCATTGAACTCGAGCCCGGTAACCTGGCCTATGCGGTCTCGTATGGCTTTGTATTGCTAAACATGGGCAAGACTGCGGACGCCAAGACTCTCGCTTCCCGGATCCAGTCCGCCGCGCGAACTCCACTGGACCGTGCCCTTGCCCAACGGTTTTCACAAGCCGTTTCCATACGGGAAACCTTCGGGGATCAGCCGGCTCCCGTTGTGCAAGCGAGGAGGAGTGATTCCGATGAAGGACCTTCCCCGAAAACTATCGAAACCTCCGATGGCTCCGCGGACAAGCCTCCCGTCAAGGCGGAAGCGCCGCGGGCTTCAACCCAGCCCGAGGACTCAGACCCGGCTGATGAAATGAGTAGTCGGATTTACGATATGCAAGGAACGATCACTGCGGTGAATTGCGCCAGCGGCGTTCCCGGGACCTTGACTCTGAACATCCAGTCCGTTCTGATGAAGTTTCATTTCTCCGATTTCTCAAAAGTTGAAGTCAGCAGGGGCGGCAATTTGCCGGGCGCCGGGTCCGGCGCTCTCCCAACTTGTGCATCCTTGAAGGGCCACCGGGCGAAATTCACGTTCCATCCTGCGCTCAATAAAGGCTATGACGGAGAACTGATCTCGGTCCAAGTCTTTTGATGAAGGATTCAAGTTGGGCAGGCAGCAGGTCTAAACGTTCCGTCCGGAGGGGGCGCCCCGTGCTCGGTGTTTTTACCTGCCCCCGGTCTTGACCTTTCCTTCTGCTCCCCTCCAAGACTGCCGGGGTGTACCCTCTTTCTTCCCGTTCTGGAACTCGCCCCTCTCCCCTGCCGGAGTTTCAACGGAGAGTAGGTCGCGCTGGCGGGCCTGCCGGGTGCTTGCGCAGGAAGGCTTCGCGGTGCGCGGCATCGCGAAAGGCTTCGGTGCCGCCGGCGCGCGTTACGGAAAGAGCGCCAACGATGTTGGCGTACTGCAGGCAATCCGCGGGACTCGCGCCGCGGATGAACTGGTGAATGAATCCGGCGTCGAAACTGTCTCCGGCGCCCACCACATCCACCGGCGTGACGGGAGGCGGAAAGCCTTCAAACTTTTCCGCGCCGCGCCGCGCGTAGGCGCCTTGCGAGCCGCGCTTGATGACCACCAGAGGAACTTTCTTGGAGAGGATTTCCGCTGCCTGGCGGAAATCGGTCGCGCCCGCCAGCTTGCAGGCTTCGTTTTCATTCGGCAGCAAGACGTCCACATATTTGAAGACCAGTTGAATGTCCGAGGACCAGCGATTGTCCGGATCATCGTTGGTATCGAGAGAAGTGGAAAGCCCGGCTTCTTTGGCTTTGCGAAACAAATCGACCATGGCGGGCCGCAAACCTTTGTGCAGGAAGTACGACGAAACATGGAGGTGCTTTGCACCGAAGACATAGGAAAGATCGAGGTCGGCCATGGAAAGGTCATACATCGTGCCGGGGTAAGTCAGGATGTAGCGCTCTTTGCGCTGCGGCAGGATGGCCGTCAGGCCAGTGGTCTTGCCGGCAAATTTTCGCACGTGCGAGATATCCACGCCGCTCTCCCCCAGGCGCTTGAGGCAGATCTCGCCGAGTGGGTCGCTGCCAATGCAGGAGGTGAAGCCCACGCGGTCGCCTAGACAGGACAAGTTGTGCGCGAAAATGGCGGAAGAGCTGCCCAGCGTGATGCTGAGCTCCTTGGCCAGGTGCTCGCGCTCCAGCTCCAGCTTTTCCGGCAAGCCGTAAAAGATAATGTCCAGATTGAGCTCGCCGACGACGCTGACATCAAGAGTGGGCAAGGAAGTGTTCCTCCAGGTGATTCAATCGAGTATCACGACGCGCGAAAGGTTTTTGGGCGCATCGGGGTTGAGATTTTTCTTGACGCCGGTGAAAAAGCCCAGCAGCTGCGCCGGAACAAGGAAAGGAGCGAGCGTGGCCAACTCCGGGCCGTCGAATTCGAGCTCGAAAAGCAAATCGCTCGAGCGGCGAATGGATTCGTTCGCGCGATTGCAAATGGCGATGGTCACGCCGCCCAGTTCGTGCATTTCAGCCAGCACCTCGGCTTCCGCCTGCAGCCCGCTCTCGCTCAGGAAAAATGTCAGGCAGATTTCCGGGCTGACAATCGCTTTCGGCCCGTGACGGAATTCCAGCGTGTGAAAGGACTGGCTGTAGGAGCACGACATCTCGGTGGCTTTCAGGGAGGCCTCGCGCGCCAAAGCGTGGAAAGGGCCTTGCCCGAGGAAAATGTAATCCGCAAAAGAGCGCGCCGCTACGAATGCTTCGAGCTGAGCCGCGAGCGAAAGAATGCGCGGCGCGAAATGATTCGTCAGCCGGTGAATGATGAACGGGAAGTCGGTGCCTTGCGCACTTTTGCTCGCCAGGAATTGCAGGGCCAGCAACATCGATGTGACCGAGCGCGTCATCACCATGCTCTTTTCGTCCGCGGCGACCAGGCGGATGGTGCGGTCGCAGGCTTTCTCGAGCGGAGAATCCGCCGCGCAAGTAATTCCCAGCGTTGGCACTCGGAAATCCTGGGAGAGCACATTCGCTGCTTTCACGGCTTCGGATGTCTTGCCGGAGCGCGAGATTACGACGGCCTGCGAAGTTTCCGCAGCGCGCATCGCGAGGCGCGGAAACAAGAGCAACTCCGAAGCCGGCAGCGTGCGCGCGGGCTGGCCGGTCATCATGATCCAGGCGGCGGCGGCGGCTTCAGCCAGGTAATAGCTGCTTCCGCAGCCGACGAACAGCCATCCCTTGCGCGGCTTCGTTACTTCCAGGATTTCCTCGAGGATGCCGCTGCGCTCCAGTTCACTGAAGGTCTGTCCCCAAGTTTCCGGCTGGGAGAGAATCTCCGTGAGCGTGTGGAAACTATGTCCTTTTTTGTCTGAACCCGGCATTCAGCCTCTCCACCAATCTTTTGGGCACCGAAACTTCTTATACCAGTGTCACTTCCACTTTGGCCTCGCGCAACGCTTTCAAATCATGCCGGGAAATCCCGCGGTCCGTGATGGTTTCGTGGACCGCACTCGTCGGCATAATCAAGGAAAGGCTCCGCCGGCCGAACTTGCTGGAATCGCACACCACTACAGTGCGGCGGGCGGCCTCAGCCATCGCGCGGTTGACGCGCGCTTCCAAGAGATTCGGCGTGGTCAGGCCGTAACGCACGTCAAATCCATCCACGGCGAGGAACAGCAAATCGGCATTGAGTTTTCGCAAAGACTCTTCCGCGAGCGGACCCACCAGCGAAAAAGAGTTTTTTCGCAGGACTCCGCCGGTCAGGATCACGTCCACGGGCGTGCCCGCAAGCTCCCCGGCAATATTGGTGGCGTTGGTGATGATGGTAAGACTGCGAAAATCGCGGCAGGCGCGGGCGATCGCGGTTGTCGTTGTTCCCGAATCCAAAATGACGACCTGCCCCGAGCGGATCATCTTCACTGCAGCCCCGGCGATGCGCATTTTTTCCTGGCGATGCAGCCGCTCTTTTTCCTGCAGCGTCCGGTCGTTCAGCGCGCCCGTGCGCAGCGGAAGCGCGCCGCCGTGCGTGCGCTCGAGCATTCCATGATGATGAAGAAATTCCAAATCCTTGCGAATGGTGATGAGCGAGGTCTTGAATCGTTTGGAGAGATTGCCGACCAGCACGCGGCCGTCGCTTTGCAGAATCTCCAGAATCTCGCGCCTTCGCTCTTCACTCAGCATGTGGCTGGTTGCTCCAAATCATGGAACAACGACCTCGACCTTCACAAGCTCCCGCAAGCGCCGCACTTCGGCCGCACTCAATTGGCCTGGCAGACCTGCAAGACAGTTCGCTGCCCCGCATGCGGCGGCAAGTTTCAACGATTCTTCCGTTCCAAGTTTCTTCTCCGCGGCGTATGCAAAACCAGCAAGAGCAGCATCGCCGCTGCCGACGGCAGAGCAAGCTGCAACCTTCGCAGGATGCGCATAGTAAAACTTCTCGTCACTCGGAGGCTTCCAAACCAGCCCGTCTTGCCCCAGGCTGATCGCCGCGCTTTTTGGTCCTGCCGCGATGATCTGTCTAATCGCTGCCGCGGCTGAGTCCGGGTCGCGAATGAGTTTTCCCGTGAGCCACTGGGCTTCTTCGCGATTGGGCTTCACGAAATCCGGAGCAGCTTCCAGCGCGAGCTTCAGCGGTTCGCCGCTGGTATCCAGGAATGCTCTGGCTCCAAAGCTGTGCGCTCTCTCGATCAAACGCGCGTAGAACTCCTTTGGCGCCCCCGGCGGCAGACTGCCGGACAAGATCGCGGTCACGCCGCCGTGTGCTCCAGAAAAAACGGCGTCGCAGGCGGATTCAAACGCGCAAATTTCCTCGATCGAAACCGAAGCGCCCGGCTCAAGAATTTCGGTAACCGTTCCACAATCATCAATCATCTCGAGGTTGTTGCGCGTGGCATTCTTCATAGGCACTGGATCAGCGTGAATTCCCAAATCGCGCAATCCGGCCAGCAATTCCTGCCCGCTCGAGCCTCCGACGAATCCAAGCCAACGTGGCTCCGCTCCGAGACTGCGCAAAACCATGGCCACATGCGTGGCTTTGCCGCCAGCTGCGGCCTGCACGCCGGTAACGCGATTGACGCGGCCGGGCAAGAGTTTCGTCAGGCGGACGCGTTTGTCAATCGCGGGATTGACGCTAATACAAAGGAACATGGGCCGTTGCTGTCCCTCAACCCGTCAAATTCGCAGCGAAGTTTCCTTCGCGGGAAGCGAACCACGGTTTCGCGGCAGACAACCGGGCATTCACGCGCTGAATGTTCCTGACTCCCTGACTGCCAAGCCACTTCTCGAGGGCCGCCACTCCTTCACGAACGTAAATCGGAATGCCATCTTTCCACGTTGCGCGTCCGCACAGCACTCCGGAAAAATTGGCACCTGCTTCCGCCGCCAACTGCAAAGCATCCTCGAAGAGTTCGTTGCTCACCCCCTCGGAAAGATAAATAAACGGAACACGCGCCGCCTCGGCTGCCCGGCGAAAATGCCGTTTCGCTTCTTCCCGCGAGTACAGCCAATCGCGCTCAGCTCCGGGCGCGCCTTCGACATATGCCATGCTCACGGGCACACCCACTTTCAAAACATCGACGCCATACTGTGGTTTCGAAAACTCTTCCACGCTTTCTGCGACCACGTCCGGTTTCATTTTCGCAAACTCCCTGCTCTTGTCCTCCATCCCTTCGTGATAGCTGACTAATTCGAGAAAAAAAGGCACATCCGCGGCCGTGCACTCCGCGCCGATGCGCTCGACCCAGGCATGTTTCTGGTCGTTGATTGCCGCTCCGCTCGAAGGCGAATAATACAGAAGAATCTTCACGCAGTCTGCGCCAGCCTCCCCAAGACGGCGCACGGACCAATGCTCCAGCAGCCGCGGAAGTCTCCCCGTGACCGACTTGTCATAACCGGATTGTTCGTAAGCCAGGAGCAGTCCGGCATTGGCCGCTCTTTGCCGCGAAGCGCCTAAGCCGTATTCGGGGTCCAACAGGATGGCGCTCGCATGTGGCGTCAGAATGCGGCTCACCGCTTCCTTAAATTCCGCCAGCATCTCGCCGGGAATCTTTTCGGGCTCAACTCCCTTGACCTTGGCGATTAAACTGCGCAAGGCGCTGCGTTGGTCGATAGCGAGAGCGGCGATGACCCCTCGCGAATCGGAGACAGCTTCCAACCTTTTCC
>Ga0070732_10001578_pt1 | contig 12436 bp, 10 predicted proteins | sample Coa_R1_5_FD_66449 | JGI IMG/M metagenome (GOLD analysis project Ga0070732, IMG submission 66449) | Surface soil microbial communities from Centralia Pennsylvania, which are recovering from an underground coalmine fire - Coalmine... | ecosystem: Environmental > Terrestrial > Soil > Unclassified ...
CGCGCGCTTCAGGTCTTCCTTGGCCTTGCCGTGCTTGGCGCGATAGGCGGAGGCAAGCTGCGCGAAGCTGCCGGGCGCCGATAGATTGGCCCAGTACATGGAATTGAGCACGCCGCGGCTTCGCTGTGGCAAGCCGCCATAGCCCGTGTCCTTCAGCTTCTCGACGCCGAGCGCGAGCGCCACGTCGCAGGCGCCCGACGCCACCGCGTAGACTGCGCCGCGGAACGCCTCGGAGCCGCTGGCGCAATAGTTCTCGACCCGAGTCACCGGAATGTAGGGGAGCCTGAGGGCCACCGCGAGCGGTACGCCGGATTTGCCGACATGCATTTCTTCGATCGCGGTCGCGAGCCAAGCGGCTTCGATGCCGTTGCGCTCGATGCCGGCGTCGGCAAGACCTTCCTGAAACGCCTCGACGATGAGGTCGTCGGCCTCGCTGTCCCAGCGCTCGCCGAACTTCGAGCAGCCCATGCCGAGAATCGCCACCTTGTCGCGGATACCACTTGCCATCAGCTTTCTCCTTGCGCAGGCGTCGCCTTCCAGAAATAGCGGGTAAAGCCGCGCGTCGCGTCGACCTCCTTGATGCGGAACACCATGCGCATGGACATGCCGACCTCGACCGCGGCGGCATCCACATCGGTGAAGTCGACCATCATTCGACCGCCTTCGGCGAATTGCACCATGCCATAGACCTGCGGCGGGTCGGGCGAATAGGTGAGATTGTCGGCGGTGTAGGACATGACGCGCCCCGCGAGATCGGCGAAGGGTTGATCCTCCTGGGTTCCCACCGCATTGCAATTGGGATTGACGCATATGTTGGACTTCGGGAACTGCAGGGTGCCGCAAGCCGCGCAGCGCCCACCGATCAGACCCAGCAGCATCTTGCGCTTGCGATAGAGCGTCGTCAGCGCGGTCTGTTTGTCGACCTCGGCGCGCAATCCGCGCTCGATCGCTACCAGGTCGTTGAAGGCGAGATAGCGCTGGTAGTTAGTCTCCTCCTTGCGGCGGGCGAGCGATCCTTTGACGCCGCGACGCCGCGACAGCGCAGCAAGCACCGGCGTCACCTCGAAGAGCAGCGCGTCGACACCCTGGCCGAATCCCACCACCAGGATGCGTTCGCCGGACTTCGCCTGTTCGAGGGCGTGGATCAACAGCAACAGCGGATGCGCGACACCGACCTCGCCACAGGTGGCTTGTAGATTGTCGCGCAGGCTCGACTCGGAGATTCCCACCGACTTGGCAATGCCGGCGCCGACGCGCGGCATCGCCATCGGCAGGCAGAGATGCGTGACGCCTTGCGGATCGATACCGGACTTCGCGAGGAGTGCCTCGAGCGCGCGCGGCACCAGTTTCAGATACCCCTCGTCACGGATCCACCGCTCTTCCCAGGCGTAATCGAATTCACTGCCGTGGCCGCGGTAGTGATCGACGAAGTCGACGGCCTCGGAATGAGCGCCCAGGAAGCGCGCCACCACCGGGCCTGTCCCCACCAGCAGTGCCGCCGCGCCATCACCGTAGGTCATTTCCTGCGGGCTTCCCGCCTTGGCGCGGCGCTTCTCGGCGGCGAGCATCAGGATCGGCCCAGCGCTCGTCGACGCTTGCAGCGCCGCGATCAGCCCCGAGGTCCCTGCGCGCTGCGCCGCGCCGATATCGAGCACCGCAAGCTCGCTCCGGAGATTGAGCGCCTCGGCGGCGATGCCGGCATTCTGGCGATCATCGAACGGAAACGAAGTGGAGGCGAGATAGAGTCCGCGTAGGGCGGCGCGGTCGATGCCACCGAGGCAATCGCGCGCCGCCTCGACCGCCAGCGTGACGGCATCTTCGTCCCAATTGGCCATGCTGCGCTCGCCCTTGGCGAGCCCTCGCAGGCCCGGATTGAGCCACTGATTGGCGTCCAGCGCGGCTTTGCGCTGCAGGCGCAGCCGAGGCAGGTAGGCGCCAAAGGCGATGAGGCCGGTTTCCGTCATGTCTCGATTGTGCGACCGCCGCGGCCGGGGTCAAGGGCCGTTCGATGCTATTTGGAAACGCGATAAGTTCCGGCCCGCAAATCTTCGATCGCTTCCTCGACGACGCGGGTGGTCATCCCCTTGGCGCCTTGGCGTATGGCGGTCGCGGAAATATTGTCTTTCCGGATGACGGGAAACGGATAGATCCAACCCGATTCCTCGTAAATGTTCCGAAGCCACATGCCGCCGGAGTCACTGCCGTGGATGCCGTGGATCGCGGCCCCGGGATGCAGTTTCTTGACGTATCCCAGGACACCGTAGAAACCTTTCCGGTCGTACAGATCCGGAAGGTCGAGGACTTCGACGCGATCGGCGAGACCGACATCTTGAAGCGCGGCTCTGGCCAGAGCCAGCCGCACGTCGTATTCGTAAAATCGATTTCCGGTCGGAAAATAGTTCTTCCACCGATTCGCGGTCGCGGTCTTCTCATAGATGCGCATTCCCGCCTCCTGCTTTGCGATCACGATCTCACCCGCGGCCAAAGCGCGCGCGTGAAGCTTCGGGACGAGAGTGAGATGCATGTACACCTTTTCCAGACCGCGCTCATCCAGCGCACGCCGAACGTTGCCCAGATGCGAATTGTGGATGGGATTGAAGGTACCGAAGAATATGCCGACGCCACGGTGCGGCGCGATGCGCGAACGAATATCGCTCGCGATGCCGTTCAGGAAATGCATGAAGAAGATCGCCACGCCGAGGAACAATGCCGCTTGTCCGCCGGGAACCTCCCATGCGACCAGAGCACCCACACCGCTGCCGATGGCGAGGCCCAGCAAGATATTGTTCAGTCGGTCTCCGGTGCCGCGAAAGTACAGGCTGATGCCGATCGCTTCGAAGCCCTGTGCCGACAGCAGCAGCGCGAGAGCGGCGAGAGCGACGCCTAAGCCAAGTACCTCTCCAGGAAAGACATCGTGGCCGACGCGGCAATAGATCAGGAAGGGGACGATCACAGCCGGGGCCTGCACCAGAATTCGCAACGCCCGACCCGCCGTCGTCAGCGCCAGGTGCGCGTTGACCCAGTTCTCCGGTCGATCCGCAAGTCTCACGATCCGCGGCAACGCAATCGCCACCGTGATGGCAATGGCTCCGGCCGCAATCCGCCACGCCGCAGGCCCAGGAAAGACGATTGCAAACGCAATCGGCAGCGCCGCCCCGCTCAACGCGAACAAGGCGGACTTGTACTTCGTGAATAGTTCGAACATGCACGACCTCACACGAATTCGTGCGCCACAACCGTCAGGAGCAAATTTACCGTGGTCGCTTATGAGCGCAAAGAGCTCACTGCAGTCGCGATCGGGATTACAGTCGCGGAGCCGATGGTTCGAACGCAAGCAGTCGGCCGTAACCGGACACGCGATGGTGCACCCCCGCCAATCGCAATGCCTGCCACATGATCGCCGAGGCGGCGGAGATCACGGGCTTGCCGAGATCCTGCTCGAGCGCCTCCAGGATCGGAATGGTGGGCATGCCGGTCCCGCTGAGAAACACCGCTTGCGCGGTGGGCCTATCGACGGCCCGGCCGATTCCGTACGCTCGCTCGGGCGTCTCGTCATAGATGTTGGCGACATTCTGCAGATGCCCGTAACTCACCACCTCGAAGCCGCAGGCTTCCAGATGCGCCTTGCCCTTGAGCGTGGTCTCCTCGCTGTAGGGCGTGCCGAGCGCGACGCGCTTCACGCCGAGCGAGGTCAGCGCCGCATGCACGCTGCCGAATGCAGTCGCGAATTGGATTCCATATTGGGCTTGCAGGCGTCGCACCAACTCCGCCTCGGCATTGCGGCCGAGCGTGTAGCTGGTCGCCGTATGGGCAAGCACGATGACGTCCGGCTTGACCATGGCCAGGATCCTCGTGCTCTCGTCGAGGTGTTCGAGTTGCTCGCGATTGCGCTGCTCCTGCCCCTGATGGCCGCCGCCCGCCTCCTTGGTGACCATGCGCGCGAAATGCACGGAGACGCCCGGCGGCGCCAATTGGATCATCTCCGGCTCCACGGTCGGATTGGCCGGCGGAACCAGAAAGCCAAGCCGCGCACGCCATCCTCTCATGATCGTCCTCCGTCCCACTATTGTCTTCGTCCGTTGGCGCTAACTCCCGGGCAGATCGTGCGCCTCGGGGAAGAACAGCTCCTTCCAGCTCTCCGGCTGCGACTTCAAGGTTCCCGCTTGGTGCATGAACTCGGCGATGGCGAACACGTTGTGCGGCACCAACGAGTATTCGACCAGCGGATCGGCCAGAGCCGCCGCCACCTCGTCGGCGCTCACCGGCTCGTGGGTCACCTCGAGATACTGCACGATCGCGGCGCGCCGGTCGGTATTGATGAGGTCGATCGCCTCCTTCAGGCTGTCGAGCACGACCCGGTAGGTCTTCGGGTTGGTGTCATGGAACTTCTGCGTGGTGTAGAAGAGCCCGTTGGAGAACGGCGTCTCGAACAGATCGCGCGTGGTCAGCACCACATGGACGGCAGGAGCCTTGAGCTCGATCTGCAGATAGGGTGGCGAGCTGAAGTGGCTGTCGATCTCGCTCTTGCCGGAGAGCAGCGCCGCCATGCCGTCCGGATTGGAGAGTGATACGGTGAGTGGATCGAGCTTGGCGTAGTCGCTGAGGCCGAAGGCTTTCGCCGCCGCCATCTGCAGCAGCACCGCCTGGCCCGAGATCTTTACCGTCGGCAGCGCGATCCGATCGGCGACGCTGAAGTCCTTGAGCGTCTTGACGGCTGGATTGCGGGTGACGAGCGCGAAAGGGATGGCGCCGAACCCGGAGACGGCGCGCACCGGCAACACCGTTTTGGCCTTGTCCCAGAGGACGAGGAAACCCGGTATCCCCGTGGTGGCGTAGTCGAGATTGTCCGACAGCAGTGCGTCGTTCATCACGTTGCCGCCGGAGAAAGTTCGCCACTCGACACTCACCGTGCCGAGCCCCGCCGCGGCCGCACGACGCTCGATGATATGGTTCCGCTCCATCAGCACGAACGGCATCCACGCCAGCCCCCACTGGCGCGCGATGCGGATTTTGGCGCTCTCCGCACTCGCCGGCGAGATCGCGCCGATCGCCGCGACAAGGACCAGCAGCAACACGCGTTTGATCATGCCTGCCTCACAGGAAGCCATAGAGACGCGCGGGGTTATCGACGAGAAGCTTGCGCAGCGCAGGCTCGCTCGACGCGAAGGACGGCAGCAGGTCCACCAGCTCCGCCTCATCCAGGTCATGGGTCGAATTGGGATGTGGAAAATCCGTGCCCCAGAGCACGCGCTCCGGAGCGACCTCGATCAGCGCGCGCGCAAACGGGATCGCCGCCGCGTAGGGTGGCCTGGAGATGCGCTCGGCACCGGAGACCTTGATCCAGCAGGTGTTCATATGCGCGAGCTCGAGCAGCGCACGGAACGCCGGCTGTTCGACCCCGAGCGAGGCATCGACGCGCCCCATATGGTCGATCACGAACGGCACGGGCAGAGCGCGGATCATCGTACTGAGCGGCGCCAGGTCCACCGCATCCAGATGGAGCACCAGGTGCCACCCCATCGGTTTGATCCTGTCGATGACGCGGTTGAACACCGCAAGATCGGGCGCGCCGCCCAGATGGCGCACGAAATTGAAGCGGACGCCGCGCACGCCACCCTCATGCAGCCGCCGGAACTCTCTTTCGCCGAAGCCCTCGTCCACCACGGCAACGCCGCGATAGCGTTGCGGATCGCTGGCTATCGCGTCCAGCAATGCCGCGTTGTCGGTGCCGTGGCAGCTCGCCTGCACGATCACCGAGCGCTCGATGCCGAGCGCCGCGTGCAGCGCGAACAGCATTTCCTTGGGCGCGTCTTCGGGCGTGTAGCGCCGGTTCGCCGCATAGGGAAAGCGCTGCTGCGGACCGAACACGTGGCAATGCGCGTCGCAGGCGCCGGGCGGTGGGCGGAAGCGCGGCTTGCGACTGCGGATCTGCTCGAAAGTGGGAGCACTCATGCCTATCTCGATCTGAATTATTCCCCTGCCCCTCGGGGCGGGTAAGGAGAGGTGGGGGTATCCCAGTATTTCATCACATTACTCATGTATCCACGATCCACCTCTCCCGACCTCTCCGCCCTAAAGGGCGGAGAGGGAAACCCAGCCGCCCCATCGGACATTCTGGCTCACATCGGCTCCCAGGAGAACACGTCGGCGGAGCGGTCGAGCGGATAGAAGGAGGGCTTGAAGGCCGGCACCATGACTTCGGCGAGCGCCTCGGGCGTCCATCCGCCGTCGCGGTGTGCCGAGCGGACCGGCCGCGGCTGGCTCATCAGGAACACCTCGTTCTTGCGTACCGCGAAGATCTGCCCGGTCACGTCCTTGGCGAGGTCGCTCAGCAGGAACACCGCCATGGGCGCGATCTTCTCCGCCGTCATGTTGGCCTTGACGCGCTCGACCCGCGCCAGCTGCTCGGGCGTGTCGGTCGGGATGGTGCCGATGAGGCGGCTCCAGGCGAAAGGCGAGATGCAGTTGGAGCGGACATTGTAGCGCGCCATGTCGAGCGCAATCGACTTCGAGAGTCCGACGATCCCCAGCTTGGCGGCGGCGTAATTGGCCTGGCCGAAATTGCCGATCAGGCCCGAGGTCGAGGTGAAGTGCACGAAAGCGCCGCTCTGCTGCTCGCGGAAATGCAGCGCCGCCGCCTTTGCCACGTAGAAGCTGCCGTTCAAATGCACTTGGATCACCGCTTCCCAGTCGGCGACGCTCATGCGGTGAAAGATGCGGTCGCGCAGGATGCCGGCGTTGTTGACGACACCATCGATGCGGCCGAACGCATCGAGCGCGGTCTTGATAATGGCATCGCCGCCCTTGGCATCGCCCACGCTGTCCACATTGGCGACCGCATTACCGCCGGCGGCGCGGATTTCGTTCACCACCTCCTGCGCCGGGCCGGCGTCGCGGCCCTCGCCCTCGGCACTGCCGCCGAGATCATTCACCACCACCTTGGCACCGTGGCGCGCAGCCAGCAGCGCCATCTCGCGCCCGATGCCGCGCCCGGCGCCCGTCACCACGATCACCTTGCCGTCGAGGCAGCGTTTCTCGGCCATGGGAACCTCCCGGGTTGCTGTTGGCGCGACTGTGGCATGCCGCTTTCGCGCGAGGCAAGCCTGCGGCTTCCCCTGGGCGACGAGATGCCGCAAACTCCTTCCGTTAGAGGGGGCGAGGAATGCCGCAAAGCCTGTACCATGAAGAGCACGAAATCTTCCGCAAGACCGTGCGCAGCTTCATCGAGCGCGAAGTGGCGCCCTACCACGCGCAGTGGGAGAAAGACGGACAAGTCTCGCGCGAGGTCTGGCGCAAGGCGGGGGCCGCAGGCCTGCTCTGCACGGGGATGCCGATGGAATATGGCGGCGCCGGCGCCGATTTCCTCTACGCCGCCCTCTTCAACGAGGAGATGTCGCGGCGCGTCTTCAGCGGACCCGGCTTCCGGCTCCATTCCGACATCGTCGCGCCCTATATACTCCACTACGGCAGCGAGGCGCAGAGACGGCGTTGGCTGCCGGCGATGGCGACCGGCGAGGTGATCACCGCCATCGCCATGACCGAGCCCGGCGCCGGCAGCGACCTCCAGGGCATTCGCACCACCGCGATCCGCGAGGGTGAGCACTATCGCCTCAACGGGCAGAAGACCTTCATCACTAACGGCCAGCTCGCCGACCTCGTGATCGTGGTGGCGAAGACCGACCCGCGCGAGGGCGCCAAGGGCATCACTCTGATGCTGGTGGAAGCGAGCGCCCCGGGTTTCAAGCGCGGCCGCAATCTCGAGAAGATCGGCATGAAGGCGCAGGACACCTCGGAGCTGTTCTTCGACGACGTCCTGGTACCGGCGGACCACGTGCTGGGCGGCGAAGGCCGCGGCTTCGCGTGCCTGATGCAGGAGCTGCCGCAGGAGCGGCTGTCGGTGGCGATCACCGCGGTCGCGGTGATGGAGGCGGCGCTCGAATGGACGCTCACCTATACGCGCGAGCGCAAGGCGTTCGGCCGCGCGCTCGCTGACTTCCAGGTGAGCCGCTTCAAGCTCGCGGAGATGAAGACCGAGGTGACGATCGCACGCACCTTCCTCGACCATTGTCTCTCACTGCATCTCGAGGGCAAGCTCGACGTCCAAACCGCCGCGATGGCGAAGTGGTGGCTCTCGGAACTCGAGGGACGCATCCTCGACCAGTGTCTGCAGCTGCATGGCGGCTACGGCTATATGTGGGAGTTCCCGATCGCGCGTGCCTATGCGGATGCGCGGGTCCACCGCATCTATGCCGGCAGCAACGAGATCATGAAAGAATTGATCGCGCGGAGCTTGTGAGGAGTCCATGGACCACGAAGCACTCAAGGCCTGGTCGTTCACCGACGTGCGGCAGTCCTTCACCAAGCGCGACACCATGCTCTATGCGCTGGGGCTGGGCCTCGGTGCCGATCCCACGGACAGGAACCAGCTCCGTTTCGCCTATGAGCGCGATCTCGCGGCGCTCCCAACCATGGCGGTGGTGCTGGGCGGACCCGGCATGTGGTTGCGCGATCCGCGCCTCAGGACCGATTGGAAGCGGCTGCTGCACGGCGAGCAGGGCCTGACCCTGCTCCGCCCGCTGCCGGTCGAAGGCACGGTGATCGGCCGCACCCGCCTCACCGGCGTGGTGGATCGTGGCGCCGAGAAGGGCGCCTTCGTCTTCACCGAGCGCGACGTGATCGAGGCATCAAGTGGTGAACGCTTGGCGCTCCTGCAATCGACCTCGGTGCTGCGCGGCGATGGCGGCTTCGGCGGCCCGAGTGGCCCGACGCCGGTGCCGCACGCGCTGCCGACGCGACCGCCCGACTTCGCCGTCGATCTTCCGACTTTGCCGCAGGCGGCGCTGATTTATCGACTCTCTGGCGACATGAACCCGCTGCATGCCGATCCCGAGATCGCGACCGCGGCCGGATTTCCGCGTCCGATCCTGCACGGCCTCTGCACTTTCGGGGTCGCGGGACACGCGCTGCTCAAGGGTTGCTGCGGTTATCAGCCTGAGCGGTTCAAGTCCATGCGCGCGCGATTTTCGTCGCCGGTCTATCCCGGGGAGACCATCCACACCGAGATCTGGCGAGACGGATCCACGGTTTCCTTCCGCGCGAGCGTGATCGAGCGCGGCGTGGTCGTGCTCAACAACGGTCACGCCGAAGTCACAGACTGAGGCGAATTTCGGTTACCGCCGGCGCCCCGGTGGGCGGGCGCCGAACCTCTGTCTACCTTTCCGTCCATGCAAGATCATCGCGAGCAATCGCGCGCTGTGCTGTTCGTGCGCGCCGATTGTGCACTGTTTCTCGACGTGGACGGCACCTTGCTGGACCTTGCGACGGCGCCGGATATGGTGGCGACGCCGTGCGGCCTCGTCCGCGACCTCGAGCGCCTGCATGGCGAACTCAAGGGCGCACTTGCGCTGCTGAGCGGTCGTGCCATCGCCGACCTCGATCGGCTGTTGTCTCCGCTCCGGCTCGCCACCGCGGGTCAGCATGGTGCAGAGCTTCGCGTCGACGCCGAAGCGGCCATCGAGCGCTTGGCCGCAGTCGACCTTTCGGTCGCGCAGCGACGGCAACTCGACGCACTCGTCGAGCGACATCCCGGCGTCTTTATCGAGGACAAAGGCCTCTCGATCGCCGTGCATTACCGCGCCGCGCCGGAAGCAGCAGCGGCGCTCGCGCGCACGCTCAACCAGCTCGCCGCCGCCGATTCCCGCTTGGGGCTGCAGCGCGGACATTGCGTTATCGAGATCAAGCCGAGGGGGACCACCAAGGGTACCGCGCTCCTCGAGCTGATGCGGCATCCGGCATTTCACCAGCGGATGCCGATCGCGGTCGGCGACGACCTTACCGATGAGGACGCATTCAGCGCTGCCCTCTCCCTGGGCGGCCGGGCGCTCCGCGTCGGAACGGCGGGGCTCGCCAATCCCGCCGAGGTGCGGCGCTGGCTCTCGGATTCGGCCGACGTGCTGCGAACGAGCCGAGCCGGCGCATGAGCAATCTCGATCTCGGTGTGATCGGCAACTGCTGCGTCGCCGCGCTGATCTCCCGGCAGGCGCGCATCGAATGGTGCTGCTTTCCGCGCCTCGATGGCGACCCCATCTTCTGCAGTCTGCTGCGACCGGGCGGCGCCGAAACGGACGGGTTCCTCGATTCAGCGCCGGAAGGTGGGGTACCGGTTTCGCAGCGTTATCTGGGCAACACCGCGGTGCTGGAGACGGTGCTCGCCGATCGCGATGGCGGCGCCCTCAAGATCATCGATCTCGCGCCCCGCTTCAAGCGGTATGGCCGGGTCTTCCGGCCCGCCATGCTGGTGCGCCGCATCGAGCCGATCGAAGGCCGGCCGCGGGTGCGGATCAGGGTGCGGCCACGCTTTGACTATGGCGCTTCGGCGCCGACGCGGATCATCGGCAGCAATCACTTGCGCTTCTGTGGCGGCGAGATGACGCTCCGCCTCACCACCGATGCGCCGCTCTCCTATATCGCCGAGGAAATCGCATTTCCACTCGACGGCCCCGTCAGCATCATCCTCGGGCCCGACGAGCCTCCCACCGAGTCGCCGTCGCGGTTGGTGCGCGACTTCATCGAGGAGACCGAGGCCTATTGGATCGAATGGGCGCGCTACCTCTCGGTGCCGTTCGAGTGGCAGGCGGCCGTGATCCGCGCGGCGATCACCCTCAAGCTCTGCGCCTTCGAAGAAACCGGCGCCATCGTGGCGGCACTCACCACCTCGATCCCGGAGGCACCGGACAGCGGCCGCACCTGGGACTACCGCTACTGCTGGCTGCGTGACGCTTACTTCGTCGTGCACGCGCTCAATCGTCTCGGTGCAACTCTGACGATGGAGGACTACCTTCGCTTTGTCACTCATGTCGCCACCACCGAGCCCGAGCGAAGGCTGAAACCCGTCTATCCCATCGTGCCCGGTCGGGACATGACCGAGCGCATTGCCGCGGGTCTTGCGGGTTTTCGCGGTATGGGACCGGTCCGCATCGGCAACGCCGCGGTGCTGCAAAACCAGAACGACGTCTATGGCAGCGTAATTCTGGCGGCGGCGCAGATGTTCTTCGACGAGCGACTGCCGCGACCCGGCGATCCCACCCTGTTCCAGCAGCTGGAGTCTCTCGGCGAGAACGCGATCGCGCGCGCCTTCGAACCGGATGCCAGTCTCTGGGAGTATCGCAGCCGCGTCGGCACGCATACCGTCTCGAGTGCGATGTGCTGGGTTGCGTGCAGCCGGCTCGCCAAGATCGCGCAGCATCTCCGCCTGGAAGAGCGGGCGTTGCGATGGGATGCGGCAGCGCGGCGCATCCGCGAGACCGTCCTGGCGAGCGCCTGGGACGCTGGACAGAACAGCTTCGTGGCGCATTTCGGCGGCAAGGAGATCGACGCCAGTCTGCTGCTGCTGCACGAGGTGGGATTGCTCCCGGCGCGGGACCCGCGCTTCCTTGGCACTCTCGCGGCCGTCGAGCGCGAGTTGCGACGAGGAAACCTGCTGTTCCGTTACGCTCATCCCGACGATCTTGGGCCGCCCAAGACCGCCTTTGCGGTCTGCGCCTTCTGGTACGCCGACGCGCTCGCCGCCGTGGGTCGGCGCGAAGAGGCACGCGCGGTCTTCGAGCAGATGCTGACGCGTCGCAATCATCTCGGCCTGCTATCGGAGGATCTGGATCCGGTCACCGGCGAACTCTGGGGCAATTTCCCGCAGACCTATTCGCTGGTTGGGCTCGTGATCACCGCAATGCGGCTCTCCAAGAGTTGGGAGACAGGGCTATGGCCAGACTCGTGATCGTCTCCAATCGCGTGGCGCTGCCCGGGTCGCCGGCGGCGCGCGCCGGCGGCCTCGCCGTTGCTATGCGAGACGCGCTGCGCGGCCGCGGCGGCCTTTGGTTCGGCTGGTCCGGGCATGTCGGTGAGGCCACCGCAACCCAGCTGCAACGCGCGCGATCCGGCAAGGTTGAGTATGCGACGATCGACCTAGGACGCGCTGACCACGAGCAGTTCTACAACGGCTTCGCCAATGCCACCCTGTGGCCGCTGATGCACTACCGGCTCGGCCTGGTGGAGTTTCGACGCAACAACCTCGAGGGCTACCTTCGGGTCAACGCCGCATTCGCGGCGGCACTGGCGCCGCTGTTGGCGCCGGACGACCTCATCTGGGTGCACGACTATCATCTGATCCCGCTTGCGGAACGGCTACGCCGCGCGGGCGTCACCAACCGGATCGGTCTGTTCCTGCACACACCCTTCCCGGCGCCCGCAGTCTTCACCGCCTTGCCGCGCTACGAGGTGCTGCTCGACGCGGTCACCGCCTACGACCTCATCGGGCTGCAAACCGAAGGGGACCGCGCCAATCTGGTAGACGCGCTGCTGCGCCACACAATGGGCTCGACGACACCGGACGGCGATCTCGATCTCGGCGCGCGACGGGTAATGGTGCGCGCCATCCCGG
>Ga0070732_10001580_pt1 | contig 12417 bp, 12 predicted proteins | sample Coa_R1_5_FD_66449 | JGI IMG/M metagenome (GOLD analysis project Ga0070732, IMG submission 66449) | Surface soil microbial communities from Centralia Pennsylvania, which are recovering from an underground coalmine fire - Coalmine... | ecosystem: Environmental > Terrestrial > Soil > Unclassified ...
CAAGGTCACCGAGGAAGGCGTCACCTTCCGCTCGCACCTAGATGGATCGTCGCACACCTTCACACCGGAGAGCGCCATGGAAGCCCAGATCGGCCTCGGCGCCGACATCATCATGGCATTTGACGAATGTACGGAGCATCCTGCCGATCATGCCCGCGCCAAGACGTCCATGGAACTCACTCTGCGCTGGGCTGCGCGCAGCAAGAAATATTTCGAGGAGCACAAGAACGAAGTGCCATGGAGAAGCAATGTGGGCCATGGGGGGACCGCCGCCCCCGGCTGTCCAGTCCCCACACAAGCTCTTTTCGGGATCGTCCAAGGCGGGATGGATCGCGACCTTAGAAGAGAATCGGCCGAACGTACCATCGAAATCGGCTTCCCCGGCTACGCGATCGGTGGACTGAGCGTCGGCGAGCCGCGCGAACTGACCCGCGAAATTGTGCAATCCACGCTGGAATATCTCCCCAAGGACAAACCGCGTTATCTGATGGGAGTGGGCACGCCCGAAGAAATTGTCGATTACGCCAACTTGGGCGTCGACATGATGGACTGCGTCCTGCCCACCCGCGCCGCCCGGCATGGGCTTCTCTTTACCTCCGAGGGTAAAATCTCGATCAAACAGGCGCGCTACGCCCGGGACCAGGCCCCGCTTGATCCCAATTGCGGCTGCCGAGTGTGCCGGAGATATTCGCGGGCATACTTGCGGCACCTCTATGCTTCGAATGAGGTGTTGGCGCAGGTCCTGAACACGATCCACAACCTGAGCTTCTACCTTGACACTATGCGGCGGGTGCGGCATTCTATTCGACTTGGGGAAGAGTCCCGTTTTCTTTCTAGTGTCTGGTCTCGACCGAAATCGTAGACCTTCCCGGATTCAAGCCTGAAAGCTGAAGGAACCCGGCCGAAGTCGATCAGAACTCCCGTGGTGAAATCAGAGCTCCGGCGGCGCTGGACGGCGCAGCGGATTGTTTCGCGGCTTCATCCGCCCCAAAATTTGTGAGTATGGATTCTCTGCTGGTGATGCAAACCGGAGGCGGTGGCGGCGGCATGTCGTTTCTGCTGCTGATGTTGCCAATGATCGCTGTGTTTTATTTTTTTATGATTCTGCCGCAGCAGCGCCGGCAAAAGAAATGGCAGCAGGTCATCGACGCTCTAAAGACTGGCGACAAAGTGGTAACCACCGGAGGGCTGCGGGGAACGATCATTGCAATCAAAGATGACGCGGTTCATCTGCGGGTTCCGCCGGACAACTTGCGCATGGAAGTCACCAAAGCGTCAGTTGCCCATGTGACCACGGCTGAAGAGGAGCCCAAGGCCAAGTAGTCGCAGAATAGTTTGGATTGAATTTTCGCCATGAATAAAAATCTTCTCTGGAAGCTGGCACTCATTGTCGGGATATTAGTCGTCTTCGTGTTCGGTATTTTTGGAATTCCCAATGGCTTCTCCGGGCAGGCCCTCCTCACGGCGATGACCAACCGGATTCACCTCGGTCTCGACCTGCGCGGCGGCACGCACCTGATTCTCCAGGTCCAGGTCAATGATGCGGTCAACGTCGACTCTGACAACGCCCTTGAAGTCCTGAAGGAGCAGTTGAATAAGCGCAAGATTGCTTTTTCGGAGATTTCTAAGCCTGATCCGCAAAACGGTCCTGACCGGATCGTTATCAAGGGATTGTCGGTCAACTCCCGCACCGACCTTCTGAATATCGTGCAGGAGCGCCTGCCTGAGTATGAGGTTGCTTCCGCTACCGGCGATTCGTGGACGATCTCCATGAAGCCTACTAACCTGGCCGACCTGAAGAACCGCGCCGTCAGCCAGGCCATCGAAACCATCCGCAACCGCATCGACCAGCTTGGCGTCAGCGAGCCCGTGATCCAGGAGCATGGCCTGGGGCAATACCAGATTCTGGTTCAGCTTCCCGGCGTCGACGATCCTGCTCGCGTAAAGGACATCATGATGTCCACCGCCATGCTTGAAATCAAGCAGTCCATGGGCGGCCCTTACCCGAGCGAACAAGCGGCCCTGCAAGACAAAGGCGGAATCCTCCCTCCCGACGCTCTTCTGCTGCCCGGCCATGCCGCTCCGGGCCAGGAGACTGAGGGGCAATCGTGGTACCTGGTTTCGCGAGTCTCGGCCGTCACCGGAAAAGACTTACGCGACGCGCAAGCCAGTAGCGACCAGAACGCCCAGCCGGACGTGCGCTTCACGCTGACCGGCGAGGGCGGGCAGCGCTTCTACAATTTCACCTCCGCTCACGTCGGAGACAGCTTGGCAGTCGTGCTCGACAACAAAGTCCAGGAAGTCGCCAACATCAAAGAGCCGATCCGCGATCAGGGCGAAATCAGCGGCGGCCACATGAGCGAGCAGGCCGCCAAAGATCTTTCCATGATCCTGCGTTCCGGCGCGCTGCCTGCGGGAATCAAGTATCTTGAAGAACGCACCGTCGGGCCCTCGCTGGGAGCCGATTCTATCCGCGCAGGTATTCGTGCCGCCATCATCGGCATGATGGCCGTGTTGATCTTCATGCTCATCTATTACCGCGGAGCGGGAATCAACGCCGATGTCGCGCTGCTGCTGAACCTGATCATCCTGCTTGGATTCATGGGCTACTTCGAAGCGGTGCTGACCTTGCCGGGAATTGCCGGAGTGATTCTCACCGTCGGTATGGGCGTGGATTCGAATGTCCTGATCTTCGAGCGCATTCGCGAGGAACTGCGCAACGGCAAAACGCCGCCCTCCGCCGTGGATCAGGGTTTCAGCCACGCCTGGATCACGATCGTCGACACGCACGTGACCACAATCGTTTCCGCCGCGATTCTGTTTCTGTTCGGAACCGGCCCGGTCAAAGGCTTTGCCGTCACCCTGACATTCGGCTTGCTGGCGAACCTATTTACCGCCGTCTTCGTTTCGCGCGTAATCTTTGATTGGATCTTGAGCCGTAAGCAGCGCGAAGAAGCGTTGAGCATTTAGGGAATTTTGCAATTCTGTAATTTTGCAATTGGGCAATGTTAAGAAACCCGGGATGCAGTCGACCAGGTTCTCAAAATTACACGATCACCGACTTGCTTAAATTACCAATATTCATGGCTAAGTAATAGAAACATAAGGGGATAGAAAAACAAGGTGGAGTTCTTTCGCAATCCCAGCATAGATTTTCTCGGCAAGAAGTGGTACTTTCTCGCCTTTTCACTCGTATTTAGCGTCGCGGGCGTGCTGTCCATGCTGTTCTGGCACCATATCCCGTATGGCGTGGACTTCCGCGGCGGAACGCTTGTTTATGTGAAGTTCTCGCACACGCCCGATGACAACCAATTGCGTGCGGCTATGGACCGCGCCGGGCTGAAAAATGCCCGCATTCAGCGTTACGGCCCGGCTTCGAACAATGAGGAGTTGATCGACTTGGCGGTGCAGGAAACCAGCGAGCAGGCTCTGGACCGCGGCAAGACCCAGATTATCAATGCCTTGGAGACAAGCGCTCCAGCCGGTAAGCAGGACCTGAATAATGCCAGCTCTTTGACCATCAAGAATTCTCTGATGGACAAGGATCCGCTGCACATAGGTCCCGACGATCAGAAGTACGGAGCCATTGCGCAGGCTATCGTGGATTACCGCGACAAGGTCCAGAGCGGCGTGCTGAATTCAATCGATCAGCTGAAAGCCGCCGTGGATCCGGCGGTGGTCGCATCGTTGTCGGATGGGTTCTTTCTTTCGGACTTCGGCGTGCGCAACGTGGAAATTGTTGGACCTCAGGTGGGAAGCCAGCTGCGCCGTCAGGCATTGTTGGCAACCGCCTATTCGCTGGCCGGAATGCTGGTTTACCTGGGATTCCGCTTCGAGTGGATTTACGGCGTGGCCGCCGTGGTCACTGTCTTTCACGACACGTTGATCACGGTGGGGGCGTTTTCACTGACCAACACGTCCATCACGCTGACCGTAATCGCGGCTATCCTGACGCTGATAGGTTACTCCAATAACGACACAATCGTGGTATTTGACCGCATTCGCGAGAACATTAAGCTGATGCGGCGCGAGAAGCTGTCCGACATCGTCAATCGCAGCATCAATCAAACTTTAAGTCGAACCATCTTGACAGCCGGGCTTACGTTCCTTACCGTACTCGCACTCTATTTATTCGGTGGCGAGGTGCTTCGCGGCTTCAGCCTCGCGCTCGTAATCGGCATCTTAATCGGCACGTATTCGTCTATTGCCATCGCGGCCCCCATTCTGGTTGCTTACCAGGACTGGAGGATTCAAAAGGGGCGCCGCCCCGTGGCTATGCCGGGAAGAGCCAAGTAAATACCTGATGGATTAGTCTTCATAATTGTGTTAGCCGTTACAGTATAAGCAGTTAGAGGTTTCGCCTCGAAAGCTGTTCGACGCGAAGGGGTTGTCGCGGCGGAGTTTTGGATCTGGGAGCAAAGTGGCATCATCCGGTGTCTAAGTTTCCGTAGGGTCTGTAGGGAGAAACCTTTATGTTTGAAGACAGCCTTCTGGAGTCTGGCGGCAGGCTAAGAACCAAGCGGGGAATGACAACTACGATTTCCTTCATGATTCAGGTGGGCATCGTATGCGTCCTGGTGCTGATCCCGCTGATCTTTACCGAAGCCTTGCCCAAGCAGCAGTTGATGACATTCCTGGTGGCGCCGCCACCGCCCCCGCCGCCACCACCGCCCGCGGCCGCGCCGGTCAAAGTGGTGAAGCAAATACAGACCGATATCGTTAACGGTCAACTTCGCACCCCCACCAAGATTCCACAAAAAGTGCAGATGATTAAAGAGGACGAGGCTCCTCCGCCGGTGATGGCGACCAGCGGCGTCGTGGGTGGCGTCCCCGGGGGCGTGCCTGGCGGACAGATGGGTGGCGTAATCGGCGGCATTATCAGCTCGACGCCTATGGCTGTGCCAAAGGTCGCAACTCCGCAACGCGTCCGTGTCTCTCAGGGCGTATCGCAGGGTCTGCTGATTCGCAAAGTGAACCCGGCCTATCCGCCGCTGGCGCGCCAGGCGCGAATCCAGGGATCGGTTCTTCTGCAGGCAGAGATAAGCAAGAGTGGAGACATTCAAAACCTGCGCTTGATCAGCGGGCATCCCATGCTGGCTCCTGCGGCGATTGAAGCCGTAAAGCAATGGAAATACAAGCCCTACCTGCTGAATGGCGAGCCAGTGGAAGTGGAAACGCAGGTCCAGGTGAACTTCACGCTTTCCGGCGGTTAGATCGCAAGCCGGGCCTAGCAACGGTCGTTCGCAAGGTTTCCGCTTCCGGACAAGGGGACAAATAAGCCGCGTCCTGGCAGGCCAGTGTTCCGAGAGCCAACCACCACGCCGGCGGCGGAATCTTAGCCAGCGGTTTGGTCCGCGATATGCATCAAAGTCGACAGAGTTTTCGAGGAGGAAATAGCAACTCATGTTAGCAACTCAAATTGCAGTTCTGCATCACCTTCCGGCTGCTGCCACCTGGATTATCCAGGAAGGCGGCGGCATGCCGACCGATCCGCTCGCCCTGTGGCACGCCATGGGCTGGGTGGCCAGAACGGTCGTTTTCATCCTGTTCATCATGTCCGGTTGGTCGATCGGCGTGATGATTGACCGCTGGATGGCCTACAACGCCGCCCGCAAGCAGTCACGGGCTTTTGCCCCTGCCGTCGCCGGCGCTCTGCGCGATGGCCGCATCGACGAAGCAATTAAAGTTGCCGAGCGCAACAAGAAGAGTCATTTGGCCAAGGTGGTCACCGCGGGCCTGATGGAATTCAGGGCTCACCAGGATAGCCCCGGCGCTATTCCGGGAGAGACCATCGAGGCTTCCAAGCGCGCTTTGGAGCGCACCGAAGCCATCGTTCACGCCGAACTGAAGCGCGGTTTGGGCGGTCTGGCCACGATCGGCTCCACTGCGCCATTTGTCGGCCTGTTCGGCACGGTGATGGGCATTCTGAACGCCTTCACCGGCATTTCGCGCGAGAAGGCTACCGGTCTTGCCGCCGTCGCGGGTGGTATCGCCGAGGCCCTGGTCACCACCGCCATCGGCTTGCTGGTGGCGATTCCGGCCGTGATGATGTTCAACTATCTGACTGGCCGTGTGGAAGCATTCGACGTGGAGATGGATAACTCCTCGAGCGAATTGATCGACTACTTCCTGAAGCGCCGCGAGGTCCGCCGGTAATTTCGGCGTCCGCTTTCGTCATGAGTTGCTATCCGGCGCTGGAAATCTCCGGCGCCGGACCTTCCCAACTCTAAGCAGAGCGGTCCGCATCGCCAAGGCAGTCCGGGAGATTCAAAATTATGGCACTAGCGACACGAAACGAAGGAGCCAAGGTCAACTCCGACATCAACGTCACTCCCATGGTGGACGTGATGCTGGTGCTGTTGATCATCTTCATGGTGGTCACGCCCATGTTGCAGCATGGCGTCAGCGTGGACATGGCCAAAGTGAACAACCCAGAGCAAATGCCCGATGCCGACAAGGAAGACGCGTTGCTCGTCTCGGTCATGCGAAATGGCGACGTATTCTTCGGCACTGACAGGATTTCGGTCGACAATTTGACCGGTAAGGTAAAAGATCGTCTCGCCAATAAGGCGGACAAACGCGTTTACGTGAAGGCTGACCAACGCGCCCACTTCGGCAATGTGGTCCAGGTCGTAGACGCGGTGCGCGCCGCGGGCGTGGACGACCTTGGCTTGCTCACCGAGCAGAGGAAAACTACTCCGCAAGCCCCGCCGCCTCCAAATACAGCGGGCGGGCAATAAGAGGAGAACGACTATGGGAATGGCAGTTGGCCCGAGCGGAGGCCAAAACGCGAACATTAATGTCACGCCGCTCATTGACGTCCTGCTGGTACTGCTGATCATCTTTATGGTGATCACTCCCCTGACTCCGCGTGGATTGGACGCGCTGGTTCCCCAGCCTCCTCCGCCGAATGCACCCAAGAACAACACACCCGACCGTACTATCGTTGTGCAGCTGGTCGATCGCGGAGCGGGTCAGGAGCCCGGAGTCAAAATCAACAGCGAGGATGCTACCTGGGACAATCTGCAGGGGCGCCTCACCGACATTTACAAATTGCGCCAGGAAAAGGTCATGTTCGTGAAGGGCGATGATGCGATCCCCTTCGCCGATGTGGCCAATGTGATCGACATCGCTCATGCCGCCGGCGTGGATAAAGTCGGTCTCATCACGGCCAAGATCGAAGCGGGCGGCTAAATCGTACGCCGGTCAAGCCCAGAAAGGGTTTCGGTATCGCACGGGGGCGTCCTGCTCCCGTGCTTTGTGAGCCGCGTGCGCTTGCCAATCTGCTGTCTCTGGGCCTAGGATGCTGTGCCAAGGGAGACTCATACCGCAATGAATAAAAACTTAAGACTGCTCACGCTGGCGATGCTTGCGCTGGCGCTTTCCTCCTCCATCGCTTGCGGCAAGTTGCGCGCTCGCGACCAGCTCAACAAGGGCGTGGAAGCCTACAAGAACACGCACTATGAGGAGGCCATCAATCATTTCGAGCAGGCGGTTGAGCTCGATCCCAGCCTGCTCAACGCTCGGATGTATCTGGCGACCGCGTTCGCTCAGCAGTACATCCCAGGAGCCGACACTCCCGAGAACAACAAGATGGCGGAACAGGCCATCGAGCAGTATCAGAAGGTTCTCGACTCCAAACCCGCGCGCGATCAAAGGGTCAACAGCGCGAAGGGCATCGCCTATCTCTATCTCAACATGAAGAAGTTTGACGATGCCAAGAAGTATTACCGCATGGCCTCCGACGTCGATCCGAACGATCCCGAGCCCTATTATTCGGTCGGAGTGATCGACTGGACCGCTTGCTACCAGCCCCGCATGGAAGCACGCGCCAAGCTGGGCCTGAAGCCCGAAGAGAATCTGAATCCCAAGGACAAAGAACAGAAGAAGGTCTGCGGGGAGCTCAAGACCAAGAATATGTCCTCAATTCAGGAAGGGATTGACAGCCTCAACAAAGCTATTCAGCTTCGTCCCGACTACGACGACGCCATGGCGTACATGAACCTGATGTACAGGGAAAGGGCCGATGTGGAGTGCGACGACTTGGCAGCCCGCGCCGAAGATCTGAAAACCGCCGATGGCTGGGTGGATAAGACTCTAGCCACCAAGAAAGCCAAGGCCGAAAAGCAGCCCGGCCAAGGAGTCGGGGGCGACCAGGCAAAGTAACCGAATCTGAATTACAGAGGCCTTCCCGAGCGGGAAGGCCTCTTTTACTGCAGTCGATCCCATCTCTTCGCTGTGAGCTGTCCAATACCGTCGTTCTTCGGTCTCCTGTGCCCAGCAGAGCTTATCGTGCGCCGCCATTCCCGCCGAGGTTCAACTCGCAAATGAGAATATTCTCGCCGAAGTTGTGCGGCTCGGAACAGCCAAGTCCTGGCAGAGCACATTTCAGCGCCGGAGCTGAGTCGGTTATCCATCCCGCGTCAAACAACCAAACTTTGGTGCCTGGCGCAAGCCCATATTGTGCCGCCGCAGCCGTGAGTTGCGCCGGCAGGTCCTCCGCATAGAACTTCCATTCCTGGGGTTGAGCGGTGATGACCGTATAAGGTCCGCAGTCAGTCTTCAAGAACCGCTGCAGCGGAGGAAACTCCTGTACCACCCCATGTCCGCAAAGGTAATAGCCAAGCAAGAGCCCGCTCTGATAGTCGGCAAACAGGACCGATCCCACGGGGGCAGAAAGCCGCAGCGTTCCGACAGCACTCCGCATGAGCGCCTTCGGGTGATTGCGCGCCCGAATCTGGGGCGGTGGCGCAGGAAAAAGATTACAGAGCGACAGAGCAATCATCAGGACCAGCGGCTTAATCCACTTACGGGACGAAGTCCACGCCGCCACTCCAACGCTGATGCCTCCTACCGCAAACAGCGCCAGCACCGCATTGTGCCGTGTCCCCCCGTAGGGATACAGACCAGCCAGTCCCACAGCGCAATTCGTCAAGAATGGTAGTCCGAGCAGCAGCGCCAGTTCGCGCGATGTTGGCCCTGCGCGGCCGATGCGGACTTTCTTTCGCCCCAAAATGACGAGACCCGATAGAAACGCTAACAGCGCCAACGTCCCCACCACCCCGTGGCTAAAGAGATAAGTGAAGAAGCGCAGAGTTTGCACCGCGACAAAAGAAGCCACATGGTTCTCGCCCGGATGAAAAATCGATTTCCGCAGCCAAGTTTCGGCAATTCCCTGCGGCATCCCGCTCTGCCTTAATCGAGCAACGTGTGTGATCAGGAAAAACCCCGCCAGCGCGACTGCGCTTATTTGTCCGGTCATCCAGACTGCACACAGCGCCGCTCGTTCTCGATATGGCCGCAACCGAAATAACAAATAAACGCCCATCGTGAACCCAAAGAGCAGGGAGGAATAGTGGGAGAGTAGAGCGCCGCACAGCGACACCGAAAATCCCGCCATCGCGGCAATCGAATTCTTCTCGATCGCGACTTCAGAAAGGTAAAGGCTGGCTGCCATGAAGAATAGCAGCAGAGTGTATTGCCGGATTTCATACGACAATTCGATCATCGCGGGCGAAAACGCCAGCAGCACCAGCGCAATCAACGCGGTGGAGGGATCCATCATTCGCTTTAGCCACCGGTAAGCGATCCAGCAGCACGCCGTACCTGCAAGCAGCGACGGCATGCGCAGCATCAATTCCGATTGCCCCAGCCAACGCCAGTAATGCAGCACCAGAATCAGCAAGGGCGGGTGCGCATTGGTCAGCGCCGCCCTGTAAGTGACTCCCAACGAAGAGTGGCTCGCCAGCAGGTTGTGCAGCGCCTCATCAGGATTGAGAAAGTAGCGCCAGGCCGGGATTACCCTCGCCAGAAACCCAGCCGCGAGAACCACCAGAGGCAGCTTGCCGCTCAGCAAATCCGCACGACCAGCAGTGGCATCCGGGCCGCGAGCAGTATGTTCCTGCGGATCCAAAGCGCGGGCTGAGTTACTGGAAGAAGTCATCCGGAAGTTAGCAATCACTAAAGTGCAAAACAATATTACGCCCGCTGCACTCCTGTTCCCCAACGTCCCCGAAGTGCCGCAGTGATGAAAATGCTATGCTTAACTGGCAGGGTTTTTGCCAGCTCTGGTAGTTTCTCATCCCCACGTAGTTGCACTTTGTTCTGCATGGCGGAACCGCCCATGATGTCAGCCTCGAGTACACAGCGGCAGGGGTTCGTCTCTGTGATCGTCCCCGTATTTAACGAGGTCGCCAATTTCGAGCAACTGCTACAAGCTATTCAGGCCTCACCCGTGGACAAGGAAATCATCGTGGTCGATGACGGTTCCACTGATGGGACCCGCGAAAAGTTGCAGGCTCTTCCGCCCAGGCCGGACTTGACCATCCTTTTCCACGAAAGAAATTTCGGTAAGGGTGCCGCGATCCGAACCGCGCTGGCCTATGCTCGCGGACAGTACGTGCTGATACAGGATTCCGACCTCGAATACGATCCGCACGATTATCCGGCCCTTCTGCGCCCCTTCCAGGAAAGTGGGGCGAACGTCGTCTATGGCGTCCGCCCTGATCGTCCTGAGCGCGGCCTGCGGTTTTTCCTGGGGGCGAAGCTGCTAACTCATTTGGCAAATCTTCTATATGGCGCCGGCATTCACGACGAAGCAACCTGCTACAAGGTTTTCCGCCGTTCGCTCTTAGCACAGATTCGATTGGAGTGTCGGCGTTTTGAATTTTGCCCCGAAGTGACCGCCAAATTGTGCCGCATGGGCGAAAAGATTGCCGAGGTGCCAATTTCCTACAACCCGCGATCCGCTGTAGAAGGGAAAAAAATCCGCCATTCCGACGGCTGGTTTGCCATCTGGACGCTGCTGCGTTACCGCCTTTTGCCGCGCCGTCGCTGGATCAGGCCGACGGCGGAGAATCCAAGCGCTCCATTTCCCGTAAGTTTTGCCCGCGTACCGGCGGAGTAGAACATCAATCTACTCGATTGTGCGTTCTCTGCTCCGCAGTCGATCTGAGACGTACTAACAGCCTCCGCTTCCGTGCGTCAGACCAGCCGCAGACCGTTCATAGCGTTCCTCCGCAGCCTTCCCTCGACGCTGATAAACTTCCGCAAGATGAACCCACCACCTCGTCCGCCAATTCCCAAGTCGCTGCTGTGGCTCGTGCTCCTGTCGTTCCTGTTGCAGGTCGCTGTCATCGGCGTTTTCCGCCAATACCGCACCCGGACGCAAGACGACCACTTCGGCTTTGGCTGGGAAATGGGGCGCATCGCCCGGTCTCTCGCTCTGGGCGAAGGTTTCAGCAATCCCTACGGAGACCACACTGGCCCAAGCGCCTGGGAGCCTCCGCTTTATCCCTTTCTCATGGCCGGAGTGTTCAAGTTCTTCGGAATTTATACCTATGCTGCGGCGTGGGCCCTGCTCATCATCAACAGCCTGTTTACAGCGCTCACCTGTATCCCCATTTTTCTAATTGCCCACACGATTTTCGATCATAAGATCGCAGTTTGGTCTGCCTCAATCTGGGCGTTATTGCCCTACGAGTGGTATTGGTCCGTCCACTGGATCTGGGACACAACGTTCACACCCTTTCTCCTCGCTCTCATTCTCTTGCTCGCCCTGGAGCTCGAGCACTGCCAGGGCCTTCGTGGTTGGATCGTCTTCGGCCTGCTGTGGGGCATCGCTGCCCTGGCCAACCCTTCGACGCTGGCTTTCTTGCCTTTCTGCGGCCTTTGGGTTTGGTGGAGAAGGCATAAGGGAGGCCTTCCTTCTTTCACCGGAGTCTCGCTCGCCGCCTTGGTCTTCTTTCTCGTGCTGACTCCATGGCTGACACGCAACTACAAAGTCTTCGGCCAATTTGTGTTCATCCGCGACGATTTCGGCTTGCAGTTTCGCCTAGGTAACGGCAAAGGCGCCGATGGAATGTTGATGGCCTATCTTCAGCCGAACCTTAATAGGCTGGAGTTCGAGAAATTCCAGCGCATGGGCGAACTCGCTTACGCTGCCGACTGCAAGCGCCAGGCTTTCGAATGGATCCGCGAAAATCCCGGCCGCTTTGCCGTCGTCAGCCTCAAACGTTTCTTCTACTACTGGAACGGCGTCCCTAAACCGAGCGACAGTCGTGCCCCGTGGGATTTTCGCACCTCGCTGTTCCTGGCCTGGTCCGTCGTGTCCCTGTGGGGATTGCTCCGGGCCTTACGCCAAGACCGGCCTGGGGCTTGGCTTTTTGCAGGCTTAATCCTGACCTACCCCACGACGTACTATTTCGTATTCCCTCACGCCCGCTATCGCCATCCCATCGAACCCGAACTGCTTATCCTCGCCGTATTTCTGTTTTCACAAATTGGGAAGAGACGCTCTCCATCGGAGTGCTAAACTCTGATGCTCTCCGCAAATCGGGCCGCGAGTGACTTGAATTTCAGACGATGGTCTCGCTCGCTGAGGAACAGATGTTCAATAAGATTCTGATCGCCAACCGT
>Ga0070732_10001581_pt1 | contig 12407 bp, 6 predicted proteins | sample Coa_R1_5_FD_66449 | JGI IMG/M metagenome (GOLD analysis project Ga0070732, IMG submission 66449) | Surface soil microbial communities from Centralia Pennsylvania, which are recovering from an underground coalmine fire - Coalmine... | ecosystem: Environmental > Terrestrial > Soil > Unclassified ...
CATAGGACTGCAGAAACTTCCGCCGTAGATCATTGGAATAGGGTTTAGCCATCTCTCTGCGCTGAAGAATTGCCTGAGCAGAATAGTCTACACTAGACATAAAAATGCTTTTAAGCTTGAGGAGAGGCCGAATCGAGATCCGTACTGAGAAGGCCAAGAACCGCGTCGGACGGCATCCTCGTTTACTGGCGGTAGCGGAGTGGGGGCTGTGCCAACTGATGAACCGAACCACGAAGCAAAAGTGAGGTTTCACCAAGCCAATGTCGATTTGGGTAAAGTCGTGGAGGAAGTTGATGGAGAAGTGTTGGATGTCCGGATTCCGCTTTCATGATTTGCGCCACACCTTTCGCACCCTTGGTGCTCAGGCAGGCGCGCCTTAAATGGCAGGAAAGCAATCGAACGTCTTTAGCAAGACGACGCGTTCGACCTGTGGGTTTCTTGGCATAGATTGCCGCTGATCGTTTAACGTCGGTTAACTTCCCATACCGAAGCGTAGAGGCCCTCGGTGGTGACCGGTATTCTCACTGACGCGATTGTTTCCAGCCCCTGAGAGCTTTTAATAGATAACCCGATCTGCCGCGCTTTTCCGTTGACTGCGCGATTTCCGGAGATCCCGGGTAATGTTAATTCTCTTCAGCCATCGATCATAACCGTCGTATCGTGCCTTGAATGGCTTTCTTCCGTGTACTGCGCGGTAATTGTCAACAAAACAAATGTCGCCGGGGTGCAGGATTACCTCCTGAATCCGCTCATCAATCACCTTCACCAATTTCATCATCGCATCACGGGCATTCCGGTCCTCTGCAGGGATCATAAAATACGGATCCATTCGAATATAAGGTGAGTCAACTGCACCCTCCAGAACCGCAACCTTGACAGGATGGAGCGTGCTTTCTTCGATCGCATCGAAAGGATCTCCCTCAGAATCACGGACAGCATTCTTGCGCCGATGGGAGTCATCCGGCAGGATGGTGAAATGAGGCTGGAACAGTATTTTGCGCAGCTCGTAGGATAATGGAAAATCATTGAGCATACATACCGTCGTGGCCACCTGGTCAGGGTTGCGAAGGCACATAAGTCCAACGTAATCTCCGCGGAATTGGTGGAATGCATCTTCAGTGTGCCACCAGATGGGCTGTTCGCTGCCTGTCCCGATTTGTTCGTGTGCGTGGCTCTTAATCGGAAATACATCGTGTACAATTCGTCCGGCCTGCTGCGTACTCCAACCAATGACCTCGCCTAATAGGGATGCCATCAGCAGAAAAACGATTTCATGCTCAAGCGTAGACGAGGCAGCTTTGCCAGAATGGAGAGCTTCTGGTGTAAGGCCAAGTTTCTCATCATCAATGAGATATCCTGAGATTACAAAAACGGATGGCTCTTCCTCCAATTTCATGTGTACAAGCTCAGAACGAAGCGAGCGCGGCAGTTCGTGAGAACATAAAGAAAGAAGTTCGAGTGACGAACTGCTCGCAACCTCCTGGATCTGAGAAGCAACCTCAGCAGCTAAAGCCCGAATGGCTTGAATGTCCTCACTGGAAAGAATATATTTTTTCATATCGCACTTAATCCTTCAAATCTATCGAGCAGCGGGAAAAACTTTTTCCCGAGATTTCTGTATTGCCGTGAGAAAAGCCCTCATGTGCGCAGGGGCAGTAGTTTCCAACCGCATATAGTGATCCGACAGACCAAACTCCGAACCCCACATGACGCGGATGCCATGTTGCAAAACAGTTTCGCGCAGATGTGAAATATCCCAGAAGTGTCTGACCAGCGCATAGCCGGTTTCCACCCGAGAGGCAGGCCTGATCAATTCGAATCGACATTGCTCACAGTCAGCCTTCAACATTTCAAAACACTCGCGAATGCGTTCCAGCACTACAGGATAGGTTCCGAGGCGTGGAATTGCATGCTCCACCGCAAAAGTGGAGAGCACATTCCGGTTTTCTTCCCGCAACGAATGCGCATCTTCCTCGTTGGCGCAAATTACCCACCCAATCCTGAACTCCGCCGTTTCCTGAGCCTTGGATGTTGATCCGATCAGAAAAAGGCCGCGCCTGCCAGCAAACTGCCGGTAGAGATTTTTGGTGAGCATGACCGTATCCAGGCCGGAACTCGGCAGTGTCAGATCGAGCATGATTGCTGTGTGTGGGGAAATTCCGGCAATCAGGTTACAGGGATCAAACGTCGCACCCGTAGGATTATTCGGAAGGCTCAGATACAAGATATCGGGAGAGGTTTTAAGAGATTTTTCTATAAGGGCATCTTCTCTGATGTCGAATTGAAATGGCTCCGTATCGAGAGTGATTACCTGGAATCCGAAACCTTGAAAGGCTTCCCGAGCTCTCCAATACCCAGGATTGACGGTGAGAAGGGTTGGACGACTCTTGAAAACAATCCTGAAAACATGATTTCGGACAGCTTCAATCGCTCCCGTTGTGCCATAGGTGGGAATCACAGCTTGCGGATTCAGTCCAAAGCAGCCGGCCACCCTGGTTGCAAACAATTGATGTTGGCTGATCAATCGCGCATAAGGTTCACCTGTCCTCAATTCGACAGGCTGATCTGAACCGTTCTTAGCAGCGATATCAGGCGACGCAATGGAATACATGTAATTCATCTATCAAGAATCCTTTAAAATAGTTGAGCAGTAATATCGTTCAAGGATTTGTGGTTGCGCTCATAGCGCGGAGATCATCAGCAGGCTGTTGCACGATGTTGTTCTGTGCTATTTGTTGACTTAACCACAATTCCGCATTGAGCAGGGCTCCTCCAGCAGCACCCCGGATGAGATTATTGACAACATAGGTCAACCGCAGATCGAACACGTCATCTTCGGCAGAGAGGTTACCCACGGCGATGGACATCCCGCCGCCGTAGTAGGCATCCTGAGCAGGGCGTGGTTTGCCTCTCTCTTTCAAGACGGTGATCGGCCGTTCCGGGTTGGTATGTGATTTCAAATGCTTCAAAGGATTGAAATCCAAGAGGAGATTGGCAACATGATCTGCGCTCTCCACCGGCTTCTCTGTTTTTATCCGTACTTCTACAAAATGTCCTTCCTGCACATACGTGCGATTACAGGTAACAGAGAGAAGAAAGTAATCGCCCAGGATTTTCGCCACTTCCTGCTTGATGTATAGCTCAGTGTTTTCCTCGCCAGCGTGAAGCGGGTAGATATTACCGATCACAAACTCTGCGGGATATTTTGAATCTCCCCGCCCTGAGAGCGATTGATACGTGGTCACCACCACCTCGCGAAGTCCATAGTGCGACAGAATCGGCTGCAAGACCAATACCAGTCCCGAGGTTACGCAATTAGGGTTCTTGATGAGCCGACCTGATTGCATTGCCTGGGCGTTCACTTCCGGGACTATCAACGGCACACCGGGATCCATCCGGCGGAAGGGGCTGTTGGAAAAAATGGTCACGTCGTGGCGCAGCAGCGTAGCCTCAAGGAAACCTGCCCTTTCAGGAAGAGAAGAGAACACAATTTCAACATTCGATTCGATGAGATCTTCCATACGCGACAGCCTGAAGCCTGCAAGAGCAGAGGGAAAAGCATGTGTCTTCCAAAATCCTTCCCCGTAATGTTGTTGGAGCGTTCTCTCTTTTGCTTCCCACACATCACGATAGAGAAGCCCTGTTGTTTCCGTGCTTCCGATGAGGAGATCGGTCTTAAAGCTGGGATGGCCGATTAATAGGTTGGTTAGTCGGCGCCCTACCATGCCCGTAGCACCGAGAACCGCAACCGGCACCTGGCGGGAAATTGTTGCTGAAGTCATGCAGGTCCTTAGTGAAAATCACCTAATACACGGGTTGATGTGACACGACGGTGAAGATAGCTGAAGTATGATCATCCACCAATGGTTTATGTCAGGCCCTTCGCGGGGCTGACGGTTGAACGTGACATTGCTGAAAATGGAGGCTGATTGTAGCAACTTTTTAAACAGCGGTCAAGCGAATAGACCTACGGGTAATGGGCCATTTTCGATTTCCACAGGTTACGCTCTGTGGAAATTCAAAATGACCCATTACCGACCTACGCTGAATTTTTTTGGATTTGTTTAGAGTGTCTGATCCAACCGTAAGCGACGAAATGCGGACCTTTATTGGGAAGTATGGATTGCGCGCAGTTAGCGAATCCCAGAAAAACCCTTTGATTTCAGTTACTAAAAATACGATAAGCAGATACTTTTCCTTGTTCTTTTGCAGCACGGGGCCAAGGGGGCAGTGTCCCTAGGCTCGACAGAATTGCCCATTAAGCCCATGGGTCCTGTTGTCCTGAAGTCGCGAGCTGATTCATGATTATGACAAGTTTTTACTTGTGCTGAAAAAAGTTGCTCGATTTCTTGATTTCACAACTTCTAACTGTGTTATATTCGTCCGGCCATTTAAAAAACTTTTATTTATTCAGTGCAAAGCCCAGAGGGATAAATCCGTGTGGAAGAACGAAGAGCAATTATTCCTGAAGTTTAATATCCAGGTTGAACCGCTGATTGATCACTGGTATGCATGGCCGCACCTGATACCGCCTGCAACAGCGGCGAGGAATCTTACCGAGCGCCATTTGAAGATCATGGATTCTTACATCAACGCTCCGCAAGTTCATGCGAACGCGGTGAAGAATCCCAAGATGCTCGGTGGACCATTCATTGATTACGGCGGCAAAAGAGTGGATGAAATTCGTGCCTTACGGGACCGAATCAAAAAAGAACGGGCACACTTGCTGGAACTATCGACAGCGATTCAGTCCCTGGATGCGCTCTTGCGGGAAACTGCCAAGGGCTTCAGCCTGCAGCCTCTTTATCCAAAGGTGCCCGACATTCTGCGCGGTTACGTGGAACTGGTCTATGACCTGAATAATCATCCATCGTTCCGGCTGATCGAACCCCTTCTCTATCGGAGCAAATACTACGACCGCTCCCAGCAAAGCCTGATGCTCTCAGCAATCACCAATGACAACAGAGCATTCATGCTGAGCACTCCGAGGCTTCCATCTGATGACAGCCTGCACCTTAAAATCCCGTTTGAGAATGAAGTGGTCGACAAGTTGTTTCGGCTTAAATCAACACCACTCCCATGGCGGGAAATCAAAGAGATGCTGAATATCGCTGACTCTCAGGACGACCTTGCCGCCTCATTCTTCACTTCGGATATGCCGCGTCAATATTCGCCCTACAACGGTTCAGGAGTGAGATGGCGATATTTCGGGCATGCCTGCATCCTCATCGAATCCCAAGGCGTGAGCATGCTGTTTGATCCCGTACTCAGTTATACATATGAAAGCAATATTTCCAGATACACATACGAAGACTTGCCCGATTCTATCGATTATGTGCTGATTACACATGATCACCAGGATCACGTACTGTTCGAGACATTGCTTCAGATCCGCCACAAGGTTAAATGCGTGGTTGTTCCGAGGAGTAACTATGGGCATCTTCAGGATCCATCGCTCAAGCTGCTTTTGCAAAACTGCGGATTCAAAAACGTCATAGAAATCTCAGAGATGGAAGATTTCTCCCATCGCAATGTTCGAATTACGGGCTTGCCATTCTTCGGCGAGCATGCCGACTTGGACATAACCAGCAAAATGGCATGGTTCATAAGAATCGGAGATGTCGCACTCCTGTTTGCAGCAGATTCGTGCAACATCGAGCCAAGACTGTATGAACATGTCCACCGGGAAATCGGTGACGTAGACGCTCTTTTCCTGGGAATGGAGTGCGATGGCGCTCCTTTGAGCTGGCTCTATGGCCCGCTTCTCACCCAGCGAATCGAACGCGCTATGGATGAATCGCGCCGCCTAGCCGGCTCAAACTACGAACAGGGTAAAAGTATTGTTGACATATTTGGCTGCAAAGAGGTCTATGTATACGCCATGGGCCAGGAACCATGGCTTAACTACATCATGAGCCTGAAATATACAGAAGAGTCACGTCCAATTGTGGAGTCGAACCGCCTCATACGTTTGTGCCAGGAGCGTGGCATCATTGCTGAGCGGCTATTTGGAGAGAAAGAGATCTTGATCGAGTGTCCTGAAATTCCGACGAGCTACCTGCTTGCCGGCAACGCTTATTCATAATTTGCCAAATTCCTAAAGGCAGCCGGGTCATTCCGTGCAGCGCTTTAGATCACAACTTGTCTCAAAGAGCAGTAATTATTCACTGAGTTTACTCAGATAACAGGAGTCGAAATGAGCGAATTAGTTCGTAAGCTGTCTGAAGGTTCCCATCCAGTCGAAGTATCACTCCGTCCGGAGAAAAGCGCTGCGATTCTGAAAGAGTGCGTCGACCGGAAGTATGTACACATAAAGTTCACAAATACCAGAGGCGGCACAGAATTGGGCGTGCGCCTTGATCCCGCAGGCACGGATTTAAGCCAAGCTGATTTTGCCAATGGGACCGGCCGTGCGAAATTTGTGGGCAATCTCACGTTGGACTATGTGAAAGTGCGATGTGTTGCCGATATCGACCTAGCGACATTCTCGGGAGACGGACATCTTGAGATTTTACAAACAGAGGCTGAGAGCGCTTAAGCTTATGCGGAGATGAGATGAAGGAGACAGGAAAATATTGCAAAGCTTATGCAATCGATTCCTTGAAAGATTTCGGCGGCTGGACTGAATCGCTCACAACCGCTGCTGCCGATGAGAGACCATCTGGATCTCAACGCGGCGGCGAATATGTATTCATTCATGAAGACTACACAGTTACGCGGAGTATATTTCTGAATGAGGAAGTGTTATTCAACCAAGTAACATCTGAATGGGTTGAATTCTGCAAAACCAAGCTCCGATTTGAAATCCCAGCGTTCAAATCCAGCGCTCCCCCTTCCGGGCCTGGAGCCAAGATTGCAGTTCAACAACCGACCACTAAAAAAGATCTGCCTTCTGCTGGAGCAGACAAACTCAGTTCTTAACCACAGGTGTACCTATGCGCAGTCGGGATCCCCAGGTGGTGATTCAGCGAAATATTTCTACTTTAGTCACCCTGCTTTCCGAACGAGCCCAGCAGAAACCCCGGAACCTGGGCTACATTTTTTTGGGAAACGGTGAACAGGCAACCCAATCGTTGACCTATGGCGCACTGCACGTCAGAGCGCAGGCCATTGCTGCAGCTTTGCAGCGCCGTTGCCGAGGAGGTGACAGGGTACTGCTCCTCTTTCCTCCTGGTCTTGATTATGTTGCTGCTTTTCTTGGCTGCTCGTATGCAGGAGTGATCGCAGTACCGGCCTACCCGCCTGCAGAGCATCGTCGCGATCCCGATACCAGACTGCAATCCATCATGGCTGATGCGGCAGTGGCTGTGGTGCTCACGAATTCGTCACATGCGGCAAGGATCGAATCGCTGCTTTCTGCTCATGAGCGTGACGGCAAGATCGCTCCTGCCATTGTTGTTGTTTCGGAAGTTCCCGACGGGCTAGCCGAAGAATGGAAGACACCGTCCATCGATGGAAGCAGCCTGGCTATGCTCCAGTACACCTCCGGTTCCACCGCGCGACCGAAGGGGGTAATGATCACCCATGGAAACCTGCTACACATGGGACACATGCTGCAATCCTGCTATGGCTTAGATGAACATTCGACTGTAGTGGGATGGTTGCCGCTTTACCACGATATGGGGCTGATTGGAAACATACTTCAGCCTTTGTATCTTGGCTCACGTTGCGTGCTCATGGCTCCCACAACTTTCCTGCAGAAGCCTGTGAGATGGCTGCGAGCAATATCTGCTTTCAACGCACATGTGAGCGGCGGCCCTAATTTTGCGTACGAGCAGTGCATCAAGCGTATTCCCGAAGAACACTGTGCCGGGCTTGATCTGAGCGGATGGAAGGTAGCCTTCAACGGTGCAGAGCCAATTCGTTACGAAACACTGCGGCGTTTTGCAGAGAAATTTGGGAAATACGGCTTCAAGGCGGAATCGTATTATCCCTGCTATGGCCTAGCTGAAGCAACACTCTTCGTTTCAGGAGCCAAACCATCTGTTTCAAGCCAGATCAGAACCGTCACTCCACACAAGACAAACGGAGATGAGAAACATGCGAACGGAAGTGGCGCCGCGTCTGTGCTTGTGGGTTCCGGGAGACCGCATGAAAGCACGGCTGTTCTCGTCGTAGATGCTGAGACCCTCTCTGAATGCGCGCCAGGAATCGCAGGAGAGATTTGTGTTTCCGGGCCCGGGGTGTCGTTAGGATACTGGAACAACCCTGAATTGACGGAACGCACATTTCACTTCAGGACCGCGAACGCTCCCGATCAGGTACTCCTGCGGACAGGAGACATAGGGTTCATCCATGAAGGTCAGATTTTCATTACCGGCAGAGTTGATGACCTCATCATCATACGTGGACGCAATTACCATCCAGAAGACATTGAGTGGAGTGTTCAGGAGAAACTTCGCCATCGAAAGATCGGAAGCACGGCTGTTTTCAGCGTCAATATTGAGGGTGAAGAAGCCATTGTAGTTTACCAGGAGATTCGCTCAACTTCCAAGCGTGACTTAAACGAGCTTGCCGGGGAAATCCGGCAGGTAATAACGAATGATCACGAACTCAGAGTCCATGCAGTTGCGTTCGTGCGTTCATCAGAATTTCCAAGAACTTCCAGCGGTAAAGTGCAACGCCATGTATGCAAAGACCGGTTCCTGAAAAATAGCCTTCGCGGCATTCTTGTTGACGATGTTGACCGTGCACATGGAGATTCAGAAGTTTCCTATAAGAGGGATGAAGTTCTTCTGAGCGCAGCGGTCTCCGGCGATAAACAAGCATTGGTGGAGTATCTGCAGAGAGTGGCCGCCGCCGTAGCAGCAGTCGAAGCTGTGAAACCGGATGAGCCACTCAGTGGGATCGGACTGGATTCGTTGCGCGCTCTGGAACTCAAAAGCCGCATTGAAGATGAGTTCGGCGTAGAGGTACGGATTTCTGAGATTCTGGGCGGACCGTGCATTCTGGATCTCGCTGCACACATCTCGGAATCCATGGGAACGCGCGTGGAGTTTCCAGGAATCGATCATGCGATAGCAGACGATGCAGATTATCCGTTGTCCTATTCGCAGCGGGCTTTGTGGTTCATCCACAAAATGGCTCCGGAGTCTCCAGCCTATAACATAGCCAGAGCTGTCTCAATCGAAAACGGTGTTGACGGCATTGTTCTGGGTAAGGCATTCCAGTCACTGCTTGCAAGGCACCCTCAGTTATGCGCGACATTCACATTTACAGAAAGTGGCCCGGTCCAACGTCTGGGAAAATTCTCCACTGAAGTTTTCACTGAGAAGGATGCCTCCGGCCTCAGCTTCCACGAACTTCAGAGTGAATTAGAAAATGAGCGACGCCGGCCCTTCGATCTGGAACGAGGTCCACTCCTGCGCGCTTTACTCTTCCAGCGAGCGCACGACGCATATGTGCTGTTGATTGTGGTTCACCATATTATCGTTGACTTATGGTCATTCAGCACAATTTTGAAAGAAGTCGGGGAGCTTTACCAGGCTGAATGCAGTGGAATACCGCTCGCTCCTTTGTCCAACAAGCTTCAGTTCCAGGATTTTGTTCGCTGGCAGGAGCAGCTTGTTGGAAGCGTCCAGGGCGAGGATCGCTTCCAGTACTGGAAACGCATCCTGTCATCCGACACATTTTCGACTTTACAAATGTCCTCTGCGCTGCCCAAGCCGCCGCAGCAGGCTCGAAGGGGAGCTGCCCGGCGATTCAGAGTGCCCGCCGAATTGACCAGAGATCTGACGGCGCTGGCACGCATGGAAAATACATCGCTGTATTCGGTGCTGCTTTCGGCGGTAGAGGTCGTGTTGTCACGGTACTCAGGACAGAAGCAGTTTCTTGTCGGATCTCCAGCGACCTTTCGCTCAGGATCATTCTGGGAGGTAGTCGGTTTTTTTGCCGATCCCATGCCGCTCCTTGCCGATTTGTCAGCAGGCCAGACATTTCGATTGCTGGCACGCCGGACAGGGCAGACTATTCGGGAAGCCCTTGACCGCCAGTATCCGTTTTCACTGTTGGTGGAGAAATTGCAACCAGGCAGAAACTGGGATGCAGTGCCTTTGATTCCCGTGCTGGTCGGTTTTCAGCAGGCGACTGCTGGAGGCGGGGACGTGCTGGCCGGCATGGCTCTCGATATTTCCGGCACGAGACTTGAGATTGGCGGCTTGAAAGCAGAATTGTTGCCTCTGGATGCGGAGGAAGTCGCATTTGACTTGGTCATCAATTTTGCCCAAACCGGCGAATGCCTGGAAGTGCTGTTTCAATACAATCGGGACATACTCGCTGTCACTGGTGTCGAAAACATAGCGGCTCATACCGAGTTATTGTTGCAAGCCATAACGAAGCAGACTGATTGTGATATCAGCCAACTGCAGTTTTTGAGTCAGGCCGAGCGCCGCCAACTCCTGACCGAGTGGAATTCAGCTAAACACATCAAGCCGCAGCGCTCACTATTGCACGAATTGTTTTCGATCCAGGCGGAGAAGACACCTGATGCAATCGCTCTTATCTGCAAAGAGCAGAGTGTCACATATAGACAGCTCGAAGAACGGTCCAATCAAATCGCGCATCTGCTGCGTAAACATGGTGTAGCCGCGGAAGTCCCAGTGGGAATCTGCATGACACGCGACGCGGAGATGATTGCAGGGCTTCTCGGGATCCTCAAGGCAGGTGGAACCTATGTGCCACTTGATCCTGAATATCCCACTGAGCGGTTGCAATTCATCATGAACGATGCGCAAGTTGCGCTGATATTGGTGGACGCTGCAACGGAAACAAGGCTCGGGTCCTACCGTTTGCTTTCCCTTACTCATAATCAAGAGATCGAGAAACAACACCGAACCCAGCTTCAGGAGCATTCGGATTCTCAAAATCTGGGATACGTGATCTACACTTCCGGATCCACCGGCATACCTAAAGGTGTAGGAATTCGCCATAGCAGCGCGGTGGTGATGGTGAATTGGGCCCAGGAAATTTTTACGGCAGAAGAATTATCAGGAGTTCTGGCCTCGACTTCGATCTGCTTTGATCTTTCAGTATTTGAAATCTTCGCGCCCCTCTGTGGTGGAGGCACCATTGTTATTGCTGCAAACGTGTTGGAACTTCCAGAGTGGATGGATACACAAGCTGTCAGTCTGGTCAACACAGTCCCGTCCGCCATTACCGAACTTCTGCGGATGAACGGAATACCCTCCTCAGTACGCGCCATTAATTTGGCGGGCGAAGCTCTGCTTCCGGAACTGGCAAAGCAGCTACATCAGATCAGTGGCGGCGAACGCCTTTTCAATCTTTACGGTCCATCTGAGGACACGACTTATTCCACGTGGGCATGGTTGAAACCGGGACTCGTGGGTGATTGGGTGCCAATTGGAAAACCAATCGCCAACACACAGGTGTATGTAGTCGATGAACAAATGGAACCTGTCCCTGCAGGAGTAGCAGGCGAGTTGTATATCGGGGGAGATGGACTGGCGCGCGGATACATAAGACGTCCGGAGTTGACGGCGGAGAAGTTTGTGCCGAACCCATTCAGTGAAGAGGAAGGAGAGCGGCTGTACCGGACGGGAGATCGCGTGCGCTGGGGATGGGAGGGGAACCTGGAGTTTCTGGGCAGAGCCGACCAGCAGGTGAAGGTGCGTGGATACCGGATTGAGCTGGGCGAAATAGAAGCGGTGCTGGCACAGCAGGCAGGGGTGAGACAGGCGGCAGTGGTGGTGGGGGCGTATGAGTCAGGAGATAAGCGACTCGTAGGGTATGTAGTCGGGGCGGCAGAAGCGAGCGAGTTGCAGGAGCAACTGCGACAGAAATTGCCAGGGTACATGGTGCCAAGCGCGATTGTCGCGCTGCAAGAGATGCCGCTGACGGCGAACGGGAAAGTGGATCGCAAGAGACTGCCGAAGCCGGAGAGGATGGGGGCAGAAGGAGGAGGAAAGAGACGCAAAGCCGGGACGCCGATCGAAGAGATGGTGGCACAGATATGGGCAGAGGTGTTGCAGGTGGAGGAAGTAGGGAGAGAGGAGAGTTTTTTTGAGATGGGTGGACACTCGCTGCTGGCGACGCAGTTGGTGTCGCGAGTGCGGCAGATGCTGGGAGTAGAGGTGCCGTTGCGGCAGGTGTTTGAGCAGCCGAGTGTGGAAGCGGTGGCGCGATATGTAGAGCAGGAACTGAAAGGCGGGAGGAAGAGTGCGATCCCGCAGTTGCAGAAGAGAAGAAGAGAAGAAGGACAAGGAAGAGAGATTCCGCTGTCCTATGCGCAGCAGCGGTTGTGGTTTTTACAGCAGTTAGAGCCGGAGAGTACGACCTATAACGTGGGGTCAGGATTACGACTGAGAGGGGAGTTGGATGGGGAGGCGCTGGAGCGGAGCATAGGAGAGATCGTGCGCCGACACGAAGTGTTGCGGACGCGGTTTGTGGAG
>Ga0070732_10001582_pt1 | contig 12404 bp, 16 predicted proteins | sample Coa_R1_5_FD_66449 | JGI IMG/M metagenome (GOLD analysis project Ga0070732, IMG submission 66449) | Surface soil microbial communities from Centralia Pennsylvania, which are recovering from an underground coalmine fire - Coalmine... | ecosystem: Environmental > Terrestrial > Soil > Unclassified ...
CGACGTGCGGATGCAACGAACTCATCGCATCCATGATCTGCATCAGGTTCTGTTCGGAGCCGGGGTAGCCGTGCTCCCACGACGGCATGCCGTAGTAGTAGTAGCAATTGCCGAAGCAGGCGTACTTGAGCCGCGCGAAGCGAAACACGCCGTCGTACTTGCCGTTCGCCGCAAACGGCTTATAGGCCGACGGCAGGCCGGCGCCGTAGCGGCGTTGCGCCGACGTGGTGGTGAGGGCGACGACGCAGCCTACGGCCGCGAGGAGTATCATCGTGCGACGCCGAGTCCGGATCGCTGCACCCATGTCACAGCCCTCACAAGTCTTTCTAGTCTTCTACGGCACACGATAACACCCTTCCCAATCATGTTTCTTGTCAAAGAAGAACCTGAGCGTTACAGCTTCGATGCTTTTGTGACGGACGGCGGCACCCGCTGGTCGGGGGTCAGGAACCCGCTCGCGCAAAAGCATCTGCGATCGATCAAGAAGGGCGACGAGGTCCTTTACTACCACACGGGCAAAGAGAAGGCGGTCGTCGGGATCGCCAAGGCAACCGGCGACGCCTACCCGGATCCGGCCGACAAGACCGGCAAGGCCCACGTGGTCGACCTTGCGCCGGTGAAGCGCCTCGCGAGGCCGGTGACCCTCGCCGAGATCAAGGCCGACGCACGCTTCGCGGACTTCGCGCTCGTCCGGATGTCGAGGCTCTCGGTGATGCCGGTCACGGCGCAGCAGTGGAAGTGGATTTTGGCGATGGCGGGGAAGAGGGCTTGACGGCGCTTCACGCCTTGATCTTGAGCACGAGCCCACTGAGCGGCGGCAGCGTCAGCAGCAGCGACTGGGCATGGCCGTGGGCCGCGACTGGCTCCGTGCCGACGCCGCCCTGGTTGCCGACGTTGCTGCCGGCGTACGGCCAGGCGTCGCTGTTGATGAGCTCCTCGTAGAATCCTGGGACGGGCACGCCGATGCGATAGCCTGGCCGCACGACGGGCGTCCAGTTGAGCACGGCGACGATCCAGTCGGCCGGATCCTTGGCACGGCGGATGAGCGAGATGACGCTGGCCTCGTGATCGTTGCAGTCAATCCACTCGAATCCTGACGCGGCGAAGTCGACCTGGTGGAGCGCCGGCTGCGAGGCGTAGAGCCGGTTGAGATCGCCGACGAAGCGCTGGAGCCCACCGTGGATCGGCTCGGGCTCGAGGTGCCAGTCGAGCGAGGTGTCGTGGTTCCACTCGCGCCACTGCCCGAATTCGCTGCCCATGAAGAGCAGCTTCTTCCCGGGGTGGACGTACATGAAGGTGTACAGCGCGCGGAGGGTCGCGGCCTTCTGCCACTCGTCGCCGGGGATCTTGTCGAGCATCGCGCCCTTGCCGTGCACGACCTCGTCGTGCGAGAAGGGCAGGATGAAGTTCTCGGTCCACGCGTAGAGCATCGAGAACGTCAGGTGCTGGTGCTCCCAGCGCCGGAACAAGGGATCCTTGCTCACGTACGTGAGGATGTCGTGCATCCACCCCATGTTCCACTTGAAGGTGAAGCCGAGGCCGCCCACCCAGGTCGGCCGGCTGACCGCGGGAAACGCGGTTGACTCCTCGGCGATCATCGCGGTGCCCGGCTGCTCGCGATGCGTGACCGTGTTCAGCTCCCGGAGAAAATCGATCGCGTCAAGGTTCTCGCGTCCGCCATGTGAATTTGGAATCCACTCGCCCTCTTTCCGCGAGTAGTCGAGATAGATCATCGACGCGACGGCATCAACCCGCAGGCCGTCGACGTGGAACGCCTCGAGCCAGAAGAGCGCGTTCGTAATGAGGAAGTTGCGGACCTCGTGGCGGCTGTAGTTATAGATGAGCGTGCCCCAATCCTGATGCTCGCCCTGGCGCGGGTCCTTGTGTTCGAAGAGCGCCGTGCCGTCGAACCGCGCCAGACCGTGCGCATCCTTCGGAAAGTGGCCGGGCACCCAGTCGAGGAAGACGCCGATCCCCGCCTGGTGGCACGTGTCCACGAAGAACCGGAAATCGTCCGGCGTCCCGTACCGGCTCGTCGGCGCGAAGTACCCGGTCACCTGATAGCCCCACGACCCATCGAACGGATGTTCCATGATGGGCATCAGCTCGATGTGGGTAAAGCCCAGGTCCGTGACATACGGGATGAGTTCGGCGGCCAACTCGCGCCACGTCAGCGGGCGATCCTTGTCTTCCGGCTTGCGTCGCCAGGATCCGGCATGTACCTCGTACACGGCCATGGGTCGATCGAGCACCGTCCCGCGCTCGCGCCTGGACGTCATCCATGGCTCGTCCTGCCAGGCGTAGCCGTTGACCCGGGCGGTGACCGAGGCGGTCTTCGGGGGCCGCTCCGCCGCGAGCGCGAACGGATCGGACTTGACGAGCGGCGGTCCCTCGGCCTGATGGATCTCGAGTTTGTACAGCGTACCCTCGGCGAGACCAGGGATGAAGGTCTCCCACAGGCCGCTCGCGCCGAGGGTCCTCAGCGGATGAGTCCGCCCGTCCCACGCGTTGAAGTCTCCGACGACCGACACGCCGGTGGCGTTCGGCGCCCACACCGCGAAGGAGTACCCGGGCGCGCCGTCGATCACCGCGGGCCGCGCGCCCATCTTCTCCCACGCTCGCAGCCAGTGCCCTTCGCCGAAGAGGTAGGCCTCGTAGTCGCTGATGATGCGCGTCGGGTCGGGGCTCATGAGGGGCTCTGGACCGGACTCTGTCAGAAATCATGGGCGCAGGCAATTGGAGGGAGAGAAGGCGGGAAGCTTGGAAGGCGGGAAGGCGGAGAGCCTGGAATTCGTTGCTGTGTGGTATGTAGAATGACTTCCCCACTTTTCTGAGGAGGGCCCGATGCTGCTCGTGCGGGAGATCATGTTCTGCAAACCTGGCAAGACACGTCCGATGGTCGACAAGTTCCGAAGCCTGGGCAAGATTCTCGAGACGCATCAACTCGGCAAGCTGCGGATCCTGACCGATGTCAGCTCGGAGGGCTACTGGATGGTCGTGTCGGAGATGGAAGTCCCGACGCTCGACCATCACATGAAGATGATCAAGCAGTCGTCCGAGATGCCCGAAGTGCAGGCGCTCATGAAGGACTACCACGACTTCGTGAGCCACGGCCGCCGCGAGATCTACACGGTGGAATAGAGAAGGCTGGAAGGCGGGTCGGCTGGGCTCCTGACTATAATCACTCGATGGTCGACGCCCAGCTACCCGTCGTGGCGTCCGTGCGGGACACGACGGTTGGTGTCGAGGCCCAGCAGATTGAAATCTGGCGTTCTCTCTCGACTGTCCAAGTCGCACAAGTTGTCTCTGGTGCGTCGCGCGCGGTTCGGACGCTCGCGCTCGCCGGACTGCGCACCCGGTTTCCCGCGGCCGCTGAACCCGAGTTAACGGCCAGGCTGGCCGCCATCACACTCGGCCCGGCACTTGCCCGTCAGGTCTACCCACAGCTCGCGAACCTCGAGACGTGATCGACCTGCTCGACGTCGCGTGGATCGTCGCCCAGGCTCTCGAAGGCGCTGGCGTGCGCTACACGGTCGGGGGATCGCTCGCGAGTTCCTTCAGCGGAGAACCGCGCGCGTCCATTGACGCGGACATCCTCGTCCAGATGGCCGAAAGCCAAGTCGCGCCGTTCGTGACCGCGCTCGGCGACGCGTTCTACGCGCCCGACGACGCCCTTCGACGGGCCGTCGCGGAACGAACCAGCGCGAACATCATCCATCGGGCGACCGGCATCAAGGTCGACCTCTTCGTCTCGGCTTCCTTCCTCGACAGCCGACAGCTGGAGCGCAGGCACCGCGTGCAAATCGCCGACCGGCCGGATCGGCACCTCTACGTGCACTCGCCCGAGGATATCCTGCTCCAGAAACTGCACTGGTATCGCCTCGGCGGCGAGGTCTCCGATCGCCAGTGGCGAGACGTCCTGTCGATCCTTGCCGTCCAGGGCGGACGGCTGGATGCCGACTACCTGGCGGCGACCGCCACTGCCGTTGGTCTGTCTGAGTTACTCGATCGGGCGCGCCGGGAGGCGAGAAACAGGGCTTGAATGCAGGCCTGCTCGCGCCGACGATGCTACCGGGCGCCGATGCGGCTAGGAGGCCGAGGCCGGCTCGGGGAAGAACTCGCGCTCCGCACGTCGAATGGCCTTGTAGCGCTCGAAGGCGGCCCGCTCGGGCTCGAGCCTCAACCACGTCCGGAGCGTGGATCCGCGAAAGGTGTGCCGCAGCATCTTGAGGCTGTTCCGGGAGACGTAGAGCGGATCATGCCGCAGCGCCGCCGGGAAGTGGCGAACCTTCATCCAGCGCTCGGCTCGCCAGCGCATGAACTCGATCTCCTCGGCCTCGAGGTGCTCGGTGCGGACCACCGCCGTCGTCCCGTCGTATTCCTCCACGCGCTCGTTGACGATCAGGTTCTTCTCGCGAAAGTCCTTGGTCATCGGCGTCCCCGGATACGGCGTCGGGTGCTGAATATAGGGCCAATCGATGAACTGCTTCGCGAACGTCAGGTTCGCGTCGATCGACGCTCGCGTGTCCCCGGGATTGCCGACGATCAAGCCGCCGACCACGAGCATGCCGTGACGATGGAGAAGTTGTACGGCGCGATGGGTCGCGCTGCCGGTCGTCCGGCCGCCTTCGCGCTGTGCGTTCTTCGCGGCGGCCTTGAGGAACGCGAGGTCCTGCTCGAGTACGTTCTCGATCCCGAGGAACACATAGCGGAAGCCCGCGCGACGCATGAGCGCACCTAACTCATCGCCGGCCGTGGCGAACGCGCTCGTCATGCCCTGCACGATGTAGTCGACGTCCTCGAGGCCGGCGGCCAGAATCGCCTGGCAGAAGGTCTTGAAGCGGGCGATGTTCAGGGTGATGTTGTCGTCGACCAGGAAGATCGCCCGGGCGCCTCGATCCCGCGCATCGCGAATGTCGGCGATGACCCGGTCGATCGACCAGGTGTGGAAGTTCCTTCCACGCATTTCGATGATCGAGCAGAAGCTGCAATCGTACGTGCACCCGCGCGAGGTCTCGACGATGTCGATCGGGCGGCCGAGGAGCGTGTAGTTCGTGAGCACACGCGCGGCGCGGTTCGGCGGGCGGACGTCGTCACCGAGATGACTCACTGGCCGGGGCGGGTTCCGAACAAAGCGATCGCCGTCCCGGTACGTCAGACCCGCGACGGCGGCGTACCCCTTCCCCGCCTCGATGGCTCGCAGCAGTTCCCGAAAGGTCAGGTCGCCCTCACCGGTCACGATGAAGTCGATGCCGGCGTCGAGCGTCTCGTAGATCTCCGGCGCCAGGCTCGGATCGTAGCCGCCGACGACGATCCGGGCGTTCGGTTGCAGGCGGCGGACGAGCGCCATGACCTTCCGTGCGGTGTGACGCTGGAACGTCATGATCGAGAGACCAACGACATCCGGGCGAAGGTCAGCCACCAGGCGCGTGACGGTCTGGGGCACGGACCGTTGAGCGTTCACGAGGTCCGCGATGGCCACGCGGTGATGCGGGTCGATGTTGCCGGCAAGCGACGCCAGTGCGCCGTTCGGCATCCGCATCGTCAGGGACGGCGTGTGCTCGAACGAATCGGGCATCGACAGCAACAGAACGTTCATCGCTGCTCCGGAAACCGAGGAACACGGGAGGATAGCACGCGGGGGCCGAAGGATGGCAGCCCGCTCAGTCGTCGAGAGTGTCAGGCCAAGTCAGCAGACCGGCCGGCCCGCTTCCCACAACTGCCGATCGAACGTCGCGAGCGTGATCGGCGTTCCGAGCGTGGCCATCCATCCCGTCGGTCGACGGGTCACCAGGTCTGGCGGCGCAGGTCCGGTACCGCGTCAAAATGTTCGTCCCGGCTCATGACCGGCAGGCGATGCTGGAGCGCGAGCGCGGCAATCCAGGCATCGTTCGCCGGAATGGGACGGCCGAGCCTCTTGAGCGATACGCGAAGCCTTGCGTAGGTCACCGTCGTGGCTTCGGTAACGGTGAGAATCTCGAAATCGGGAAGGTGATCCTCCAACCAGCGCTCGTACCGATCACGGTACCGGGACCCGGAGATGCCATATCGGAACTCCCCGAGCACGATGACAGGGATAGCGGCGTGACGTTCGGCCGACAGCCGGACGCCGATGGCCGGTTCGCCGTCGATGAACCCCGAAAGCGCATTCGTGTCGAGGATCATCGGCGGTCTTCCGGCTCGACGACCTCGAACTCCCGATCGATGGCGCGCTCGATCCTGGCGGTCTCGCGACGAATCGGCCGCAGTTGTCCGAACCCCCTCATCCACGGCGCGTCGACCTCGGGCGGCGCCCGGCGGCCCGACAGTTTCTCCTGGAGGGCCTCGGCCACAAAAACTCTCAGGGCCTGCCCGCGTTCAGCCGCTTTCGCCTTGGCCCGGCGAAACAGCGGATCCGGAATCTCGATGGTCGTTTTCATAACAGATCCATATTGCCATATTTATGGTTGCTTGGCGCCGAGGGCCTCGGCCAGGGCTCGGGAGGACCCACGCGGTCGTCCTGTTCGGTCCAGTCAGGGAAGAGGTACCGGACCGCTCCTGATGCGTTCGACGACCCTGGCACGATCCGCGGCCTCGAAATCGGTCCCGTAGGTCCGTTCAAAGATCTGCACCCGCAGTTCGACCTCGCTGATCCCGGGGTCGCGCGCTCGGATACCGGCGGTCATCAGGGCGCGGGCCAAGTCGAACATTTCGAACGCCATCATGGCGCGGTCGCCCTCCGAGCGTCCCATCATGAGCGTCGTGAACGCCCGGTCGACTTCTGGCGGCGTGTCGTTCATCGGCGAACCTCCCGGACGAGCTCGACCAGATCCAGGCGCTCCGCCCACTGTTCGATATATGGCCAGTCCAGCAAGGGCTGCGCCCTGATCAGTCGGCGCACATCGCGCAGTTGGACGTCAGACCGGCTGTCGCGAGCCCAATCAAGCTTCGACAGCATGAGATCCTCGGCGGACACGACCCACATTCCGACGCCATCAATCTCGGCGAGCCGTCGCCGGCGAAACTCCTCTTCACGATACGCGCCGGGCTTGCGCACGATGATATCGAGCTTCACCACGGCCCCCGTGTGAATCACGTTGAATATTGATCGCCGCGCGATCGCGTCGCGAATCCGGTCCACATCCACGTTGAACTCCGGGCCGAACACCTCGAGGAGGCGCGTCGCGTCGGATGGGCGAAGGTCGACCACGAGATCGACGTCGCGTGTCATGCGCGGCTCCGCGTACAGGCTGAGCGCCACCGAGCCCGTCACCATGTATGGCAGCTCTGCGGCCTCCAGCCGGCTCGAGACGAGCTTCAAGACGGACAGTTCGTCGTGCATGCTCGCCGGCTCAGTCGTCGAGGGTGTCGGGCCAGGTTAGCAGACCGGCCTGCCGGCCGGCTTCCCACAACTGCCGATCGAACGTCGCGAGCGTGATCGGCGTTCCGAGCGACTCCTGCCAAGTGAGCGCTGAGGCCAGTTGGACGGCGTCATAGCCGCGAAGCGCATGACTCCACACGAGCGACTCGGCTCGGGCGGCAAGGGCCTCGGTCATGGGGATCCGTGCGAGGTCCTGCCATTCCCGAACAAATGCGCGCTGGGCTCCGCGAGCGTCCGTCGCGGACAACAGGCCGGCGCTCACTGCCTTAGCCAATGCCGCCGCCACCTCGGCTCGGGTTACCAAGGATGTCGCCACCACCTCAGCGGCCGCCGCCAGCTCGATTGTCTCCTTCGAGCCGGGCTCCGCGATGTGGCGTTTCACGAGCGCACTCGCGTCGAGATACGCGATCACTCGCGATTCTCGCTCACCAGCTCGGCGACCGAACGGCCGCTCGGCACCCGGGCGACCGGCTTGGTCCGTCGGAGGCGCCGGCCGCTCCACGCGATGCTGCCCGCCTTTCGCAGGGCGTCCAATCGGTCACGCAGGGACACCGCTTCCGGGATCACTCGCGCCACGGGGTCGCCATGCTCGGTCACCACGAGCGTTCCACCCGATTTGACCTCTCGGATGCACTCGCTCAGTGTCGACTTGAGTTCCCTGATTCCTATGCGCCGCTCGCTCATGACAATTGAGACCACATTCTAGTATATGTGGTCACATCTCTTCGTCAACAAGAGGTGCCGTTCGAACAAGTCATCTCCAGAGAAATTAAAAGTCTTGCCTGCGGCAGGCTTTATCGGGCCAGGCCCACAAGACGTCAGGCCCAATCTGCCGGGTAGCGACGCAAATTGTACGATTCAGCCAGTTTCGGCGTTTAAGGGTCCAGAGCGCCCGATGAGCCTGTCGGACTACTCGGCCCTGATTGATGCCCTTCACCGCACCCAATTCGGTGTGATCGTCACACCTCCCGGCAAACGCCCTACGTTTGTCAACGCCTATGCCGACCGGCTCTTGGAACGTCGAGACGGCCTGCTGGTGACTGACACGGGACTGGAGGCGTCGCGCGCGGCCGACACGCGGACCTTACGCGACGTGATTGACCTCGCTTCCCGGCGCCGGCTGGCGGCGCCCGCCACCTTCCTGCTTCCCCGCGAGGGTGCCCCCCGCCCGCTCGCGGTCCTGGTGCCGACCTCCAATGGCGAGCCGGCCGACCATGCGACGGTCTTCGTGTGTGATCCGACGCAGCCGCCGGCGATCGATCAGGGATCGCTCTGCCGTCTCTTCGGACTGACTCGAGCTGAGGCGGCGTTTGCAGGCCTCCTTTTGATCGGCCAGACGGTCGACCAGGCGGCCGAGTCCTTGTTCGTCAGCGTTCACACCGTCCGGACCCACCTGAAACGGATCCTCTTGAAGACCGACACGGGCCGCCAGGCGGAACTCCTGCGCGTTCTGCTCAGCTGTTCTGCACAGATCCGTCTCGACTGACTCGCGCCGCGGCGTGCGCCACGGGGCGACCGCGCGTCGAGGTGCGGCCGCACCGCGCTGTCACCAACCGTAGACGGCGATCTCGTCCAAGGCCCGCGATCGTCAGCGGCGCGCGTGGACGATCCGGCGCCATAAATACCTCAAATGGGTGACGACGCGCCGCTCGGCCCCCTTCTATAGTCCGGCCATCGGGCACCGATGCAGGAGGACACACGGCATGGCGCATGAACTCCTTACGCTCAAGGGTTTTCGGACCGGTGGTGTTGAAAGCCCTACGAGCATTCGAAACAGCTTCGCGTTCGATCTCACGCGTGTGAACCTGCGCGGCCGATCCCTGATCTCCGCGGACCTGCACGTTCGGCCGGACGCCGGCTCGTCGGCGACCGCCACCCTCCGCCTGAGCGACCGGGCCGACGAGCTCGCGTACGGCACGTCCGTTCACGAGCCCCCGTCGGATGCGTTCATTCGGGTTCCCTTGACGACGGATGCGATTGCCGACTTGCGACAAGCCTCCGGGGGCTTCTTCTCGGTCGATGCGACGGTCGAGGACACGGCGGGGCGCGCCCAGGTGCTGCCGTCCACCGCCGCGCACTACATCCTGGTCCTGGCCCTCGCTGAGGCAGCCCATGTGGCGGCGGCCTAACAGCCGACCACGGCCGTTGACCACGACCCGCAAGGAGGACGCGCATGTCGGGAGGCAGCGCTCGAGGCGTGCGTCGGCACCGGCTGTGTGGGGTGACCACCGATACGACCTCGTCCCGATCGAGGTCGACGGAGTCCTCCACGGCGTCAACAACGACTTGGAGTTCGTGGGGCAGTGCATGACATCCGACGGCGCGATCAGCGCCATTCAGTTGACGTCGGCGGGCGTGATGGATCTCGGCACGCTGGGCGGATCGGCGAGCTCGGCGAGGGGCATCAACGCCGATGGGGCCATCGTGGGAGGCGCCCTCACGCGAGGTGATGTCTCACATCATGCGTTCCTGCACGAAGACGGCGTCATGTACGACCTGAATGCGTTGATCTCGCCTGACGTGGAGTACGAGTTGGTGCACGCGCTCGGGATCAACGATCGCGGTGACATCGTGGCGATTGGTCATCACGACGGCACGGATCGCGTCGTGTTGTTGAGACGACGTCAGCCGGGCCGTGCGGGCTCGGTTGAACGATGAACTGAAGGAGGCCGGCCGTGACGATGTTTAGAGAGCTGTTCGGATCCCGCTGCGGATGCAAGGGTCAGAGCCAATTGGTGCGCTCGAGACGCTCGGTCGCGGAGCGCGTAGTCACCCACCTGGTGTGGCTACGCCCGTACCGCTGTCTGCTGTGTGGCACGCGGTGCTGGCGCTAGGGCTGAAGCCCCCGGAATGAGTCAGGAAGCGTGTCAGGTGTGTTCCCCAAGAAGCGGCAAGGCCGCCTTGCCAAAGTGAGGTTGCGATGCGACGCAGAATGATGTGGGTGATGTTGGTTGCGGTGACATTGGGATCGCCAGCCATCGGGCTCGCGACCCCGATCGGTCCAGTCTATCCGCCACCCGGCGGTGTGACATTCAGTGGTTCGGGCAGCCTGGTCAACACGGGTGGAAGCACCCGCACATACTCGGGCTTCGACCCCAGCCAGTGGAGCGATCTCTTCTGGAATATCACGGATGGGAACATCGGGAACGTGGCCTTCGACACAACCACCGGATCGGGCGTCAGTTCCGTCTCTGTCTCTGGAAATCAGATTACCTGGGTCCTGACGCCAGACTGGATGTTCTTCGACGGCACCTGCTCTTGCGACGTCTCGGCTCCTGTCGATCTCGTCACGACCTTTACGGACCTCTCCGGCAACCCTCTGTCGCCGTCGGACTTCAGCGCCGGCCTTCCGGGCATGCCGAGCGAGGTATTGGACATTACGGCCGCGAATCTCTCGGCCTGGGGCGGAGGCTTCAAGGTGAATCAGCTTTACCAGGTCGGCGGCGGGCCGGCGGCCAACTTCTACAATGCCAACCATGGCGGAGGCGGTTTCAACTCCGGCACAAATGCGGGATTCTACTTTGACCCTGTGCCAGAACCCGGCTCGTTACTTCTGCTGGGCAGCGGTCTTGTCGCGTTGGCTCGCGGCGCCCGCCGAACGAAGAGGGCCTCATGAGACCGCGGGCCACATTCCCATTGGGCCTCGTGACACTTGTTCTTGCCCTCGGGTCTGCCACGAGCGCGAGCGCGACACCGTTGATCTACGTCGAGGGAAGTGCCTCGGCGCTCGCGACCCTCAACCCCACCACCGGGGCGATCACGGAGATCGGCCCGACATCCGTCTTGCTCGGTGGTCTCGGTTTTGTTGGCGGCACCCTCTATGGTCTGGCCGGCGACATGAATCTGTATAGCGTGAATACGTCTACGGCCGCCTTGACCCTGATCGGCCCGTACACCGGCAACTTCAACGGTGGCGGCGCGATGGGTAGCTCGTCGGACGGGACGCTGTACAGCACGAACGGCGTTGGAGATCTCTGGACTGTCGACCCGACGTCGGGAGCCGCAACGCTCGTGGGAAACATGGGCCTCTCGACGAACAGCAATCCCAGCGGAGACGGCGGCTCGGGCCTCTATGTCACCAGCGGATCGGACCTCATCCAGATCAACCGCACCACGGGCGCCGGGACGGTGATCGGCGCGGGGTCTTACACAGACATCTTCGGGCTCGCGTACCTGAACGGCACGATGTATGCGACGGATGCCCACGATACGGCGATCTATTCGATCAACCTCGCGAACGGGCAGAGCACGTTCGTCGCGAATTACGGTTCCGGCCTCGGCTTCATCGAAGCGGCGGCTGTCCCCAATTCCGCCCCGGTCCCGGAGCCGTCGTCGATCGTCCTCTTGGGGCTCGGCGGGCTCGTACTGTTCAGCTGGAGATGGACGAGAGGTATTTGAAGCGAGGTCGCAATCCAGGGGAAGTATGGCCTGTCGGCCAGGCCTCTGGAAACCACGACGCGGATCAGGGAAGAGGTCGCGGACCTCTCCTGATCCGCTGAACGACCCTAGCGCGATTCGCGGCCTCGAAATCGCCTCCATCGGTCCGTTCAAAGATCCGCACGCGCAGGTCGTCGTGCATGCGCCGCGGCTCAGGATAGCCTGCCGCCCTCTCGGCTGAACCGGCCTAAAATGCATTCATGGTGAAGACGAACGGGTACGGCGTCGACAACGCTCGAGCCCGACTCGCGCCAATCGCGTTCAACCGCCGCGACCCCGGGCCGCACGACGTCGCGATTGACATCCAGTACTGCGGCATCTGCCATTCCGACATCCACCAGGCGCGCAACGAGTGGACCGGGGATTCGATCTACCCGATGGTGCCCGGGCACGAGATTACGGGCGTCGTGACGGGTGTGGGGAGTTCGGTCACGAAATTCAAGGTCGGGGACGCGGTCGGCGTTGGGTGCTTCGTCGATTCGTGCCGCGCCTGCCCGAACTGCAAAGCCGGCTTCGAGCAGTACTGCGTGGAAACGCCGACCCTGACGTACAACGGGCGGGAACGGGACGGAGTCACGCCGACGATGGGCGGGTACTCGAAGGCGAT
>Ga0070732_10001584_pt1 | contig 12396 bp, 12 predicted proteins | sample Coa_R1_5_FD_66449 | JGI IMG/M metagenome (GOLD analysis project Ga0070732, IMG submission 66449) | Surface soil microbial communities from Centralia Pennsylvania, which are recovering from an underground coalmine fire - Coalmine... | ecosystem: Environmental > Terrestrial > Soil > Unclassified ...
CAGCGCCGCCGGTGTTGTGCTCTCCCCGGCCGCACCGGCTGGCCCCAGGGCCGCGAGGCGCGGGGGTACGGCATCGAAGCCCGCCAGCCGCAGCGTGCGCGTGCGGACTGCCGCGCCGAGCCTCCCGCCGAGCGTCGTCACCCCCGCGGCCTTCAGCTCCCGGCAGCGGGACTCGAAATGCCGCTGCGCGGCGGACAGCACCCCCGCCTCGGTGTCGGGCGGCGCGCGCACCGGCGCGAGGTGGTAGTCGGCGGCGAGCTCGCTCGCCTGCTGCAGCGCGTCGGCGAGGGCTCCGGGATCGAGGACCCCCAAATCGCCGGCCGCCGCGCTCGCCGCCTGCCGCCACAGGAACCATTCCTCGGCGGGCGGCAGCAGACGCGGCCAGTCCGCCCCGGCGCCCGAGGCGAGAGCGGTGAGCTCGCGCCGCGCCCAGGCCGCGGGAGTCAGTACATCCGGGCTCGCCCACACCCGCGCGCCCCCGGCCAGCTGCGCGGCGGCGTAGGCGAGCTGCACCGCCCTGACGCGCTGGCGCGTGGGTACGAGCAGCGTCTGGCCGCCCTGGAGGTGCGCGCTTAGGTCGGTGGGAAGCCTAAACAAATTAGGTGCTTAGAGTGCCTCGCCAGAAATCACTTGAAGGGCACCACGCGGGCGCGCGCCGCCACGGCCGCCGGGCCGCTGGCGGCGTAGCCCTCGAGCAGCGCCTCGATGCGCGCGAATACCTCGCGCAGCGTGGCCGCGTCGGGCAGGTTGGTGATGCGGAAGTGGTTGCTGTAGGGCACGTTGAAGCTCACCCCGGGAGCCACCAGCACGTGCTTCTGCTCGAGCAGGTCGAGCGCGAACTGCTGGTCGTCGAAGCCGGGGAGCGCTGCGCGGTCGATGCCCGGGAAGGCGTACATCGCCCCGCCCGGCGCGGCGAGCGTGAGGAAGCGGCTGCGTGCGGTGGCACCGAGGATCACCGCGCGCGACTCGTGCAGGCGACCGCCCGGGGCGATCAGTTCACGGATCGACTGGTAGCCGCCGAGCGCGGTCTGCACCGCCCACTGCGCCAGCACGTTGCTGCACAGGCGGAGTGAGGAGAGCAGCTCGAGACCTGCGAGGTACTCAGCCGCCGCGTGCGTGCGCCCGGAGAACACCGCCCAGCCGACGCGGTAGCCGCAGGCGCGGTAGACCTTCGACAGTCCCGACATGGTGCAGCACAGGGTGTCGTGCACGAGCGTCGCCATGGGCACGAACTCGGCGCCGTCGTAGGTCATCTGGTCGTAGATCTCGTCGCTGAACACCACCAGGCCGTGCGCGTGCGCGAGGGCGGCGAGTGCCTCGAGCACCGCGCGCGGATAGACCGCGCCGGTGGGATTGTTGGGATTGATGACCACGATCGCGCGCGTGCGCGGGGTGATGAGGCGCGCCAGCTCCGCCGGGTCGGGCACGAAAGCATGCTCGGGCCGGCACGGGTAGTGCACCGCCCGGCCGCGGTTGAGGGTGACGGCCGCGGTCCACAAGGGATAGTCCGGACTCGGCACCAGCACTTCGTCGCCGTCGTTGAGGAGCGCGCGCAGCGTGAGGTCGATGAGCTCGCTCACGCCGTTGCCGATGAACACTTCCTCGGCGGTCACGCCGCTGACGCCGCGCGCCTGCTGCTGCATCACCACCGCCTCGCGCGCCGGGAAGATGCCCTTCTGGTGGCAGTAGCCCTCGGCCTCGCCGAGGTTCTCGATCATGGCCAGGCGCATGGTCTCGGGCGTGCGCAACCCGAAAGCGCGCGGGTTGCCGATGTTGAGGGAGACGATTTCGTAGCCCTGGCGCTCGAGCTCGTGGGCGCGGCGCGCCAGCCGGCCGCGGATCTCGTAGCGCACCTGACGCAGGCCCGCGCTCGGGGTGAGTTCGGTCTTCATGGCCGAAGAATAGCCCAATCGGAGCACCACACCCGAGCGCGCCGGCGCCGGAGTGTGACGCCGCGCCGCCGCGGGGCGGCCTAGGGCAGCTCGCGGAAGCGGTGGCAGGCGATCTGGTGTGCCGCGCCCGACTGCTCGAAGACCGGCACGCGCTCCTGACACACGGCGGCCGCGTACGGACAGCGCGTGCGGTACACGCAGCCGCTCGGCGGATCGAGCGGCGATGGCGGCTCGCCGCCGCGCACGCCGGCGAGGCGTGCCGGCTGGATGTCCGGATCCGGGCTCGGGATGGCGGCGAGCAGCTCGCGCGTATAGGGATGGCCGGGGCGCTCGTACAGCTCGCGCGCCGGTGCCAGCTCCATCATGCGCCCGAGGTACAGCACGAGCACCCGCTCGCACAGGCGGCGCACCAGCGCGAGGTTGTGGCTGACGAACATGAGCGTCAGGCCCGACTCGCGGCGCAGCTCGGCGAGGAGCCGCACGACCTGCTGCTGGGTGGTGGCATCGAGTGCGCTCACCGGCTCATCGCAGATGAGGAGGCGCGGCTTCAGGATCATGGCGCGGGCGATGCTGACGCGCTGCGCCTGGCCGCCGGAGAGCTCGTGCGGGTAGCGCGCCGCGAGCTCGGCCGGCAGGCCGACGCGCGCCAGTGCCGCGGCGACCGCCGCGTCGCGCGCCGCAGCGCTCGCCGCCGGCGCATGGGTCGCGAGCGGCTCGGCGACGATCGCGCGCACCGTCATGCGCGGATCGAGGCTGCCGAGCGGATCCTGGAACACGATCTGCAGCTCGCGGCGCAGCGCGCGCAGCTCGGCGGGCGGCAGCTCCCCGAGCGCGCGCCCGAGCCACACCACGCGCCCGGCGGCGGCCGGAATCAGCCGCAGCGCCGCGCGCGCCAGCGTCGACTTGCCGCAGCCCGATTCCCCCACCACGCCGAGCGCCGCGCCGGCATCGAGCTCGAGCGTCACGTCGCTGAGCGCGGCGAGCGGCACGCGCGCGCCCCACGGGCCGCGGGCCACGCGGTAGCTGACGCTCACGCCGCTCAGGTTCAGGGCCGGCGTGCCGGCGCCGGCGGCGCCGCCCGCCTCGGCCTCGGCCGCGGCTTCCGGGTGCGCCGCGCGCGTCGCCTCCTGCACCAGCGCCCGCGTGTACGGGTCGCGCGCGGCCTTCAGCACGTGGCGCACCGTGCCGGTCTCGATCACGCGCCCGGCGCGCATCACCGCGACACGGTCGGCGAGGCCCGCCACCGCCCCGAGGTCGTGCGTGATGAGCACCAGCGCCATGCCCCGCTCGCGCTTCAACTCCGCCATCAGCGCGAGGATCTGCGCCTGGATGGTGACGTCGAGCGAGGTGGTCGGCTCGTCCGCGATCAGCAGCTGCGGCTCGCTGCTGAGCGCGATCGCGATCATGACGCGCTGGCGCATGCCGCCGGAGAGCTCGTACGGGTACTGGCGCAGGCGCCGCTCGGGGTCGGTCACGTGCACGCGGGTCAGCAGCTCGAGCGCCCGCGCCCGCGCCCGCGCCCAGGAGCAGCCGCGGTGGTGCACGAGCACCTCCGCGATCTGGTCGCCGACCGGCAGGTGCGGGGTCAGCGCGGTCATGGGGTCCTGGAACACCATGCCGATGCCGGCGCCGCGCACCTGGTCGAGCTTGGCGGCCGGCAGCCCGATCAGCTCGCGGCCGCCGAAGCGCGCACTGCCGGTGGCGCGACCGTTGGCCGCGAGCAGCCCGACGATGGCCAGGAACACCTGGCTCTTGCCCGCCCCCGATTCGCCCACCACGCCCAGGCACTCGCCGCGCGCCACCGACAGCGCCACGCCGGCGGCGGCCGTGACCGCGCCGGCCGGCGTCGCGAACGACACCGACAGTCCCGACAGCGCGAGCACCGGTTCGGCCATGTCAGCGCTCGCGCGGATCGAAGGCGTCGCGCAGGCCGTCGCCGAGCAGGTTGAGGCTCAGCAGCAGCAGGATCAGCAACAGCGCCGGTGCCAGCAGCATCCACGGCGCGGACTCCATTTCCTGCGCGCCGACGTAGATGAGGTTGCCGAGGCTCGCCTGCGGCTCCTGCACGCCCAGGCCCAGGAAGCTCAGGAAACTCTCGAACAGGATCATCTGCGGCACGATGAGGGTGGCGTACACCAGCACCGGCCCGAGCACGTTCGGCACCACGTGGCGCGTGAGGATCGACAGCGGGGGCACCCCGAGCGCGCGGGCCGCCTCGATGAACTCGCGCCGCTTCAGGGCCAGGGTCTGGCCGCGCACGATGCGCGCGGTGGTGAGCCAGCCCACCGCGCCCAGTGCCACGAGCAGCACCGGCAGGCTGCCGCGCGCAAACAGGGTCGTCAGGATGATGACGATGAACAGGTACGGGAGCGAATACAGCACGTCCACCACGCGCATCATCCAGCCGTCGGTGCGACCGCCGGCGTAGCCGGCGACCGCGCCCCAGGCGAGCCCGATCGCGAGGCTCACCGCGCTCGCCAGCAGGCTGAGGACCAAAGACAGGCGCAGCCCGTAGAGCGTGCGCACGTACAGGTCGCGTCCCAGCCGGTCGGTGCCGAACCAGTGCGCGGCGGTGGTGCCGGGCGGCTGCGCCAGGTGGCGCCAGTCGAGACTGTCGAAGGCCCAGGGGCTGGCGAGCGGGCCGGCGAGCGACAGCAGCGCGATGCCGGCGAGCAGCGCGAGCGCGCCGAGCGCGAGGCGGTTGGACTGCAGGCGCCGCGCGGCGTCCAGCCACAGCCCGGGCGCGCGCGGCGCGGCCGCCTCATTCATGCCGCACGCCCGGATCGAGCCAGCCGTAGGCGAGGTCGGCCGCCAGGTTGCACACCAGCGTCAGCGCGCCGTACACGACGATCATGCCCATGACGAGCGGGTAGTCGCGGTCGATCGCCCCCTGCACCATGAAGCGCCCCGTCCCGGGCAGCCCGAACACGCTCTCCACCACCAGCGACCCGGTCACGACGAACGCCACCGCGGGACCCAGGTAGCTCACCACCGGCAGCAGGGCCGGGCGCAGCGCGTGACGCCACAGCACGCGCGCCTCGCCCAGGCCGCGCGCGCGCGCGCTGCGCACGTACGGCGCCGCCAGCACCTCCAGCAGGCTCGCGCGCATCAGCCGCGCCAGCGACGCGGCCACCGGCAGCGCGAGAGTCAGCACCGGCAGCACCAGGAAGCGCGGCGCGTCGGCCTGCCAGCCGCCCGCCGGCAGCCAGTGCAGGTGCAGCGCGAAGATGAGCACCAGCAGCGGCCCGCTGACGAAGCTCGGCAGCGCGATGGCGAGTGCGGCGGCGGCGCCGATGCCGAGGTCGGCGCCGCGGCCGCGGCGGCGCGCCGCGACGATCCCGGCCGGGATGCCGAGGACGAGCGCCACCACGAGCGCGGCGAGCCCGAGCGTGACGCTCACCGGCAGTCCCTGGCCGATGAGCTCGCGCACCGTGAAGTCGCGCTGCCGCAGCGAGGGCCCGAAATCCCCGCGCACCAGGCCCCGGACATAACTCAGGTACTGCAGCGGCAGCGGGCGGTCGAGGCCGTAGAGGCGCTCGAGGTTGGCGCGCACCGGCGCGGCGAGCGCCTGCTCCTGGTCGAAGGGGCCGCCCGGCGCCAGTCGCACGATGAGAAACGACAGGGTGACGATGGCGAGGAGCGTGACGAGGAGACCCGCGATGCGACGGAGCGCGAGCTGTAGCATGCGCGACTTTAGGGAGGCGGTGCGCAATCCGTCAACGCCGCGGCACGTCCCGTCAACACCGCGCGTGCGCCGCGGCTATACTTCCCGTTCCGCCCGGCACACCGGGCCATCGCCTAGAGAGCTCGCAGCGGCATGAAGCGCATCCTGGTCGGCATCAAGCGCGTCGTGGACTACAACGTGCGCATCCGGGTCAAGCCCGACGGCAGCGGCGTGATCACCGACGGGGTGAAGATGAGCATCAACCCCTTCGACGAGATCGCGCTCGAGGAGGCGCTGCGCATCAAGGAGCGCGGCGGCGCCGAGGAGGTGGTGGTGGCCACCGTGGGCCCGGCCGACACCCAGCAGCAGCTGCGCAGCGCACTCGCCATGGGCGCCGACCGCGCCCTGCACGTGCAGGCCGACGGCGTCATCGAGCCGCTGACCGCGGCGCGTGCGCTGCTGAAGCTCGTCGAGAAGGAGCAGCCGCTGCTCGTGATCCTCGGCAAGCAGGCCATCGACGACGACAACGGCCAGACCGGCCAGGTGCTCGCGGCGCTGTGGAACCGGCCGCAGGCCACCTATGCCTCCAAGCTCGAGCTCGCCGAGGGCACCGCGCGCGTCACGCGCGAGGTGGACGCGGGACTGGAGACGCTCGAGATCGACCTGCCGGCGGTCATCACCACCGACCTGCGCCTCAACGAGCCGCGCTACGTCAAGCTCCCCGACATCATGAAGGCCAAGAAGAAGCCGCTCGAGACGCTCACCCTCGCCGCGCTCGGCGTCGAGCCGCGCCAGCAGCTGAGGCTGGTGCACTATGCACCCCCGCCGCAGCGCCAGAAGGGGGTGCGCGTCAGGGACGCCGCCGAGCTGGTCGACGCCCTGAAGAAGAAAGGCATCCTGTGAGCGCCACGGTCCTCATCGTCGCCGAGCACGACGGCCGCAAGCTCAACCCCAGCACCGCACGCTGCGTCAGCTGCGCGCGCGCGCTCGCCGGCGCGCAGATCGCCATCGTGGTGTGCGCGGCGGACTCGGCCGCGGTCGCCGCCGAGGCGGCGCAGCTCGGCGGCGTGACGCGCGTCGTCGCCATCGACAATCCGGCCAACGCGCACGCGCTGGCCGCGGTGCTCGCCCCGCAGGTGGTCGCGGTCGCCGCGCCCTACAGCCACGTGCTCGGGCCCTCCACCACCTTCGGCAAGGACCTGATGGCGCGCGTCGCCGGCCTGCTGGGCGCGCCGCAGGTGAGCGACATCATGGCTATCGAGAGCGCCACGCGCTTCAAGCGTCCCATCTACGCCGGCAACGCCATTCTCACCGTGGAGGCGAGCGGCGACGGCAAGGTGGTGGGCACGGTGCGCACCGCCTCGTTCGAGGCGGCCGGCGGCGGGGGCAGCGCCGCCATCGAGAAAGCCGCGGTCGACGTGCCGCTGCCCACCCACACGCGCTTCGTGTCGGTGTCGGCGGCCAAGACCGACCGCCCCGACCTGCAGACCGCCGCGCGCGTGGTGTCCGGCGGGCGTGCGCTCGGCAGCGCCGAGGGGTTCAAGATCCTCTATAGCCTCGCCGACAAGCTCGGGGCGGCGGTCGGCGCCTCACGCGCCGCGGTGGACGCCGGCTACGCGCCGAACGAGATGCAGGTGGGCCAGACCGGCAAGATCATCGCGCCGGAGCTGTACGTGGCCATCGGCATCTCCGGGGCGATCCAGCACCTGACCGGCATCAAGGACGCGCGCACCATCGTCGCCATCAACAAGGATGGCGAGGCGCCGATCTTCGAGGTGGCCGATATCGGGCTGGTCGGGGACCTGTTCCAGATCGTCCCCGAGATCGAGAAGCTGCTCGGCTAGAGCCGCCCGAGGACGTACTCGGCCGCGGACACCTTGAACTGTCCGGGCTCCTCGACCTCGACCGTCTTCGCGACGCCGTCCTTGACGACGATGGCGAAGCGCTGGCCGCGGGTGCCCATGCCGAACTTCTTGCCGTCGAGCTCCAGGCCGAGCGCCTTGGCGTACTCGCCGTTGCCGTCGGCCAGCATCATGATCTTGTCGCCCACGCCCGAGGCCTTGCCCCAGGCGTTCATGACGAACACGTCGTTGACCGCCATGCAGGCGATGGTATCGACGCCCTTGGCGTGGATCTGGTCGGCGAGCTGCACGAAGCCCGGCAGGTGCTTGGCATCGCAGGTGGGCGTGAAGGCCCCCGGCACCGAGAACAGCACCACGGTCTTGCCCTTGAACAGCTCGTCGGTGGTGACGTCCTTGGGGCCGTCCTTGGTCATCCGCTTGAGCGTGCCCGCGGGCATGCGCTCGCCTGCCTTGATCGTCATGTCAGACTCCTTGTCGTGCGCGCCTAAGCAGACTTCGAGTGCAGCACCCACAGGCCCGCGAGGCGCTCGAGGGCCGGATCGCCCTTCACCGATTTGAAGGTCTTGATCGCGTCGTCCTTGTGGCCGCCCTTGAGCTGCGCCACGCCGAGCAGCAGGCGGTCCCGCGGCTCGTCCTTGCTGACGCCCTTGGAGAGCGCCTTCTGCAGCTGGTCGATGGCCTTGTCGTACTGCTCGTAGCCGAGGTAGGCGCGGCCGACGGCGGCGTTCTTGTCGCCGGTGGCGGCCCCGTTCGCCTCCTGCTCGAGCTTGGCGAGTGCGCCCTGGTCGGACGCGGCGCGTTTCTTCGCGGCCTCCAGCATGCGCTGGGCGCGATCCTTGGTGCGCTGGTCGTTGAATGCGTTGCGATCGAGGCCGCGCTGCAGGACCTTCTGCGCCTCACCCGGGGAGCCGCCATCCAGGCACAGCCCCGCCATCTCGCTGTAGTCGCCCGGGTCCTTGAGCACGTCGGTATCGAACATCAGGCGGTAGGTCTCCATCAGGTTGGCCTCGTTCCCCGAGACCTGGCGGCGTACGTTGAACAGCAGCTGCGCCCAGCTCTCCGGCTTGGGGTAGTAGGTGACCATCTTCTCGAGCGCCTTCTCCGTGCAGGCGTCGTCGTTGGCCTTCTGGCAGGCGCTGTACAGCAGCATCAGCTGCTCGTTCTTGGGCGTCTCGCCCGCCTTGATCTCCTGGTCGACCAGGTTGTCCTCGTACTTCTGCGCCGACTTGTAGTCGCCCTTCAGGTAGTAGGACTGACCGACGATGGTCTTGATGCCCTCGTCCGCGAAGCCGCCCTTGATGGCGCGGTTGCCGAACTCGATCGACTTGTCGTAGTTCTTGAGCTGGTAGTGGATCTCCGCCAGCGCCTTGATCTTCTGCGGCACTTCGCCCGCGGGGGTCATGCCGTCGTCGATCTCCGCCTCCATCGCCTTGGCGGCACCGGGCAGGTCGTTGGTCTTGATGAGCACGAAGGCCAACATGTCGTTGATCACGTGCTCGTCGTAGGGTGTCTTCTTGTCCACCCCCTGCGCTTCCTTGATCTTGCCGAGCGCCTCGGCATATTTCTTCGCCTTGATGTCCTCCTGCGCCTCGTGCAGGGGCTTGCCCACCTTGGGACTGGGCTGCTGGGCCTTGTCTGCGGCATACGCCGCCGCGCCCGGCAGCAGCAGCGCCGCCCCGGTTACCACGAGCACTCCGACAAACCGCTTCATGATCATCTTTCGCATGCCTGGAAGTTACTGGGAGAACTCGGCCACGTTGACGAAGCCGATCTTCTTCATGTGGTTGCGCTGCGCCGCGGCCAGCACCTTGGCCACGACATCGTACTTGGCGCGCCGGTCGGGCCGCAGGTGGATCTCGGGCTGCGGCTCCTTGTCACGCTCGGAGTGGAAGTAGCCCTCCAGCTGATCCATGCCCGTCACCGCGCTGCCGTTCCACACCACCGTGCCGTCGAAGTCGATCTCGAGGTCGATGACCTCGGGCGGGGTCGGCGGCGGCGGCGGCGGATGGCTCACGTCGGGCATGTCGAGCTTGACCGCGTGGGTCATGATCGGCAGCGACACGATGAGGGTGACCAGCAGCACCAGCATGACGTCGATGAGCGGCGTCGTGTTGATGTCGCACATCGGCTGCCCTGCACCCGTACCAACACTCATTGCCATGTTCGTGGGCTCCTAGCGATAGCCGCGCACGCCGTGGTCCGGCTCGGTGAGAAAGCCCACCTTCACGATCCCGCCGCGCTGGATGGCGTACATGACCCGTCCGATGGCCTCGTAGCGCGTCTCCTTGTCGCCGCGGATGTGGACCTCCGGCTGCGGCTTCTTGACCGCGGCCGTCTCGAGCAGGCCGAGCAGCTCATTGCGGTCGCGCACCTGCTTGTCGTTCCAGTAGATCGTGCCGTTCTTGTCGACCGCGATGGTGATGTTCTCGGGCTTGGTTTGCGTCGGGATGTTGACCGCCTTCGGCAGATCGACCTTCACGGTCTTGTTGATCACGGGAATGGTGATCAGGAAGATGATCAGCAGCACCAGCATGACGTCGACGAGCGGCGTCGTGTTGATGGAGGCAATCGCGCCGCCCTCTTCCTGGTTGCCCACACTCATTGCCATAGCCGGCTACTCCTCGAGCTGCGCGCCGCCGCGGGCGGGCGGGGGCGCGCACGCCCACCGCCGCCCAACCGGGCACGACACTTTACTTGTTGACCGCCGACGCCTTGGCTGCCGCAGGCCGCGCACCGCCACCGACGTCCACGCGCGCACCGCTCACCAGATAGGCATGCAGGTCGCTGGCAAAGTTCCGCAGCGCGTCCTGCAGGAGCTTGTTGCGACCCAGCAGCCAGTTGTAGCCCATCACCGCGGGCACCGCCACGAACAGGCCGATGGCCGTCATGATCAGCGCCTCGCCGACAGGTCCCGCCACCTTGTCGATGCTCGCCTGGCCGGCGACGCCGATGCCGACCAGCGCGTTCAGGATGCCCCACACCGTGCCGAACAGGCCGACGAACGGCGCCGTCGAGCCGACCGTGGCCAGCAGGCCGAGGCCGGTGTTGAGCTTGCTGTTGACCTGGTCGACTGCTCGCTGCAGCGACATGGTGATCCACTCGTTCATGTCGATGCGGTCGGTGAGCCGGCCGTCATGGTGCGCCGAGGCCCGCAGGCCGTCCTCGGCGATGCCGCGGAAGTCATCGCCCTTCTTCAGGCGATCGACGCCGTCCTTGACCGACGGGGCGGTCCAGAACTGCTTTTCCGCGATGCGCGCGGACTTCTTCAGCTTGCTCTGGTCCCACAGCTTGGTGAGCATCACGTACCAGGAGGCGAGCGACATGATGAGCAGGATGATGAGCGTGGCGCGCGCGATGATGTCACCGCCGGCCCACAGGGCCTCAAGACCATAGGGATTGGAGACGGTGGTGGTAGCTTGCGGTGTCGGTGTGTTTTCCATAGTTATCCTCGGAACTGAAAGTGCCGCTCCTCGCGGCGCGGCCTTTAAAAAAATTACTGACGCAGTTTGAAGCGGATGCCGAAGTCAAAGCAGGCGTCGACCGGTTTGCCGTCCTGCAGCGCCGGCTGGTAGCGCCCGGAGCCGGCCTGCGCGAGTTTGACGGCGGCCCCGTCGATGCGCGGGCTGCCGGAGCTCTTGGCAAGCGTCGGAGCCTCGGTCACCTTGCCGTTCGCCCCGACGCAGGCGTGCACGACGGCCATGCCTTCCTCGTTCAGACGCCGCGACGCATCGGGATAGAAGTCATCGCTGTTGGGGAAGTTCTTGCCCGGCTTCGGCGGGCTCGACGGCCCGGCGGGCCGCGGCGGGGGCGCCGGCTGGTTGGACTTCTGCACCACCGCGGTGATGGCGTTGGTGGCCGGCGCCTCGGTTGGCATGTCGATGGTCACATCCGGCGGTGGCACCTCCACCGGCGGCTTCTCGAACTGCGGCGGCGGTGGCGGTGGCGGCTGATTCTGCTTCACCTCTTCCTGCACGATCTCGGTCTGGATCGGCGGCGCCAGCACCTCGATCGCCTTGCGCGCCAGTCCGGTTGCGAGCGCCCAGAAGATGAAGACGTGTAACGCGATGATCGCGAACAGCACCATCGTGCGTCGCGTGAAGAACGTGGAGTCGTGTACGTAAGCTGTCATGAGTTACAAATCGCGAACTTGTCTGAACACACCTGGTCCTGCGGTGAGCAGCATCAGCCCAAAGTCTTGTTCGTTGCCCTCTACCCGAAGGACCGGGACCACACGTCCGTGGCAGCTGCGCCTGCCGGACTCCTTGACATCATACTTACCACGCGCTCGTTCCAGCATTCGGGCCGACGGGCGCGTGAATTATAAGAATCCCCCCGGACGGTCTTCGCTTGCGCGCAGCGACGAATGCTGCCGCGAACTGTAACCGCTGTCTTTAGGCCTGACAACTCCGGCGCAGGCTCAAGAATCGCGCCGACGTGCCTGTATTGGCACAGTGACGGCACCCCGTGAGGCGCTGCTTACAAGCTGCGCGTACTTGGCGAGCGCGCCGCCGGTGGCATACGGCCGCGCTGGCTTCCAGGCCTTGCGGCGCCGGCGCAGCTCGGCGGCCGACAGCTCGATGCGTAGCTCGCGCTTGACCGCATCGATGACGATGGCGTCGCCGGAGCGCACCAGTCCGATCGGGCCGCCGACCGCGGCCTCGGGCGCGATATGTCCGACCACGAAGCCGTGGCTGCCGCCGGAAAACCGGCCGTCGGTAATCAACGCGACATCGGCGCCCAGGCCCCGGCCGAAAATGGCGCTCGTCGGGCTGAGCATCTCGCGCATGCCCGGGCCGCCGCGCGGACCCTCCTGACGAATCACGACGACGTCGCCGGCACGCACCCGGCCGGCGAGGATTGCGGCGGTGGCGCGCTCCTCGCCTTCAAACACGCGCGCCGTGCCCCGGAAGCGCTCGCCCTCGCGCCCGGTGATCTTGGCGACGGCGCCCTCGGGCGCCAGGTTGCCGTACAGGATCAC
>Ga0070732_10001586_pt1 | contig 12390 bp, 10 predicted proteins | sample Coa_R1_5_FD_66449 | JGI IMG/M metagenome (GOLD analysis project Ga0070732, IMG submission 66449) | Surface soil microbial communities from Centralia Pennsylvania, which are recovering from an underground coalmine fire - Coalmine... | ecosystem: Environmental > Terrestrial > Soil > Unclassified ...
AACCACAAAGGCACTCCGGTTTCGGGACTCGCCGAAGGCGACTTTCAGGTCTACGAGGACGGAGTTCTTCAGGAAATCAAGTACTTCAGCCACGAGGATATCCCGGTCACCGTCGGCTTGGTGGTCGACAACAGTGGAAGCATGAGACCGAAGCGGCCGGAGGTTATTGCCGCCGCCGTGGCGTTTGCCCGCTCCAGCAACGCACAGGACCAGATGTTTGTGATCAATTTCAACGAGCGCGTTTCGTTTGGCCTGCCCGTCAAGATGGCGTTCACAGACCAGGCGGCTCAATTGCAGGCCGCCCTGTCGGGAATTACCGCCAACGGCGAGACCGCGCTCTATGACGCGGTGGCGGCAGGGCTCCAGCACCTGGACAAAGGTAATCGGGACAAGAAAGTGCTGATCGTGATCAGCGATGGGGCGGACAATGCCAGCCAGCACAAGCTTCCCGAGATCATGGCCATGGCCGGGCAGTCGGACGCCATCATCTACACCCTGGGTCTCCTTGATCCGGACGATCCCGACCAAAATCCCCACGTGCTCAGGCAACTTGCCAAGGCCACGGGTGGCGAGGCCTTCCTGCCCGAGACCCTGAAGGAAGTCACGCCGATTTGCGAGCGGATCGCCCGCGATATTCGTAACCAGTACACCATCGCCTATGTCCCGACGAATCGGCTGCAAGACGGGACCCGCCGGGCCATCCACGTGAAGGGGCAGGCTCCGGGAATTGGACGGCTGGTCGTCCGCACCCGCACGGGTTACACCGCACCCTTGAAGCCCCAGGTATCGCCGGCAACCGGAGCAGCCAACCATGCACTTCAGAACTGAATCGCCAAGGTCGTATCCGGCAAGAGCACGGCCGTTTCTCCGCGCCGGCCGGTATCTCTTCCTGCTCACCGGCATCCTGGCCCTGGGTTACGTCGGCTTCGTGCTGCTCGACACCACGCTTTATCAGGCCTACGAGACCTGGCGATTTCAGCAAGCGCTGAAGGATAAGGGACCGTCGATCGCCGCCAGCCAACAACCTCCCCTCGCGCCCCTTTCTCCAGTCCTGAGGGCGGCGGACCACGCCCAAGCTGCGAGTCCGGGCCCGCCGGGCCGCGGATCTCCCTTGGGGCGGCTCGAGATCAGCAGAATTGGCCTCGCGGTGATGATCATGGAAGGCACGGACGGCAAGACTTTGCGCCGCGCGGTCGGGCATGTTCGAGGAACCCCCCTGCCGGGCGAGCAAGGCAACGTCGCGATCGCGGGACACCGGGACACCTTTTTCAGAGCGCTGCGCCATATCCGCCAGGATGATGAAATTACGCTGACCACGCTCAGCGGATCCTACCGGTACCGCGTGGACGCTATCCAGGTGGTCGAGCCCGAGGACACTGAGGTGCTGGACGATTCGGGTGAGGCCATCCTGACCTTGGTGACCTGTTACCCGTTCTATCTTGTGGGCCCCGCACCCAAGAGATTTGTCGTCCGCGCCCATCGGATTCCCGGATAAGCCATCTGAAGATCCGTTCGCGGCCGTGAGTCTCCGATCCAATTCTCGACTCGCCGTCACCCTCTCCAAAAGTCTGAGCAAGAGTGACCACCTCGCAGAGCCGTGTTGAGCAGACAGCCTAGGTTGAACCGCTTACCATAACGACTGGCCAGTGCATAACTCTCTGTTGCTGATGTTGGATCTTTAAAGGTGGAAGGAAGAGCGATGACTCACAAAACGACCTATTGCGCGTTGGCTCTGAGTTTCATGATCGTCTTGACGCCTCGCGTCGTGAGCCCGGGCGCCGATGAATCGCACAGGACATGGAAGGCTCCAGCCGCGAGAGGCATCGGCGGGTCGCGCAAAGTCATCGCAGCGGCAGTCCAAAGCAGCCACCACACCCTAAGAGAAAACACTCCCAGCGCCGGACTTACAGAGCCCAGGGAAGAGCTCCGCGAGTGGGAAGAAGCTGAACAATTCATGCAATTGAAAGCCGCCGTTTACGCGGGTTTGAGTCGGCTAGACAGGTCGCGGCATGCAACACCGAAAGGCGTTGTCGTTCCCGACCCAGAATCGGAATTGAGTCGCTAATGGAGGCAACACCTATGAAACCGGTTCGAGTTATCAGCACCGCAGTTCTCTTCTTGCTTCTCGGAACCATTGCTCCTGCGTACGCCCAGCAGGAGAAAGCCCAGGAGGCCAAGCCGGCACAACACGCGCAGCAGGCGCAGCGCTCACAGCCTGCCCAACACGCGCAGCAGGCGCAGCGCTCACAGCCCGCCCAACACGCCCAGCAGGCGCAGCGCTCCCAGCCCGCCCAACGCACTCAGCAGGTACAGCGCTCACAAGGCGGTCAGCGCAGCCAACAGGCGCAGCGCTCACAGCCCACCCAACATGCGCAGCAGGTACAGCGCTCACAAGGCGGTCAGCGCAGCCAACAGGCGCAGCGCTCACAGCCCGCCCAACGCACTCAGCAGGTACAGCGCTCACAAGGCGGTCAGCGCAATCAACAGGCGCAGCGCTCACAGGGTGGACAAAATACCCGACAGGCGCATATCTCACGGGGCGGTCAAGACCGACAGCAGGGACAGCTAACCAGTGGTCGCATTCCTGACGCTCGTTTCCGATCCGGTTTTGGTAGCGGACACGTGTTCCAGATCAACCAACCGGTGGTGTACGGCGGGTATTCGAGCTTCCAGTACGGCGGCTATTGGTTCGACTTCGATCAGCCGTGGCCGTCCGACTGGGCCTACAGCGACGACGTGTATGTGGACTACTACGGGAACGTCTACTATCTGTATAACCGAAGGCATCGTGGCGTTCGCATCGAAATCCGGATTGCCATTTAGATCGTCAGTCCAGCGCACTTTCGGGGGAAGGCTTCAACCCACACGGGCCCGCACGCGGTCAGGGGTCCCCGAGAGCGGACTCTAACGATTCGCTGGTGCTGCCTGCTTCCGGTGAGACGCGCAAGTCATTGTTTGTGAGTTTTGTCGAGCGCATGAGCGCTCCAGGAGGAAGGAAATGAAAATAGCTCGGAAAGTAAGCTTGAGTTTGGTCGTTTTTCTGCTGCCGTGGCTTCTGGCTGCGCCGCTGTTCGCCCAAAGCGATCCGCCGGCGCGCGTCGCCAGGCTCAGTTACACGAAAGGTACTGTCTCCTTGCAACCATCGGGCGCAACCGACTGGAGCCAGGCAACGCTGAACTATACCGTCACAACGGGTGATCGCATCTTCGCCGATCAGGGCGGCGAGGCTGAGCTCGAGGCTGGGCCTTTCGCCGTGCGCCTGTCGGAATCCACCGACCTGACCATCGCGAACCTGAATGACCAAATCATGCAGTTGGGTCTCGCGCAAGGTACGATCCGCGTCAGCGTCTATCAATTGCCTTCCGGCAATACCGTCGAAATCGACACGCCCAACGGAGCGCTCACCCTGGAAGGACCAGGTGACTACCGCGTGGACACGAACCCCACGGACGCCTCAACGCTGGTGACGGTGAACAGCGGCAGCCTGCAAGTGACGGGCGGAGACGTCGCTCAGACCGTCGGTAGCGGACAGGCGGTCAGGCTCACCGGCACGGATCCTATCCAGATTGCTTCCGTGTCCCAGCCCCGTCAAGATGGCTTCGACCAGTGGAGTACGAGCCGCGACCACCGAGTCACGGCGTCCGCCTCCGCGCGGTACGTAAGCCCCGACACTCCGGGCTATGAGGACCTCGACAACTCCGGCCAGTGGCAGAATGATTCGCAGAACGGACCGGTGTGGTATCCGTCCGGTGTTGCGTCCGACTGGGTACCCTATCGAAATGGTCATTGGGCATGGGTTGACCCCTGGGGCTGGACCTGGGTGGAGGATGAGCCTTGGGGCTTCGCTCCGTTCCACTACGGCCGCTGGTCACAATACGGATCTCGATGGGGATGGCAGCCTGGGCCTGTTATCGAACAGCCTTACTACGCTCCCGCGCTGGTAGCCTTCGTTGGCGGCTCGGGCTTTTCCATCGGTATCGGCTTCGGCGGAGGAGGTGGGGTCCAGGCCTGGTTCCCACTGGGCCGAGACGAGCCCTACTTTCCGTCGTACCGCCACAGTGACGGTTATCTGCGCCAGGTGAACGTGACCAACATCAGAAACGTCACCAACATCTCCAACATCACGAACATCAACAACATCAACAACATTAACTATGCCAACCGGCAGGTGGCAACTACCGCCGTGCCGACCGCAGTCTTCAACAGCGGACAGGCGGTCGCGCATCAGGCCATCCGAGTCAGCGCGCAGCAGGTGGCGAAGGGACAGATCATTGCACGCCCCGTGGCTTCCCGCACCCCAAGCGCTGTGGTTGGCGGAAGGCCCGCACCGGCGCCCGCCAGGATCGCGAGATCGACAACGACAGGAACGGGACAAAGACAGCCGGTGCCGCTGATCACGAAGAACACGCCACCAGGGATGCGCCTGCCCGGTAGTGCTCCGCGAACATCCCCGCCCCTGATCACCAGGAGCACGCCACCAACGAGAAACGCGGCCACTCCGACGCGAACACCCTCGCCGCCGCCGGCCAGAAATAACGTACCCACGGCAAACAACGCCCCTGCGGGTGCTCCGCGAACATCGCCACCGTTGATCACCAGGAGCGCGCCACCAACCAGAAATAACGGGCCTGCGGGTGCTCCGCGAACGTCCCCGCCCCTGATCACCAGGAGCGCGCCACCAACCAGAAATAACGGGCCTGCTGGAGCTCCGCGAACGTCCCCGCCCCTGATCACCAGAGGCACGCCACCAACGAGAAGCGTGGCCAGCAGTCCGCCGCCACGGGTGTCATCGCCACCTATGACCAGGACCGCGCCGCCGACGAGAAGCGTGGCCAGCAGTCCGCCGCCACGGGTGTCATCGCCACCTATGACCCGGAACGCGCCACCGGTGAGAAGCGTGGCCAGCAGCCCGCCGCCACGGGTGTCATCGCCACCTATGACCCGGAACGCGCCGCCGGTGAGAAGCGTGGCCAGCAGCCCGCCGCCACGGAGGTCGTCACCACCTATGACCCGGAACGCGCCGCCGGCGAGAAGCGTGGCTAGCAGTCCCCAGCGAGCGCCCCAGAACCCGGCACCAGTGGCGCGGGCAGCCCCAGCTCCTCGGGCAGCTCCATCGCCTGGTCGTGCGCCGGCAACCAAAAATGCAGAGTCGAAAAGGGCTCCAGGACCAAATGCAGAACGTCAACAGTAAGCGCTGCAACGATGATTGAGCAAGGCCTTGCATCAAGAGCTCCGAGTGCGAGTCGCACGACGAGCTCCTGCAAGGCCTGCTTCTTAGCCGGCGGTACGCGGAAGCCGCATACACCAATCATATCGAGCCAATCGCCACCGACGCCGAGGGTGATGCCCGTTGAATCGAAGACCAATAAATGTTCGAGGTCAGCAAGCAGCTTGGACCGGCTCTCGGGCGGCGCCATGTTGTTGAAAAGACAGGGCCGGATCACTTCTCTCCTCATTTGTTCTGTACCCGAGACAGCCGACGCTTCGTCTTAACAAACAGAGGGTGCTTTGATGAGGCGCCTGAGCCAGATCTCGAATGGAGAGAGGCCACCGGCCGCTCGGGCGGAAAAGGAGTTATGACTTATGGCCACCGCAGCGAACCAGATCTATGCTGAGCCGGTTGCACCAGCACCGGTTTCCACTCCCCCAGTCCCCATCCGTCTGCGTCCTCGACACCACTACACCAAGTGGGCCTTGGTGATTGGCGTGGTCATCGCATTGGGGGTAGGCGTGGAACTGTGGCGGGCGCATTCGCAGAACGCGATCGGCTACGAGACAGTGCCAGTCGAACGGGGGCCGATCCAGGCCAGTGTCACAGCCACCGGCACGCTCAACGCGGTGGTTGATGTGCAAGTGGGCAGCCAAGTATCGGGCAACATCAAAGCGCTTTACGCCGACTTCAACACCAAGGTAACGAAAGGCCAGCTCGTCGCCCTGATTGATCCCCAAGTGTTCCAGACGCAGGTTGATCAGGCCCAGGCCGCCGTGGGCTCGGTCCACTCTGCCGTCATCACCGCAGAGGCGCAGGTCCAAAAGTCGAACGCAGACCTTGCCGGAACGATGGCGAGTGAAAAGGGCGTGGAGTCCGTGCTGGCCAAGGACCGGGCCAACGCACTCAACACGGGGAACCAGTACCAAAGGCAGGACAGCCTGTTCAAGCAAGGAATTATTTCCCAGCAGGACGAAGACACGGCCAAGGCCAACAGGGATGCCGCTGAAGCCCAGGTAGCCGCCGACCAGTCCCAGATTGACGCGTCCAAACAGAGCATCCTGTCGGCCCAGGCCCAAGTCCGTGTGGCCGAGGCCCAGTTGGGTTCGGCGCAAGCCCAGGAACGTCAGGCAGAAGCGGCGCTCGAGCAGGCCACGGTCAACCTCGCCCACACCAGGATCACCGCTCCCGTCGACGGTACCGTGATCGCCCGCCGCATGGATGTCGGCCAAACCGTAGCCGCATCGTTTCAGGCACCCACCATCTTCGAGATCGCGCAAGACCTGACAAAAATGCAAGTCGATACCAACGTGGATGAGTCCGACATCGGCAACATCAACGCCGGGCAGGGCGCTACATTCACCGTCGATGCTTACCCGGGCACGACATTCCGGGGGCAAGTTGCGGCTGTCCGCCAGGCGCCGATTAACGCCCAGAACGTGGTCACGTACGATGTGGTAATCGCCGTTGCGAATCCCGATCTCAAACTGCTCCCCGGGATGACAGCCAATGCCCGCATCCTGACCGCCAAGCTGGATAATGCGCTTAAGGTGCCGAACGCTGTCTTGCGGGCCCATCCATCCGCGGCGGTGGAAACGCGGCTCGGCCTCCCGCCCACGCCGGCCGGTAAGCAGCAAGTCTATGTGCTGTCGCAGGGAAAGCCTAAAGCCGTGCCGGTCGCTTTTGGGCTCTCGGATGGCAAGTCCACGGCCGTAACCGCAGGCGGCTTGCACGAGGGAGACCAGGTTGTGGTGCGGTTTACGACGGGTGCAAGTTCGCCGACTACGACGGCGGCTCCTGGCTCGAGCGGCACGCGCCGCGGGCCTGGATTCTAGGGAGGTCGCCAGTGCCACCACTCATTGACGTCCGGGGGCTCACGAAGACCTACAGGCTCGGGGAGGTGAGTGTGAATGCCCTGCAAGGGGTGACCGCCACCATCGAGCGGGGCTCGTTCGTGGCTGTTATGGGGCCATCCGGTTCGGGCAAATCAACCTTCATGAATCTCCTCGGCTGTCTTGACCGGCCGACCTCAGGCCGGTATCTGCTCGACGGCATTCCGGTTGAAAGCCTCGATCGCGACCAACTCGCCGAGATCCGCAACCAGAAGATCGGCTTCATCTTTCAGAACTTCAACCTGCTGCCTCGCATGACGGCACTGGAGAATGTGGAGCTGCCACTGCTTTATAAGGACGAGGATACGCCCGATGCGGACGCGCAGGCTTGGCGTGTGCTGGCTTCAGTCGGTCTGGCTGGCCGGGAGAAAAACCTTCCCACGCAGCTTTCGGGCGGCCAGCAACAGCGGGTGGCGATCGCGCGCTCACTGATCAACCGGCCGGAAATCCTTCTTGCCGACGAGCCCACGGGTGCGCTCGACTCGCGCACCAGCGCCGAAATCATGAGCATCTTTCAGGGGCTGAACCGCACCCAAGGCATCACCATCCTGCTGGTGACACACTCGGACGAGGTCGCCGCGTACGCGGATCGAATCATCGGCTTTCGCGACGGGCTCATCGTCAGCGACGCCCCGGTTATTGACCCCAAGAAAGCCACGGAGGGCCTGATTGCTCTTCTCCGCGCTCCGGTCGAGGTGCCGCAATGAAAAAACTGATGTCATCCATGCGCATCGCCTTCCGAGCGCTGACCATGAACAAGCTCCGCTCGGCGCTGACCATGCTGGGCATTGTGATCGGCGTGGCGAGTGTGATTGCAACGGTAGCGATTGGCTCGGGCGCCACGCAGCGAATTCAGGACCAAATCGCCAGCATCGGCAGCAACATCATCATCGTCATCCCGGGGAGCACGACCAGCTCCGGGCTGCGCTTGGGCACGGGTAACGCGGTGACGTTGTCGGAAGGGGATGCCAAGGAGCTTGTGGCGCAGTGCCCGGACATCGCGCTGGCGGCGCCCTTGGTACGCGGAGGAGCCCAGGTGGTCTACGGAAACAACAACTGGGCGACGGGCATCTATGGGGTTACTCCCGACTACCTGACCATCCGCGATTTCTCCGTGGCTGACGGAGCTGAGTTTACACAGCAGGATGTCGAGGGAGCGAACAAAGTGGCTCTTCTCGGCAAGACCGTGGTGGACAATCTGTTCGGCGGCGCCGAGCCCGTCGGCCAAGTGATCCGCATCAAGAATGTGCCGTTCACCGTCGTGGGCGTGCTGACTCCGAAAGGCCAGTCTTCGCAGGGACAGGATCAGGACGATGTCATTCTGCTCCCGATTTCAACCGCCAAGCGCAAAGTCATCGGGATCAATTCAGCGAATGCGGATGCCGTGAACACCATCATGCTGCAGGCGAAATCCGGCGCCCAGATTCCGGCGGCGCAGGAGGAAGCCGACGCACTGCTGCGGCAACGGCATCATCTGCAGGCGGCTGAAGCCGACGACTTCACGATTCGCAACCTGCAAGAGCTCTTCGCCGCCCAGGAGGCATCTTCGAGCATCATGGCAATGATGCTCGCGGCTGTGGCTTCGGTCTCGCTGGTCGTAGGTGGGATCGGCATTATGAACATCATGCTGATCTCGGTCCGGGAGCGGACGAGGGAAATTGGATTGCGCCAGGCCATCGGCGCCAAGACGCGCGATATTCTCACCCAGTTTCTGGTTGAGGCTGTGACGCTGTCGATCGCGGGCGGGTTCGTCGGAATCGTGCTGGGGATCGGCGCCTCGGCCCTCATCTCGCGTATTGCGGGCTGGGCGACGGCCGTCGGCCCGGGCGCGGTGTTGCTGGCGGTTTTTTTCTCCGCTCTGGTTGGAATCAGCTTTGGCTATTACCCGGCGAGAAAGGCCGCCTATTTAGATCCCATCGAAGCCTTGCGATATGAATAGCGCTTAGCCAGACCAGGACTGTCGTCCGGCTGAGTCTTGGTTCAGTTTCGGTCACCCCTCCTGAGACCACCAACGACCCTTGCCCCTCGGCCTGTCTTCACCAGCGATGAAAGCGCGCACTCGCCGGAGAAGTAATAGCAAATCGTCATCCAAGGTCCATGTTTCCGGTAAGAAATCTCTCTCTCCACAAATGTGACTCCGCGCTGACTTTCGTCGATTTTCAGAAGGGACAAGGGTTTGAGGTCATTTCCAGACTTCGCTAATTGGCTCGGCGTTGCCATCGCCGGAATTGAGAGGCGGCAATCCGAAGTCCCACACGGCTCTATCTCTGGCAACCTGCTGATTCCTGGAACTCATTGAACCCTTGCGACACACGTAAGCCGAAAAGTGCCCGGAACAGGGTTTTGACGGGGTGGTCTTTTTTGAACAGACACCCGAGTCTCAAGCGGTTACGCTGTTCAAGGATTTGACTCTCTTGGGCGTGTACGCCCAGCCGAGACCGGAACTTCAAAGTGGAAGTCCAGTTCAGCAGCGAGAGCAGAGGGCGTGCGCATGAATAATAAGAAACTGCGACTAGTTATTATCCTTCTCGCGATCACGACGCTGACTTATTCGGTCACCGCGACCGCGAAAAAAGGAACCAAAGCCCGGAAATCTGAGAAAGCAATTACCAAGCCGGAGACTCCTGTACTTTGGCGCAGCCCTAGCGACATCCAGTCACGCAACCTGTTCTTCGGGCCGGGCGGCAAAGAGGACGCGCCCCACACCGTCTTCACCTTCATCAAGGAAGACCTGGACGGAACCAACCCGAAGTTCGATGTTGAGGATGAAAACGGCACCAAGTGGAAGGTCAAGCTGGGAGCAGAGGCGCGTCCGGAGACCGTGGCTTCGCGCCTGGTCTGGGCCGTGGGCTATTCAACCAACGAAGATTACTTCCTGCCGCTGTTGCGCGTGGAAAAGATGCCGGCGCATCTCCACCGGGGGCAGAACCTGGTGGGACCCGAAGGGACTCTCCGCAACGTCCGGCTGAAACGGTATCTGAAGGGCGAGAAGAAGGTCGGCGACTGGCAGTGGCGCTCCAACGCTTTCACCAGCACACGAGAGCTGAACGGCCTGAGGGTGATGATGGCCCTCATCAATAACTGGGACTTGAAGGACCAGAACAACTCCGTCTATGAGGAGAAGCACCCGGAGGGTTCCGACAGCCCGGAACAGGTCTACATGATAAGCGATCTCGGCGCCAGCTTCGGGACCACAGGGCGCAGTTGGACGCATGCGGGTTCCAAAGGCAACCTGAAGGCCTTCAGCCATTCCCGCTTTATCAGCAAGGTGACGGCCCAATACGTCGATTTCAAAGTCCCGACCCGGCCCGCGTTGATCTATATCTTCAGTCCGGGTGAGTTCACCAGCCGGCTGGGGCTGCGTTGGATCGGCAAGCGTATTCCTCGCGATGACGTCCGGTGGATGGGGCAACTGCTGGCGCAACTTTCACCGGAGCAGGTCCGCGATGCGTTCCGGGCGGCCGGCTATCCGCCCGAGGAAGTGGAAGGTTTCGCCAAGGTGGTCGAGCGGAGAATCGTCCAGCTCAACAAGCTATGAGAACGGCGAGCCGGCCATCGCTTCCTGGAGAAACCTGACCGAGGAGCGCATCCGGCTCTTCTGACTCCTGGCGGAACTGGACTGCGTAAGGCCCGGCCAAAGCTTTACCCAGAGCATACACCGGCAAGGTCAAGAGGAACGCCTCCCCCCTTTTAGGACGCTGATGACAGCCGAATGCCGGAGAAGTGTAGTGTCATGAAACGGATCGCTCCATTTCTCTGCCTGATTGCAGCCGCCCTCAGTCGCTTCTCGCCTCTGGCCTTGGCACAGGGCGGACCCCCATTTCGATCGGATGATCCTGACACGCCAGAAAACAGGAATTGGGAGATCAATACGGTCCTCGTTGGCGATCGCAATCCCTCTGAAGGTTTTTATGAAACGCCCAACGTTGACGTGAATTACGGTCTAGGCAACAGGGTTCAGCTCAAGTACGAGGTGCCTCTCAGCCTCCACGAGTCGCGGGATTCCTCCGGCCATGTTGCCGCAGGCCTCGGAAACTCTTTGCTTGGGGTTAAGTGCCGCTTTTACTCGCACCATCCGAAAACCGCCGTGCCGGACGCAAATGGTAAGAGAGAGTCCAATTTTGCGATGTCGATCTACCCTCAGCTCCTGTTGAACAACCCGACGCGCTCCGTACGCCGTGACATTGTGGAGCCGGGTCCCCAACTTCTCATTCCCATGGAAGCAAACGCCAGGATCGGCCCTGTCCGCATCTCCGGGGAATTGGGATACTGGTTCACTAACAAAGACGTCCCGAACTCGTGGATACGAGGCGTCATCGTTGGTCACGAGTTTAAGAAGAAAACAGAACTCGACCTCGAACTCTACGATCAGGATGCAACAAGAACGACTGCCGTTGAAGCTAAAACCCGTGAATCAACACTCGGCATTGGCTTCCGCACTCCGCTTGCCAAGGAGGGATCGGTCTGGTTCATCGGGATGGCGGGCCGCAGCCTGGTAACCGTCACTCAGACCAATGGGCAGCCAACTTGGATCGCTTCTCTGGGTCTCCAATTTTTGACAAGTCGAAGGAGAAGGCGCAGCATTGATTAGAGTTTCATTCGGCGGCGGTGGTGGCACGTTTTGAAATGGAGGGAGCGAGGCGATGGAACTCTGCGGCATTCTCCCTCCAAGTTGGGTAAAAGCATTACGATGTCTTGCGCACAGTTGAAGATAATCTCGGGGCTTCCAACTCTTGCTGATGGGGATCGTCAAGCGACGGCCATCAAATGGCATTTGGCTCGCGTTCTTATGGGTCCTGGACACCTTTCGGACCCATCCCAAGGTTGAATACCGATGACGTCGGATACAGCCCGGAAACGCAAGAACCGCACCATCGTCGACTTCTTGCGGCCTCACTGGAAAGCCCTGGCGCTGGCCTTGCTGGCGGTTTTGGGTGAAGCCGGAACCGGTGTGCTTCAACCCTGGCCCTTAAAAATCGTTCTCGATTATCTGCTCCAATCCAAACAGCCGCCCGCTTGGCTGGCCTTGCCGCTCCGGTGGATCGGGCACGACAAACTGGCCATCCTCAACTTCGCGGTGCTGGCGGTGGCAGTCATCGCCATCGTCGGCGCAATCAGTTCCTACCTGGAAAACTATCTCACCACCAACGTCGGCCAATCAGTCATGCACGATCTGCGGCGCACGCTCTATCACCACATCCACCGCCTGTCGCTGGCCGAGCACGACGAGAAAAGGACGGGCGACCTCATCGGCCGGGTGACCACGGACATCGAGGCCATTCAGGCGTT
>Ga0070732_10001587_pt1 | contig 12386 bp, 11 predicted proteins | sample Coa_R1_5_FD_66449 | JGI IMG/M metagenome (GOLD analysis project Ga0070732, IMG submission 66449) | Surface soil microbial communities from Centralia Pennsylvania, which are recovering from an underground coalmine fire - Coalmine... | ecosystem: Environmental > Terrestrial > Soil > Unclassified ...
ACCGTCTTGACCGCCTTCACAATGTACGGCGCGGTCAAACCGTATTTCTCCATCAACTGGTCGGGCGTAGCAGACTCGGCGTAGGTGTCCTGGATTCCCACAAATTCCATGGGCACGGGATGAGTCTTGGTTACAGCGCGCGCTACCTGCGAGCCCAAACCGCCATCCAGCAAATGCTCTTCCGCGGTCACAATCGCGCCGCACTCTGCGGCTGCCTGTGCAATGGCCGTTTCGTCCACCGGCTTGATGGTGTGCATGTCCAGCACCCTTGCATGAATGCCTTCACCGGCCAGCCGGGCCTGCGCCTGCAAGGCATAACTCACTTCCATGCCACAGGCAACAATGGCCGCATCGCTTCCATCGCCGTGTTGCCTGGCTTTGCCAATCTCGAAGGTGTCACCGGGTCCGTAGAGAACCGGCGCCTTGGGCCTGCCGGTTCGCATGTAAACCGGCCCGGCATGCTCGGCCATACGATGCACCAGCGCCCGCGCGCAGAATTCGTCCGAGGGACACAGCACCACAAATCCGGCCAGCGCGCAGGCCAGCGCAAAGTCTTCCACCGCCATCTGGCTAGGGCCATCTTCGCCAATGGAGATGCCGCCATGCGAGCCCACAAATTTGGCATTCACCCGGGGATACGCAATACACATGCGAAGCTGGTCATAACCTTTGTCGCAAAGAAAGACGGCAAACGACGAAGCAAAGGGCAGCTTGCCCGCCAGCGCCAATCCTCCGGCAATGCCCACCATGTCCGCCTCAGCAATGCCGCAGGTGAAAAAACGGTCAGGAAATTCTTTTTGAAATTTGGCGCTGAAAGTGGATTTTGCCAGGTCGGCATCCAGAGCCACCACATTGGGGTTCTTTCGCCCCAGTTCAACCAGCGCCTGCCCGTAAGCCTCGCGCGTGGCCACGCCCATCTTTAATTCGAATTCGAACTTAGGTTTAGCGGCGGCAACTGTGGTTGAGCTCAAAATCCTCTCTCCTGCTTCATTCCGATTCACGTCATCCGCATTGATTCGCGGCCAATCCGGTTTTACCCGGCGGCTAAAGGCTTTTTGCTGCCGCTTCCAGTTCCGCAACCGCCGCCGCCACCTGGTCCGGCTTGGGTGCTACGCCGTGCCATTCAGGATTGTCCTCCATAAAGGACACGCCTTTACCCTTGGTGGTATGGGCCACAATGCACGTGGGCCTGCCGCCCGCTCCGGCACGCGCTTCCTGCAATGCCGGAATCACCTGGTCGAACTCATGACCATCAATCTCAATGGTATGCCAGCCGAACGCATCGAATTTTTCCCGCAGCGGCGAAACATCCAGAATGTCTTTGGTAAAACCATCCAGTTGCTGGCGGTTGCAATCCACAACCAGCGTCAGGTTTTCCAGCTTGTGATAGGGCGCAAACATCGCAGCTTCCCAGTTCTGCCCTTCCTGGATCTCGCCATCTCCCACCATCACAAACGTGTGCCAGTCTTTTTTGTCCATGCGCGCGGCCAGCGCCATCCCGATCCCAATGGAGAGTCCCTGCCCCAGCGAGCCGGTATTGGCTTCCAGCAGGGGAAGAAAACGCTTGTCCGGATGCCCCTGCAACGGCGATCCCAGCTTGCGCAGCGTGCTCAGGACAGAGTGGTCCATGTATCCGCACTCCGCCAGCACCGCGTAGAGCGCCGGACATCCATGTCCCTTGGAAAGGATGAAGCGGTCGCGGTCCGGCCACTGCGGAGCGCGCGGGTTGTGGCGCAGTACGCGGAAATAGAGTCCTATGAGCAGCTCAACTTCTGAAAGCGAGCCTCCGGGATGGCCGCTGCCGGCCGCGCCGATCATCTTCACAATCTCAATGCGCAGGCGGTTGGCCACACGCTTCAATTCAGCAATGGACCCCGTTTTCACAGCCGGAGTTACAGCAGCGGTTGTGCTCATCGGGTAGAGTGTTCTCCTACGGCAGCGCGGCTCAATTCCGCGCGCGCCGATTGCGGCCGCTTGTGCGGCTCGGTTTCAGCCTTGGCGGCATTTGATTTCTCGCGCGCTTTGCGCGAAAGGCGTTTTCCCTGATCGGTCGTCAGAAACCGCGCCAGCATGTCTGCCACCTGCTCCAGCAGCGCCCGTTCCTGGCTGCTGAACGCATCCGGCCGGTCGCTTTCCACGTCAATCACGCCCAGGATGCGCGATCCGATCTTGAGGGCCAGCACGATTTCCGACCTGGTTTCCAGGAAGCACATGCTGTAAGCAGGATCGAGCGAGACATCAGGAATGATTTTTGTGATGCCTGTCCGGCCGGCTGTACCCACATTGCCCACACCCAAAGCGAAGCTGTGGCAGGGCGGCACCGGGCCACGGAAACACTGGCGAATCACTTTGTCCCCGGCAGCCAGGTAAATTCCAATCCAAAAATATCCTCGCCCTTCATAAAGCTGCTCCACTACCTCCTCCAGCACCCGGCCGTCAGCCGAGGGGCTGGGTACGAGCAGGCTTTTTAGAGATGTAAGCAGATCATGGACAGAGCGATAGTGTTTGGTCACGTGAAATCCTGATACTAAAGACTTGCGCTGATCCTCAGTGTAACTTTGGTGCAGAGCAGGGTCAACGCAATTAGAAGCGCAAAGTGAATGCACTGGCGTTGGTGCAGACAGGCTTTGTGGTAAGGTTTTGCTTCTGACTTTGCTAACGACTAGATCAGGTTACCAATTACTTCTTCCATGCCTACTATCCTTGTAGTTGATGATGAGCGCGATATTCGCGAGTCGCTGCGCGGAATCCTGGAAGAAGAAGGCTACCGCGTGCTGCTGGCGGAGAGCGGCGAGGCCTGCCTGGAACAGCTCAAAAAACGCACCTGCGAGGTTGTTCTGCTGGATATCTGGCTGCCCGGCATGGATGGCCTGGACGCGCTGGAACGCATCCGGCAGCTTGACGATGGCCCGGAAGTAATCATGATCTCGGGCCACGGCACCATCGAAACCGCGGTGCGGGCCACCAAGCTGGGCGCGTTCGATTTCCTGGAAAAACCGCTCTCGCTGGAAAAAACCCTCATCCTGATCAAGAACGCGACGGATGCTCACCGGCTGCGCCGCGAGAATGCCGAGTTCAAAAAACAGGTCCACGCCAGGAGCGTGATTGTGGGCGAGAGCATTCCCATGAAAGCGCTGCGCCAGCAGATCAGCATTATGGCGCCGACCAACGGACGCGTGCTGATCTATGGCGAATCCGGGACCGGCAAAGAGCTGGTGGCCCTGGCCATCCACGCGCACAGCCTGCGCATGGAGAACCTGTTTGTCGAGGTCAACTGCGCCGCCATCCCGGAGGACTGGATTGAGAGCGAGCTGTTCGGGCACCGCAAGGGGGCGCTTCCCGGCGCCGCGGGTGACAAAGAAGGAAAATTCGAGAAGGCGGATGGCGGCACCCTGTTTCTGGATGAGGTCGGGGACATGAGCCTGAAGACCCAATCCAAGGTGCTGCATGCGCTGGATGAACAGAAATTTACCCGCGTGGGCGACGACGAACCCATCCAGGTGGACGTGCGCGTGATTGCCGCCACCAACAAAAACCTGGAAGATGAGATCTCACGCGGCAATTTCCGCGAAGACCTCTTCTATCGCCTCAATGTCATTCCCTTCTATGTTCCGCCCTTACGCGAGCGCAAGGAAGACATCCCTTTGCTGACGCGGCATTTTCTGAAGGAGATTTCGGCTGCGTACAGCCGCCGTCCTAAAGAAATAACCGACGACTCCATTGATGTGCTCATGCGCTACTCCTGGCCGGGTAACGTACGCGAGCTGCGGAACGTGATTGAGCGCGTGGTGATCATGAATCCCATGGTGCACAAGATCGAGCGCAAGCATCTGCCGCCGCTGGTGTATCGTGAAGCTGCAGGACGCGCGGCAGCAGGATTTTCCAGCCTTCATCAGGCCCGCGCGGCCTACGAGCGCGACTACATTCTGAAAAAGCTGGATGAAAACCACGGCAATGTCACGCGCGCCGCCGAGGTCTTGGGGCTGGAACGCAGCCACCTCTATCGCAAAATGAAGACCCTGGGCATAGCCGTAAAAGAATGATCGGGTGATCAGCCTGAAGACATTGAATGGCTGCTGTTACTGCCTGACGATTTTTGTGCCGGAGTCAGTTTTGAGGTGGAAGACATCTTCAGAGATTCTGGAATTCAGCTTGAACCGGGTGTAGTGCGAGATCCAATAATCTCCGTTAGGCTCAAGCACCTGCTGCTTCAGGGGGACATCCTGTTTGGGATCGATCCACAAGATGAACTTGCTGAACATATTGCGGACTTTTTCTGATTTTGCCACGAGTTCCAGCTTGGCCACCCTGGTCCCATCTACAGTTTCCCAGCCATCCATTTTTATGTCGTAATTTTTCGGCAAGTCATGGCCGCGCGCGCCGAAGCCCAGTCCCAGAAACGCCTCAACATCGCCTTTGTTGGCGGTTTTGTGTTCGGTGACCTGATTAATTTTTTTGTCGTAGAGACTGAGCGTTCCACCCTTGAACAAAACCTGCTTGGGATTTGGCTCAGTGATGTCAAACATGGCCTCCGCATCCGGGCCGTTGCGCCGAAAATAGACTTTGCCGGCCTGCTTGTCGGTTTCATCCACGGCTTTCTGGTAGTTGTCCCACTCAAAGACAGCCGTAGCGGACTTGAAGCCGGATGCCGATCTGTCCATCTCTGAGAGTACCGCTTCCGAATCCGCGCCGCTGCTGCCGGTGGCAGGCGTAGTGGGATCCTGGCGTATTCCAAATGCTGCAGTCAGCAGCAGGGACAGCAAGGCAATGATCTTCATGAGCAGCCTGCTTTTCTCTTTTTCTCTAACGAACCAGCCAAGAGCTTCGCCCTTGATGTCCCGTGCATAACGGGGTTGGGTTTTGATTTTTAATTACCAGGTTGCCAAACTGCCCGATTACCAAATCTCTCACCGGGGCCCTTCCTTACGCACCACAGCGCGATAGGCCACGATGCGTCCGGAGGAATCATTCACGCGCTCCAGCTTTGTGATGCTCACCCGTCCGGAGATGGGCTCGATCACGCGCAGCAGGTTGGTGCGGACCATGCCTTCATCCTGGGCATCAATCACAGAGGCATCCACGTTGTACAAAATCTGATTTCCTTCCAGCGTGGTAAAGAATATTCCCGTTTGATGCGGGAGGTTCACCGCTGGTTTGTCTTTGAAGTTGATAAATTGCGGGGCAAGAAAGACGAAAATCAGGATCAGCGTGACCATTACATCGTAATGAAAACTGCCACGCTCATAAGTCCAGAAAATATAGCCCTTAATTGTTTTCCAAACACGAGCCATGCTGTATTTCAGTCTAAATGAGCGTTGCGCGCGCAGCAATCACCCGGAATCGCCGTGAGCGCGCGGAATCGCGCGTGAACGCCGTGATCTGGGAAGAGCTCACGGGCCCTTAGCCTTTGGCCCTTAGCCTTTGGCTCACACCTGGAGCTATGCCAACCGCAGGAACTTACGCCTAATTGCGAGGATGTGTGCTGACAGGCGAGGTCTATGGTTTGATTCAAGATTGAAGGATTTGCTCTGAGATCACGGCGCTCACGCGCGATCACGTGCGCTCACGGCGATTTCCTGATTCTCTCCGTTCCCATATAAGGCCGCAGCGCTTCCGGAACCATGACGCTTCCATCAGCCTGCTGATAGTTTTCCAGGATTGCCAGCCAGGTCCGTCCCACCGCGAGGCCGCTGCCGTTCAAGGTGTGGACGAACTCCGTCTTCTTGCCGCCTTCGGGCCGCCAGCGAATATTAGCGCGGCGGGCCTGGTAGGCCTCGAAGTTGGAGCAGGAAGAAATCTCGCGAAAGAGCTGCTGTCCCGGCAGCCAAACCTCCAGATCGTAGGTTTTGGCGGAAGCCGCGCTCATGTCTCCGGTGGACAGAAGCATGACGCGGTAATGCAGCCCGAGTTTCTGCAAGACCTCTTCCGCATCCTGGGTGAGTTGCTCGTGCTGGCGGCAAGAGTCTTCCGGGCGGGTGAATTTAACCAATTCAACCTTCTGGAACTGGTGCTGGCGGATGATGCCGCGCACATCCTTACCGTAAGAACCTGCCTCACTGCGAAAACAGGGTGTGTAAGCGGTGAGGGAGCGCGGCAGCTTGTCTGGTTCCAGGATTTCTCCGCTGTAGAGATTCGTCAGCGGTACCTCCGCAGTCGGAATCAACCACAGGTCATGCTGCTCGCACTTGAATAAATCCTGGGCAAATTTTGGAAGCTGGCCCGTGCCGTACATGGAGTCTGAATTCACCATGTAGGGTGGCAGGACTTCCGTGTACCCGTGCTCCCGCGTATGCAGGTCCAGCATGAAGTTGGCGAGCGCCCGCTCCAGTTTGGCTCCCAGGCCCCAATACACGGCAAAGCGGGCGCCGGAGAGCTTTACCGCCCGCTCCAAGTCCAGCACTCCAAGCTCCTGCCCCAACTCCCAGTGCGGCTTGGGAGTAAAGTCGAACTGCGGCGGCGCGCCCCAGCGGCGTACTTCAACGTTGTCTTCCGCGGACTTTCCTACGGGCACAGAGGAATGCGGAACATTGGGAATGCCCGCCAGGACACTTCTTAGTTCCTGCTCGGCTTCGCTTGCCTGCTTCTCCAGTGTCTCTCCCTGTTCACGCAGCGCTTTATTTTGCTCGACCTGGGCAGTTGCATCCTGTCCCGATTTTTTCAGGCGCGCTATCTCCTCAGAAGCTCGATTCCTTTGAGCCTTTAATGTCTCCGCCTGGGTGATCAGATTCCGGCGGCGCTCATCGATAGTGCGAAAGTTTCCCAGCACCTGGGCAGGATCAAGGCCGCGATTGCGCAGCATTTGCTCTACTTGCGGCAGATTCTCACGAACGTACGCTAAATCCAGCATGGAAGCAGAACTCAGTCATTAGTATTGAGTAGCGAGTATTTAGCGGCCAAATGCCAACATTTAATGAGGCACAGCCATTGCCAAAGACCTGATTTCCATTGTAGCGTGACCCGGAACATCCTTCGGTGTTTGGAGTAACACGCGCCAGGAATCTCGTCTTCCAGTAAAAACGTGAAGACCACCACCAATTTTCAACAGTTGCTTACCGCATCCTCAAGCAAGATGCTTTCGCAGTAGACCGAACACTAAAAACTGAATACTAAATACTGTTCTACAGTTACACTAAAACGACTGCATGCCAATCCCACGCAAGCCGGATTTGAGTGTAAGTTTCGCCGGGATCACCTTCAAGAACCCGGTCATTGCCGCCAGCGGCACTTTCGGATATGGAGTGGAATTTGAGGACATCGTCTCCCTGGAAAAGCTGGGCGGATTTGTGACCAAAGGCCTCTCGCGGGAACCCATGGCGGGGAACCCGCCGCCACGGCTGTTCGAGACCGCGGCCGGCATGTTGAACTCCATTGGACTGCAAAACATTGGGGCCCTGGCCTTCCGCGAAGAAAAACTGCCGAAGTTACAGCGCAAAAAAAATGTCGTGGTCATCGCCAATGTCTTCGGTTACGCGCGCGAAGATTACGTGGAGGTGATCCGGATCCTGAATGATGCAGAAGGCATTGCGGCTTACGAGCTCAACGTTTCCTGCCCTAACACCAGGCACGGCGGCATCACCTTCGGCACCGACCGCCTGCTGCTGGAAGAGCTGGTGGCCAGTTGTAAATCAGCCGCGAAGCGCCCGCTGATCGTTAAGCTCTCGCCCAACGTCACCAGCATTCCCACCATGGCCAAATCGGCGGAGAATGCCGGCGCCGACGCCATCTCCCTGGTCAATACTTTTGTGGCCATGTCCATTGACGCGGAAACCCGCAAGCCACGCATCTCCAACCTTACTGCCGGATTGAGCGGCCCGGCCATCAAACCCATCGCGCTGCGCATGGTCTATGAGGCCGCACATACCGTGGAGGTTCCTGTGATCGGTATTGGCGGCATCACCACCGCGGAAGATGCGATCGAGTTCATGCTGGCCGGCGCGGCGGCAGTGGAGGTAGGGACTGCCAACTTCTGGGACCCCTGCGCAACGGAAAAAATTGTGGACGGCCTGGGCCGCTGGTGCGCCGACCATCGCGTGGCCAAAATTACAGACCTGATTGGGGCGTTGGAGATCGGGGGACCCGGGTCATCGCCGTGATCGCGCGTGATCGCCGTGATCGGAAAAGCAAACAACCTTACCACTGACTGATCTGCCCTTATCGGCGCGCAAGGCCGAAGGGCTAATGGCTAATGGCCAAGAGCTCATGACCAAAGATTAACCGCCCCGAAGGCCCGCTATTTCAACAATCTTTCCTGAATCCGCCGGGCCTGGATTCGCGCTACATCCGCCACCACTACCGGGGCAGGAGTCGCAACGGCCACGATCAGCCAGACTACGCTGAAGAAAAGAAAACCGGCCAGGGCGATCAACTCGAGCCGCAACGCATGGCGCGGGGAATAATGGCGCACAGCGCCGAAAGCCACCAGAAACATGATGGCGGAGATGCTGGCTACGATCATCAAAACAATGTCAATGGTGCGATGCAGGACCTGCCTGGACTGGCAATGAGCACACTCGGCCAGATGCTGGTCGTAGTCGCCGCGCATCTCCGGCGCGAGACCGGAAATATCGTAGCGCCAACCGGCCAAAATGTTTCCAATCACCTTATCGGTGCAGATTGTGCTCATTGTGTGAAACCCGAGCCAGTGGCAGTTGCGCTTATATTCTCACCCAACATGGAGGGGTTGCAAGGGTTTATCCTGCCGGGCAATGGTGAGGGTGCTGGCCTGAAACAGGTTAACCTTGCCGCTCAGGGCCTTGCTGGCCGTCTGCCGCGCCAGTTCCGGATGATTGTTCTCCTCAGACAGGTGGGCCAGCACGATAAACGCCGCGCTTCCGTCATATTCATCCTCGAAGAACCTGGCCAGGTCAGAATTGGAAAGATGCCCGTCGCGGCTCCGGATGCGATGTTTCACCATTTCCGGATAGCTGCCGTTTCGCAACATCTCGATATCGTGGTTGGACTCGATCATCAGGCCGGCACAGCCGCGGAGCGCGTAGGCGACATTCCTGGTTATGCAGCCCAGATCAATTACAATGCCCACCTTCAGGCCTTCAGCATTGAAAGTGAAACCGCACGGGTCCGCGGCGTCGTGGCAGGTGGTGAAGGGATTGACGGAGATGTTGCCGATGGAAAAGCTTTGTCCGGCCTGGAATGGTTCATACCGTTCCAGTTTGACCGGCCTGCCTTCTTCGTCCCGCGTAGACCTGCGCCAGCTTTCATAGGTCGCAGCGGTCATGTAGACCGGAATCTTCAACTTCCTGGAAAGAACTTCTATTCCCGCTACATGATCATTGTGCTCGTGGGAGATAACGATGGCTTTGAGGTGTCGCGGATCTTCCCCTGCAACTTTCATCCGCTTGAGAGTTTCACGACAGGAAAGGCCCGCATCCACCAGGATGCTCCCGCCGGAAGTGGAAAACACGGTGCAGTTTCCCCGGCTCCCACTTGCCAACACTGTCATGCACACAGCCATGCCGTGCAGCATAGCGTAAATTTAGCGAAACAGGATAGTGGAAAATGATGCCTTTTTAGTTTACCTCGAAGCAAAACGGCAGCAGGCCTGGGGCCATGCGGTTTTCCGATCACGGCGATGACGCGCGATCACCCGGCCTTCAGGCCGGAAAGCTTGCGCATCACCAGAGCAATCGGCAGCCCAACGCAGAAGATATGGATGATGACGCCAATGATCATCATCTTGACCGAAAACGGATATTTTCTGGCGGCTGAGAGCGGCACCACAATGCGGTTCATGAAAAAGTACACCGCAATGCCGTATACCGCGCCTGCAAATACGGCATACTGCAACAGGAAGGGCATCCACAGACTCAGCACAAAGTAAACCGTGGCCGCCCCGAACGCGATCAGAAAATGACAGAACAGGCCCAGGGCCGCGGTTGCGAAACCGCCATTCCAGGCTTGAGATCCCAGCAATCCGGCAGCAATCCCTTGCAGCAGGGGAATCGGACGCAGGCCGTAGTAGCCATAGACAATCAATGCAGCCGTAATGTCCATGACGCCGCACAGTAGTCCTGCCCAGACAATAGCGATTGGTCTTGCTGAGGCGATCTCCGCGATGGTCATTGAGAGAAAGTGTACAGGCCCAAAGCAGGGTTGCTGAGAGTGGCTATACATGAATTTGAGCAAGTGGTCTTATCGAGACAATTGATGGCCCTCAGAGAGAATAAAAAGCGCGGCTTGTTAACACCGCGCTTTTCGATTCAGATTGTAGCCAGGCCCGATCACGGCGATCACCAGATCACGGGAGAGTCTTCTCAGGCCTCGCGGATACCATCTGTAAACGCTCGCAGCTTGCGCGAGCGTGAGGGATGGCGGAGCTTGCGCAATGCCTTGGCTTCGATCTGGCGAATGCGCTCGCGAGTGACCGCGAACGATTGCCCGACCTCTTCCAGAGTATGTTCCGAGCCATCTTCCAGGCCGAAACGCATCTTGATGACCTTTTCCTCGCGCGGGGTGAGCGTGCGCAGCACCTGAGCGGTCTGGTCTTTCAGGTTCACGTTGATGACCGCCTCGGCCGGAGAAACCATAGAACGATCCTCAATGAAGTCACCCAGATGCGAATCTTCCTCTTCACCGATGGGCGTCTCCAGCGAGATGGGCTCCTGCGCGATCTTCAGCACCTTGCGCACCTTGGCCACGGGGATATCCATGCGCTTGGCAATTTCTTCTGAAGAAGGCTCACGCCCCAGTTCCTGCACGAGCTGACGCGACGTGCGAATCAGCTTGTTGATGGTCTCGATCATGTGCACCGGAATGCGGATGGTGCGGGCCTGATCGGCAATGGCACGGGTAATCGCCTGGCGGATCCACCACGTTGCATAGGTGGAGAACTTGTAGCCACGGCGATACTCGAATTTATCCACCGCCTTCATCAAGCCGATATTGCCTTCCTGAATCAGGTCCAGGAACTGTAAGCCGCGGTTGGTGTATTTTTTGGCGATAGAAACCACCAGGCGCAGATTGGCTTCGATCAGCTCGCGCTTGGCCGCCTCCGCGTCTACATCTCCCTGGATGATCTCCCGCTGCGTCCGCTTGAGTTCCTGATAACTGACTCCGGCTTCCAGCTCCAGCCGTTCCAGGTCCGAGCGATGGGTGCGTTGGACGCGACGCAGTTCTTTCTTGGCGTCTTCATTGCGCGTGCCTTCAATCTTCTTCTCCAGGCTGTTGACCTGGCGATCCAGGGCACGCATGGTATCCACGGTTTTGTTCACCCGGTCAATGAGCCGCTTGCGCTCCGGATGAGTGAATTTCAGATTGCGAATGCCGATGGAGACCATCACCTGCGCGCGGCCCAGAGCCCCGCGGCAGCGGCGATACTCCTTCGGCTTCTTCTTCTGCTGAATCTCCACCAGCTTTTCCATAAGCTGCTGGACTTTCTTGTAATGCTTGCCGACTTCATCAATCTGCCCGGTAAAATCCTTCAACCGGGCCATGACGATTTCGTCGGTGATCTCCTCTTCATCAAAGGCCACCAGTTCCTTGATGGAACGAACGCCCCGCTTGAGGTCTTCGCCCAAAGAGAGGATTTCCTTGATGACGATGGGAGAGCGTGAAAGCGCCTTGAGCACGCGGAGCTGTCCGCGTTCAATGCGCTTGGCAATTTCCACCTCACCCTCGCGGGTGAGCAATGGCACTGTCCCCATTTCGCGCAGGTACATGCGCACCGGGTCGTTGGTCTTTTCCAACGCTCCGGGGGTCAGGTCAAGTTCAACATCTTCGCCCTCTTCCAGATCTTCGAACTTCTGTTCGGAAGGCAGTCCTTTGGTAGCATCAAGGACATCAATTCCTTGAGTGCCAATCGTGGTGAGCAGGTCATCGAGATCATCGGGTGAGTGGACATCACCTGGTATGAGATCATTCACTTGATCATAGGTGAGATATCCCTTTTCTTTTCCTGCATCGATCAGTTTTTTAATATCGTCGAATTTATCGTCTAGAGCCAAAACCACGATCCTCGTTTTTTGTGAGCAGTACGGGGCTGAACGCTCCTATCTCGGTAGTAAATCGGCTGGCACGGAGGCGCAAGAGCACGCAATTCCCGAAGATACTTAGGTTATCAGAAATAACCCAGGAAGAAAAGCGACTTATGTCCGCACCCGCCGAGAAACAAAGGAGATAAAATCGCGCCTCGCATTCCATTAGATGGTCGGCGGGCGTTGTTGGTTTCGAAAAGCGTGTGTCCACTGCTAAGGGGTAAATCGGCCCAAAAAAGGCCCTTTGGGGAGCCGTCTTTCTTTTAATTTTCCGATAGTTTGCTATGACTCGGCCCTTGCCGGTGCTCACGTGGCCTCACCCTCAAACCCGTCCTTCCGCTCTCAGAATTGCCGCCATGCAAACATCCCTAAAAGAGCGGGCACCGTCGAATACTG
>Ga0070732_10001588_pt1 | contig 12379 bp, 9 predicted proteins | sample Coa_R1_5_FD_66449 | JGI IMG/M metagenome (GOLD analysis project Ga0070732, IMG submission 66449) | Surface soil microbial communities from Centralia Pennsylvania, which are recovering from an underground coalmine fire - Coalmine... | ecosystem: Environmental > Terrestrial > Soil > Unclassified ...
GGATCGCCGCACAGCGCCAGCGCGAACAGCACCCGCTGCCGCTGCCCGCCGGACAGCTTGCCGAACAGCCGCCCCTCGAGCCCCCCCAGGCCGGCCGCCGCGATCACCTCCGCCATCGGCAGCGGGTGCGGGTAATAGCTCGAGAACAGCTCGATGTGCTCGCGCACCCTGAGCGTCTCGGGCACCTTCGAGACCTGCAGCATCGCCCCGACCCGCATCCGCGCCTCGATCCGGCCCGGGTCCAGGCCGAACAGCCGCGCCGACCCCGCATCCGGCCGGATCAGCCCCATCAACAGCCGCACCGTCGTCGTCTTGCCCGCCCCGTTCGGCCCCAGCAGTGCCACCACCTCTCCCGCCCGCATCTCGAAGTCGAGATCCGACACCGCCTTCACCTTGCCGAAGCTCTTGCTCGCCCATTCCAGCTCCGCGACGACCCCATGGCCGGCGCTGCCGCGCTCCCTGCCGTCGCCGCCGCTGTTCTCGCGCGGTCCGCCGCTGCCCTTGCCGCCCGTGTCGCTCATGCTCATCGGCTCCTCCCGCGGGTTCACCCCGCTCGTGGTGGAGCCAGTCTCGCAGCCCGGGCACACCGCCATCAGGGTCAGGCGTCACCCATTCGGCCTGACAGAAGTCATCCACGCGGGCGGCGCGGCCAGCCGCCTGGCCGCTAAGGTACTAAGGGTTCGCCGGCTCCCGGAGGTCGCTCTGGAAGCGTGGATCGATCTCGGGATCGTTGAACGCGCTGCTGAAGCCGACGACCGACAGGAGCTGACCCTGCGCGAGGGAGCTCACGTCGATCCCGGTCGAGCTGTTGACGAAGACCCGGATCGGACCCGAGCCATCGTCGACGAACACCTTGTTGCCGAAGGGAGGGTCGGGCTCGACAGGCTGGGTGATCACCCCCACCACCCGGACGATCCGCCCCTGGTTGGCGGCGCCGACGCTGCCGGTGCGCACCCAGAGCGGTCTCACTCTCTGCCCATGACCCCGCTCCTCCACGTCGCTGTCGCTCGCGGGCACCAGGGTCAGCAGGCCGAAGCTGTCCACGAGCTGGCCGGTCACCAGCACGCGCTGCCGGACGGTGAACCCGAGGTTCGTCGCGACGCTGACGTAGATGCCGCCGGTGTGGTCCTGGATGGCGAAGCCCTCGTCGAAGCTGCTGGACGAGAAGTCACCAGAGGGGACGGTGACCGATCCCTCGACCGTGACCACGGTCCCCAGCGGCAGCTGGCGGGCGGCGCCGATGTCGATCGGATGCGGGTCGTGGGCCGCGGCCAGCGCCGGCATCGCGGCGAGCGCGAGACCGAGGACGGCGAGGCCTGCGGCGCGCAGGGGTTGGCATGGAGTCAGTCGCGAGGCTCGGAACATGGGACGCTCCTCTCGGGTTCGCACCGTGGACGCCGGCCACCCGGATGCGGGCGCACCGGCGAGCAGGGATCCGGACCGCCAGCCGCGCCGCACCCGGGGCAGCTCCGGCCGGATCAAGGAAAACTCGAAGGGTATGGTATACGAAGTATCAATTCTTCGGTTGCAGCGGGCGAAGCCGCCAGTGGGTCCGCTAGCCGGCGAAGCCGAGAGTGCGGTGCAGGCCGCGGCGGCCGGCCAGGGTGACCTCGACCGCGCGGCTCGCCGGCGTGCGCTCGATCCAGCCCTGGTCGACGAGCCGGGTGAGCAGCGCCGCGCCCAGCGCGCCGGTGACTCCCGCGACCAGGGCCAGTTCGCCGGCCGGGACCTCTCGCCCGTCCGAGAGCGCCAGGAGGATGGCCACTCGTGTCGGGTCGGCGAGCAGGGAAGCGACCGGAGAGATGGCGACGTCGGCAAGCACACTTTGATGCTAGCAGAACTATCCACGGGTTACGCTTGGCTCGATGGAGGCAACGATGAAGGCAAGAGAGATCCGTTCCCTGCCGAGGAGGAGAGCCTCATGGTGACGCCAGCTGCCGTGCGAGACCCCGTCGTGGTGACGCCGAAGGTCGTCAAGGTGCGGCTCGAGAACGACCGCGTCCGCGTGCTGGAGTTCAAGAGCGACCCCGGCGACAAGGAGGACTGGCACTTCCATCCTCCCTTCGTCACGTACGTGCTGAACGGGGGCACGCTGCGCATCACCACCCCCGACGGCCAGAGCAGCGACATCGAGTTCAAGACCGGCGACATCCTCGACCGTCCACCCGGAGCCCACGCCACCGAAAACGTCGGCACGACCCAGCTCCACGCCCTCCTCTTCGAGCTCAAGACTCCGTGACCGCCGGTCGTGGTTCCGTTCCTCTTGCAGGGTCGGCCGCCCCGGCGAGCTCGCCCCGCAGGACCGTCACCGCCTGGCCCCCGAGGTGGACGCGGTCGCCGGCCAGCTCCACCCGCACCCGGCCGCCGCGGGCCGAGGCCTGCCAGGCGAGGAGCGGGTTCTTGCCGAGACGCTCGCACCAGTAGGGCCCGATGCAGCAGTGGGCCGAGCCGGTGACCGGGTCCTCGTCGACGCCGGCGGCGGGGGCGAAGAAGCGGGAGACGACGTCGTAGCCTGGCGCCGCGGCGCGGGCGGTCACCAGGATGCCGCGGTAGGGCAGGGCGCCGAGGCGCCGGACGTCCGGAGCGAGCGCGCGCACCGCGCCCTCGTCCGCGAGCTCGACCACCAGGTCGAAGCGGTTGGCTCCGACCCAGACCGGCGATGCCCCCAGCATCTCCGCCAGCCGCGGCGGCGCCTCCGGCAGGGCGCTCGCCGGCTCGGCCGGAAAATCGAGCTCGATCCACTCGCCGTCCCGCGCCGCGCCGAGCACGCCGGAGAGTGTGTGGAAGCGGATCGGCTCCCCCGCCGCCTCCAGGCCGGCCTCCCACAGCAGGTGCGCCGAGGCGAGGGTCGCATGGCCGCACAGCTCGACCTCGACCGCCGGCGTGAACCAGCGCAGGTCGAAGGCCGAGCCGGAGCTGTCGCCGCGGCGCACCAGGAAGGCCGTCTCCGCCACGTTCATCTCCGCCGCGACGGCCTGCATCCAGCCGGCCGCGGGAAAGCCGGGCGTCGGCAGCGGGCAGACCCCCGCCGGGTTGCCGGTGAACGGCCGGTCGGCGAAGGCATCCACCTGGTAGATCGCGAGTCCCATCTCGCCTCCGTTCGAGCGCCGATCGCACGGCCATCACGCCGCTTCGCTGCCAGCCCGCGCCCCGGCGACGTCCGATCATAAGGACCCATCGCCGGACCGTCAAAGCCGCACGCCGCGGGACCGCGCTGCCTGCCACCGGCGCGAGCCCGCCAGGCGGCTGCAATTCTCGACCTCCTGTCTTCACCTCATTCTGTAGATCGATTGCACGCCGGCAGGGGGCCGGCCGAGAATCGGCGACGCCGGATCAACCTGCTATGCTACGAATGTTCACCTCGTAGCAGGAAAGGAAGTTCCATGAACGAAGGATTCGCCGACACCTGGAACGTGCACCGGCACATCCTCGGCTCGCAGACAGGACTGTTGCATCGCCAGCCGACGGTGCACATCGCGGAGACCGCGTCGTGCTTCATGGCTGCGTTCGCGCTGGCCGGAGGATCCACCCTTTCCATACTGCTGACGAGGCAGCCGTTCGGCAATGCCTGGAACTCGTATTACGGCGCGGGAAGCCTGGCGGAGCCCACCGGCCCGGTGCCATTTCACAGCCGGATCCTCTACCTGGGCCACCAGGATCCGGACCGGAAATTCCTGGTCGGCCATCTCTCGCGGCAGGCCGACTACAAGATCCGCGACTTCTTCGTCGCCGTGCGTAACACCCGCCGCCAGCCTCCCGATCTCGGCAAGAAGACCTTCGAGTTCTCCGACAGCGCGAGGCTGCGCGTGCCGCTGCAGGATTGCGAGCTGCCCACCGCGGCCGGGATCAGCCGGCTGTCCGAGAACGAGATCACGATCGAAGGGTACACCTTTCGCATCACCGCGTGGGAGCCGACGGAGAACGCCTTGCACTTCCGGGGAAGGCTCGACAAGCAGACCATCGGCGGCCTGGTGGCGCCGCTGGACGAGGGCAGACCGCAGCAGCTCCTCGTGGTGTGCTATCGACATCATCACGTTCCAGGCCATCATCCGCCGGATCCGGACGTTCCCGTGGGAGACTCGCCGGGACACCCGATCTGCACCACCCTCTACGGCGCCGTGACTGATTACTCCTAGGGATTCGCCAGGGGGTCGGCCGGATGCCTGGTCTCGTGTCTCGGCCCACCGTGCGGCGAGACCGCACGGGATCACGCGTGTTCGTCACGGCGGCGCTGCTGCTGCTGCCCGGAGCCGTCCTTCATGGCGCTGCCGGGCCAGGTCCGGAACCGCTCCGTCAGGGTGCGAGCGTCGCGGGGGACTTCCGCGACGGCCCCGGCCGCGCCTACTTCGTCGATCTCGCGAGCGGCGAGTATGCGCGGGTCGCGGTGGACATGGAGGGGACCTGGGTGCGGATCGTCGCCCAGGCGCCCTCCGGCGCGGAGATCCTGCGCGTCGAGAGCCTGAGCGACCGCTACGGGACGCTGGCCGCCTCGGTGGTCGCCGCGGCGGCGGGCCGTTACACCTTCGCCGTCGAGGCGCATTCGCCGACCGAGGCCGCCGTCGGCGCCTACCGCATCACACTCGAGGCACGCCGGCCGGCCCTTCCGGAGGACCGGATGCGCAGTGAGGCCGAACGGACGCTCGCCGCGGCCGGCCTGCTCGTCCTCCAGGCCGGCGCGGCCGACCTCGCCCAGGCGGCGGCACTCGCCAGGAGCACGCTCCCGGTCTGGCGGCAACTGGGCGACCGCCCGGGCGAGGCCGGCGCCCAGTACCTGGCCGGCCTCGCCCTGCTGCTGGCCAACCGTCACGCCGAGGCGGCGCCCGCCCTGGTTCGCGCCGAGGCGCTCTGGCGCGAGGTCGGCGACGGCTACGGCGAGTCGAAAGCCCTGCACCAGCTCGGGCGGGTGCGGCGCTACCTGGGCGACTCGCGGGGCGCCCTCGCCGCCTTCGAGCAGGCGCTGGCCTTGAAGAGGGCAGGCCATTACCCGTTCAGCGAGGCGCACACCCTCTACAACCTGGCGCGGCTCCAGGCCGACATGGGCGACCTGGAGGCGGCGCGCACCTCCTACGACCAGGCCATGGAGATCTACCGGGCCCAGGGGGATCTTGCCGGCGAGTCCCTGATCCTCGATGCCCTGGGCGACGCCTGGCAGCGGCAGGGCCATGCGGCCGAAGCGCTCGATCGCTTCGAGCGCGCCCTGGCTCTCGCGCGCGGGCTGGACAACGCGAACCTGGAGGCGGCAGCGCTCGATCACCTGGGACGGCTCCGCTCGCGCCTGGGCCAGATCTATCCGGGCGTCGAGTCCTTCGCGGCCGCCATCGAGCGCTACCGCGCGGCCCACGACCCGGCGAGCGAGGGGTTGGCGCGAGTCGACCTGGGAGCGCTCCTCGCCGAGCTCGGCGATACCGACGAGGGCAGGCGAATGCTCGACGAGGCGCTCCCCCTGCTGCGCGACCCGCGCGACCAGGCGCGGGCCCGGCTGCTGCTGGCGCACATCGCCGGCGGCCTGGGGGAGAGCGAGGCCGCCCTCGAGCTCGCGGGGCAGGCGCTCGCCACCAGCCGCGCCATGGAGCACCCGGAAGGGGAGGCCGAGGCCCTGCGGGAGCTGGCCTTCCTCCAGCTCGGCCGCGGGGATGCCGCGGGCGCCCGCGACAAGCTCCTCCGTTCTCTGGCCCTGGCCGAGCAGGTGGGGAGCCTCGCTGCCCAGGCCGCCGCGCTGTCCGGGCTTGGCCAGGCCGGCGATGCGCTCGGCGACCTCGTCGCCGCCGAGCGCTCGTTCGCGCGGGCGCTCGCCCTGGCCCGCCGCCTGGGCGATACGACGGCGGAGACCGGCATCCTGGAAGCGGTGGCGCGCTCGCGGCGGGCGCGCGGCGATCTGGCGGGAGCGCGCGCGGCGATCGAGGAGGCTCTCGCGCGGATCGAGTCGCTCCACGCCCGCGTCGCTGGCGATCACCTGCGAGCCACCCATCTCGCCGTGCAGCGGGAGGCTTACGAGATCGAGGTCGACGTCCTGCAGCAGCTCGACCGCGCCGAGCCGGCGGCCGGCCTGGCCGCGCTGGCGTTCGAGACCGCGGAGCGGGCGCGGGCGCGCGGCATGCTCGACTTCCTGGGGCAGGCACAGGTCGATCTCGCGGAGGGCGACCCGGCCTTGGCGCGCGAGGAGGAGCGCCTCGGGCTCGAGCTCAACGCGCGGTCCGCCCGGCGCGTCGAGCTGCTGGCCGATCCGCGCCGGGCGGCGGAGCTGGCGAGCCTCGAGCGTGACATCGACGAGCTCACCGGGCGCTACGAGCTCGCCGACGCGCGGCTGGCGGCGAGCAGCCCGAGCTACGCCCGGTTGCGCCAGCCCGAGGTGCGGCTCGCGGATCTCCAGCGCGAAGCGCTCGACCGCGACACCGTCCTGCTCGAATACTTCCTGGCCGAGCCGCGCAGCTATCTCTGGCGGGTGACAGCGGACTCGTTCCGCAGCGTCGAGCTGCCCGGCCGGGGCAGGATCGAAGGGCTGGCGAGGCGGGTGCGCGACGAGCTGGGACATCCCGGCTCGGCCGGAGAGAGCGCGAGCCGCCAGGACCTGGCGGAGCTTGCAGGCCTGCTGCTCGGTCCGGTCGCGGCGGACCTGGGCCGCAAGCGCCTCGCGGTGGTCGCGGATGGGGCGCTCCTCTACATCCCTTTCGCGGCGCTGCCGGAGCCGGCAGCGAGCGGTGGGCAGGCGCCGCCGGCGCCGGCCGAGCCCCTGCTCTTCGGCCACGAGGTGGTGCACCTGCCGTCGGCCGCGGTCGTGCGGGAGCTGCAACGCTCCCGGACCGGCCGTCCGCGCGCGCCGCGGACCGTCGCGCTCTTCGCCGACCCGGTCTTCGCGCTGGACGATCCGCGGTTGCGCGCCACGCTGGCGGGCACCGCGCCGGCAGGCGCCGCGCCGCCGGATGCGCAGGCCGGGAATCGGCCCCGCCCCGCCGCTCCGGCCCAGACCGCCGGCGAGCTGTACGCCGACCTCGTCGGGCTTCCCCGCCGGGCCGGGGCCGGGCTGCCCCTCGCCCGCCTGCCGTGGACGCGGCGCGAGGCCGAGGCCATCGCGGCCGAGGCCGGCAGCGGGGGCGCCCTGCTGGCTCTCGATTTCCAGGCCAACCGCGAGATGGCAACCGCCGCCAACCTCGCGCGCTTCCGGATGGTGCACTTCGCCACCCACGGCCTGCTCGACACCCGCCGGCCGGCGCTCTCCGGCCTCGTCCTCTCCCAGGTCGACGAGCAGGGCCGCCCGCGCGACGGGTTCCTGCGGCTTCACGACATCTACCAGCTCCACCTCGGCGCGGACCTCGTCGTGCTCTCCGGCTGCGACACGGCGCTCGGCGAGGTGCTGCCGGGAGAAGGGATCCTGGGGCTCACGCGCGGCTTCTTTCATGCCGGCGCCTCCCAGGTGGTGGCGAGCCTCTGGCCGATCCGCGACCGCGCCACGGCCGAGCTGATGCAGCGCTTCTACCACGCCATGCTGAGCGACCGGCTCCCGCCCTCCGCCGCCCTGCGGCAGGCGCAGCTCGCGTTGCGGCGAGAGCAGCCGTGGCGCGATCCCTTCTTCTGGGCCGGCTTCATCCTGGAAGGGGACTGGCGGGTCCCGGCACCTTGATTCACCGGGCACCACTTCCGTAACAGCGGATCATCTCGTGTGATAAAAGCCGGCTTGGACCGGCGAGCCTCCGGGTCTCCCGGATGCGAAGCCATTCGCGGGTGCAACATTCAGCCATGTCGTGTCACCTTCTCATGCAGAGGGCCTGCTCGTCCGCAGCCGTTCGGGCCGCCGCCCCCGCCGAGCCGACATGGGAACCGTTCTGGCGTTCGCGACGAAGCGGCTGCTGCCACGCGGCCGGGTTCCCCGGGCGCGGAGCCCCGTGAAGGAGGGGGCGCCGGCGCCGGCGGACCTCGTGCGCCGCATCGAGGCCGGAGATCGCGCCGCGGAGCAGGAACTGGTCGAGCTCTACGGCGAAGGGCTCGTCTTCCTGCTGAGGCGCTGGACGCGGGACGGCGAGGCGGCCAGGGACGTCTACCAGGAGACCTTCCGGCGCGCCCTCGAGAAGCTCCGCGGTGGGGAGCTCCGGGACCCCGAGAGCCTGCCCTCGTTCCTCCGCGGGCTGGCACGCAACCTGAGCATCGATCACTACCGGGGCCGGTCGCGGCGGAGCGGGCGGGAGCGGCCCCTGGACGCCGGCTTCGATCCGCCGGACGAGCGGGCCGGGCAGCTCGGAACGCTGCTGCACGAGGAGCGAATCGCCCTGGTGCGCCGCCTCGTCGCCGAGCTCCCCAACCCGCGGGACCGCGAGGCGCTGAGCCGGGTGTACCTGAGGGAGGAGGACAGGCAGCTCATCCAGTCGGAGCTCGGGCTGACCGGCACCGAGCTCAACATGGTCCTGTTCCGGGCCCGGCGGCGCTGCCAGCAGCTGTTCGAGGAGGCCTTCGCCGCGCGCGGCGAGCGCCTGGAGTAGCCATGGATCACCGGTGGATCGAAGAGCGCAGCGTCGCCGAGGCCTATGTCCTCGGCCAGCTCGCCCCTGCCGAGGAGGCCAGCTTCGAGGAGCACCTCCTCACCTGCCGGGAGTGCCGGGAACGGGTGAGGTGGGCCGACGAGCTCCGCACCTCGCTGCGCGCCATGGCGAGCGAGGACCACGAGCGCGCCGCAGTCGGTCTGCTCGCCTGGCTCGCCCGGCGCGGCCGGGCGGCGAGGCTGGGTCTCGCCGCGATCCTGTTGCTCGCCCTTGCTCTCCCCGCCGCTCTCCTGGTCAACGACCTCCGGCAGCGCCACCGGGTCGCCGCGGCGGGCGCCGCGGCCACGCGGCCGGCCGAGCGGCCGAGCGGCGGCGGGCAACCGGGTTGGGGTGCGGAGCGCCAGCGACTGGAGGCCGAGCTGCGGCAGCGCAGCGCACGGCTGCGGCAGGACGAGGAGCGGCTCGGGCAGGGGCAGAGCGAGATCCGGCGGCAGGACGACGCTCTCCGCCAGGAGCGCCGCCGGGGAGAGGATCTTCGCGCGCGTCTGGCGGAGCTCTCCCGGCCCCAGATCAACACCGCCGTCTTCTCCCTCGGCCTGGTTCGCGGGGAGGATGAGACCAACCGCGTGGCCCTGGGGCCGCGTCCCGCCTGGATCGTGCTCTCGATCGAGCTGCCTGCCCCGCCCGATGCCGCCCACGCCACGGGCCCCTACCGCGCCACCTTGACGGACGCCCGAGGGCACGGCATCTGGACCGGCGACGATCTGCGTCCGACGGCCAGCGATACCCTGGTGCTTGGCCTCTACTCGAGCATGCTGGTTCCCGGCAAGTATCGGCTCGTGCTCCAAGGCCCGGGCGCGAACGGCGAACGCAGCGAGGTCCCGTTCGAGGTCCTAGCCGCGACCCACGACCCGAAGTGAGCCCTCCAAGGGCGCGGACGGCGAGCCGCGGTAACCTGGCTTGCTGGATTGCCCTTGCCTCCCTACCTCCGTTTGGGCGAGGGCTCGCAGTCCTGGACCGCAGCCCTCTGGACTTGGACCCTCGCCCAAACGGAGGTAGGGAAGGCAAGGGCAATCCAGCCAGGACACTACCCAAGCACGGCCCTGCCTGGCCGCCATGAGGCGAGGTTGGTATCGTCCCTGGCGTGAATGGCCTGCACCTGGCGTGGGGTCTCGGCCTCGCGCTGCTTCTCGGCCAGGCGGCCGCCTGGTGCCTGGCGCGCGGCATGGCGCTCAGGCTGCCCTGGAGGATCCAGGCGATCGGTTGCTGCGCGCCGCTCGTTCTCCTCCTGCCGCTCCTCGCCGGCCATCGCCTGCTCGCGCCGACCGATGCGCCCATCCCCGCCAACCTGCCCGACGCGCCGCGGGTGGAGCGGCCCGACGTGGCCCACGGCGTCTTCAACGATGCGATCCTACAGCTGCTGCCCTGGGAGGCCGAGGTGCGGCGCGGGTTCGCGGAGGGGCATCTGCCGCTCTGGTCGGACCTCCTGGACGGCGGCAGCTCGCCGTGGATCAACCCACAGGCCGCCGTCCTCTCGCCGATCGCGATGCTCGGCCGCCTGCTGCCGCTCGAGCACTTCCTGCTTGGCATGCTGGCGGTCAAGATCCTGCTCGCCTTCGAGGGTTGCTGGCTGCTCGCCCGGGTCCTGGGCGCGGGACGGTTCAGCGCCGTCCTGGGCGCCGCCGGCTTCGCGCTGGGCGGCCCGGTCCTCGCCTGGGCCGTCTTCCCGCTGAGCAGCGTGGTGGCATGGAGCCCCTGGCTGAGCCTGGCGACGATCCGGCTGGTCCGCCGGCCGTCGCGCCGGCACGTGCTCGCCGCGGCGCTGGTGCTCGCCGCGCTCCTGCTGTCAGGCCACCCTGAGATCGCGGCCGCCGAATGCCTGGTCGCGGCCGGCCTGGGGACGGTGGCCTGGCGCCGCCGCGCGGGAGCGCTCCTGCCGCTGTCCGCCGCGGCCCTCGCGGCGGCGCTCGGCGCCTGCCTCGCCGCCTGCCAGCTGCTGCCGTTCCTGCTCGTGGCTCCGCATTCGTTGCGCGCCTCCCAGGGCGCCGGCATGGCCGCGGCGGCCGCCGCGATGCCGTCGGGGGCGGGCGCGGGCTCGAGCTGCTGTTTCCCACCCGGCCAGGAGCGCCTCTTCCTCGGCGTCCTGAGTCCCTGGGCCTTCGGCCGGCCCTTCCACGAGCCCTTCACCGGGCCCGGGAACTGGCCCATCGCGGCCGGCGGCTACCTGGGCCTGGTGGCACTCGCCGGCATGGCGGCAGCTCTCGGCTCGCGGCGGCGGCAATTGGTCCTCGCGCTCTGCGGCCTCGCCCTCGCAATGATGCTGCTGGCCGCCCGGTTCCTGCCGTTCCACTGGCTCCTCGGCCACCTGCCCCTCGGCGGCGCCCTGGCGGTCGATCGCTTCCTGCCGGCGGCGGCCTTGCCGCTGGCACTGCTCGCGGCGCTCGGGCTGGACGAGCTGGTGCTGCGAGGGCGCAGCCGCGCAGCGAGCCTGGCGTGGATGCTGGCCGCGGCGTCCGCGAGCCTCTGGGTTCGCCACGATGCGGCGCTCGTCGCGCTGTGGCTCCTCGTCGCGCTCGGCGTGCTCGGCGTCCTCGGCGTGGGCTGGACCCCGGTCCGGCGGCGGCGCGCCCACGGCTTCGGGCTCGGGCTCCTCGCCCTGGCCTCGCTGCTCGATCTCGGCAGCTGGGGACGCGACGCCCTGCCCCGCGGCCACCGCGAGCTCTTCTACCCCCGCACCCCGGTGGTGACGGCGACCGCGGCCACCGTCGGCGGCGGCGGGCCCTGGCGCGCGGTCGCGGGGGGCTTCGCCGTCTACCCCTCCCTGCTGCCGATGTACGGCATCGCCGACGTCAGGATCGACAACCCGCTGGCGCTCGCCGAGCAGCTGCGCCCCCTGGGCGAGATCTTCGACTTCCGGCCGGAGGGCCGCCATTACAAGAGCGGGTTTCGCAATCTCGGGCACCCGTTCCTCGACTTCCTGAACGTGCGGGCCGTGATTCTCGCCGCGGCGGCTGCCGTCCCGGGGAAGCTCGAGCTGGTGAGCGCCGGGGAGTCGCTGCGGGTCTTCCGGAACCCGTCTGCCCTGCCGCGCTTCTTCCTGCCCGTGGGGGCGGAGCTGCGCGGCCGCGACGACGCGCTCGCCGGCGTCGAAGAGCTGCGCGACGCGCGGCGGGTGGTGCTCCTGCGCGAGGAGGTGGCCGGCTGGCAGGCGCCGGAGCGCCCCTGGGAGCCCGCCGCGGTCCGCATCCTGCGCGCCCGCCGCGGCGCCGTCAGCCTGCAGCTGCCGGCCGAAGGCGAGAAGCTCCTCGCGACCTCGCTGCCCTTCCCCGCCGGCTGGACGGCCGCCGCCGAGGGCCGCGCGCTGCGCCGGGTCGTGGTGAACACGGCCTACCTGGGAGTCGTGGTGCCCCCGGGGGTCACCCGGGTGGATCTCGCCTTCGTGCCCCCGGGGTTCCGTCCGGGGGCGGCGCTATCGGTCCTGGCCGCGCTGGCCGTTGCATCGCTCGCCGCGCTCCGGCGGCGGCGGCGCGGGCCGTCGCGATTGGCCTGATCGGCGCCCGCTGCCTGGGTCAGGGCGGGTACGCCGCCACCTCGAGGCACACCGCGCGGAAGCCTCCCGTGATCTCCTCGCCGCCGCGGTCGTTGCGCTCGCGGTCGACGACGATCCGGATGGCGCCGGTGCGCAGCGCCGGGAAGCGGTGCTCGACCCGCAGCGCCTGGTTGCCGAGGGTGCGGGTGCCGGGGACGTCGCGCCACCGCGTGCCGTCCCAGGACTGGAACACGTAGTCGAGCGCCAGGAACCTGCGGGCCTGCGGCCCCCGGCTGGCGAAGCCCGGGAAGGCGACGACCCGGCCGAGGGTCCGCGGCGTGGACCAACGGACGCCGAACCAGGCGCGCACCGGCCGCGG
>Ga0070732_10001590_pt1 | contig 12379 bp, 9 predicted proteins | sample Coa_R1_5_FD_66449 | JGI IMG/M metagenome (GOLD analysis project Ga0070732, IMG submission 66449) | Surface soil microbial communities from Centralia Pennsylvania, which are recovering from an underground coalmine fire - Coalmine... | ecosystem: Environmental > Terrestrial > Soil > Unclassified ...
ACTTGTGCCAATGCGCGAATCCTTGAAAATCATTCTGGCCTGCATCGTCGCGGCAATTGGGTATGGCGTGATTCATGACCAATTCACCGCGCGGATTTGTATTGAGTATTTTACTGTTTTCCACCCGCCAGTTTTTGTCTCCCAATCTCCGACTCTCTTGGCCATTGGATGGGGAATTATCGCAACCTGGTGGGTTGGCGCCGTCCTCGGTCTGTTCTTGGCTATCGCTGCACGTGCAGGCGCGCGCCCAAAACTTCCTGCTAAGGCCTTGATCCACTCAATTGGAACACTTCTCTTCGTCATGGCAGCGTGCGCCGGTTCATTTGGCATTGCCGGTTTCGTGCTGACGCAGCACGGGATCGTCTCCGCGCCCGAGTCGGTGGCATATCTTCTTTCCCCGCCTGCACGGCCCCGATTCATGGCTGACTGGTGGGCACATAGTGCCTCGTACGTGAGTGGGTTTCTAGGTGGGGTGGTACTCTGCATTTTGTCTTACCGGAGGCGACGCAGGAAACAGAGATGAACTCGATTCGCTGCCGCGGTGTGCTGTTTGACTTGGATGGCGTGCTGGTGGATTCGACTCCAGCAGTGGCGCGGGTGTGGGCGTGGTGGGCGCGCAAGCATGGATTCGACGAGGACAAAACGGTGCGGGAAGCGCACGGAAAGCCAAGCATTGCGACGATCCGCGAGTTGCTGCCCAACGCTAACCACGAGGCGGAGAATCGCGAAGTGGAGCGCCGGGAAATCGAGGACGTTGAAGGCGTGATTCCCTTGCCCGGAGCGATGGAGTTACTCCAGGCTCTTCCGCGGAAAAGATGGACGATCGTAACGTCCTGTACTCGTCGTCTGGCAGAAGTGCGGATCGCAGCAGCGGGACTGCCGAAGCCAAAACAAATGGTCACCTCAACCGACGTGAAAAAGGGCAAGCCAGATCCTGAGCCGTATGAAAAAGGGGCGCAGATTTTGGGCGTCCCTGCGGCAGAATGCGTGGTCATCGAAGACTCCCCCGCTGGAATCCGCGCAGGCAAGGCCGCTGGAGCACGTGTGATTGCGCTGCGAACCACTGCGGATGATGCGGAACTCCGTGAGGCCGGCGCGGACTGGATTGTAAAGGATTGCGGAGAATTGTCAGTGGACTCGGTGGCCGATGGTGAAGAGTTTGTGGTTTTGCGCCGTCAAACAAAATAGTCTTTGCTTCTCGGAACGGTTAAAATCCCAAAGCTTTACAGAACCAGAAAATCCAGTCTGCTTTGAGGAGAGAGCCCATGATCCGCGTGAAGAACCTAGGTGTGTTGCTTGTGGTTGGGATTGCCCTGAACGCAAGCGCGATAAAAGTACGCGCCCAGGAGAAGGATGCCAAGGCCGGCGAGAAACCTGCTGAAGCTCCGGCCACGCCGCCCAAAGAAGAATCGTCTGTTACGGATCACACCATCAAAATCGGCGGCCAGACGATCCCGTACAAAGCCACAGCCGCGACTGTTCTCATCAAGAACGACAAAGACGAGCCAACGGCGCTGATTTACTACACGGCTTACACGCGAAGCGACGCCAAAGACATGAGCCAGCGCCCCGTGTCTTTTCTGTATAACGGCGGCCCGGGCTCCTCTTCGGTGTGGCTGCACATGGGTTCCATGGGTCCGCGCCGCGTGATGACCATCAACGCCGGCGTCACGCCTCCGGCCCCGTACAGGCTGACGGACAATCCAGATTGTTTGCTCGACAAATCCGACCTCGTGTTCATTGATCCGGTCGGCACGGGCTTCAGCCACGCTGTAGGCAAGGCCCAGGACAAGGATTTCTGGGGTGTGGACCCGGATGTGAAGTCCCTGGCGCAATTCATCACCACCTACATCAGCCGCAACAACCGCTGGAACTCGCCCAAGTTCCTGATTGGCGAAAGCTACGGCACGTTTCGCAACGCGGCGCTCTCCAATTACCTGCAGGGCCACGACAACATGTATTTGAACGGAATCGTCATGGTCTCTTCCGTGCTGGATCTGGGAACGATTTCTTTCTATCCGGGGCAGGATCTTGCCTACGTCCTTTACCTGCCGAGCTATGCGGCTACGGCATGGTTCCACAAGACGCTGAAAGATCGGCCGGAAAACCTGAATGCCTTCCTCGATGAAGCGCGGAAGTTCGCGCGCGGCGAATACGCAGACGCGCTGATGAAAGGGGATGGGCTGGGCAAAGCCGAAAAAGCGGAAATCGTTAAGAAGATGGCGCGATTCACGGGGCTAAGCGAAGATTACCTCGACAAAGCCAACCTGCGCGTGCGGTTGTTTCAGTTCATGCAGGAGCTGCAGCGCAACCGCGGATTGACGACGGGCCGCCTGGATGCGCGCTTTGCCGGTCCAACCTACAACCTGATCGGAGAAGCCGCGGATTATGACCCGCAAGACGCAGCCATCAGCGGGGCGTTCGTCGGCGCGTTCAACACGTACATCCGCGAAGAATTGAAATTCGGCCAGGACAAAAAATACAAGCCTGCGGCGGACTTCGAGAACAATCGCTGGGACTGGAAGCACGAAGGCAATGATTTTGGCTTTTTCCCGGGCTCACCCAGCGTCGTACTGGACCTTGTACAGGCCATGATTACCAATCCGCGCCTGAAGGTCGAAGTGGAAGACGGGATCTACGATCTGGCAACGCCTTTCATGGAAGCCGAATACACTGTGGACCACATGGGCCTGCCGGAGAACATTCGCAAGAACATCTGGCACCAATATTATGAGGCGGGCCACATGATGTATTTGCACGACGAGGACCTGGCTAAACTCAAGAAGAACGTGGCCAACTTCATCGACACTGCCTCCAAACAATAAAGCCCGTTACTCTCAGGCAATCGGCCGATAACCAAAGAAACCGCGCTCCACTCCATCCTCTAGAATGGAGAGCGTCAAGTAGACGAACGCTCGACACTTTTTGACAACGGCTCCGCCTCCTCTCGTCGAGCCTCGCAAGGATCACATTAAGATATGGGAACACCCACACAGACTCTTCTCCCTACGACTGAGCCAGCGCCCGCTCCACAAAGGAAGATTCACACCGCGCAGTTGGTTGCGGCCATGCTCAAATCGAGTCCGCACGTCAGCGACCTGATTTTTTCTCCCGGCCGAGCGCCGCAAATCGAAGTCAGCGGCCAGCTCGTCGAATTGAAGTACAAGGGGCTGGAGTGCCTCACATCGCAAGATACTCTCAGCATTGCCAACGACATCATGGGCAAGAACGAAACGCCCATTCGAAAGCTCGAACAGGAAGGATCTGCTGACCTTTCGTACGGGCTTACGGGAGTGGCACGCTTTCGCGTGAACATTTTCAGGCAGCGCGGAAGCTGCGCCATCGTGATGCGCGTAATCCCGGACAAAATTCCGGGCTTCGAAGAATTGCATCTTCCTGCGGCCCTGCAGGAAATTGTGGACTTGCGAAATGGCATTGTGCTGGTAACCGGCCCGACAGGATCGGGGAAATCGTCCACGCTTGCAGCCATTCTCGACAAGATGAACGCAGAAAAGCCCTATCACATCCTCACGATCGAGGACCCCATCGAGTTCCTCCACCGTCACAAGAAGGCGACCATTCATCAGCGCGAATTGCATTCGGACACACCGAGTTTCGCGCTGGCCCTGCGCGCAGCTTTGCGGCAAGCTCCGAAAGTTATTCTTGTCGGTGAGATGCGCGACCGGGAAACCATCGAGATTGCACTCGAAGCTTCAGAGACGGGCCATCTCGTGATGTCCACGCTGCACACCATTGACGCGTCTAAGACCATCGAGCGCATCGTGGGAGTCTTTCCGCTCGGCGATCAGCAAGCGATTCGCACGCGCATGGCGAAGGCATTTCGCTTTATCGTTTCTCAGCGCTTGCTTCCGAAGAAGAGTGGTGGAGGACGTGTTGCTGCGGTGGAGATTTTGAAATCCACAATGCGAACGCGCGAATATATCGAAAAAGGGGAAGGCGAAGGAAAAACTCTTCTGGATGCCATGCGCGACGGTTCTACGGAAGGGATGCAGCATTTCGACGGCGAGATTGAAAAACTGATCCGATCCGGGATTGTCGAGTTCGACGCCGGCATGTCCTACTCCACCAATGCGGGAAATTTGCGCCTCGAAATGGCCGACTTCATCGAGGATAGTCACACCGGCGCTCCTTCCAGTAACGCCAGCGGCACCGAAATCGAGATAGAACGATAGACACCTCAACAAAGCGCAGCTTGCTCGCCACAAAATCAGTTATCCTGTAGCGCATTCGGCTTCGCGCCGGATTTCTGAATCTAGAGAAATCTCCTTGAAATGAAATTTTCAGACGGCAGCACGATGCTGCAGTTTTCCTGCGAACTTTGGACGCTGCTCGGTGTCGCGCTCGCTTTTGTTTTGCTGGCGGCCGTTGCGCCCAAGTGGAGTGTGCATGCGCTACGCACGATCGTTCGGCCCTTTGCTCGACTGGCCGGGCGAAAGACCCTCTCCATTTGGCTCCTATTCCTCTCAGTAATAAGCGTGCGGCTTGCCATCCTGCCGCTCCTTGCAGCTCCTGTTCCGGGCATCCATGACGAATACAGCTACCTCTTGCTTGGTGACACGCTGGCTCATGGCCGCCTGACGAATCCCACCCACCCGATGTGGATGAGTTTCGAATCGTTTCACATCAATTGGTTTCCTACGTATTGCTCCAAATACCCGCCCGGCCAGGGTGCCGTGCTGGCTGTCGGCGAATTGCTGGGGCAACCCTGGATCGGCGTGGTGTTGAGCGTTGGTGTGATGTGCGCCGCGATCCTGTGGATGCTCCAGGCCTGGTTACCTGCCAAGTGGGCGCTGCTTGGCGGAGTGCTGGTTGCGCTGAAGTTCGGAATCGCCAGCTATTGGATGAACAGCTACTGGGGCGGCGCCGTCGCGGCAACAGGCGGCGCGCTGGTCCTAGGCGCTGTGCCTCGAATCATTCGTCATGCGAAGGCCCGCGATGCATTGCTGCTCGGCTTGGGCTTCGCCATCCTTGCCAACACGCGGCCCTACGAAGGTCTACTCCTCTCCATTCCCGTTGGGGCGTGGTTTCTCTGGTGGTTTGCAGGCAAAACGAAATCCATCGTGAGTAAGAGAACTCGCGTAGGCCACGTGCTCGCACCTTTGATCGCAGTCTTAATCTTGACGATCGCCTTCATGGGCTACTACAACTGGCGGCTTACCGGAAACGCATTTCTTTTCCCCCATGTTTTGAACTCGAGAACCTACAGCACGATGGGGCTCTTCCTATGGGACCACCCCAAGCCGCCAAAGGAGTACCACAACCAGCAGTTCGATGATTTCTATAATGGTTGGGAACGAGAAGACTACCAAAACACCTGGCGCGACGCGTGGAACGTCTCTGTAGAGAAACTGACGCGGAGCGGCAGCACTTATTTCTGGTGGGGAGCCCTGCTGCTGTTGCCCGGTCTTCCATTCTTTTTTCGCGACCGAAAGACGCGCCTTCCACTTCTAATTTTCGGATTATGCGCAGCCGGATTCCTGGCGACTATTTGGTCTTTCCCGCATTACGCTTCGCCTGCAACTTGCGTGATTTTTCTGCTGCTCGTCCAAGCGGTCCGTCATTTACGCACCATGCATCTCTGGGGGCGCCCCGTCGGCGTCGCGCTTTCCTGTGCCGCGATTTTTTTGCTGGCGGCCGACGTCAGCTTGCGGGCGTCGAACCATCAGTGCGACCCGCTCGAATGGACCTGCCAGGGAGACCCCAGCCGCTCCGCCATCCAGGAAAAGCTCTCTCACGCTCCGGGAAAACATCTCATCCTCGTGCGATATGAGGAGGACCACAACATCCATGACGAGTGGGTTTACAACGGTGCGGAAATCGACTCCGCCAAGGTTCTTTGGGCACGCGAACTCGATGAGGAGCAAAACCAGAAGCTTTTGGCTTACTTCAAGGACCGCCACGTTTGGCTGGTCGAGCCTGACAAGGACAACACCGAGCTGATTCCCTACCCCCGAGAGAACCCTCCCACTGGCCGCTGAGATATACCGCTAGCTCGTCTTCTTCATCAGCGCGATGAAATGCAGGCCCCGGCCCACAACCAGACTGAACGGCCACGGATAAAGAGGCACAGTCCCATTCCAGTTTTCTTGCTTCAATCCACACTGGGAAAAGTAGGCAGCCCATTGTTTCCGGCTCTGGTAGTTATATGTGAGAACCACGCCGCGCGGCCGGTTGCCAACCCAGTCCATGAAACGCAGCGTAATGTCGTCCAGAATATTTTCGTCGAGGTGATCCTTAAGCAAGATAAAGTTGCGCGACACACGAACCGCTTCGCGAAGCAAGACGGCGGGATCTTGCGTGTGGTGCAGCACATCCACGATGAGGCACAAATCGAAAGAAGCATCCGGATAAGGCAAAGTCAAGCCGTCAAACGAACGGCATTCGATCTTGCATCCCGGCCGGACCAGGAACTCCACACCTTGAATGGAGATGTCCGGCCGGAGTTCCGCAATGCGGCCGGCAATCGTGCCGTCGCCGCAACCGACGTCGAGCACCGAAGCCCCTTTCGGAATCTGTGCTGCAAGCAATTCCGCAAGCACGCGCGTGCGCCTCTGAAACACAATCGCGCGGTGCCACCGGCTGATCCAGGTAAGCGGCCAGGAAGTCTGCGAAGGCGCTGCCATCTATCTCTGTTCGTAATCGCCGATGAAAGTGCCGCGGCTGATGCCCAGCATACTCAGGAAGAAGGAACTAAAGATGGTCTGAAGACCGAGGAACAGCCACATGGACCAGAAAAGGACTTGGCGGACCTCATGGAGCGGGCCGAAACCGCCGCTAGCCCATTTCCAGGTAATCCAGGCACAACCCGCGAATCCAGCAAGAAAAAGAACTAGCCCCACAAGCAGGCCGGACTCCAGGGTCACGCGGCGCAAGATGCGCTGCAAGGAAACCGAGCGGCGGTCAAAACGCTCCGCATAGCAAAAGACTTTGGCAAACGCCCCAATCGAAAGAATCTGCGCCCCCATAAGCGTGAAAATCACGCCGAAAATCATGGTGTGAACGTCCAGAATGATGCCGGGAGCAAATTGGCGCGGCCCGGGCAGCAGCCAAAAAACAAGAAATAGTCCAACAACCGATAGAATCGCGCCCGGCAGAAAAAACAGCCAGTTCGGCGCGTACATGAGCATGAACCGCAGGCTCCGCCAGCCGTCGCGAAAGCTGCGGAGGTGCGGCGCGCGACCGCGCTTGTCGGGCCATAAAATGATCGGGACTTCCGCGATCCGGGCGCCAATCTGCGCCGCCTTGATGATCATTTCCAGGGCGAATTCCATTCCCGTGCTGCGCACATCCAGACGATCGTACAAAGCGCGCGTGAATCCGCGCATCCCGCAATAGCTGTCTCCGATGCGCGCGCGAAACAACGTGTTCAGCAACGCGGTGAGCCCCGGATTCCCAATGTATTTGTGAGACGGCGGCATGGCTCCCGGCTTGATTCCGCCGCGGAAGCGATTGCCCATCACAATGTCGTAGCCTTCGCGCAGCTTCTCGACAAACCGAGGGACCTCGGTGAAATCGTAACTGTCGTCCGCGTCACCCATCACAATGAACGGGCCGCGCGCGGCGGCAATCCCCGCTTGCAGCGCCGCGCCATAGCCGCGCTCCGCCACGTGCACCACGCGCGCGCCATGTCCTTCCGCGATTTGAATGGAGCCGTCCGTCGAGCCATTGTCGGCCACAATCACTTCGCCCGAGAGACCCGAAGCGCGGAACGCGTTCAGCGCCTTATCCACGCAAAACGCCAGGGAGTTAGCTTCATTGAGGCATGGGATGACCACCGACACTTCCACGGGCAGCGCCGTGTCAACTCGCTCGGGCTGTGATCGTTCGGACGCCAAAATCGTTCCCATACGAGGCAACATCATATCGCGCTGGAAAGGACTTTTCACGCGAACGAACCAGGTGACTTACACTTCCAAATAACACCAGGGCAGCAGACTGCTTGAATCAACTGTCTATCTATGGGAATCTTCGTTTTGTCTTTCTGTGGCTTCAAATTGCGGACAACTCAAACGGAAATGGCCGAAGCGCAAACGAGACCGGACTCATTGGCCGACGCACCCGACCCCTGGGAAGCCGCTTATTTGCGATTTGAAACGCCGGAGGAAGAAATCCGCAAGTTCATGGGCCGGCTAGTCCGCTTGGGTGCCGGCCAGTGGCCGCGCGATGCTGAGATTGTGGAGCTTTTTTGCGGGCGCGGGAGCGGTTTGGTCGCGTTGCATCGCCTTGGGTTCACACGCCTGGAGGGCGTTGACCTTTCTCCCCGGTTGATTGCTCAATACCGCGGGCCTGCGAAATGCATTGTCGCGGATTGCCGGAAGCTTCCTTTTGCCAGTAACTGCAAAGATGTGCTCATCGTCCAGGGCGGCTTGCATCACCTCCCCGATCTACCCGCGGACCTGGAGCAAACCTTTGCCGAGATGCAGCGCGTTTTGCGAAAAGACGGCCGCGTGATGTTCGTGGAACCGTGGCGCACGCCCTTTCTGGATTTCATCCACTTTGTCTCTGAGATTTCGATTGTCCGTCGGTTTTCTGGAAAGATGGATGCGTTTGCCACCATGGTGGAGAACGAAATCCGCACTTATAAGCAGTGGCTGAGCCAGCCGGGACTCATCAAGAAAATAGCTCGCGATCATTTTGTCCCTGTCCAGGAATCGACGGCCTGGGGCAAGTGGACCTTTGTTGGCACCCCACGCTGAAGCAATGGCCGTCTAGAAGCTAGTCTCATAAATGGAGGTGTCTCATAAATGCCCGCGAGGAAAAAAGAAACATTTCCTCAGGGGCTAAAGCCCACCTTTTCTTGCCCTTAATTGTCGGAGCTGAAGCTCCGACCCCCCCGGCCAAGTTCTAGCAAGTCGCGCTCCGAAATCATCTCCGCCTGCTCTTGCAATTTCCGCATTGACAGTTATGATGCCGCCTTGCTCCCACATCTGCGCATCTTTAGCGGGGAAAATTGACGACTGGCTCGTTGGCCCCCTCCACTCAGCCTTACAGCCGCGGGCGTCTGCTCAAAGTTCTCGGCATGTGGTTTGGGATGGCAGCGGCCATCGGAAACACGATTGCTGCGGGCATCGTTTACACCCCCGGCGATGTTGCAAAGCAGTTGCCCCGCGCGTGGTTGTTTCTGAGCATTTGGATACTCGGCGGCCTCTACGCGCTTTGCGGCGCCTCCTCCATGGCCGAGCTTGGCGCCGCGATTCCACGCAGCGGCGGGCAATACAATTTTTCGCGCCGCGCGCTCGGCGACTACGCCGGCTTTATTGTCGGTTGGAGCGACTGGCTCTCCACCTGCGGCACCGCCGCGGCCGTCGCTATCGTCATCAGCGACTACAGCGGCCATCTTTTTTCGATTCTTGCCGGACCGCAGAAACTTCGGATCATTTCGGTCGCCATCATTGTCGGATTTGGCGTCTTGCAGTGGCGCGGAATTCGCTGGGGAAGCGGCGCGCAACTCCTGACCGCCGCCATCAAAACCGGCGCATTTGTGATTCTTGTCGCAGCAGCTTTTCTCCTTGGCGGAACAGCCCACAAAGCAGCCGCCCAATCCGCCACTGCGCTTTCCCTCCCTTCAGGCTGGCCTCTCGCCATCGCGGTTATGCTGGGACTTCAGGCCGTCATCTACACGGTGGACGGCTGGGACGGCATCATCTATTTTGGCGAAGAAGTGCGCAATCCGGGCCGCGACATCCCGCGCGCCATTTTCGGCAGCGTCTTTTCCATCATGGGGATTTATCTGCTCCTCAATCTCATCGCGCTTTACATCGTGCCCATGAACCAAATCGCAGGAGACACGTTTGTCTTGGGCACGGTTGCCAATCGCGTGTTCGGAATTCTTGGCGATCCCATCATCCGCTCCATCATGGTTATTTCCATGCTGAGCTGTCTCAACGCCAATCAACTTTTCTGCACGCGCACGCTGTATGCCATGAGTTGCGACCGGCTCTTCTTTCGTACCGCAACTACCGTCAATGCCGGCGGAACACCGACGGTCTCCCTGCTTTTGAGCACCATCGTGGGCGTGCTCTTCCTTCTCATCTCCTTTATGGGCGGAGACGCTTTCCAGCGTATCACTGCCATGCTTTCGTTCTTCTTCGTGGCCAATTACACGCTTTCCTACACCTCCGTCTTTGTTTTGCGAAAACGAGAGCCGGAGATGCCGCGCCCGTATCGTGCCTGGGGCTACCCTTGGCTCACCGGAGTTGCGCTGGCCGCCTCGGTCTTGTTCCTGATTGGTTCGATTCTTACGGACCAGAAGAACGCCCCGCTCGCTCTGGGGATGCTGGTTCTGAGCTACCCGGTCTACCGCCTGATGAAGCTCGCCTCCCGCCGCGAATCCCCTGCTGCGGGCCCTACAGTGCCGCGCTGATTTTGCTGGACTTGCGAGGAGGGCGCAGCGGTGCTGCGCCCGTACAACCAAGTTGCCACACAGACTCGTACCCCCCACCCCCCATTGAATGGCAAAGAGTGCGCAAACGACAGATTGCAAAGGGGTTACGAGTGAGCCGTTGTGACCAAAGAGTGCGGAAGAGTATGAAAAGAAAAGGGTTAAAGGCCGGAATTGATTGGCCGAGAAGTCTGCGTTCCGATTTGGGAAGAATAGCCCCCCACCCCGGCAGTTTTCGTAAATGCACATTCCAAAGGAGTTGCGGGTGCGACGTTTTGTAAATGCAGAATCTGAAAGAGTTACAGCGACAAGTCTTTTGTCGCAATGACGTAAAAGCTGTCGGCGGACAACTTCGAGGCTCGGTGCAAGAAATCACATAATAAGGTATCATGGAATTACGATTCTGTCAATACCCAAATAAGTGACTGAGGGGAAAGGGTTTAGGGACTGGGGAAAGAGGCTCAAAAGTTCAAAGTTAGGGCTACAAGCTAAGTCGTTTGGATGGTGTGGGATAGCGAGGATGGAGAGTTATTAGAAAACTTCCCGTCTGTCGAGGGTCTTCCGGGTCTTCGTCATCGCGCTAGGAACTTCATAAGGGCTTCCAAGAGTCTGTCTTTTCTCCAGCATTCCCAGAGGGTAGCCACCTTCCACCCCAACGCTCTCAATCGTCGACGGTTTCTTACGTCCCTTTGTCGATTCTTTTCTCGTTTGTCGCGCCAGAATCTCCAGTTCTTGGCAGGCCTGACCCTGCCATAGCGGCAACGATCCAAATGCCAGAAACAGCCGTGAACGAAGATGACTTTCTTCCGCCGAGAGAGAACGATGTCCGGTTTGCCCGGGAGATCTGAACGGTGGAGCTCGTAGTTTAATCTAAGGGTGTCGAGCACGGACCGCACGGCGACCTCGGGCTTCCTGTCCTTCCCTTGATCGTGGCTTTGGGGTGGGATTAAGTCTGTTCGATTCTTCGAGGGCCATAGGCGCCTCACGTTTTAGCCCAGCGCGTAAGCGCTGGGCACGTGGTATATAAAACACCCAAAAGCACCGGAGGTGCGGCACGTGTCCCATACCTACTCACAGAATATCGTGCATGTGGTGTTCAGCACAAAAGAGCGTTATAAAAGTATCGCGGGCGAATTCCAGCCAAAATTGTGGGCCTACGTCGCGGGCATTTGCAAAAATCTGGAAATCTATCTTCACTCCATAGGCGGAGTGGAAGATCATGTTCACCTGCTGATTCAGGTTCCGCCAACGTTGCCGCTGGCCAAGGCCGTTGCCACGATCAAGTCGAATTCCTCGCGATGGGCCACCGAGGGCGGCCACAGACTCCTGTGGCAGCAGGGCTACGGGGCTTTTAGCGTAAGCGCCTCTGCTGTCCCCACCGTCGTTCAGTACATAAGAAATCAAAAAGAGCATCACACGAGAATGAGTTTCGACACAGAGTTTCTTGCGCTGTTGAAGAAACACGGAATCGAATGTGATTCGAAATATGTTTTTGGGTAGGGTGTCGCGCCTACGGCGCTCGTCGTGTCGTTGTTTGCTAGCCCAGCCCTGACGGGCTGGGCTAAACTGTGACGCGCCCCCGGCGCTGTCGAGGCCGAAGCAACCTTAGGGCGAAGTACGTGACGTTTCGTGAGGATCGAGGGCCACCCAGCCGCGCACAGCTTGCCGTTTAACCTCTATAAGAAACTGGCTAATCGATCGTGAGTCCTGATCATTTGGCGTCTCGGCAGTTGCCTCGACGCTATCAAATTCATGGTAGCAATGATCGTCTGAAGTCGCGTCCCCTCGAACATAGAGGAAGACGTCGGGGACTCGAACTTGGTGAGCGATAAAGAGGCCATCTTGAAGGAACGCTTCTCGCAAAACCTGCGTTATTAGTTCTGGCACTAGCCCCTCGGGATTGCGAAAGACCACCTCACCCCATTTGTTGTAATTTCCTGCGTCGCGATACAAATAGGTGAATTTGACGTTTTGCAT
>Ga0070732_10001591_pt1 | contig 12365 bp, 13 predicted proteins | sample Coa_R1_5_FD_66449 | JGI IMG/M metagenome (GOLD analysis project Ga0070732, IMG submission 66449) | Surface soil microbial communities from Centralia Pennsylvania, which are recovering from an underground coalmine fire - Coalmine... | ecosystem: Environmental > Terrestrial > Soil > Unclassified ...
TCTATCCATCGAAGGCACAGGCTGGCCCAGCACCTTCCATTCGCTGGGTGACCTGCGTTTCGCGGTCGCACTCAGAGGAATGTCAAAATGTTTGCCTCCGATGAGTTCGCTGTAGCTGACATGCTGTCCGCTTTTGGCGCTGATGACGCCGTCCTCGGTAGTGAGCTGGTCCGCCGCAACGCCCAGCTTGCGCGCTGCCATTGCCACCAAAGCCTCTCGCGCCGTAGCCGCGGCCTGCGCCAGATTTCGTGTGTTGAAATTGGTGGGGGTGGACTGGCTTCCTGACGTTGTTCCCTGGTCCGGAGTTATGGAGGTATCGCACTGAATCAGCTTCACCTTGTTCAGCGGCACGCAAAGTTCTTCAGCAACCAACTGTGTCTGCACGGTAAACATGCCCTGCCCCAGGTCGCATTTTCCGGTATATGCGGTGACCGTACCATCGGAGGCGACCGCAAGCCATGAATCCAGCTTATCCGGGTCAATGTGGGAACGATGCGTGTCGAATGGCCCCTGCGCGGTGGCGAACGGCTCCAGAAGAGAGGTCGAGCTGAAGCCAACGACCAAAACGCCAGAGGTCTTGATAAAGTCGCGGCGCGAGATCTTCGTAGTCATGCGCGCCTGCCTTGATATTTTTTTATCGCGCGCATCATGCGGGCGTGCGAAAAACAACGGCATAGTACGCTCGATAGAGCCAGGCGAATCTGTTCATCGGACGCTTGCGGATTCTCATCCAGCAGCACCTTGGCGCTGAGTATGACGCCGCTAAGGCAGAAACCACATTGGGCCGCCCCTTCGTCAATAAATGCCTGCTGAATTGCATGCGGTTTCTCCGGAGTCCCAAGGCCCTCCAGAGTTATCACCTCGCGATCTCTTACGGCATTGACCGGCATGACGCAAGAGCGGACTGTCTCGCCCTGAATCACGACGGTGCACGCGCCGCATTGCGCCATGCCACAGCCAAATTTGGGGCCGCGCAAATGCAGCTCGTCACTGAGCACATACAACAACGGGGTTTGCGGATCGACGTCCACGGTGTGAACGCGTCCGTTCACCTTGAGGGGGATGGCTGGCATAATCTCGCCTCCACCAATCCATTATGCCGCAAATGCGGAAAACCGAGACCGGCCAAAACCTTACCACAGAGGACCCAAAGAAAAAGCTGAGGACACGGGGTCAAGTGCGCTTGCCGTTCTCATCGCTTCTGCCAGTCAGTGGCTTGCTCAAAAGCGCTGGCGACGCTCAGTAAGGTGGTTTCGTCGAAATGCTTGCCTACCAGCATCATGCCGATCGGCAAGCCGTCCACTTTGGCGCAGGGAATGGTGAGAGCAGGATGGCCGGAGACGTCAAAGGGACAGGTGTTGTGCTGCATGTTGAGCGCTGCCTCGACATAAACCTCACGCGAAGCTCCCGCAGGAGGAATCCGGGTTGCCGGGAAAGGAATGGTGGGCATGACCATGACGTCATATTTCTCGAGCACCGCATCGTAAGCATTGCGCAGCAGCACGCGCAAGTTCTGGGCCTTGGCGTGGTAGCGATTGTGATAATGGCGATGCATGTAGTCGCCCAGCAACAGGACCAATTTGACGGTCTCCGAAACGTCGTCGGGCCTGGAAGTCCAGCCTCGCGCAAATGCTTCCTGCAGCGACGTGGTGTAATAGCCCATCCAGTTGTTGCCCATGGCATAGCCTTTGATCATCATCTCGGCTGCGCCTTCCACAATCACTCCGGTCCAGATGTGCGGTCCGTCGTAATGTAACGGGACGGAAACCTCATCCACCGCAGCTCCAATTGCTTTAAATTCCTCAATGGCGGCATGAACTTTGGCGTCAGTAGCTTCGGCCCGCGTGTCGGTCACCGGATGGCCGAATCCTTCGCGCAGCACGGCAATCTTTAGACCTTTGGCGCCCTTGCTGAGTGATCCCATGTAATCTCCGGCGCGCGCGCTGATGGTCCGAGGATCATAACCATCTGGTCCGGCAATCGCAGTGAGGAGCCGCGCCACATTTTCTACGCTGCTGCAAATCGGCCCGCAATGGTCCACGGAGTAGGAAATGGGCATGCCGCCGGTCATGGGCACCAACCCCCAGGTGGGCTTCAGGCCATAGACGCCACACCAGCAGGAAGGGGTGCGAATCGAGCCTCCCTGATCTCCGCCGAGAGCCATCTCCACTTCTCCCGCTGCCACCAGGGCTGCGCTGCCGCCCGATGACCCTCCGGTGCTGTACTCAGGATTGTGCGGATTGTAAATGGGGCCGCTGGCACACGTATGGCTTCCAGCGGAGAAACACAAGTCCTCGCAGGCCGCCTTGCCGGCAATGGTTCCTCCATGGTCGAGGACGCGCGTGACCACTGTGGCGTCCACATCCGGCACGTAGCCCTCCAGCAATTGCGAGCCGTTCATCATGGGTACACCGGCCACGCAGATGTTGTCTTTGACAGCAATTTTCTTTCCGGCGAGCACACCCTTGGCCGCGCCTTGAATATCTGTCTTCCAATACCATGCATTCCAGGGATTCTCTTCAGCACCAGGGCGATAGCCTGGAGTGCGCGGATATTTCACCGGCAGCTTGGGTTCGGGAAGCTGGTCGAGCCGGTTATACGAGGCGATGGATCCGGCCATCAGTCCGCGAAACGAGGAAGCCTCTTCCAAGGTAAGGTTCATACCGAATGACTGGGCAATTTCCAGAAGCTGGTCTGCAGAGGGGAGGCGTACAGGCATGGGCTTTCGTTCCTTGTCAGCGAAATGAAAAGCGTTTCAGTGTACGCGAGCAGTCCGGAAAAACCAATCGCCAAACTCGACAAATGATTTAGCTGTGAATTAACAATATCTATGACTTACATGAATTTAGGAACAACGCGAGTGTATGCAAATCTGCAAGAAGTAGAGAATACCGATAAGGTTAAGTGATATTGTCCTCAAAGGGAATTTCGACCTCGGTATAGCTACCCGGCGTACAGCATTCACTGCGGCAGCGATTCGGTCCAGATACAGCCGAACCCTTGGCCATTGCGAATTGCTGAGGACGACCAGCGCGATAGTCCGCCGGGTGAGGTTCTGCTGGTAGCGGATATTTTTGTCAGTACTAAGAAGCACTTCGTACCCGGCTGCCTCGGCCTGTTGAATCAGCTCGCCGTTTTCCATCTCATGCCAACCGATCTGCCGCGCATACGTGATTTCATGATTGGTGAGACGGGCAGAGATTGGCTTTGGCGTACCGTTATCGAACAGGATTTTCATCAATGGTTAGCGGGTTTCGTAAGGCTCTGACCAGCAAAGTGCAGAACAGCCTTTACTTCCTCCGCCGTCACGTCAAAGACTTCCGTTATCTCGTCAATCGACATGCCGGCCTCAAGATTCTCAAAAACCGTTTGAACAGGCATCCGCGTCCCGCGGAAGACCCACGCTCCACTAACCTTGCCGGGAACGCTCTCCACGGCGGGACATTGCGACCAATCAAGATTCGGCATAAACCAAAACTCCCTCCATCAGAATAACTCAGGTTACGCGCCGATAAAAGCAAAGGGCGAGTTGCTGAACACGCCATTTGGATGTTGCACCGAGGGGTTTTGTCATCATGAAATATTTGAGCGGAGACCGGACTGTAAGTGCCTCGGATGTTGTTCGATTAGGGATCTCTCGCTGCGCTTCGAGATAACTCCAAAATTTAAAACTCATGCCGCTCTTCGCGCTTGCATATTCAATCGCCAATAATCGAGCGTAAACGGCGGGTCATCCTGCGCGGCTTCGTGAACGATGGGGTCGAGGAAGCTGTCCTGAAGCTCTGGCGGCAGGCGGTCCATGTATGGACCCAGGGTGACGGTGGCGCAAAAGGCGCGGAAGGTTTCTTTATCGGGCAGAGTCGTGGTCGCCGGCTCCAGCCCGGTATGGACTTCCACAAACCCCGTGTGCTGAAGCCGCTCCGCCGTCAGGTCCGGATTGGGATACTCCCATATTTTGCGCCAATCTTGAAAGAAACCGGCAAATTGCGGCAAAGCTGCGACTCGGTCAGTCCGGTCACGCAATCGCTTCAGGTTGGCGCCGCCTCCACATTGCGCCAGCAGCAAACCTCCAGGATGCAATGACCGGAAGAGATTGTTGAACAGTTTCTGGTGATCTTTGATCCAATGGAAAACGGCGGTGCTGAAGACCACATCAAAGCTCTGCTCCACTGATAGATCAAGCAAATCTAAACGATCCACCGTGACGCGGCCGGCAAACGGCGCCAGGGTCTTGCGTGCTTCGTCCACCATGTTCTGGGATGCATCTACGGCCGTGATTCGGGCCTGGGGAAAGGCCTTTAGAATTTCCGCGGTGACGCGGCCGCTGCCGCAGCCTGCATCCAGAATGTGTTCGTCGCCCCGCAATGGAAAGGTCCCAAGTTTATTGAGGACTTTGACTCCCCAGCCAAATTGCGGATCAGAGAGGCGGTGGTAGTCACCGGATTTCCATTCTCTAGGCATAGGCCTTTTCCAATCGGGTCATCGAAAAAACTCTCAAACCATGCTAGATCGCGGCCAATGCCTGGTCCAGATCAGCGATGAGGTCTTCTACGTCTTCAACTCCAACACAGAGGCGAACCATGCTGTCCAGTAGTCCAATTTTCTTTCTGCCTTCCTCGCCGAGGGCAGCGTGCGTCATGGTGGAAGGATGGGTGATCAGGGTTTCCACTCCGCCGAGAGACTCGCCCAGAGAGCAGATGCGAACCTTACGCAACATTTTCTGCGCGTTGTCAAAAGTCCCAACGTCAAAGGTGATCATGGCGCCAAAACCGCTCATCTGGCGCTTGGCCAATTCATGGTGCGGATGCTCGGGGAGTCCCGGATACATCACTGTCTTGATCTTCGGATGTTTCTGCAGGAACGTGGCAACGGTCCTGCCGTTCTTATCGTGCTGCTCCATGCGTACTGCCAGCGTCTTGACACCGCGCAGCAGCAGCCAGCATTCAAATGGCGACAGGATGGCGCCCACCGCCTTCTGGTTAAAAGCAAGCTGTTCCGCATGATGCGGTTTGGAGCCAACAATCACGCCGCCCAGGCCGTCACTGTGGCCATTGAGGAATTTCGTGGTGGAGTGCATCACCATGTCGGCGCCCAACTCCAGAGGACGCTGGAAATACGGAGACATAAAGGTATTGTCTATCACCAGTTCAGCATCACCAGCATGGACAATCCGGGACACTTCCCTGATGTCGGTAAGCATCATGAGGGGATTGGTGGGAGTCTCCACCCAGACAATCGGCGTGTTTTTGCGCAGAGCTTTCTTCACCGCGGAAAGATCGGAGGTATCAACATAGGTGGTTTCCACGCCGAATTTGGCAAGCACATGGTCAAACATGCGTGGGGTCCCGCCATAGGCGTTGTGACTGCAGAGCAGGTGATCACCCTGCTTGAGGAAGCACTGCGTCACTGCGGTAATGGCTGCCATGCCACTGGCAAACACGTGTGCAGACGCCCCGCCCTCCAGAGCCGCCAGATTTTGTTCCAATCGCGTGCGCGTGGGATTGGAGACGCGGGAGTATTCATATCCCTTATGTTTTCCGATTTCCTCCTGAACATACGTGGAGGTTGCGTAAATTGGCACAGTTACAGCACCCGTCAGCGGATCGGGTTCCTGGCCCAGATGGATGGCCTTGGTAGCAAATCCCAGCTCTTTGTTCTTCATGGTTATGATGGCCCGCCTTCAAAGATTTTTTTGGACATATAGCGTTCCGCCAGGTCTGGAATCACGGTCACCACACGCTTTTCCCCGCCGAGTTTCTCGGCTACGCGGAGAGCCGCAAAGACGTTGGCCCCGGCGCTGGAGCCGCCCAAAACACCTTCTTTGCGCGCCAATAGGGCAACCGTTTCGAAGGCATCTTTGTCATTGACCATCATGATGTCGTCCGCAACACTCGGGTCAAAAGACTTGGGAATGAAGCTGGCGCCAATGCCTTCGACCTTATGTTCTCCGGGCGGGCCGCCTGCCAGCACCGAGCCCTGGGTCTCCACGGCCACACAATGAACCCTGGGCAGGCGCTCTTTCATAAAGCGGGCAACGCCGGTAAATGTTCCTCCGGTGCCGACGCCGATGACAATTGCGTCCAGCCTGCCTTCCATCTGGTCAAAAATTTCCTGGGCTGTCGTCTGCTGGTGAAAGTCCGGATTGGCGGGATTTTCAAACTGCAGAGCCACGAACGATCCGGGAATTCCGGCGGCAATCTCCCTGGCTTTTTGTATGGCGCCCTGCATCCCTGCTTTATCGGGCGTACGGACGACTTCTGCACCCAGCGCCCGCATTACCTTGACTTTCTCTTCGGAAAACCTCTCCGGAACACAGACGATCACCCGGTATCCCCGATTCACGCCGATCAAAGCCAGGCCTATACCGGTATTCCCTGCCGTGGCTTCGACTATCGTGCCACCCAGCCGTAAGCGGCCTTCCTCTTCTGCCCGTTGGATCATGCCGATGGCAGCGCGGTCTTTGACGCTTCCCCCGGGATTCATGTATTCCAGCTTGGCGTACACATCAGCAGCTCCCGCAGGCATGATGCGCCGCAGATGAAGCATGGGGGTGCGTCCGACCAATTCGATGATGTTCTCTGCAATTTGCGGGAGAGGCATAGGAAACTTTTAGGTTACCACGAAGGGGTAATCAGGACTCAGCGGGACACGAGTCGAGGCATCGGTGCACCGGGTGATCGGTGCATCTGAAGAAAAACCAAGACCCTCAACACTACTGGTTGCTGGATGGTTGTTTGACGCTACTGGCTGCCGTCTTCTGCTGGCCGGCGAAGTAGCCCGTCTTGGTGCGGACGATCAGGTCTCCGTGACCGGCGCCGTGGGCCACCACCTGGACCTTGCGATATCCGCCATTGGTTTGAGGATTACTCGGCTTGTAAGTGATGGTGTACTGATTGCGGATATCGTGCGCCACCTGCTGACTGATGGCGTCTACCTCGTCGAGGTTCTTGGGAAAGAAGGCCACTCCTCCGGTTTGCAGAGAGAGAGCTTCCAGAGCCCGCTTGGCGCGATGCTGCTTGCCTTCACTGCCGAGAATTCCTATGCAATAGATGGTAGGGCCATTCTCATCCTGGACTGAGCGAATCGCCTCTTCGAGCGAGTCGCGGCTCTCATTGTCCTCACCGTCTGTAACCACCAGCAGAACCTTCTTTTCCCGTTTGGCTGCCTTGGCCAGATGATCGGAGGAGGCGATGACCGCATCGTAGAGCGCGGTTCCGCCTCTCGAGTCCAGGCGGTCCAGCGCCTCATGCATCTGACCGAGATTGTTGGTGAAGTCCTGATCCAGGTAGGGCTCATCATTGAAATTGACCACAAACACTTCATCACCAGGATTGCTGGCCTTGATGAGATTGAGTACAGCAGTACTGACTTTCTGGCGCTTTTCCCGCATGGAGCCGGAATTGTCTACCAGAATGCCGATGGATACGGGAATGTCCTCGCGCCTGAAGTCAACGATCTCCTGGGGCTGACCGTCTTCATAAACTGTGAAGTTATTTTTTCCAAGATCGGTAACGATGTGTTTCCTGTCGTCAACCACAGTGACCGGCAACCTGACATTTTGCACCAGTGAGGTGTATGTGAAGCCTTTGGCGCTCTTGGAAACCTGACCAACATTGCCCTGCTGTTGCCCTTGAGTTTGAGTGGGCGGCACGTTGCTTCCATTTGGTGTGGAAGGCGTGCCGGCATTCTTATTGGCGGCAGCCGGCGGAGGAGTCGCGGGCCTCAGCCACACCGGCAGTGCCGGATCAGAAGGGTCAATATCTGACGGCAGCGGCGTGGGCTGGACGCTCTGGTTCTGCTGCGGTTGGCCCTGCGGGCTTTGCGGCCGGGCGAACGCGCTTACGCTGAGCAACAGCGCAAATAATAAACAGACCACGACTGTAACAGTCGCTTTATTGTGCAGGTGCATAGTATCCCGTTTTGGCGAAAACATTCAGATGAGGCAGCCCTTTGGGCGGTACCAGTTTTACCTTGATCTTGCGCCAACGACCATCTCTGGTCTTGTTGCTTGGACGGTAACTGAGCACATATTGGTTGCGCAGCTCTATTCCAATTTTTGTAGCCACGTCTGCCAGCTCATTGGGATTATTGATAGTAAACGTCCGGCCTCCAGTCACTTCCGTGACTTCCGTCAGCAACGAAGGTCCATTGATCTCTTCCTGCTGGACGGGGTTCACGGTATAGAGCCCGATGGCGTAGATTTGCACATCCGCTTCTTTTACACCGGATTTGATTTCATTTTCCGTGTACCGGCTGTGGTTGTCACCGCCGTCGGAGATGATCAGGAGCGCCTTCTTGCTGTTGTGCGCGTCCTTCATCTTGTTCAAGCCCATGTAAATGGCGTCGAGCAGAGCGGTTTTCCCCCGCGGGACGGTAAACACCAGCTTTCCCTGAACGTCCTCTATCGAGGTGGTGAAATCAGCCACCAGTTCCGGACGATCGTTGAAGGTGATCATGAAAAATTCGTCCTGCGGATTGGCCGTTTTGAAGAACTCCACCACCGCTTCGCGGGCCTTGGCTATCTTCTCCGCCATGCTGCCGCTCATGTCGAAGATCACGCCTAGAGAGATGGGAGCATCCTCGCTGGAGAAATGCTTTACCTCTTGAACCTCACTTCCCTCCATGATGGTGAAATTTTCCTTTTCCAGGCCGGTCACAATACGGTTCCAGTCATCGGTGACGGTCACGTTTACCTGGACCAGATCAACGTTCTTCTGGATTGGCTTGCCGAGCGCACGCACAGACAGGCCCGGAGCAGCAGCGGGCGCAGATCCGGTATTTGTGGCCGGGGCCGCGCTTGGAGCACCGCCTGGGTTTGTACCGCTGGCAGGAGCAGGAGGGGTGACAGGCTTGTCGCGTGGCTCAATGTGGACATTCACGTCCTGGGCGAAGGCGCACGCAGTCAACACCCAGAAGAGCAGCGCGGTCACCACCGGTAACAGCGACTGCACGCTAAGGAAGCGAAACCGCCAGGGGAAACGGGTTAACCGATGCCCGCCTTCAAAGCGCGACATATGGAACCTCAGTATATTTGTGCCGATGTTATCACAGTGGCGCGTGACTTTTCACTCGAAGAAAGGTGCTGAAAGGCCAATCATCATTTCACCAATCCGCGGGCGATTCCGAAATATTAAGATGTCCAAACGGGGAGAACAGGTTTTCTTTTGCACTTGATAGAATTGCGAAGTAGGCCCAATTTTCATGGCAGAGATTGTCCCCTTTCAAGCGCTTCGCTACGATCCGCAACTGGTGCGGCTGGAAGATGTTGTCACGCAGCCTTATGACAAAATAACCCCGGAAATGCAGGCCAAGTATTATGATTTGAGCCCCCACAACCTGGTGCGGATCATCCTGGGGCGAAGTTTTGAGACGGATAGCCCGGCATTTAACGTCTACACCCGGGCGGCAGAGTACCTGCACGATTGGCGAGCGGGAGGAATCCTGAAGCAGGATTCTGAGCCCTCACTCTACTTTTACTCGCAAACATTCACTGTGCCGGGGGTTCGGGCGCTGGCGGAGCGACGGGGATTCATCGCCCTGGGACGGCTGCATGACTATGCGGACAAGGTGGTCTACCGCCATGAGCAGACCCTGGCCAAGCCCAGGGCAGACCGGCTGAACCTGCTGCGCCACACCAAGGCCCACTTCGGCCAGATTTTCATGCTTTACAACGATCCAGAGGCGGAAATCGAGAAGCTGCTGGAGAACGAAGAAGAGCCCGATGCCTCCATCCTGGATGAATATGAGGTTTTGCACCGTCTATGGCGCATCCATGATGCCGGGATTGTGCAGACCATCCAGCAATCCATGCGCGAAAAGAAGCTGCTGATTGCCGACGGCCATCACCGCTACGAGACTGCTCTGGCCTATCGCGACGAACGCCGGGCCCAGAGCGGCAGTGTGGACCGGCACGCACCCTATGAGTTCGTGATGATGACTTTCATTCGCATGGAAAGTCCGGGGCTGGTAATTCTGCCTACCCATCGCATCGTCCACGGTCTGCCCGATTTCGATCATGACCGGATGCTGGAAACCGCGCGCCGGTTCTTTGAAATCAGGCGTATCCAGCCGCGGACGGAGAGCCGTACGGCTACCACTTTGCTCGAAGAGGCGGGCGAGGGTGGAACGGCTTTTGTCGCGCTCACCCGGCAAGGCTCTTACCTGATGAAAGCAAGAAAACGCCCTATCCAGGAGGCGCTGAGCGCCGTCTCCGCCCAGCAACGGGAGCTGGACGTGGTGCAGTTACATAGAGTTCTGCTGGAGCGGGTGCTGGGAATCTCTGAAGAAGCGATCCGCGAGCAGGCGCACGTCAAGTATGAACGTGATGCCTTTGAAGCTATTTCCTGCGTGCGGCAGGGAGCAAACGTAGCTTTCCTGATGAATCCCGCCCGCATGGACCAGGTGCGGGACATCGCCTTTGCCGGAGAGGTCCTTCCGCAGAAATCAACCGATTTTTATCCCAAACTTTTAAGCGGGCTGGCCATTTGTGCGCTGGACCAGGTTTAGTCCGTCATGCAGGCGGTTACGAGAATTCTGTTCTCGTTACGAGCAAATGGACAACGCGAATTCAAGGACCGGAAAGCGGTGGGTTTTATTGTTCGCAGGTTTTCTGCTGCTCGGCTTTGGCGGGTGGCAGATGGAGTTGGCAGCTTCGGCCGCGGGCGAGGAGCAAGGTGATGCTCAAACTTCGGCTGCACCCGGAACAGAGCCTGCAGCTCCCCAATCTCAACCTCTTCCTACGGTCCCAGCAGCGCCTGCCCCACAGTTCCCTGCTGGAAGTTCAACACACAGTGCTCCGGCATTCTTTGTGATGATCGATGCCGGCCACGGAGGCGATGATAATGGAGCGCGCCTGGGAAGCAAGCTGTTGGAAAAGGATGTCACGTTGGCGCTGGCGCGAAAAATCAAAGCAGAGCTGCAGGAAAGGGGCATCGGAGTACGGTTGATGCGCGACGGAGATATAACCCTGACGCTTGAGCAGCGCGCCGAGGCCAGCAACCAGGAACGCGCAGCCGCATACGTGGCCATCCATGCAGGAACCCCTGGCGGTGGAGTTCGTATTTATACGCCCGCATTTGCGGTGGAGAGCGAGGCTGGTGCGGGAAAATTCTTGCCCTGGGACAATGCCCAGGGAAATTATCTTCCCCTTAGCCGGGTGATAGCCCGTGGTATTGCCGGGGAGCTGAAGAGGAAAGATATAACTGCGGTCATGCTGGGAACGGCCCTGCGCCCTTTGAACAACATCAATGCTCCAGCCATAGCAATCGAGTTGGCGGCCGATCCGGACAACGTGCAAGACCTGACCGACCAGAAATTCCAGAACACCGTAGCCGCGGCGGTTGCCGTGGGAATCGCGCAAGTCCGCGCGCAGTTGGGTGGTCAGGAATGATTCCCCGCCATTTCCAGATCATGATTGCGCTGCTTCTGGCTGCCATCCTGGTCAGCGGTGTCTACATCCTCAAGATCACGCACAAGGAGCAGGCCAAGAGTTTGCAACGCCTGGAGGAAAGGCCTGTTGCTCCACCGGTTGCGGGAAAGCAAGAACACATTCGAGTGCTCGTGGCTTATGATGAAGACCGCGCTCTACGCTGGAGGGACGCAAACGTTTCTTTGCCTCAGGAGCGTTACCTGCGCGCGCGCGAGGTGTTGCGGGCGCTGCTGACCCAATACTTGCAGAATCCTTCACCACATCCGCTGGGGAAGGGCGCTGAGATCAGAGACGTGTACTTCATCAACTCGGAAACGGCTGTTATTGATACGTCCCCCCAGTTTGCTGATGGACATCCTTCAGGGATTCTGCTGGAAGAGATGACCATCTGCTCTCTGATTGAAACTCTGAATGCCAATGTTCCCGGCATAACCCGAATCAAATTCATTGTGGACGGCCACGAGCGTGAGACACTGGCGGGACACGCAGACCTTATGTCCTTTTATCAAAGCTCAGCAGTACACGACCTGGCGAAGGAGTTCGAATAGATGTCTCCGGTCATCCCACCCCAGCGCACGCATCACGGGCGTGCACTGGCAGCCCCGGTAATCGGGGTTTTCGACTCGGGATTTGGCGGTCTTACCGTATTGCGTGAGCTGCTGAAGGTTTTGCCGGGAACCGACTATCTTTATTTTGGCGATACCGCCCGGCTGCCCTATGGCTCAAAATCTGCTCACACCGTGGCCAAGTATGCCATCTCCAGCACGCGTTTTCTTGAAGAGCAAGGGGCAGAGATGCTGGTAATTGCCTGCAACACAGCCACGGCCCTGGCCCTGAACGAGATCCGGGCCGCCAGCAGTGTACCGGTGATTGGCGTGGTCGAGCCGGGAGCAGAGGCTGCGGCAAATCTCTCGCAAACCCGGAAGGCTGCGGTGAT
>Ga0070732_10001592_pt1 | contig 12364 bp, 4 predicted proteins | sample Coa_R1_5_FD_66449 | JGI IMG/M metagenome (GOLD analysis project Ga0070732, IMG submission 66449) | Surface soil microbial communities from Centralia Pennsylvania, which are recovering from an underground coalmine fire - Coalmine... | ecosystem: Environmental > Terrestrial > Soil > Unclassified ...
CGCACTGCGGCAGTTGCGCAAGAGCCCCGGGTTCGCGGCTGTCGCTGTACTCACGCTGGCGCTGGGCATTGGTGCGAATACCGCCATCTTCGATTTATTGAATGCAGTTTTACTTCGCCACCTTCCTATCCCACATCCCGAGCAACTCGCGGAAGTGAAGATTGTCGGCGGCAATAACGGTATGGGACTCAACCGGCAGTACGGGGAGCTCACAACGCCGCTGTTTCAGGAAATTCGCGCGCAGCAGAAGGCCTTTTCCGATGTCTTCGCATGGGGAGCCGAGGTTCGTTATACCGGCCGCGGATCTGAGTCGCGTCACTTCAATGGTCTATGGGTGAGCGGAAATTTCTTTCAGACCCTGGGAGTGCCGGCGTGGACCGGCCGTCTGTTGATGCCCGAGGACGGTGGCGTTTGTCCAAACACTAAGGCGGTGGCCAGCTACGCGTACTGGAAGCGCGAACTGGGTGGCCGTGACTTGAGCACGGGTATCAAGCTGGTCGCGGATGGTGATCTCGTGGAAGTTGTCGGGGTAACTCCGCCGCAATTTTTTGGAATGGTAGTCGGCCAGAATTTCGACTTGGCGCTTCCCTTGTGCCAACCGAAAGAAGGCTTCAGAAGCGACACCTTTAATGTGTCGGTCATGGGGCGATTGAAATCCGGCTATACGCTGGCGCGCGCGTCGGCGGAGTTGAGCGCCTTGAGCGCAGGAGTTTTTACCGCGACCGTTCCTCCCGGTTACAGTTCCTCATGGACGGAAGCTTATAAGCGTTTTCAACTCGCGGCTTACCCGGCATCCACCGGCGTTAGCGAACTGCGTGAGTACGATCATTCCCTCGGTCTTTTGTTTGCGATCACAGGCCTCGTCCTTCTGATTGCCTGCGCAAACCTGGCCGCCCTGCTGCTGTCGCGAGCGCGAGCGCGCGCCGGCGATCTTGCAATCCGTCTGGCGCTGGGTGCGTCGCGTACGCGCCTGCTGCGACAAGTTCTTGCGGAGACCGTCATCATCGCTGCAAGCGGCGCGGCTCTCGGGATTGCTCTTGCCCGATGGGTAGCGCGGCTGCTCGTGGTCGCTATTTCGACCGGAGGTACGCCGGTGGAACTGCAGATCGTGACGGATTGGCGGGTTCTGCTGGTGGCGATGGCTGCGGCTGGTTCGTGCTGCCTGATCTTTGGCCTTCTGCCAGCGATTCGCGCCACCAACGTGGAACCGCTCTCTGCGATGAAAGCTGGAGGACGCCGGACGACCTCGGCTCGCGAGGTCTTTTCCTGGCAAAAGGGAATGGTGGTCGCGCAGATTTCGATTTCCCTGGTTCTCTTGCTCGGAGCGTTGTTGTTCGTGCGCAGCTTCCGGAACCTGCTCACTTCCGATCCGGGAATGCGTGAGAAGGGAATTACGGTTGCATTCGTCGGATTCTGGCAGACCAATCTGCCGCGCGACCAATGGCCGCAATTCATCCGGCAACTCTTGGACGAAGTCCGCGCCATCCCCGGAGTGCTGAACGCCGCCACCGCAACGAAGGTTCCGCTATGGCCGGGAGCGTGGGAACACGGGGTTTACGCTGGAAGCCAAGAGGCCAATTCAAGGTTCGCGTGGGTGAGTCCGGAGTATTTTTCGACGCTGGACATTCCTGTGCTGCGCGGGCGCGGATTCAGTTTGCTGGATACAGCTTCTTCGCCGCGCGTTGCGGTCGTAAACGAGACTTTCGCCAGACAATTCTTCGGCGCGGCTGATCCGATCGGGCAAACTCTGCGCACTAACGCCGAGGCTGACTATCCTTCGACCGTCTATGAAATCGTCGGCGTCATCCCCGACAGCCGCTACAACGATCTGCGCAGTCCAACTCCTCCCATGACGTTTGCGCCAGCTTCGCAGTTTCCTGCGCCTGGGCCATGGAGCCACATCATGATTCGCTCAGATCTCGCGCCAGCAGCGCTAGGAGCGGCAGTGAGGCAGGCGCTCGCGCAAAAACATCCCAATGTCATTGTCGAGACCGATGACTTTCAGCAGGGAATCCGCGATGGCCTGGTTGAGGAACGGTTGATGGCAATGCTTTCGGGTTTCTTCGGCGCTCTCGCAGTGTTGCTGACAGTGATTGGACTCTACGGAGTGATGTCCTACATGGTCGTTATGCGCTGGAATGAAATCGGTATCCGCATGGCATTGGGGGCGAGCCGAAGCAGCGTGATCGGCATCGTCCTGACGCAAACGTTGCGCATGCTGGCGATTGGGATTTCGATGGGGTTACTGCTGGCGCTGGTCGCGAACCGCGGCGCGGGTTCGCTTCTGTTCGGGTTGCGGCCAAATGATCCGCTTACCTTTGCCGGCGCCAGTTTCCTTTTGATTCTGGTCGCACTGATGGCTAGTTTTCTGCCGGCGCGTAAAGCATCCCGCGTCGATCCGGTGGTGGCCTTGCGCTACGAGTGAGGGTAGCAATGACTGGACTAATACAAGACTTTCGCTACGCAGTTCGGCAGCTTCGAAGGAATCTTCTCTTCACTGCCGTCGCGGTGATCACTCTCGCGCTGGCCATCGGCGCAAATACCGCGATCTTCTCTGTCGTACACACGGTCTTACTGAAGCCGCTCCCTTATCCGCACCCAGATCGCTTGATGATGATTTGGGCCCGCAACACGTCGCGGGGTGATCGCGAATTGCCGATTTCGACTGGAGATTTCGCCGAGTGGAAAGCCAAAAACGACGCCTTCGAAGACATCGCCGCCTCCTATGACAATGAAGTGACCCTGACCGGCGCGGGAGAACCCAAGTTGGTCCTCGGCTACGCGTTCACACCAAACTACTTCAACATTCTGGGCGTCCCGCCGAAGGCCGGTCGCACCTTTACAGAAGATGAAGCGCGCCAGGGCGCTAACGTGGTGGTGTTAAGCGACAAGTTCTGGCGAAACACATTCCACGCCGATCCGCAGATTCTCGGGAAGCCAGTCACCCTCGATGCGAAGGCTTACACCGTCGTCGGAGTGATGCCGCCAGACTTCGATTATCCTGCGCGCACCGAGTTGTGGATGCCCCTCTATCTCTCGCCGGCGGTCGCCAGCGACTATGAACACCGCTTCCTACGCGTGATGGGCAGGCTTAAGCCGGGTGTGTCGGCCGAGGAAGCGCAGACGCGGATGAACGCATTGGAGCGGCAGATCGCGGCACAGCACCCGCAGACTGACGCCGGCAACGAGACATGGGTTGAGCCGCTGCGGCGAATATTGTCCGGCGACATCCGCACCCCGCTGCTTGCGCTATTTGGTGCAGTTGGGTTTGTGCTGCTGATTGCGTGCGCAAACATCGCCGGTCTGGTTTTGGCGCGCGCTGCGGGTCGGAAGACCGAAATGTCTGTCCGGCTGGCAATCGGCGCTACGCGTCTCCGCCTTTTGCAGCAGTACTTATCTGAAGGGCTATTGCTTGGGCTCATGGGCGGAGCTCTCGGCGTAGTCATGGCGTTCTGGTGCACTCGCTTTCTGCTTGCCATCTTCCCCAACAACATCGCGAACCTCAGCATTCCCCGAGTCGAAGCCATCCCCATCAACGCTCCAGTTCTTTGGTTTGCCCTGGGAATCACCGTGCTCACCGCTTTGCTCTTCAGCGCGATGCCCGCGATTCAATCTTCCACGAACACAGCGGGTGACGCGATGAAAGAGTCGACCCGCACCGTGGCTTCAGGTTCGCATGCGACGCGCGCACGGCGAGCGCTGGTGACCGGGGAGATTGCCTTATCTTTGTTGTTGCTGACCGGTGCGGGATTGATGATCGAGAGCTTCCGGCGCGTATATCGCGAAGACCTCGGCATTCGCACACAAGGAGTTCTCGGCTTAGAAGTTTTCCTACCGCCTAATCGCTATCCCGCGGATCAGCCGCAAAAGCGCGATGCCTTCGTCAACAGCGTTCTCGACAACTTAAGGAAATTACCGGGCGCGCAATCGGTTGCTGCAACGAATTTCTTGCCGCTGACGGGGTTCTGGGGAACCACGGATTTTGCAATAGAAGGTCAAGCGCTGCGCGATCTCTCTAATAAGCCTCAGGCCGATAACCGGCTGACCACGCCGGGTTATTTCTCGACCATGGGCGTCACGCTCCTTCACGGGCGCGATTTCACCAACTCCGATCGAACTGGCTCAGAGCTGGTTGCGATTGTGAATTCAACTCTCGCTCGCCGCTACTTTGGCGGCGACGACCCTACAGGCAAGATTTTGCAAACTGGCGACGCGGCGCATCCGCAGCGCTGGCGTATTGTTGGTGTCGTCTCCGATGTGCGGGCATTTGGTCCGGAACAATTGCCACACGCGGATCTCTACCGGCCGCTCGCGCAGATTTCCTTTCCTCTGCTGTCGTTTACTGTTCGCACAGCCGGCGATCCAGCAGCTCTTCTTAACCCAGCCAAGCGGGCCATCTGGGACGTTGATAAGGAGCAGCCGGTCTTCGATGCCATGCCGCTGTCGGTGCTTGCGGAGCAGTCGGTCACTTTGCGCCGTGTCGGCGCCTTCCTGATCGGTGGGTTCGCCACTCTTGCGCTGGTGCTCGCTGCGGTCGGCCTCTATGGAGTAATGGCTTACTCCGTCGCGCAAAGGACCCACGAAATCGGAATTCGTATGGCAGTGGGGGCGCAGCCTGCCGATGTTTTGCGTCAGATGGTTCGCAGCGGAATGCAGCTCGTGCTCCTCGGCGAGATTGTTGGATTAGCCGCCGCCCTCATTTTTGCGCGCGCGGTTTCCAGTTTGCTTTACGGCGTAAGTGCCGGCGACCCTGCGATCTTGGCCTCGTCGCTTGGTCTTTTAACGGCGGTAGCCGCGGTGGCTTCGTATGTTCCAGCGCGCCGCGCCGGCAAAGTCGATCCCATGGTGGCGCTGCGGTACGAGTGAGAATAAATATGGAAGGACTGATTCAGGACATTCGTTACGCAGGCCGGAAGATGCTCCGCACCCCGGTGTTCACCATCGCAGTCGTCCTGATGGTTGCGCTGGCGATCGCCGCTAACACTTCAATTTTCAGCTTCGTGAACGCTGAACTGATTCGCCCCACGCCTTTCTACGAGCCCAACCGCATCGTCCAGGTCGCCGAGAAGAACGACAAACTGAATCTTCCCAGCTTCGGCGCGTCTGTGCTGAATTTTCTTTCGTGGCGGGAACAGCAACATTCGTTCGAGGAGATCGCCGCCGTCGGATTCAACACCTACACGCTCATGGGAAGCGGGGAGCCCGAGCAGGTGTATGGAAACCTGATTAGTCCAGCGTTGACGCGTCTGCTGGGTGTTGCACCCATCGCAGGCCGCGCTTTCACCGATGACGAAGAGAAGCCGGGCGCCACTCCGGTCGCAATGATCAGCCATGCGCTGTGGAAGCGGCGTTTCGGCGGAGATCGCAGCCTGCTCGGCCGGACCGTCAATCTCAACGGTCAGGCAACAACCATTGTTGGCATCGCGCCCGACACTCTGAGTTTGATTTCAGCCGCGGATGTTTACACCCCCTTGACTATCGATCCGCCCAAAGAACTTCGCTTAAACCACGTGCTTCTGGTTTTTGCGCGGCTGAAGCCGGGAGTCTCAATGGAACGGGCCCAGTCCGAGATGGATGCAATCTCCGCGGGAATTGATCGGCAGTATTCGGAAATGCACGACTGGGGCATCCGTCTCGTAACAATGAAAGACACGTTTGTCAGCTCCGATCTCAACACCGCTCTGCTCGTGCTTCTGGGTGCGGTTGCTTTCGTACTGCTCATTGCATGCGCTAACATCGCGAACCTTTTGTTGTCTCGGGCCGTTGCCCGCCAGCAGGAAATGGCGGTGCGAACCGCCGCTGGCGCCAGCCGAAGCCGGCTGATTCGGCAGTTGTTGATCGAGAGTATCGCTCTGGCATTTATCGGCGGTGCGATTGGCTTCTCGGGAGCGTTTGGTGCAGTGCGCGTTATCAGTCGCGCGGTACCACCGAACACCCTTCCTATTCCCGAAGTGCATGTCGATGCCACCGTGCTGCTTTTTGCAGTGATTGCGACCGTAGTCACTGGGGTTTTATTTGGTCTCGCGCCCGCCTGGCGCATGACGAAACTTGATATTAATGAGGTGCTCAAACAGACTGCTCGCGGAGCGTCCGGGGGAACGCGCGCCCGCCTGCGAAACGGACTAGCAGGTGCAGAACTTGCTCTCGCCACCATTCTGCTGATCGGCGCCGGATTGCTAATTAAAACTCTTGCGAACCTTGAACATGCTCATGTTGGTTTCGACTCGCGCGGACTGATCACATTCCAGCTGTCACTGCCGACCGCGAAATATCCGCTCAACGCGCAAATGCCGCAGTTCTATCACACGCTGCTGGATTCTCTGCAGGCGATTCCAGGCGTGCGTGGCGCGGCCGTTTCGAGCGGAATCCCTTTTGGTGCCGGAAGCTACACCACCAGCCCCGTGATCGCGCAGGGGTCCGTGCTCCCACCGAACACTCCGGCTGCGATCGATTGGCGCATGGTCAGCGGCAGTTACTTCCGGACGATGTCGATCCCACGGCTGCGCGGTCGCGCCTTCACTGACGCCGACGGTCCTGATTCGCCGCCAGTCGCGATGGTCAGTCAGGACGCCGCCAAAAAATTGTGGGGTAATGCTGATCCGCTCGGACGAACTTTTTATCGGGCCGCCGATCCTAATAAGACGGCCTTCACGGTCGTCGGAGTAGTAAGCGACGTACGCAACACCGCGCTGAATCAGCAATCGCCCGCGCTTTATTACCCGCTGGCCTGGCGCACAGGTCCGATGCGACCCAGGGTCGTCGTCATGGACATCGTTGCTCGGACGCAAGGCTCACCTGAGGCTCTGGTGCCAGTCATTCGCCAGCGAGTGCGGGAACTCGACTCGGAGATTCCGCTGGCCAACGTCCGCACCATGGACGAATGGGTGTCACTCAGTGCGGCGCAGCCTCGGCTCAATGCGCGTCTGCTTGCACTTTTCGCGGCGATGGCGCTGCTCATTGCGGCCATTGGAATTTACGCGGTGCTCGCCTATTCAGTCACACAACGCACGCGAGAAATCGGATTGCGCATCGCTCTGGGGGCGCAGCCCGGTAGCGTCCAGCGTCTGGTCGTGAGCGAAGGCATGAAAGTGGGCCTGGTCGGAATTGCCATCGGGCTCGTGGGTGCGCTCGCCGCTGCGCGCGCATTGGCGAGCATTGTCTATGGGGTGCCGGTGCGCGATCCCGCAACTTTCATCGCAGTTGCGATCGCCTTGAGCATCGTCGCACTCGCAGCGTGTTTCATCCCAGCACGCCGCGCCGCGAAGGTCGATCCCATGGTGGCGCTCAGGTACGAGTGAGGGAATGTTCATGAACGGTCTGATCCAAGACATGCGATACGTCCTGCGGCAGTTGCGCAACAGACCAGGATTCAGCGCAGTGGTCGTGCTCACGCTGGCGCTTGGAATTGCCGCAACTACCGCCATGTTCAGTTTGGTGGATCGCGGGCTTTTTCGAAGCTTGCCCTATCCTAATGCCCATGAATTGGTCTCGGTCGGCGTTATTGCCCCGATCATTGACGGTGAGTTTCTTTTCGCGGGAAGTTACCTGGATTGGCGCCGTGAGCAGACCGCGTTTTCCGGTTTCACTTCCTCGACTGGAGTCAATGATTGTGATCTGACCGACGAGCATGCGATACGGCTGACTTGTGCCGCAGTGGAGTCCAGCTTTTTGCCGACTTTTGGCATTCAGCCTGTGCTCGGGCGGAATTTTACCTCCGACGAAGATCAACCTAATGCACCAAAAGTCGCGCTGCTCTCACACGGTTTGTGGCAGACACGGTTCGCCGAAGACCGCAGCATCGTGGGCCGCACGATTTCGCTCGACGGCAACCCGACGCGAATAATAGGCGTGCTGCCTCGTGACTTTGAATTTCCTACGTTGGCACACGCGAGCGTGGTGGTCCCGCAGGCTTTGGATGAATCCATCGTCCAACGTGGCCAGCTAGGGCCGGTAGTTCGCGTGTATGGACGGATGAAGCCAGGAACTGGAATTGAAGCGGCGGCGGCACAACTTCAGCCGCTGTTTCGCAAGTTCGTCGAGTCGGCCCCGCCGCCATTTCGAAAGAGTTTGCGGTTACAGGTACGGTCGATCCGGGATTTGCAGATCCATGATTCGCGTCTCGCGGCATGGCTTCTGCTGTTATCTGCTCTCGCAGTTCTGCTGGTTGGTTGCGCCAACGCCGCTGGTCTCGCGATCGCTCGTGGAATGGCGCGGCGGCACGAGTTGGCAGTGCGAGTCGCGCTCGGTGCCAGGCGCACTCGGTTATTTCAGCAGAGACTCACAGAAAGCGTCTTGCTCGCGCTGGCGGGAGGAGCGGTCGGCTGCGGGTTCGCCTGGGCCATTGTTCGGACTCTGGTCGCGCTGGCTCCGGCAGGAATTCCGCGCCTATCGGAAGCCAGTCTCGATATCCGCGTGTTCCTTTTCGCCCTACTGCAGTCCATCGGCGCCGGAATTATTTTCGGAGCCGTGCCGGCGCTCGAGAGACCTGCCATGGAGACACTGACCGCGACCACCTCGGCGGGCAGTCGCAAGGAGCGGTTCCGTCAATTTCTGCTTGTCGGCCAAGTTGCGACGACCGTCATCCTGCTCGCGGGCGCTCTGTTGTTTCTGCGCACACTTCGCAACCTGCAGACCCAACCACTGGGAATGAATACCCAAAATGTGGTCACGGCAGAGATCACTCTGGGTCAACAGAAATATCCGCAGGCAGACCAGAGGCTTGCATTTTACGAGCAACTGGAAAGCAGGCTGAAACAGTTGCCGGGTATTGCTGTAGTGGCGTTGAGCGATTCGCTTCCTCCGGGCGAACCCGCCCGCACTATGCCGTTTATCGCACTGCATGCTGAGGGGCAGCCTCCTCTTAGCCCGGAGCAAGGCATTGGCGGTGTTGTGGGATGGAGATCGGTAACGCCGGAATATTTTTCGGCGCTTGGAATTCCTATTCTGCGCGGGCGCCCGTTTCTTGAAGCAGATAGGACTTCGCAACCAAACGCAATCATCATCAATCAAGCTCTGGCTCAACGGTTTTTCCCAGGACAAGATCCGGTGGGGAAGCCCGTTGTTTTTGGAGGATCGGAAGAACCGAGAGCGGCTCCGATCGCGTTCACTGTTGTCGGAGTTACTGCCAACACACAAAATGAGGGACTGGGTGGGCCCGTTGCTCCCGAGTACTATGTGGTCCGCCGTCATACGCCGGACGACATCATTTTCCACGATCCGGATTCCCAGCGGGTCAGCATCGTAGCTCGCAGCGGTCTGAACGCGCAAACTGTTGCTGCTGAATTGAGCGACGCGGTCGCCGCGCTGGATCCGACAATTCCGGTGCAGCTCAGCACGCTCAATCACACCGTGTACAAGCTGGCTGAGCGGCCTCGCTTCAGCGCTGCACTTCTATCGTTATTTGCGGCTATGAGCCTGCTTTTGGCGGCAGCAGGAATTTACGGTCTTGTCGCGTTGTTGGTAAGTCAGCGTACTCAGGAAATCGCGATTCACATTGCGTTAGGCGCCAATCCCGCGGCTGTGGCTCGGAGCATGGTCTGGCAAGCGTCCAGTTGGATCGCGCTCGGAACTGCTGGCGGTCTTCTTTGTTCGCTCGCGATAGCTCGTTGGATTAATGCACTGCTGTTTGGCGTGAGACCGAATGATCCGGCCACTTTGGCTGAAGCGGCGGTGGGCCTGCTTGCAGTGGCACTAATCGCGGCATACATTCCAGCGCGCCGTGCGGCGAAGGTCGATCCTATGGTGGCATTGCGGTACGAGTGAGGTGAATATGGCGAAGCTCTTTCAATACGTTTGCTACACATTACGGCAGATTCGCAAAAGTCCGGGTTTCACAGCTGTCGCAGTGCTTACCCTTGCGCTCGGGATTGGCGCGACCGCGGCCATGTACACGGTCCTGTACGCCACCATACTCGCTCCTTTGCCATACCCGGATCCTGAGCAACTGGTCATGGTGTGGTCGAAAATCAACGGCGATCGCAACTCGGTTTCCGCCGGAGATTTCCTCGACTGGAAACGTCAGAACTCGACCTTTCAGAACCTCGAGGCGTGGTCGGGACAGAGTTTCAATCTTTCCACACCTGAAAGTCCCGAAGAAGTTCCGGGCCACCTCACCACGCCTGGTTGGTTCAAGATGCAGGGTTTCCGGTTCTTGCTGGGGCGAGATTTTCTCCCGGAAGAAGGCGAGCTCGGCAAAGAACACGTAGTTATTTTGTCCCACCGCTTGTGGGAGCTGCTCGGCGCCGACACCAACATGGTTGGACATCAGATCCGCCTTGACAGTCAGCCCTATACCGTCGTCGGAGTGTTGACTGCAGGCGTGGCCGACCGGCTGCCAGTGCAGTTAACGGTCCCGCTTGCGTTCAAGCCTGAGCAGATTAACTACAACTTCCACTGGCTTGCCGTCATGGGCAGGCTCAAACCGGGTGTCTCAATGGCAGCGGCACAGTCCGCAATGGACGTCATAGCCAAACGGATCAGCGAAGACCATCCACAATCGAGCAAGAGCTGGGGCGTACGCGTCGAGCCTCTGCGCAACGATTTTATCCCTCCCGCAACCCTGCTCATGTTGCGCTTGCTGATGGGAGCAGTCGGCTTCGTGCTGTTGATCGCATGCGCCAACCTTGCGAACCTGCTGCTTGCCAAGGCCACCACTCGCCAAAAAGAAGTCGCTATCCGAGCATCGCTGGGCGCCAGCCGGCGCGAGTTGTTCGCGCAGTTCATGACTGAAAGCCTGTTCCTGGCTTTGCTGGGCGGCGCGGTCGGGGTCGGTTTCGCGCGTCTCTTGATTCAAGCTTTCAATGCGCTGATTCCTCCTAACACGCTGCCATCGGAGGCAGACATCAGCATCAGTATTTCCGTTCTTTTATTCACGGTTGCCGCTACCGCGCTTTCGGCGCTCCTGTTTGGCTGCGCTCCGGCGTGGCAAGCGTCAGGAATTGATCCAAACAGCGCCTTGAAGGAAGGTGGTGCCGCCGGAACCAGCGCAAGCCGCCAGCGTCTGCGAAGAGTTCTGGTTGTAGGCGAGTTCGCGCTGGCGCTCGTCTTATTGAGCAGCGCAGGCTTGGCGATTCACAGCTTCCGCAACTTGACTCAAATCGATCTCGGCGTTCGCAGCGATCATATTCTGAATTTCATCGTTCCGGCGCCAAATAGCAAATTCAGCAATCCCGAGCAGATGATCGTGTTCTACCGCCAACTGTTGGAGCGACTTAAATCCATTCCCGGCATTCAAAGCGCTCAGGCTGCAACCGGGATTCCGATAACCGGCCGCGGTTTTGGAAAGGCGTTCAGCATTGTTGGCCGTCCTGTCGGCGATCCATCGCAACGACATGGCGCTTTCTTCCAAATGGTTACGCCGGACCATTTTCAAACTTTCGGAATTCGCCTCGTTCGGGGCCGGAGCTTTACGGATCAGGATGTGTCAGGCGTCGCGCGAGTCGCGATGGTCAATGAAACTTTTGTACGGGAATTTCTCTCGGGACTCGATCCGCTCACGCAGCGCGTTTCTGTTGATCAGCCGATTCCGGGAGTACCTCAAAATGCTCCGCCGGTCGAGCGGCAAATTGTCGGCGTCTTTCACGACGTGAAAATTGGAGACCTGCGAAACGACGACATTCCCGAGATCGACATTCCTTTTTATGAAACGCCTTGGCCGAGTGCTGCAATTGCGGTGCGTACCGCGGGCGATCCGGCGGCAATGACCAAGAGTGTGGCAGCGGCGGTCACCAGCATGGACCGCGATCTGCCCATCGCCGATGTGCAGACAATGGAGCAAATTGTCGATGAGTCTCGTGCCTCTGATCGCTTTCAGACGATCTTGTACGGCACCTTTGCGGGACTTGCGCTCTTGCTTGCGGCGATCGGAATTTACGGCGTCATGGGCTTCGCAGTCGCGCAGCGAACCCGCGAAATCGGTTTGCGCATGGCGCTGGGCGCTGCTCGACAAACGGTGGTTGCGTTGATTGTGAAAGAGGGAATGGTTTTGGCGCTCGTAGGATCCGGGTTGGGATTAGTGGGAGCTCTTTTTGTCGGGCGAGCCATGAAGAGCATGTTGTACGGGGTGGGCGCGATTGACATCGTCGCATTCGGCGCAGTCGCAATTGTGCTGCTCGCGGCGGCGCTGTTGGCATGCTTCATCCCAGCACGCCGCGCAGCGAACGTCGATCCCATGGTGGCGTTGCGATACGAGTGAGTTATGAATCGGACGATTGAAAACCTGCGCTACGCCTTTCGCAGATTGCGCACCAGATTGTGCGCCTTTGGGAGTCGAACCCCGAACGGCCGCAGATGAATTTCGCTGACCCCAACTTCGAGGATGTTCAAACACAGAGCCAGTCATTTCAAGCTCTGGCAGAATTTGGCA
>Ga0070732_10001593_pt1 | contig 12360 bp, 7 predicted proteins | sample Coa_R1_5_FD_66449 | JGI IMG/M metagenome (GOLD analysis project Ga0070732, IMG submission 66449) | Surface soil microbial communities from Centralia Pennsylvania, which are recovering from an underground coalmine fire - Coalmine... | ecosystem: Environmental > Terrestrial > Soil > Unclassified ...
TCCGCGCCCAGCGCCATGCGAATTCCCATTTCCTGCGTTCGCTGCGCGGAAGCGTACGAAATCACGCCGTAAATTCCCACAATGGCAAGCACCAGCGCCATGCCTGAAAAAATTCCGAAGAGCGCCATCGTGAAACGCGACTGCGCGCGCGCCGCATCGAGCAACTGATCAAGCGTCCGCACATTGCTGATGGGCTGGCTGGTGTCAATCGTCGCGAGACGATCCCGGACCGCGGGGACAAGAGACTGCGGATCACCCGCGCTTCTCACACTCAAATGCAAATTCGCCCACGGAAGATTTGGGAATGGAAACAGGATTTCGGGGCTGGCCTCCGCGGCGAGGCTCATATTTTTAACGTCGCCGAAAACGCCGACCACTTCGACCGGCGCGGTAATCAATCCAATCCAGATATGTTTGCCGATGGGATCTTGATTCGGCCAGTACCGGCGAACGAAAGCTTGATTCACAATGGCCACGGTCAGAGCGCTTTGATTGTCCTGCGCGGTGAACTCACGCCCGCGGATCAGCGGAACGCGCATCACTTTCGCGTAGTCCGGACTGATCGTTTCGATGTTGACGATGGGCCGCTGCGGAAATGGAACTACCGGCTGGCCCTCCGCGAGCATGGGCGACAGACGCGAAGCGTTCACCGGCAACGCGGACGATATGGTGGCGGCGGTCACGCCGGGAATACTCTCGACCTGCCGCAAAATGTTGTTGTAAAACGAAATCATCTGCGCGCCTGTCGAATACTTCGACGGTGGCAGGTCAATCTGCATGGTCACCACGTGGCTGGGGTCGAAGCCCGGATCCTGCGTCATCAACATGAGAAAACTGCGAATCAACAGGCCGGAACCGATCAGCAAAATCATCGAGAGAGCCACCTGCGCAACCACGAGCGAATTCTGCAGCAATCCCCCGCGACGGCTGCCCGTGCTGCCGCGGCCCTCGTCGCGGAGAACGGAAGTTAAATCCGTCTTGGAGATTTGCAGCGCCGGCGCGAGGCCAAAGAACAAACCGCTGGCCAGCGAAATGAGCAGCGTGAAACACAGAACGCGCCACTCCATGTGAACGCCTGCCGACAATTCCGGCACGTTGGTCTGATTCAACGCGAGCAGAGCCTGCGTTCCTCCATAGCCGGCGAATATTCCCGCTACGCCGCCCACCGCCGCGATCATCAGGCTTTCGATCAGCAACTGCCGGATAATGACTCCGCGGCTGGCTCCGAGCGCGGCACGCACGGCGATCTCTTTCTTGCGCTTGAGCGCGCGCGAAAGCAGCAGGCTCGCGACATTCGCGCAAGCGATCAACAGCACAACGGCCACGGCGCCCATCAGAATCAACACGGCCGGGCGAATGTTCGACACGACTTGCGATTGCAGACTCGCGACCGCGATGGGTCTTTTCGGATCGGCGTCCGGCTTTTCGGGATTGTCGTGACGGTACTCCTTATCGAGCACGTCCATTTCCGCCTGCGCCTGCTCGAGGCTGACGCCCGGCGCGAGGCGGCCCACGCCGTCCAAGTAACCGACGCCGCGTTGAATGTGCGCGGGCGTGGCGAGGTTCAGTTCGAATTCGCGCGGGATCCAGATGGGAATGTCATTGCCAAGCGGCTGAAAGGAAAAATCGCCGGGAAGAACTCCGATGATCGTGTAGCTTTGCGAATCGAGCGCCAGACTTTGGCCGATGGCGTTGCGGGCTCCGCCAAACTCGCGCATCCAAAACTCGTGGCTGATGATGACCACGCGATTGCCGGAGGGCTGGTCTTCATCCGGCAAGAATGCGCGTCCGAGCACGGGACGGACGCCGAGAAGATCGAAAAAACTCCAGGAAACACGCGCGGCGGAAATTTGCCGCGGTTCTCCGCGACCAGTAAGATTGAAATTATCGTTCGTGAAAACGGCGAACGACGAAAACGAGCGCTGGCGCTGGCGCAAAAGCTCGAATCGCGGGTACGAAAACGGCCCAACCGCGGTGCGTTCGGCCGTTCGCGTGGCATAGACCAGCGCCAACTGCCCGGGATCCGAGTACGGGAGCGGCTTCAATAGGAGCGCGTCCGCGACCGTGAAAATCGCCGTGTTCGCGCCAATGCCGAGAGCCAGCGTGAGCACGGCAACGGCGGTAAAGGCCGGCGATTTCGCGAGCAGGCGTAAGGCGTAGCGCAAATCCTGCAACAGTGCGTTCATGCTTTACCCCATTGGTTTTGCCGCAACGCGGCGTTGCCTTGCTCGTAACGCGACGCGACCTTGCCGTTGTAGCTCATGTCCCGCGTGCCCCGACGCAGGAAGGGTTCGATCCGGTTTTGCGCGAACTCACATGAGGCGCTTGCTTTGACGGTGCTGCGTCGGCGCGCTAAAAGCCCTGGGGGCAGCCGCGCAACCAACCAAACCTCAGGTCAGCCGAGCCACAAGCGCTCGGCCCTCGCTGTCAGGGTTAACGGGACCTGAGCTACAAAACCATCCTATTCGTAACGCAAAGCGACCATCGGGTCAACGCGCATGGCGCGGCGCGAGGGAATGTAGGCGGCGATGACGGCCACGACGAACATGAGGACGGTCGCAAGAATCAGCGACACGGGGTCTCCGGCGCTCAGTCCGAAAAGTTGGCTCTTGATCAATTGCCACGCGCCAAAGACGGCAGGCAATCCGATGAGCGCGCCGATGAGCACCAGAACGAGCGTCTCGCGGAGAACGAGCCAGAGGACGTCTTTCCGTTGCGCGCCGAGCGCCATGCGAACGCCGATTTCGTTCGTGCGCCCGGTGACGGCATACGTCATGATGCCGTAGATTCCGATGCACGCGAGCAGCACGGCGAGCGCGCCAAAAAATCCGGCGAGCTTCGTGATCATCGTTTCAGTCGAAAGCGATTGGCCGACCAGGTCATTCATCGTGCGGATTTGAATGGCCGGCAAATTCGGTCCTGCTTGGGCGACCGCCTGCCGAATCGCCGGAACCACGCCCGCTGGGCTTCCCGCCACGCGCACCATCATTTCCGCCGAGGCTTGTTCCCCGATGGGATGAAAGAATGGAACGTAGAATCGGGGCTGCGGTTTTTCGCGGAGACTGCCGTGCTTTGAATCCGCGACAACGCCGACGACGATAAAATCCGTATAGTTAGTGGGAAACGTGTCCCAGATGCGGCGGCCGATGGGGCTTTCATTTCCGAAGAAATAATGGGCCATCGTTTCATTGATCAAGCCGACGCGCTGGCCGTTTCCCGAATCTTCCGGGCCGATGTCGCGTCCCATCAAGATCGGCGCGCCGATGGTCGAGAAAAAGTTTGGCCCGACTTCATCGAAATACGCATGCATGCTTTGGCCGGACTTCGGGGTGTATCCGTCAATCGTGATTTCGTCTCTCGAGTCTCTGTGGTTCAGCAGACCGTTGTCGGAAAGGGTCGCGCCGCGCACGCCGGGAATAGCGCGCAAACGGTCGAGCATTTCCTTAAGCACTTGCGTGCCAGCCGCGCCCAAGTAACCGGCCGACTTCGGGTTGACGCCGAAGACCACCAGATGATCGCGGTCATAGCCGAGGTTGACGTCGGACAATTTCTGGAAGCTGCGAACAAAAAGGCCGGCGACGATCAGCAGTAGCAGCGAAAGCGCCACTTGCCCGACTACGAGGATTTTCCCAATCGGCGCGCGGCCTTTGCGTGCTGTTCCACCGACGACTCCGCGCGAAGCGCCCTTGAGCACGTCGTTCAGATCCACACGCGAGGCACGATAGGCGGGCGCTAAACCAAACAGCACACCTGTAACCAGCGCGACGCCCAAGGTAAACACCAGAACTCTGGCGTCGGGTTGAACGCTCAGCGCAATCGCCTGCGGTCCGTTCGAAACAAGCCGCAAGAGTACGGTATCGGCCCATTGCGCGAGAATCAGCCCCAGCCCACCGCCGGCAACGCCCAGCAGCATGCTCTCTGTCAGCATTTGGCGGAACAACCGTCCTCGTGTGGCGCCGAGCGCGACTCTCACCGCGATTTCCTTCCGCCGCGAAGCAGCGCGCGCAAGCAGCAGGTTAGCGACATTGGCGCAGGCAATCAGCAATACAAGCCCGACTACGCTCATTAAAATCAGCAGTGGCTGTTCGAAGTCGCCGCGCACCACGGACGCACCGTGACTTCCTTCGACGACTGCCAGATGCTGATTGAGAAAGCCACGGCGGTCCTCGGCGCTTGCGGTCGAGCCAATCTGCGCCTCAAGATATTGCTGGAATAAAACGTTAACGCTCGCTTTGGCCTGCGCAACCGTGACTCCCGGCTTCAGGCGCCCCACCACGTCCAGCCACTCGGTTTTTTCGTGCGGATTCTTCGACGGCGACAGCCAGTCGGAGCCAGGATAAACCTCCGCCTGCATCGTGAGCGGGACCCAGATGTCCGGCGCGTACCCGACGGTCAGACCCAAAAAATTGCGGGGAGCGACGCCGATGATGTCGAACGTGGTGCGGCGAATCCGGATTTTACTTCCGATCGCCGATGGCGCGCCTGCGAAGCGGTTTTGCCAGAATTTGTAGCTGATCACGGCGACGGGATTGGCGTCGCGCAGGCGATCAACGTCGCTCGTATAGCTGCGGCCCACAATAGGGCTGACGCCGAGAACGTCGAAGAAGTTTCCGCTGGTCAGGTTCACGCTGCCGAAAGAACTGCTTTCGCCACCGCTGTCGGCTCCGTTGACCACGCTTACAGGCACGTCCAAAGTCTGTGTTTGAATCGCCAGCACGCCGGAAAAAACGGTATTGCGGTCGCGAATCGCCATGTATTCGTGATACGTGAGCCGGTCGCGGTCGCCCGATTGCTCGCCCACGCCCATTCCCGTCGCGCCGGGGTTCGTCAGGAAAGCAAGCTCTTGCGGGTTCTTTACCGGCAGAGTGTTGAGCAGCACCGAGTTGATCACGGTGAAGATGGCGGTGTTGGCGCCGATGCCGAGCGCCAGCGTGAGGACGGCGACGGCGGTGAAGCCAGGCGACCTAGCTAGAATGCGCAGCGTGTAGCGAATGTCCTGCAGCAACGTATTCATTTCCCCTCCTGCATCGGAAGAAGCGGGGCTTCTTCCGCTCGGACGACCTAATCGTCGCCCCTGCAAAACCAAACAGGGTTATTCGTAACGCACATCCTGCCAGAAAGTCGGCATAAGCGCACACCTTTTACCGGGGCCATTTTATGCATGTCCGGGTCCGAGACAACATCCGAGTAAACGAGCGGAAAATCAATAGCTTGGACCGTCCAGGAGAGAAGCCCGTGGGCCGAATCTGTGCGATTGCGGAGAATGCCGTTGCGGAAACGAACAGTCAGCAAAGTGGCCGAATCTCTTTAGTCTTGTATCGCGTATACTTTTGCACGCAGCATTCAGGCGGAAAGGACATCGTGGCGAACAGTACGGCGCGGCCCAAGGAAAGTTCAGAGCAAACGGAAGCAGCAACGCGGTGCTCTGAATGCGGAGCGCAAATCGAAGACGGAAACGCAGGGTGCGAGGCGCTGTTCAACGAATTGGGCGCGCGCGATTTCAGCGATCCGCGCTATGGCGCAACGCACGAACTGCTCGTTGACGCGTATTGCCTGCAGCATCCCGAACGCTATTGCCACTCCGCGAAATCGTACGCGGCGCATTTGACGCGCATGTGCTGCGGCGTCGAACGCGGCGGGAAGCGCGAAATTTATGCCGCGATTCCCCGCTGGTTGAGCGGTCCGGCAAAAATCGAACGTCCCGAAACGCTGACGCAGCGCGGCTCGATGACTATTGCGGATTTGCGCAGCGCGCAGACTCCCGAAGAGCATGTCAAACTCGTCCGCGAATGGGCCGCCAATATTTGGCGGGCGTATGCGGCGCAACACGAAATCGCGCGACGGTGGCTCGACGCCGCCCTCGGGCGCAAAGCTTGAGCCTTGTCTCTTCCCGCATCAATACACAATAGATTGATTTTGCTTGCCTCTCGAACATGCGGGTTGTGTGCACGCGCACACTTGTTTTACTTTAGCCTAAACTACTGAATCGGCGTATCTTGAGGACTGGTGTTTCTGGGCTTAGTACTACTGGTACATCGCCCAAGTACCCCCGCTCCATTGTCGTTACACGCCCCGAAAAGTACATTCAGCCCAGGCGAATCAGTACATATTCAAGGGAAAACATGTTCGGGGTGTCTCCAAGAATCGCCGGAAAGCTTCGCGTTCGAGCAGCATTCCTGCCGCCGCTTGTCCGGACCTCTGGCGCGCACATTCGGCACGCTTTACGGAAAGCGCGCCGGGCTGCGGAGACCGAAATTGTGCCCGGGGTCTCGCTGTTTTGCATGACCGCCCTGGCGGCGGTCTACCGTTGGGCCGCTTCCATAGGCCCGAAATCAGTGCTGCTACTGCAGCGCTGCGGTGATTTGGTCTACGCCCATGCTTCCGCGGCGATGGCCTGGAGCGTGCGCCTTCGCCGGAACGCTTACATGGCGCTGCAGACGCAAGTTTTCCCCGCCATTGCTGCTTCCTGCACCAGTTACATCATGCAACCGAGCATCGCACTGTTTCGCGCGGTTCACACGCGACTGGACCTGAAGCTCCGAACGAAATTTCTCGTCTCGCTGATCCTGATCACCAGCGGCCTCACATGCGCCACTTTGCTTATCGTTGGCCGCACGGCCAAGGCCGAGGCGCAACGCCAGATCGAGGAAGAGGCGAGCAACACAGTGATGACGTTCCAGGTGATGCAGCATCAGCACGCAATCGCGCTGCAACACAAGGCTGATCTGCTGGCTGCGCTAGCCATGATGCGCAATGGCGACGCGACCACGGTTCAAGAAGCCAGCGAGGACCCGTGGCAATCGGAAGACTGCAACCTGTTCTTGTTGGCGGATGCGAGCGGCAAAGTCGTCGCTCTGCATACGGCGGGCGAACAATTTCCCGCGAATACAGCGGAAAGCCTGTTGCGAAAATCTTTCCACAGCAAACAAACGGACGGATGGTGGTTCAGCGGCCAGCGCTTATATCAAGTTGTAGTGCGCCCAGTCTTCGGCAACGCGGATCAAAAGCACGCGCGGCTGGGTACCGTGGTCGTTGGGCGGGCGATCGATGGCAACGTCGTGAACGAACTGCGCCGGATTTCATCCAGCGAAGTAGCGTTCCGCTACGGGAAGACAATCATCGTCAGCACGCTTGCGCCGCTCGACGAAAACAATCTGGAGCAACAGGTGGGCAACGGAGCTGTTCCCAGTTTTCTCCAGATCGGCACTGAGAAGTACCTGGCGAGCTCGAAAGACTTGGCGGCCGGCGTGGGTGGCGGAATAAGCCTGATCGTCTTGAAATCGTATGACGGCGCAATCACTTTCCTCAACCGGCTGAATCGGCTGTTGCTGGGATTGTTCCTGGTCGCCGCGATCGTGGGAGCAGGTCTCGTGTTTCTGATTTCGGATACGTTTACGCGGCCGCTGGCTTCGCTGGTCGGCGGCGTGCGAGCCTTGGAGCAGGGCGACTTCACATATCCTCTTGAGGCAGACGGCGGAGACGAAGTGGCGCAGGTGACGCGCGCGTTCGACGGCATGCGGACGACTCTGCAGAGAAACCAAAGCCAGCGCGAGGAGCTTGAAGGGCAATTGCGCCAATCGCAAAAAATGGAAGCGATGGGACGCCTCGCGGGCGGAGTGGCGCACGACTTCAATAACTTGCTAACCGTCATCAAGGGCCACAGCGACTTGCTGCTGGATCGCATGGATCCCTCGGAACCGCTCCGCGGCAGCGGCCAGCAAATTGCCAAAGCGGCGGACCGCGCGGCCGCGCTGACGCGTCAGTTGTTGATATTCTCGCGCAAGCAGGTGCTCCAGCCGCAAATCCTCGATTTGAATGCGACCGTATCCGAAATGGGCAAGCTGCTCAAACGTTTGGTGCGCGAAGATATCGAGTTTTCTTTCCGGCCGGGCGAGTCCCTGGGACGCCTGAAGGCGGACCCCGGACAGATCGAGCAAGTAATTATGAACCTGGTGGTGAATTCGTGCGACGCCATGCCCAACGGCGGAAAACTCTCAATAGAAACTTATAATCTGACCGTCAGCGACGAGTTCGCAAGCGCGCGGAATTCGATTGGGCCGGGCGACTACGTGGTGCTGGCCGTCACGGACACGGGATGCGGAATGGACGCGGCCACAAAGGCGCACATTTTTGAGCCCTTTTTCACCACGAAAGAAGCAGGAAAAGGAACCGGACTGGGCCTCGCTACCGTATACGGCGTGGTGAACCAGAGCAATGGCGGCATCTGGGTGGATTCGGAACCCGGAAAAGGCGCGCGGTTTGAAATTTCTCTGCCGCGAGTCAATGCGCCCCTCGCGGCGCAATGCGAAGAGAAACGCATGGCCAATGGCCGCGCGCGATCCGCAACGGTGCTGATTGTCGAGGATGAAGAGGCCGTGCTGGAACTTGCGTCTGAATTTCTGAGGACGGCGGGCTACAACGTGCTGACCGCGGAAAATGGCGCCGACGCGCTGGCGATCGCGCAAGACTTGCAACAGACTATCCACGTGCTGGTGACGGACATTGTGCTCCCGAAAATGCGCGGGCCGGAACTTGCCGAGCGAGTGAAGCGCATCCGTCCCGGCGTGAAGGTTGTGTATATGTCGGGCTACCTGGAGTACGACAAGAAAGCTGGACAGTTCCTCGAAGAGGGCGCGTTCCTGCAGAAGCCCTACACGCGCGACGCGCTGATCGCCAAAGTGGACGAAATCCTGCGGCGCCGCAGCACCCCCGCGACGCGGGAACAAGAATCGCCGGCTCTGGTTTCCGCCACCCGATAAAGCAGTCTGCCATTGACGGTATCACTTGGATGTACTTGACTTCGACGGTAGTTGTCACTCAAAATCCGCCAAACTTGCCATGCTCAGCGCCCCATCGATGTTCAACGCACCTTCGGTAGCGAGCGTTGCCGCTCCGTCCTCGGATTACATTCAGCCGACCCTCAATCACGGACTGCGCATCTGGTGGGCGTACTACTGGCCAACCACGCTGATTGCTGCTGTTTTGAGTTTCTGCGTGGCATATTGGCTCCGCGTTCTGTACCAGGATGTCGTGGTGTCCGCGACAGTTTTCATTTGGGTGGCGCGTTTGCAAAGTTATGTTTTGACCTCCTTCGTCGCTATCTTCGCTATTCAATACGTTTTGCGGCGGCGCTTTCGGCGGTTTCGCATTGCGCTGGTTTCGACATCCGTCGCGGAGGGCACGGAGCCGCTAGCCGTAACAGCCATACGCGGCCTGCACGTTTGGTGGACATTTACGTGGCGCACGATAGTGTATGCGGCGATCGCCTACGTTGTGGTGATTCTGCCGCTGGGTTGGTTCGTGGGAATTTTCGCACCAGGGCCGATTTTCACTACGATTTTCTTTTTACTCGTGGGCATCGCGATGAACGGCGCGATTTCGCTGTTCATCATTTATTCGAATATTCTAGACGAAGAGTTCGGGGATTTTCGTGTTGTACTGCTGCCTCGAGAACCTGTTGCTCAGAACGCCGCAGCCGCCGCTCCTCCTGCCGCAAGTCCTGCTAGTCCGTAAAATAAATCAAGCCTCTCGATTTACGCAGGAGCGCCAGCGCGTCCCTGAAACCTGTATCAGCGCGACTGCGGCTGCAACTGTGGGTTCTGCTGCGGCTCTTGTTCCGGCGGTTGCGGAGTCAACGTGAAGGCGACGCCGCGCTTCCAATTCATGTCGACTGTTTTCTGCAAGTCGAGCTGGTCGATGGGAATGCTCGACTGGATCTCATACGTGGTGATGTAGAAGAGGCGGTCGTTCACCAACCAGTAGGACGTCACGCCAAAAACCGTGCCGTCTTTCAAGACGAGATTAACGACGGGCTGTATCGCTTCGGATCCGTTGGCCGATGGCGGCGCTTCCTCCGGCACAGGCAAAGGTCCAGGTTCGAACGTGTATGACGGCGCGTAGTTCGTATTCGGCAGATAGTCGCCGAACGCGGGCTGCAAATTATCAACGGGAGGCATGAACAAGAAACTCGAGCCGTAGGGTGCGCAATTATACGAGCTGTACCAGGGGCCGCAAAGTCCGAAAGGTCCAAACGCGCCAAAGCCGAAGGGCGAAAAATTGACGGGCGACAAAAAGCAGCTTTGGAAGAAGCCATCGAAAATGCAAGTCGAGCCGAAACCGAACGGCGAAAAGCCAAACGGGCCCAGGAAGCCGAAAAATATGGACGGCCCGAAACCAAAGCCGTCATTGTCGAAGTCGCCGTCGCCATCCAGTACGCCGCCGCCAAACCCGCAGCGAGCAAAGGTGTTGATGCAAGGATGCGCAGACACGGCATTCGAGCCTCCGAACGCTGCAAACGGAGTGATCGGGCGGCGGCGCGCCCCCGGCGCAATGGCCATGCCCGCAAAAGGCGGCCGCACGGGCAACGCAGGCGGACGGCTCATTGGCGGTACCGGACCCGCGAGGATTCGTCTGGGCGCAGGCGTCACGAGGCCGGGCACGCGCAGCGGAGGCGCGACGAACCTTCCTCCGAGCATAGGCCGTACGGGAGACGCGATGGGATGCGATGTCACCGGCGATATGGGCCGCGAAATTGGCATCGGCATCGGCGAAATCGGGATCGCGCCAGGCCGCGCTACGGGCATTTGGCCAGGCGCGCGAAGAGACCCGGGAATTTGCATCGGCGATGGCGACGGTAGCGACATCGGGCGTACCGGCGACGGCGGCTGCATCAGGTTTGGTTGAACAGGCTGCTGTGCCGGCGGCGTTATCGGACGCGGCGCGGGCGGCGGAGGCGCCGCAACACGTTGTTGCGCCTGCTGCGGCGGCGCTTCCCACAGATAGTTCCCTGCCGCGAATGGACGCGCGCCTGTCGGCAAGCTGGTGTTCGCGAACCCCGGGTGCGCGGTTATGAAGACTGTGCGAGCAGCTCCCTCCACGGGCCGCGCCGTCGTAGCCGGAGGCGCGACGAACGTATTCCCAGTGAAATTCGCGGCTCGAACAAAACCAACTGATCCCGAACCATGGCCGCTGCTGGACGGCATCGCCGCCGTGGAAACGCTGCTGCTGCCTCCGAAATGCACAGAAACGCCCGAGCCTCCGTAGGGGCCTCCGCCGTGAACGCTGCCGCCGCGAGATCCACCGACGCCATGCGAGCTTCCAGCGCGGGAGCCGCCGCTGGCGTGCGAGCCACCTCCGCCGTGGGAGCCACCGCCGCCGCGCGAACCGCCTTTCTGCGCAAAGACGGTGGGAGCAAACGCGGCGAAGCAAAGAGACGCTGCGCAAATCAGGATGGCTCTGAAAATGGACTTCGGGGCGGCTCGGTTCATGACCGTCTTCCCCTTTACCCCGAGGGTCGAGGCCCGAAGGGTTCACTCTGAGGCGTCACGCCAAAGGGTTCGCAAGCGCTCGACGCCATGCGGGCAACTGCTGCTATTATATGAGACCCCTCGCGGAACGAAAAGGTTGCAAAAATTCGTGGATTGACTCATTTTGAGCTCTAGCTCCCCAATCCAGTCCCCTTGACGGTCCATGAGATGCGGAGTAGATTCTCGCCACTCGGAAGCGAAACTCCAGTCGAAATTACGAGGAGGTCTGCGATGCGATCCTCAGTTTCCGTTGTGGGTGCTTGCGCATTTTTGGTTTGCGGCTCTGCCGTTTTGCCGTCGTCACTCCAGACTCAATCGGCCAAAGCAACCCCACTCATCCTCGAAAAGAATGAAGGCGAGCGACGCGTGTGGAGACCGGTCGAGGGTCTCAAACAGACACCGAATCCATTCATTCTAAAAGTGGATCCGCGCAATGGCGGCTCGGCGCACCTGGTGTTTGGAACGGAGGATGTGCCGCCGGGAGAGGGAATTGAAACTCATCGCCACCCGGGATCTGACGAAATCCTGTTCCTGCAGAATGGGATGGCCAGGGTGCACCTGGGCGACAAGGTGAGAGATGTGCACAGCGGAGCCACCGTGTTTATTCCCGTGGGCACCTGGATTTCCGTCGACAACACCGGAAAGGAGCCTCTCCATCTGGTGTTCGTCTTCTCCGCGCCGGGTTTCGAGGAATTCATGCGCGCGGAATCCGTTCGCGAAGGACAGCAGGTCGTTCCGCTGACCAAGGCCGAAGATGCGGCGATCGTAGCCAAGCATGCGCACGCGGTGATATACAAGGAGCCTTGAATCCAGCGGCATTTACTGGGATGGGTCCGGCCAAAGTTCGAACTTGGCCTCGCGCGGCGTTAGAAATGCACAGCGACTGGGACACGTCAACAGATCCCTTTCCAGCCGGAGGAAACATTTTAGAGTGACTTTCCGTTTATCTGGGTGAGAGACGAGATGGAAACGGCACGCGGCAAACGGGCAACAGTGTTTGACGCGGCAACGAGGAACGCAATGAAACTGCGAAATACGATTCAGATTGCGCCGA
>Ga0070732_10001594_pt1 | contig 12358 bp, 16 predicted proteins | sample Coa_R1_5_FD_66449 | JGI IMG/M metagenome (GOLD analysis project Ga0070732, IMG submission 66449) | Surface soil microbial communities from Centralia Pennsylvania, which are recovering from an underground coalmine fire - Coalmine... | ecosystem: Environmental > Terrestrial > Soil > Unclassified ...
GCCATTTCTAGGCACCGTGAAATGGTGATGTGAATTCACCGTCTAAGCTAACGGCAGCATGCATGGATTCTTTCGGCGGCGCGGTGTGTCACGGGCTTGTAACTGTTGGCTGACAGGCGACTCCCGTTTTGGTAAGGTTGGGGTGGTCGATCATTCCGCCACTGAGGAGTTGCAATGAAGATCGTGTGGACCTTGGCCGCCCTCGCCTGCACCGCGGTCGCCGTGACGGCCGCTGACCCCAAACCGGGGCTGATCAAAGTGGAGGTTAGCGGCACGCTGACCGGCGTCACGCTCATTCGGGAGCCGGCCGACGACCATTGGCGGCTGGAATCGGCCGCTGTTCGGGCCGAGGGCCGAGAGTTGCCGCTGGACTGCACTGGGTGCGTGGCGGCGCGCCGAGAGTTGATTCGCCGCTACGGGAAGGAGCGGACATCGACATCGTTCGCTGACCCGGCGGTGGTCGTGAAGGGGCGTTTGGAGTTCCGCCCGATCCGCGCCGAAGGTGCGGGCAAGGAGGTCACTGCCCCGGTCATCGTGGTCGAGTCGTTAGTGTTCGTGGATTCCCTGGAGTAGCGCCGAACCTCGCGGCGTGTTGCCGAGCGACTCAGACGCCGAACCGTAAAATGGCCTCGGAAGTCAAGGCACGGGCGCTCCCGTTTTTCCCGCACGCGAGCTATCGCAGGAAACCATCGACGGCTGAATCCACAAACAAAATTGAGGAAGCGCCACGGGCTTACGGCTTTTCGGAGAGCGCGGGGAATTTCTTCCACTCTTTCCACTTGGCGGGCTCCGCGTTGGTGCTGCGGACGTCGACCTCCACAATTACCTCTTTGTTCGACTTGGGAAGGACAAAAATGCCCCAAGCTTCACTTACTATGGGATCGCCAACTACCGAGTACGAGAGTTTCTTTATTCGAATGGTAATTCTGTCGTCACTTTCGATGGTCGAATCCGCAGTATAGCCCCGGCACTGCACCCCGATTCCCTCGAACACCGTGATCGCCATTAACTGGCGGAAATCAACTTCCAGCATCTCCGCGCCACCATTAACCTTGTCGGAATTCTCCGAACCATACTTGTGTTCGTTCCAAAGCGCTTCCCAATCATCCGCACGAGTAACGCGAACCAGCTTCTCTTGGATGATCTTGCTGTGTTCACCGTTCAGCGTGACAAGGGCCGAAACGCGCCCGTTCTCGCTCCCAGTCGGAGCCGGTCGGTTAGCGGCTGATGGTGGCTCCCCTGGTTTCGGATCGCTTCCCCGCCGCTTATCATCAACGGTTTGCGGCGGTTGCCCCTGGGCCTTTGCGGGACGGCCCCAGGTGCTGACCGCGAACACCGCCACGCAAATTGCCAAAAACACCGCCGTCACGACCTTCAACTTGCTCATCAACATCTCCTTGAGTGCCCCATGGGCCAGAATGGCGGCCGCGGTACTAATCCCGACGACCTCCTTTTGGGAAACAAATAGCAGCCCGTTTCGGACCACCGCAGTGGCGAGAGCCGTTGGCATAGCGGCACTTGGCTCACCCGCAAAATGGGCGGCGGCCAAGGCGGCTCCTAGGCTCACGCCGCGCCGCAGCAGGCGCGCGTGCAGTCTTCTGCGGCCGCGCTCCAAATGTCCTTTGACCGAGCCCGTGCTCCCGCCCAGTTGTTGCGCCGCCTCTTGCAGCGTGCGCCCTTCCAAACAACACAAAACCAACGGCCCGCGGTATTTCGCCGGCAGCCTTGCCAATTCGGCATCCAGAATCGTCAGGATCTCGCGCGCACTGACATTGGCGAGGGGGTCCGCCAGTTGGGTAGCGGGATTCGCTACTCCCGGTCGCAGTTCCAAGCGCTGCCGCCGATGGATGGTCGCCCTGGCTTTGAGAGCCAGTCGATGGGCCACACCGTGCAACCAAGAGGGCAGCGAATCACGCCGGCGAATCGTGCCGGCCTTGCGTGCCAGCACGAGAAACACGGCTTGAACCACGTCCTCTGCATCGTCGGCATTCGCCAGCACGCGGCGACAGACTCGCAACACCATCGGCCCGTGTCGCGCGACCAGCGCCGCAAACGCCTGTTCATCCCGCTGGCGCACGAAGCAATCCAGCAGCGCCTTATCGGACACCGTGCTAGGCAAACGCCCCAGACTGCTTAGATGACGCAATATCTCTGCAGCGCCTACCTTCATGGACCGCTCCGGAGAACCATCGCCGCCGTCCGTAGTATAGTGCCCGCATGAATAACCAACGGCACGGCGATTTTACTATTTTCCTCCTGTCAATCTGTTGCAAAGCTCCTCTGCTGCGTCGTGAATCTATTGGCTCTTTCTCAGCGTCACCTTTTTCAAATATGGGATCCGCGAATGCCAAAGACCGACTAACCGGACTTTTCTTGCGCATTTGCCGCCGGGCTTTGCAGAAACTTGAGGATGGCGGCTTCTTCGGCGCTCAGGCCGCCTCCTCGATTGGAGCCGTTTGCTCCGTGAACAGTATGCACTTCTACCGGCTTGCCCGCCCAGTATGCCTTCACCGGGATGCACGTAGCACTTCCGGCAAATGGCAACGGCTCGGACCGCGGATTGGATTATTCAGATCCGGCTTCTAGCGGCCAATACAATACGGCTCCCGCCGGCTGGTGCCGCACGTCGTCCGCAACGAGCCTCCTTCGTAGATTACGGGCAGGTTCGCGCTATTGGAATTGCGATAAGGAGATGGTGCGATGAAGCGACGCACATTTCTTGGTTCGGCCCTGGCCGCAGCGGCTGGTTTTCCGTTGTTTGGCGCCCAGCGCAGCAAGCGCTGGGACGCCGCCGCCGAAGTGCTGGAGAAGGCCACGAATGAGAAGAAGGTGGAAGCCGCCGTTCTGCATGTGGCGCAAGGAGACGAGTCGTTCACGCAGCACTTCGGCAAGGCCGCGACCGACGACGCGATGTTCCTGCTCGGCTCCATCTCCAAGCCGATCAATGGGACCGCCGTCATGACCTTGTTCGATCAAGGTAAGTTTCGCCTCGACGACCCGGTCCAGAGATTCTTGCCCGACTTCACGGGCGAGGGTCGTGAAAACGTGACGGTCGAGCACCTGCTCACGCATGTCTCGGGGCTACCCGACCAACTTATTAATAACAACGAGTTGCGCAGGCAGCACGCCACCCTGGCGGAGTTCGCCAAGCACGCCCAGCGCGCCCAGCTGGATTTCGCCCCCGGCTCGCGCTACCAGTATTCGAGCATGGCTATCCTGCTTGCCACTCGCATAGCGGAGATCATCAGTGGCTCGGACATCCTGACGCTGACGGACCGCGCGGTCTTGCAACCGCTGGGTATGAAGCACTCGGCGCAGGGACTCGGGAAGTTCAAGCTGGAAGAGATGGTTTCCGTCCAGATGGAAGGCGCTGCGCCTGAATCGGGAGGCGGTGACGCGAAGGCCAAAGACTGGGACTGGAACAGCCCCTATTGGCGAAAGCTGGGCGCTCCTTGGGGAGGGACGCACGCCTCGGCGCCGGACCTGGCCCGCTTCCTCGGCGAGTTTCTCGGCGCACGCGGCCAGGTGGTCAAGCCCGAGACGGCACGGCTGATGATCCAGAACCATAATCCGAAGGGATTCACACCGCGCGGGCTGGGCTTCGGCGTGGGGAAAGGGGCCGGCAGCCCCGGTTGCTCGGACCAGACCTTCGGCCACACCGGCTCGACGGGTACGCTCTTTTGGGCGGACCCCGCTACCAACACCATCTGCGTCGTGCTGACATCGCTGCCACGCCGGGGCGCGGATCGCCACCCCCGCGAACTTACGGCGGAGCGCATCGCCGCTGCGGCCGGCGGTCAGCACAAGGAATAACTACTTTCGAGTCCGTGAGGAACTTCGGTAGTTCAGCTTCGACAGCCACGGAACACATTTCCGCATCGTGCGCTGGCAAGTCAGACCTAGCCAGGTTTTTCAGCGATCAAGCGCCTAACACAATTCCAAAAGGATTACGCAGACCGTACGAAAGAGGAAGCCAGGCACGCGAACGCTTTGCTGGAAAGGGGTCTCATTTATGGCGGTTGCAACATGCCCAAAATGCAACAAACCGGGTGAATGCAAACATCTTGGCGACCTGAACGGTGGCACTGAATTCTGGGACGGTTATGAATTTGAATGCGCGTCCTGCGGTCATGTGGAACACGCGGATGTTTATGGAGGTTCCTCGGAGCCGTTCCGGGCGGATTGGCTCACCCATTGTCCATATTGTCAGCAACCAGATGAATCCAACACCCGGCGGCAACCAGGAAGGCATCCGTTTGCACCGCGCACCGAAGCTTTGTAGGGACTGGAGGCGGAATCGGTCGCGGTGCGTCGGACCGACGCGAGGAAGGTTCGTCAGGAACCAGGTGGAAGACGTTTCCCGATCGTGACCAGCAACTCCGACCACCCGCCAAACGGCGGCTACGCGAGCAGCATGCCGCCGAGCCAACACCTCGGCTTGGCGGTGGTCTCGCCCGCCTGCTCTAGCACCATGGAGGCCGGGGTGCCCAGCCGGCGATTACAGCGAGCCTCACTCATGGCTTCTTCGTCAGGGTTTCGCGAGTGATGGGTTCGCTCCAGGCAATTTCGGGCTTCGCCTGGTCGGAAGTGGGGAACCACGTCAACCCGACCTTCAGCGCCTCCCAATCACCGATCGGTTGCAAGACCGAAAACGTGACTTGGCCTTTGGCCGGGATGCTGACTGGGCCAATCCCCGTGCCGCACCAACCGATGGATGCAGACTTCCAGGTTTTGTTGAGAAGCAGTTCGATCCGGTAAATCGGCGCGATGGTCCCTGCCTTCAGGCCGCCTTCAAAGGAATCAGGCGTGTAGCCCACGAACAGGATCGGCGCCGTGTTGGGATTGGTGACCTCGAAGTATAGCGCCACATTCCCTTTGCCCACGCTTGAGGACTTTAGTTTCAGTTGGGGTGGTTTCAGTTTGGGTGCTGGCTCCGGTTCGCTCGCTGGAACCTGCGCGAGGAGCAACAAGGCGACAATGAACGAAAGGCGCATGCGTTTCCCTCCAATGCGGGTAGCCTGCTTCTTAGACGGGCCCCAGGTTGGTATAGTTTGGCCGCCGTCTTTGGCGAACATGGATGTGCCTGGAACTCGTTACAAACTCGTTGCCTCGAAATTGGTATCATTCCTTTCGGTCCCTGTGAACCATGTACGAGGTCCGAGCCATGAACCTTTTGCGACTATTCTCGGTCGGCTGTCTGGTCGTCTGCCTCCCGATGTCCTTGATCGGCGACCCGCCGGCCCCGCCTTCGAGGGCAACGGATAGCTATCTTCCCGCCGGCAAGTGGCGCGTCGAATTCGCCAACGGCGTGATCGAGTCTGTCGTGGTCAAAACGGACGCGACGGCCGAGGTCTCCGAACCGGCGCGATCGTCGGGCGGTAAGGTAACGACAATCGCTGGGACGGCACTGGTCGTGTTCGACGACGACCGGGTCGAGCGCTGGACCAAGGTCGGCAGCCGAATGGTCGTCGAGCACTGGTTTCCCGCGGCCCAGTTCCCCAATGGCACCCACGTGCGTGGGATCGCCGACATCGCCGAGTAATGGAAGGTACGGGGCCAAGCCAATCCCGCCCCGTTCTATTTCGGCCTGCTGCGCGAAGACACGATCGCCCTGGTGGTCGAAGAGAAGGACTGGTCGCCGTCGGAACCGCGACGGAATGGGCTTACTTCTGCCGATCGGTCGCGGAAAGTGTCACGCTTCGCGCCGCCCCTTGTTGTGGCACCCCTTGTTGTGGCACGGTCTCGCCCACCTTGTTGTGGCACGGTCTCCTGACCGTGCCACCCGCCGCCGACCGAAGGTCTCCAATCCCGTCGTTCCCCTGTTGTGGCACGGTCTCCTGACCGTGCCACCCGCCGCCGACCGAAGGTCTCCAATCCCGTCGCTCCCACTGACTCACCATTCGATGACGGTAATCGGGACGTCACTCGGCTCTTTTCCTCCCGACACGTACCATGCCGCGGACGAAAAGCGCCATTGCTCAGCGTAGCGCACCACCCCCTTCCGCCGGGGATTATCGTGCAAATAGTCGAACTTCTGCTGCCAAAAGGGCTCGGTCTCGATGGCCTCTGGGTGGCGGCTGGGTTGCCACAAACGTCGCTCACGGTCCGCCGTCGCTTGAGCACAAAGCGTTTGATGGAAGCACAAAGGGAAATGCCCCTGGCAGTAATCGCTCAGTTGCCGGCCTGTGAATTTGCGAAAATCGGCGAGCGAGCGCGCCAATCGCTCGGAATTGAAATCTGAATCAAATGCAATCAAGTACATATGCGTTGGCATAATCACAAAGGCATTGATGCGGAGAGGTTTTGTTGATGGCAAAAGCAAAGGCTGTCGCAGACGATCTTGCAAGTCGCCTCGCTAACGAAAATGGGAAGCCACTCGACGACAGAGTAGGTGAGGTAGTGGACACTGCAGTCAGAAGAAATGCGATAGGTTTCCATGGCCGTGCTTGTATCGGGCAAAAACGTGGCAAAACGAGGGCCACGAGTCTGGTGGGGCGGGTCCCGGCGCGGGGCAAGGAGACCTTCGGTCCGCGATGGGTGCTTACTTTTGTCGATCGGTCGTGGTCAGAGTCGCGCTTCGCACTACCACATTTACGCCATGCCCTCCGGTGGCTTTTTTCACTTTCACGAATAGGAATGGTTCCAGCCACCAATTTCTGCTACGGCCGGCGCCGCCAGCCGACAGGCCCTGACCCTTGAAAAACCGAGACCCATGACCACACTCTCCCGATCTCACCGCCTGGCCGTGGCACTGGCCTTTCTTCCTGTTGGGCTGGCCGCCCTGATCCTGCTTGGCTGCCGTCGCTCTCCACCGGGGCAGTCGCTGCCGCCGAATCAGCCGCAGCCCTCCGCACTCGAGCAGCAGGACGAAGATTACGCGGCGGCTCGTAGCCGGTTCAAGACCCGGTTGGTCCGCAGTGGCCCCTCGCCCCAGCCGTACCAGGAGCTGAAGCGGCCGCCGGAGGCCACCGAGGTCGAGTATGCTTCCGGCAGCCTCCGCCTCAAGGCCTGGGTGAATCGGCCAGCGGCGGAGGACGGGACAAAACGCCCTGCCGTCCTCTTCCTGCACGGCGGCTTTGCCTTTGATGAGGGCGACTGGGCGATGCCCAAGCCGTACCGCGACGCCGGCTACGTCACCCTCGCACCCCGTTTGCGCGGCGAGAACGGCCTGCCGGGGGACTTCACCCTCTTCTATGACGAGCTAAACGACGTGCTGTCCGCTGCGGACTTCCTGGCGAAGCAGCCGTATGTAGACCCAAAGCGGCTGTACGTGGCCGGCCACAGCGTCGGCGGCACGATGACGCTGTTGGCGGCGCTAGCCGGCGACCGCTTCCGCGCCGCGGCTTCGTTCTCTGGCTCGCCCAACCAGACCGAATGGATCCAGGGCGAGGACGACAAAAAGGTGGTCTTCGACAGGTCGGATCGGCGTGAGTTCATCATGCGCTCGCCCGAGGCATTTGCGACCAGATTCCGCTGCCCGCTGCGGATCTACTACGGCAGCGAGGAGGCCTGGGCCGACCGCAGTAGCCGGCGCACGGCGGAAGCGGCGCGGCAGAAGGGGCTGGACGTCGAGGCGGTGTGCGTACCGGGCGACCACCACTCCCATGTGCCGGCGTCGATTCGGCAGAGCATCGAATTCTTCAAGGAACACGAAGGCCAACCTCCCGGAAAAAGCGGAGGCCAGTGAACCACGCCTTACCACCCCAGCCGGCTTCGCAGTGGGTCGAGCCAGCTCGGCGACGACCGATTCAGCACGGCGCGTTGCGGCAAGAACGGTTCCAGCCACGAATTTCTCACGAGGAGTGGCACGGTCAGGAGACCGTGCCACAACGAGAAAGCTGGTGGCCGAAGAGAAGGACTGGTCGCCGGCGGAGCTGTGAGAGAATAGGCTTGCTTCTGCCAATCGGTCGTGGACATTGTCAAGCTTCGCGCCGCCACATTTTCGCCATGCCGCAGGTAAGGGTGGTTCATTCCCCGAATGAGATGTTTCCCGGATTAACATCAAGCAGGAATATCCCGTAAGCTTCGAGCCCGGCTAAGATCGATTGTACCTCAGGCCAGCGCGCGCCGAATTGTTCCGCCTTCTCGCTGCGCCAGTCTGCCAACACCTCTTTGGGAAATTCAGGCGCGCGGTCCAAGTAGGCGCCGCCAAAATCAAGGACGAATGGACGCGTGACGATGGTCATCTCGATGACCAAAAGGTTGTCGTCGTATTCCAACAGCTCTGGCACTCTGCAACCGCGGATCTCGGTAATCTGACGCTGGCTGAGCCGCAAATATACGTCGCGTTCCCGGCCGTAATCCGCCTCATTTCGGTGAGCCTTCAGCGCCACCTTGCCCACACTGGATTGGCTTGCAGCAGTGAATACGATACCATGGACACCGGCCCCGAGGGCTTAGCCAAGCTTGAGCCGTCTTTGCTTCGCATAGTCCTCAAGCCGCTGAAGGAGTTCGGTTCCGCTCATGGCTGCAGATGTCCTAAACGGATCGCATCATTCTGCCGACGTTCGCATGCATTTGCGGCTAAACGGCCACGTCTTGCCCATCGCGCAGTTGGGTCTGGATTTCCTCGTACTCGAAACGCCATTCGATCACCCCCCGGCCGACGCAGAAATTGACATGTCCATTGATGGCCACGAATCCCGCTGGCCAGTGTACTTGACCAATGGACTGGCCGCCAGCCAGCGCAAATCGAAAATACAGTGCGCCAGCGAAGCAACCGGGCCTCGCCATTAGGCCTTGGTTGGAGAACGGGTTCCAGTCACCCGGGTCTGCCAGGCAGCAAAAAGGACGACCCCGCCAAACCCGATCCGTTCTATCTCGGCCTGCTGCGCGAAGACAACGCTCGCCCTGGTGGTCGATGAGAAGGACTGGCCGCCGGCAGAACCGTGAGAGAATGCGCTTACTTCGGTCGCTCGGTCGTGGACAGTGTCACGCTTCACGCCACCACATTCTCACGATGCGGCAGGTGCCACTATTCGCTTTTCGGAATAGGAACGCTTCCGGGCACCAATGTCGACTCCAATTTCGCGGGCGGCGGGAGGCTGCCAAGCCAATTGGAATAGGGAATGGGGCAACATCGCGGGCTGTCGGAACAATGCCGTTAACCCCCGCATGACCCCTATCTGGCCGCGACCCGATTCTAGGGGAAGCTATGGTAATCGCGACTCCAGGCGGGGAAATCCAAGTCGCTTTTCCGTCCGCCCCTTGCCCACGCCGTTTGGGCGTAGGATAATGCAATTGCTCCCGCCGAGGATCGACATCGATGATTGCAAGCATGTTGCGGACAAATTCTGACCGTGTTCTAACTCATACAGCTTTTGATTTCGAGCCATCGCTTGAATACATGTCAAAAACTGCTCACGCAGCGGCGGTGATCAATGGGCGATTGAAATCGACGAATTGGGCCGTCGCGCAAAGTGCATTTCTCCTGCGATATACGAAGGAGCGAATTCTAGTTAATTGTCACGCGGCTCGATTTGCCACGCAATCGCTCGGCCTCGAAAGTTGGTACCAGAAACACCAAGACTTCGGTGACGCGTTGCGCGAAGGGCTCTCCTCCATAGGCGTGGCCAATATTAAACGTGCTGGTTTCAAAGTGCAGGCTTTTATTCCGGTCAAACTTTCACAAGCAGAGATTGTCGACCTCTTGCTTCGTAATTTTTTGGTGCAAGCTAAGTTCTTCGCGCCGATTTGTGAATCGCCGTCCGATGTTTTGTTCCAAGTGCATGGTCAAGTCGACGGTCTAAAGGTGATCGTGATAATAAGCGGGATGAGTGCGGACCAAGCGAAACAGCAATTTGCGCAGGTACCAAACTTGGAGCAGTTCTTAACGGAAAAGTACCTTGACACCGCATTGGTGGATTTTGCGCGGAGGATAAATGACGATTGCTTGTACGTTGACGTAGACGCGTTCAGTGACGAAGAGGGCATGCGTATCGACACGATTTGCCCTTTCTTGCAGAATTCATTTGGTGTGGCTGAAAAAGTGACCGAGGCCGTGGTTTCTCGTATCCTGGGAGTAGGCAAAAAGGACAATTGAAATGGCGACAACGACGGCTCCTATTTTTGCATCCCCGGATACCGCCCCCAAGCAAAAATCCAGTGCCTTTCACGAGGCTGATCACATTTTTGTAACGTCGCTGGCTGCTCCGGCAGGCTACCAAGAGTCTGGTGACATCTTTGGAGTGTCGCCAACTGCGCCGCAAAGCTATCGATTTATGAACCTGGTACTTGATGAGGGGTCGGTTCGAGGCACCCCGGCGGCGGTTGAGCAAGCAATTACTGTGTCGCCATCCAAGAAACCAACGGTGGTCGTGGCGCGAGCACAGCTGACTGCTGGGGCTGCAGCACTTAGGTCGCCGGAATTCTATAAGGCTGTGCGCCGAGGAGCGTTGCGCAAAGTAATAGGTCTGATTCGCGAACTTGAGTCACCTTCGCAAGAACGTGATTTTTGCGTTTACACCTTCCCAATAGTTGAGGAAATCAGCGAGACGTTGAAACGGCTGACGGACAGCAGGACGGAAGGTAACTCTCGAGAGATTCTTCGCCAACTTCGTGATAGCCTTATGGATGGCGGATGGGAACACTATCGCAATGGAGAGTCGCGAAAGGCTGTGACCGTTTTTCTCGAAAAGATTCTGTCTCTTGATGAAGTGACGCCGAAGCAAGAGGGACAATTTTTTGACCTTCTTATGAGCCATGGCTTGATGGCGCTACCGTACATTGCCCTGGAAAATGACCAAGAAAAAGAAGTACATGGTTGAAACCTCGGCGGTTGAACCAATCATCCATCTTTGCACGCCGACATTCAAAAAAACGTTTGATGATACTGTTGGAAACGGCGTTCTCGTCTCATCGATCTATGTACGCAAAGAATTCTTGAGCCGGTGGTTCTGTGATTGGTTGCACATGGCTCACATAGTGGTCCAATGCAGCTCTCTCGAAGAAGCTGTAATGCGCCCCTAAAACTGGACCACCAAAACACGTTTCTTATTGATACTCTCTCACATCCGTTTTTCTAATCCGGTTCATCGCATTCATGCCAAATCCGACCGCAAGAGGGCAGCATCGTGCTGCCTTGGTCGGACTTGGCCCCTGAGGCGGCGCTCGGGTCGTTGCCCTATCCTCCGCTCAGGCCACTTTTGTTGTACGCCGCTTACGCTCGCTCCGCCATTGCTCCTCGAACTCCCGCGGCGTCAGATAGCCCAGCGCCGAATGGATGCGCTTCTGGTTATAGACATCGTCAAGAAACGGTCCGATCTGCGTCAGAGCGTCGCGATAGTCTTGATAGTCGCTCAGGTACACCTCCTCTTCTTTGATCGTGCGGATCACGCGCTCCGCATACGGATTCTCTTCTGGCTTGCCCACGCCGGCCATGCTCGGCTGAATGCCCAGGCCCTGCAAACGCTCCACGTACCCCGTGGCCGCATACTGCACCCCTTGATCGGAATGATGAATCTCTGGCACACCGACCAAGAGCGCCCGCTCCAACGCGGCCAGGCTCAAGGTGTGGTCGAGGTTGCGGCTCAGGTGCCAGCCCCGAATCGCCCGCGTGAACACATCCATGAGGATCGCCAGGTACACGAACTCCTTCGGCAAGCGAATGTAGGTGATGTCGCCCACCCACACCTGGTCCGGATGCGTGATTTCCAGGCCCAAAACCAGGTTCGTATAACGCGGGAACGAATGCCGACTGTCCGTCGTGAAGATCGTGCGCTTCGGCTGCACGGCGCACAGACCGAGTTCGTCCATCCAACGACGAACGCGCTTCCCATTGACGCACCACCCCAACCGCCGCATCATCATGGTCAGGCGCCGGTAACCGAAGGTCGGGTGCTCAGCCGCCAGGTCCAAGAGCGCGGTCTTGAACATGGCTTCGCTATCACCATGAGCATGCGGATGGTAATAGACCGAGCTGCGGGGCAGATCCAGCAAGCGGCAGAGCAGGCGGATGGGGTAGCGGCCGGCGAGCTTCATGACGACCTGCCGTTTCTGGTCGCCGGACCAGTCAGCAGTCGCGAGGCTTTTTTTAAGACTTCCAGTTCGAAGGCCTGGCGGCCGACGAGTTGTTCGAGTTCGGCGATGCGGATTTGATCGAGGTCGCGGCGTGCTTCCTCATCCGCAAACAAGGCCGGCAGCCGTTCCAGGGCCGCCGCCTTCCAGTTAGCGATGAGTTGGGGTTTGACATTATGCTTGCGGCACAGCTCCGCCTGGTTGGCGGCACCGGTTAATAGTTGAACAACGATTTGAGCTTTAAGTTCGGGAGAAAATGATCTTCGAGTGCGAGGCATGAGAAATACTCCTGACCTGGTCCAGTGGGGTTAGTCTACTGGTCCAGCGCCAGGGGCGCATTTCA
>Ga0070732_10001595_pt1 | contig 12358 bp, 9 predicted proteins | sample Coa_R1_5_FD_66449 | JGI IMG/M metagenome (GOLD analysis project Ga0070732, IMG submission 66449) | Surface soil microbial communities from Centralia Pennsylvania, which are recovering from an underground coalmine fire - Coalmine... | ecosystem: Environmental > Terrestrial > Soil > Unclassified ...
TCGAACTGTAGGTCGCCTTTGGCAGAAGCCTCCAACAAGTTCCCTTTTGTAACGATGGTTCTCTTTCTCTGCGTTAGGAACTCTTGGAGGGCAAACGCTGTTAGTCCTCCAGCAGCAGCGCCAACGAAACCCGCGTATAGGAGACCCCCGACGGCAAAGACGATGACCGCCAACACGGTTAACCCTCCTGACGTGAGCCTCTTCAAGACCAGTTTCCTGTCTGAAAAGGCCATTAGGTAGATGGTCGATCCGATAACGCCCCTGTCAACAGTCATCTTGACAGGCTCTTGTGAGCTAGTCACAGTGCTCACTCCTCCAGCCTTGGGAGTGATGACGCCGAGGAGGATGTTCACACATCCTAATCCCGTGACGAGCAATGATGCCTGAAGAGAGCTCGGGTCGGATGAGGCGAAAAAAAGGAGGATCCCGACAGCTGTTACGGTCGAGCCAGAAATTGTTACGGAAACACGCAAGACTTGGCCATCCCTAACCCGAGATGCCGGATACTAGAGCGAAGATTAGCATTGATAGCACCACCAGTGTTATCAGAACAAACCGGTTGTCACGTTGATTAGCGAAATAGAACGTCGATAATGCCACCCTGAAGACAGGTGTTGCCACAAGCACAGCCACGGCTAGATAGATCAGACCGGAAGCGTTTCCAGCAAACGCTGAGGCTATCGTGTTCCCGACTCCTGATCCGGATATCGCAGATAAATTAATGCTGCCCGTAGCTACCCAGGAAATTAGCCCGGCTAGTCCCAGGAAGGCGCTCGCGAGAACTCCAATTCGGAGACAATATGAAATCAGAAGATTAAGGTCCAAGGCTACAGCACTATTGGTAGATTGAATCCTTTGAGAATCATCAATACGGAAATTGCTGCGAGTAGGATTGCGAAGGCAATCTTCACTTTCGAAGGGGGGGCCGTTTTGAGTATTCTTGTGCCTAGAATCGCGCCGCCAGTAACACCGATGATCAGAGGTGCGGTCAGAAGAGGATTAACGTCGCCGCGGAATAGATAGACTGAGGAGCTCGCGGCCGCAGTGACGCCTATCATGAAGTTGCTCGTGGCAGAAGCGACCTTAACAGGGATCTTAGCAATCAGGTTCAGGGTTGGGACGTTGATCAGTCCGCCTCCGACCCCGAGGAGCGCGGAAACTATTCCTCCGAAATAGGTGATAATGAGTGTGAGCGGGGTTCGGGTCACTTGGTACTTCACCACTACGTTTCGACTATGCTCCTCGTATTCGCCTCCGAGAGAGAGGATCGTTGAGGTTTTGTCAGGAATGGTTCCTGTCGGGAAATCGACTTTTCGGGCTCTTATCATTACTATAGTCGTGTAGAGTAGCAACACCCCAAACAGAATGAAGAGCACTGATGCCGGGAGATAACCGGCCACGGACGCTCCTGTTATGGCCCCGGCTACTGAGCCGATCTCTAGGAACATTCCAACTCGAATGTTGGTGAGATGATCCTTCACATATGTGGCTGCGGAAGAGCTTGACGTGGCAACAACAGAGACCAGGCTTGCCCCAACGGCAAGTGGGACCGGAACGCCCTCTACGAGAGTTAGAAAGGGTATGATGAGTATGCCTCCCCCCAGTCCGAACAGTGCACCAACGAACCCTGCCAGGATCGACATCAGGAGGATCCAGATGACCTCGTCGGGTCCAATTACGATCAAACGGTTCGCGCGCAATCGGAGGAGAGAGTGCTATTAAGAGGATTCTCGCCACAAGTGGTTCGGTCGAAAGATGGCTGTCAGGAGTACTGGGATCCAGGCGGCTCGCATTGATCCTTTCGGCCTTTTCAAGAAAGAATGCGAGAATATTCTAGCGGGTGCATACGCGAGACTTCGCCACGATAAGGGAGTAGCTCTTCCAAAGATCGATATTGCTTCGACGCTTGAGGATCCGCCGAACGAGGAGTTCGGTCATCTAGCCAGCTCGATATCGTTCGAACTCGCACGTGTTCTCAAGTCTAAACCGATGAAAGTTGCTTCTGACCTCAGTGACGAGGCGAGGAAGGGTGAAAAATTTGAACTCGTCGAGTCAGTCCAGCCTGCGGAGCCTGGCTACTTGAATTTCAAGGCGAATCTCCCGCACCTTGCTCGGCTTACCCTCGACGCGATCGGGAAAGCTGGACCGAACTATGGACTCGTAATCGCCTCGACTCCTCAACGGATTATCGTGGAACATACGAGCGCGAATCCGGCGAGACCAATTCACATTGGCACATCGAAAAACTCGATTTTTGGCGATACTCTTGCTAGAATTCTCAAGGCGCGGGGTCACATGGTTCAGACCCATTTCTACATAGACGATACGGGACGCCAGGTTGCGCAGATGGCGTATGGCTACAAGCTTCTTGGAGAGCCAGCACCATCGGGCAAGACTGACGAGTTCATAGGAAGGGTCTATTCGGTTACTTCGACTCTTGTGGAAATCGATGAGAACAAGAGACGCCTAGCTCTCCTTAAGAAAACAAACGCGTCAGATCTCGATATCGTTGCGGTGACGAAGGAGTTGGACGAGTGGGTCGGTGTCGCCGAGGAGCTTCATAGCAAGTATCCTGAAATGTTTGATGCGCTTAGCGAACTAGTCTCTAAAGAGGAGGACCCTCAAAAGTCGATCTCTCAACTCATCAGAAGATACGAGAAGGGAGAACAGGAAACCAAGACTCTGATCCGGCGTGTAAGTCAGATGGTACTCGCCGGATTCGAAGAGACCCTTCGCAGGGCCCGGATCCATTTCGACCAGTGGGACTGGGAGAGTGAAATGCTCTGGACAGGGAGAGTTGCGGAGCTCCTTGACCGATTGAAAGAAAGTGGTCTAGCGCGTAACCGGTCGGGTTCTTGGCAACTAGACGCGGAAAAAGCGGTCGAAGACTTCGGTCTCCGCGAAAAGCTGGGCCTATCTCCAACCTTCGAAGTGGCACCCCTAACCCTGACCCGGTCCGATGGAACCTCGCTCTACCCCACCCGGGACATCGCTTACACGATGTACAAGTTCGAATGGGCTGAACGGGTCATCAACGTGATCGGAGTTGAACAGACCCTTGCACAGTTACAGGTCAAGATCGCGGTCTATCTCCTTGGGCATAGGAAGGAGGCGATGAACTTCATCCACTTTCCTATCGGACTACTTGTGCTGGAAGGGCAGCGAATGTCAGCCAGGAAAGGAAGATACGTCACGTTCGACCAGCTTCTCGACGAAGCCTTTCTGAGAGCCAAGCAAGAGGTCGAAAAACGGTCGTCGGATCTGCCCGATGAGGTCAAGGACCGGGTCGCTAAAAGAATCTCCATGTCAGCGGTGAGATACGCCATGCTCTCGGTAGAGGCGTCAAAATCGACTAACTTCGTCTGGGACAGAGCTCTGAACTTCGAGGCGAACAGTGCACCCTTCATCAACTACGCCTACACACGAACATTAGGAATCCTGAAGAAGCTCGGAAAATTTGACAGACCGGGGTCTTTCGATAAGCTCAACGAGCCCGCAGAGCAGAACCTGATTCTCTGCCTATCCCGGTTTCCTGAGATATTCACCAAGTCGGCAGACGAGCTGAATCCGACGCTGCTCTGTCTCTACGCTAACCAGCTTGCCCAGAGATTCCACGAATTTTACGAAAAGTCTGACATTTCCCACGTAGCAGACACAAAGCTCAAGCTTCAAAGGACGAGCCTAGTTGAGGCTTCGAGGACCGTGCTCCAAACCGTTGCTGGGCTGCTGGGTCTGGAGCTCGCTGAAAGAATGTAAGGGCTACTTGCCGGCTACGATCTTCTCAGCAATGGCACTGCCCATTTCGCTCGTCTTTGATGTACCTCCAAGGTCAAATGTCAAGACCCTTCCTTCTTCCAAGACCTTCATCGTCGCGTTCTCAACTTTCTTGGCAGCGCTTGCTTCTCCTAAGAAATCCAACATCAATTTCGCTGCCTCGATCATTGCAACCGGGTTCACCTTGTTCTGTCCTGTGTACTTGGGTGCGGATCCTCCAGCGGGTTCGAACATTCCATAACCCTCACCAATATTGGCGCCCGCTGCGACTCCGAGGCCCCCGACGAGGGCGGCAGCCTCATCAGTTAGAATGTCGCCGTAAAGGTTAGTTGCGACTACAACATCGAAGCTCTCCGGTCGGCGGATGAACTGCATGGTGGCAGCGTCGACATGAATATCCTCGACCTCCACATCGGGATACTTCTTGGCAACGTTCAGCACTGCGTCTTTGAATATCCCGTCGGTCAGTTTGAGAATGTTCGCCTTGTGGACGAACGCCAGTTTCTTCCGTCTTTTCACTGCTAGGTCAAAGGCGAACTTAGCAATCCGTTCCGAAGCGGTTCGAGTATTGATCTTGATCGCGATTCCAATGCCGGGCGCAACCTGGAATTCCTTGCCAACGTAGAGGTCCTCTGTATTCTCTCGGACTACTACCATGTCGATGTTCGGCTTGAGTGAGGGCACGTTCGGGAGGCTTCGGGCAGGCCTCATGTTGGCGTATAAGTCGAACATGGACCTCAGCGTAACGGCTACGCTTCTTGGAGAACCCGGTTCCTCGGGGGTCGTCATAGGCCCCTTGAGACAGGCTTCCGTGCGCTTGATCATTTCAACAGTCTTGTCCGGAAGGTTGGTCCCGAACTTTTCGATCGCATAGAACCCAGCATCGCCTTTCAAGAACTCAAGCCTGACAGCGTCAACCTTCTGAACAGCATTCAGTACAGTGATTGTCGCGTCGACGACTTCGGGTCCGATCCCATCACCGGGAAGCACCGCAACACGATGAGCGTTACTTGGCAATTATGATCGCAAGTCCGCTTCGATTATCATGGTTGAAAAACTCTTTCATGACGATCGGCATTCTTTTCCCAATTACTCGTCTCCTGATATTCCTTACATATCAGTGAAAAAGGCCAAGCATTCGCTGGTCAGCGAGAGTTGTCAGGGCAGACGACCACTGAGATCGAACGGGGTCTCGAAGGCGTTGTCATTGGGAAGAGCGCCATTACTTTCATCGACGGTAACCAGGGAATCCTAAGATACAGAGGTATTGACATCAAGGAACTAGGAGCAAAATCCACCTACGAGGAGGTTGTCTATCTGCTCTGGAACGGCAACCTTCCAACCAGAAAGGAACTCGCAGATTTCAAGAAGAACTTGGCAAAACACAGGCCGCTGCCCAAAGAGGTCAAGGCCTTGATGAGAAGTGTGCCCAAAGCGTCCAACCCAATGGACGTGGCTCGTACAGCCGGTTCCTTGATCGCAACATATCCACCGAAGAAGAGCGAGACTTTTGAAGAGTCGAACCGACGGAAGGCGAGAGAACTCACTGCGACTCTCCCAACAATAGTTGCAGGGTTTCAAAGGATAAGGAAGGGTAAGCCTCTCGTCAACCCCCACCCTGAGCTCGGGCACGCGGCAAACTTCCTGTTCGGTATGTTCGGTAAGAAGCCTGATGAGGTTTCGAGGCGAGCCATGGACACAGTCTCCATACTCTACGCGGATCACGAAATGAACGCTTCCACTTTCGCGGCTGTTGTCACGACCTCTACCCTAGCGGATCTCGGGGGAGCGGTCACTGCTGCCATTGCAGCATTGGCTGGACCCTTGCATGGCGGGTCAAATCAGCGGGTCATGGAGATGCTCGAGAAAATCGGCTCAGTCGACAGAGTCCATCAGTATGTCGAGGACGAACTATCGGCGGGTCATAAGATCATGGGCTTTGGGCATCGAATCTACCACACGTTCGACCCGAGGGCTGTCATTCTGAAGGGTGTTGCTGAGGAGTTGACGAGTCGAAGTGGCCAACGCAAATGGCTGGACATTGCCCTAAGATTGGAAGAGGACGTTTGGGAAAAGAAAAATTTGAGGCCTAATGTCGAGTTCTACGCAGCGGTCGTTCTAAACGAGCTGGGCGTTCCGAAGGATCTCATGCCAGCTGTCTTCGCTTGTAATCGAGTGGCCGGATGGATAGCCCACATCTACGAGCAGTATGCGGACAACCGGATAATCCGCCCGATGACTGAATATGTTGGTCCTTCAGAGAGACCCTACGTGCCTATTGAGCAGCGTTCATAGACTCAAGCTCGCTTGGCTGGGGCCCACTGCTCATTCTTCCAGTTCCAGACAAGATGCTGGTTAGGGTCAGTAGCCTCAACTCGCGACCTTTTCTCGCTTATCGAATCTACGACGAAGGAGGTTCCACAGCCGGCGCATTCGGCGAGCAACCGCATTTCAGACATCTGTGTAATCTGAAACTCACGCTTCTGGCAATTGGCGCAGGTAAACATGATCCGTTTGTTCGGCTAGTCAGTAACATATGAAACTGTTTGCTAGCTCGGGGATGGGCCGAGTGATTGCATTATAAGGGCAGGAATGAGCTGGCCGTCACAGGGCCGGTAGTCGAGCCAGGACCAAGACGGCGGCCTGCGGAGCCGCAAATCGTGGGTTCGAATCCCACCCGGCCCGCCAATACAAACATGAAAGCCCAGGAAAACAATTTCATGCCTCGGGTCCTACCAAATGCAACTCGCAACCCTCAAGAGTCTGAGAAGGGGCCAGTTCAGAGTTCGACGATTGCTCCCGGATTCACTTAGGCTTATGCCGGGATTTCGTGACTCTTGGTTATCAGTTTCTCCATCTGAATTGCGTCTTCGCCGTCGGTATAGTAGCCGTTCGCGGTTCCGGTCTGGGTGAAGCCGTTTTTGAGATAGAGGGCCAGGGCTGCCTTGTTGCTGATTCTTAGTTCTAGTCGCAGTTGGCCGGGCCGCAGTCGTTCGGTAAGCTGACTCAAAAGTGCCTGACCAACGCCTCTCCTCTGCGAGTCAGGATGAACTGCTATCGACACCAAATGCTGATGGTCGGTCCAATTGTCAACGACTGCATATCCAACGACTCTGCCAGCTTCTTCGGCTACGAGAAACGTTGACGGGTTCGCGTCGGCTAGCTGGTTGATGAAGTATGGTGGAAACGGGTCTTTGAAACATGTTTCTTCAAGCTGATGGATCGAGCTAAGATCCCCTGTCCTTACAGGTCGGATCTGCAGAATCTGAGTTGCTACTGTCGCCATTTCACTTGTTCGCCATTCTCGCCGCTCCGGCTAGAGCCGCTGCAACATTCTCGCGGCCCATTGCTAATATGTAAGGCCCTAGCCTTGGACCGGAATCTGACCCGATCAGGACCCGATACAATGTTTTGAAAAACTGGCCGGTTTGCAATCCATGCTTCCGCGCGATTGTGAAGATAGCATTCTGTAGATAGTTCTCGTCTTCACTCGCGTTGACGATGGCGGCCAGTTCAAGAATCGCGTCCCGGTCGGCAGGTTGAATCTCAACAGCCCCTGTGGTGATAGTCTCGACTTCGCTAGCCCAGTTCATGGCATGGACTAGTCGTTCTTGGAACCGAGGTTCATCAGGTTCTACACGGTAGCCGTAGCCGGTCAGCTTCTCGAGCACGAATTCTTTCTCCTTGCCTTTCGGGGCTACCTTGACCAGATAGACCAACAGGTTGTGCGGGACATGAACTGAAGGCCTCTTTGGCGGCGAAAGGCCCCAGGCGTACTCGTACAGGCCCCGGAGTCTAGCCTGCTCCTTTGGATCTTTAGCCTGTTTCCGACCGAAGTAGACGTCTTCCAGATCGTCCAGTTCTGCGATGTACGTTGGAATGTCTTTGACCCAGATCGCGCGAGAGCCAACACTTCGCTTGTACATCAACAAGATCAGTGTCTGAGGCGGAGCATAATGCAACCATAGTTGCGGAGCAAGAACATTTCCCACGGATTTCGACACCTTGGCTCCAGTCTTGTCTAGAAAGTGTTCGTATCTCGTGTGGTAAGGTGGGGGCTCGTGAAGTATCTCCTCCATGATCCGGTCGTTCGCCTTAACGGAGTCGATCAACTCTTTCCCGTAAGCCTCGTAGTTGATTTTGAGCCCGGACCATCGGGCTGCAAATTCTACTTTCCAGCTTAGTTTCCCGTTGCCAGAAAAGACGTCTACTTCGCCCTTGTGGCCGCAGCCCTTCAGCATCTCTCCGCGAAGCTCCATCTCATCACAAGAGTACCTTACTACATGCCTCTCACGGATATACTCCAGCGCCTTTGTCGTGTAGATTCGTCCACAATTCTCGCAGACTGGAAAGTAGGGCAGGACTTCGGTGTACTTTTCCTGCCCCATTGTTTCCTTGATTATCTCGCCAACTTTCTTGGCGTTTGAGAGTATCTTATCGATCTGCTGGTTGAACAATCCGTCCTTGTATGCCTGTGTCCCAGAAACGCTCCTGTACTTGACACCGGTCTTGTCAAGAGCGTCGAGCAAGAGGCCGCTCATGTGAGCTCCGTAGCTCCCATGGCAGCCGAACGGGTCTGGGATGCTCGAAACTGGAAAACCGATGTATTTCGACAGGGATTTTGGAAGTCCCGCTGGGACTTTTCGCAGTCCGTCTTTATCGTCGGAGAACGCGATTAACTCTGCCTCGCGGCCCATGCTCTCGAGAGCCAGCTTCACCCCGTACGCGCGTGCTGCATCACTATAGTTGCCAATGTGCGGTACTCCGGATGCTCCTAGACCGCTCTCGACTCGGATGAGAGGAGGATTTCTTCCAAGCTTCTTTTCGCGTTCAAGTATTTCCGCGGCCACTCTGTCGAGCCACGTTCCTCTACCGATGATCTGAGGTGGTTCCAGGGCCAAGAATTTTCAGAGTCTCTAGAGTCTAGAGGCGGTTGATAAACAATAAATCATCCACAGGGGGTACCGTCGCAAGTGGCGAACGGTTGTCGGTGGCCGTCCAGGGATTCCACCCTTCGAGTTTTCTGACGAGCGAAACGGCCCGGCTTGAAAAGGCAGTTAGTACAGGCAAGGCTATCGCGGCAGTTTCTGGAGGCGTAGACAGCACCGTAGCAGCGCTTGTAGCGAAAAAGGCGCTAGGAGACAGGCTTTCACCGATTTTCATCGATACAGGGTTCCTTCGAGCCGGTGAGCCAGAGGAAGTGAAGTCGCGCCTTGCGGACTCGGCTATCGGGCTCAGAGTCAGGCTAGTCCGGGCCGGCGGCCGGTTTCTTGAGGGTGTCAAGGGACAATCGGCCGCGGAGGAGAAGAGGAAAAAGTTCCGCGAGACCTTCTATCAAGTATTAGGGGAGGAGGCGAAGAGAGATGGTTGCGAATACGTGGTCCAGGGCACCATTGCTCCAGACTGGATTGAAACGCAGGGAGGTATCAAGACCCAGCACAATGTTCTGCAACAGGTAGGGATCGATCCTCTAACATCGTTCGGTTTCAAAATAATCGAGCCACTATCGGAACTGTACAAGGACCAGGTTCGGCTCCTCGGACGCCATCTGAACCTGCCCAATGACATGTCCCAGCGGCAGCCGTTTCCGGGTCCAGGCCTACTTGTTCGTTGCATCGGAAACGTTTCGAAGACAAAACTGGGCGTGCTAAAGTCGTCTACGAAGATCATCGAGGAGAAGCTTGGACCCTTCAACTACGAACAGTACTTTGGAGCGGTCATCGAAAACAGATTCGTCAAAGACCCCGCCTACAAGAAACTACAGGAGACCGCTGCCGCTGCCCTAGGGCTACCAGCCCCAGAGACTCCAGTCGACGTCTTCGAAGACCGAGTCACAGGTGTTAAGGGCGACGACAGAGCCTACGGAAGACTCGCCGGAATCAAGATCCGCGAGGACAGCCGTGAAACGCTCGGCTGGCTGCCAGAAAAACTCCGGCATGCCCAATCAACAATTGTCGAAGGCATGCCGGAAATAACACGAGTCGCGGTTCTAGTCAAGGAGCGCAGGGGCGGGCCTCCACTGTCAGTAATCGTCCGGGCCGTGTCCACTCGTGACTTCATGACCGCCGCTGTCGCTCCGGTTCCATGGAAGATTCTCAAGGACATCGCGGAATCGATTCTGAAATCAGGAGATGCGTCCCGTGTCTATTACGACATTTCGCCAAAGCCTCCAGGGACCATTGAGTTCGAATAGAATGACCGTCATCCCGGTTGTTTACGTCAAGGGCCAATACAATCATCTCATCGCCCGACGACTCCAAGAGCTGGGCGTTGACTCGCAGCTTGTTCCTCCATCAACCCCGCTCTCCAAATTGGAGGCCATGGGCGCTGATGCTTTGGTAATGGGCGGCGGACCCCAGAGCGTGAGGTCCCTCGACAGTCTGCCCCAAGAGCTCAAGGAAGCGTCAGACTTGATGAGGCAGACAAAACTCCCTATGCTCTGCATCTGTGTCACCCACCAGCTAATGGCAACAACCTTCGGAGGAAAAACGAACCTAGCCAGGAAGCCAGAGTTTGGACCTGTCGAAGTCTACGTCAACGAAGAGGACACCATTCTCCAGGGTTTGAAACCTTCTTTCACAGCGTGGGAGTCTCACAACGACGAAGTTGTCGCACTTCCGCCAAGCTTCAAAGCACTAGCAAGCTCTGAAAACTGTAAGATTCAAGCGATGAGGCACGAAGTCCGGAACGTTTTCGGAGTCGAGTTCCATCCCGAAGTATCTCACACACCAAAAGGCGTGGACATCTTCAAGAACTTCCTAGCCGCAATTGGCTAATCATGACACGGTCAACCGGACTACGAGCTACCTCACTATCTCAAGGAGACACCTGGAAGCGGATAGTCGCGCGGACCGATGAGTGCGAGGAGAAAGAGTGAGGCGTCGATCTTCGGCGTGACTGATACGGATTTTCCAAACCGGCTGCCGAACTGGGTAGAGCGGTTCAGCCTTGTCCAGCCACTCGAGAGGCGGTAGACTCGAGATCTACTAGGGATTCTCTATCGACAACGCCGACTCGGATCTTTTTGGCCAGCTCCTCAGCTGTAAGCGAGAAGAGTATCGGCCAACCGTCCTGCGCGTTAGTAATGGGATGAACGCTGATCCCTTCGTCTTGGACCATTTTCATCTCATCCGGTGCACTACGATAGTTTGACTCCGGGACTAGCAAATCGGTAATCTTCACTTTCTCAGCCTTCAAAATACCTACTAGCTTCCCGGCCTCTCGTCCTCTTCCTCCCAATCCTCCAACGGGTCCGACGTCCATCTTCAATCCTATCGATCCGGTCATGACCTTCGACTGGATAATCGGAGTATTCGACAGCTCTGAGACCAACGCGTTAAGCATCGCATATCCCGCGCTAGGACCCGAGACTCCCGCTCCTGGCGCACCCTCGAGGATACTTCTAATCTGGAAGTGAACGTGATACTTTGCAAGGTTGACACGAATCTTCGACCAGAGCCAGGATCGTACCGCTTCCACAGCATTCTGCGCGCTCTGGATCACTGAATCGTCTGGCACAGAGGTCTGACCCATCATCATCGAACTAGCCTGGCCAGTGACTGAAACTTGCCTTTCGCCCGAATTGATCGGCCTAATGGTACATTGGATAGTCAGTATTCCACCGGATCCCCTGTCGCTAGTATAGAGTCCGTAAGTGACCCCTGGAATCGCCTGGGACAAGATCAAAGCTTCCGCGATCTCTCGGTGATCCTTGTCCTCGAGCGATTCTAGACTTGAGATTGCCCGTTGGAAGTGGAAGAGGCGTATTTTGTAATTATCCTGAGTCACTTGGTCCTTGCTAAGAATGGTTCCTTCCTGCTGGTAGACCTTCAACGCGTCGCTCAGTCGATCAATGTCGTCTTGATACTTTGTCTTCACGATTTCAATAGCCGGCTCAGAATTCCCTGCGTCGGTGAGGGCCTTGGCAGCAGCGATCTCGGATGCCCAGAGCCTATGCGCCTCCGAGACTGTCTCCGAAACTCCTCTTGGGCTCAGAGTGCGCTGTCTCCGGAACATCTTGGTAACTTTTCCCGCATCGACCTCGGATGCGAGATATCGTTGGAGCTTCCTAAGATGTATGGCAACAACCTCGCTCCATTCTGTATCGTTTAGCGGGGGGTGAACATAGTAGATGTTCGGTTCGAAACGGTCTCGCGTCGCCTGATCGATGAGCTGTTCCTTGTTAGAAGTCGCGATGACCACTACTCGGTCCTCTGGACGTAGTTCGCTGAGCTCCGCCTTGACTTGGGCGAGAATCTTGTTGCTTGACGGGTCCCCGCCCCAGAAAATGGCATCCGCCTCGTCAAGGAGCAGAATGCACGGGCTCTTCTGTCGAACGAGCCCGAAGAGGTCTTTGACTCGTTTCTCCGGATCCCCCATGTAGTTTGCCCCACTCATCAGCTCGCCGCCCCGGACCTTGATGAAGCCCACATTGTTCTCTGCCGCCGCAATCATGGCCAGTAGCGTCTTGCCTGTACCCGGAGGGCCCATCAGGAAGAAACGAGGGTTCGCCTGGTGACCGAGCTCTGACATTGACGGGTTGAATGCGAGCGCGATATGGTTCAGGATCTTGTTCTTGACGTCA
>Ga0070732_10001597_pt1 | contig 12347 bp, 9 predicted proteins | sample Coa_R1_5_FD_66449 | JGI IMG/M metagenome (GOLD analysis project Ga0070732, IMG submission 66449) | Surface soil microbial communities from Centralia Pennsylvania, which are recovering from an underground coalmine fire - Coalmine... | ecosystem: Environmental > Terrestrial > Soil > Unclassified ...
CCGGTGCCGTTGCGGATCTGATACCTCTGGTCGAAGACGTTGATGACGTCGAAACGCAGCGTCAGCCCCGCGATCCCCTGGGCGTCGAAGGCGTGGCTGGCGCCGAAGTTGACCTGCCGGTAGTAGGGCAAGTGCGCGCCGTTCGGGACGTTCGAGCCGTCCGGCGCCGTCAGGTCCGAGCGCAGTCCCGAGCCGACCAGCATGTCGGCGCTCACGCGGTTGCCGTGCGCGGCGTAGGCGACGCCGCCGGACGCCGTCATCTGCTGCTCATGATCGAGGTGGATGTAGTGGTCGGTGATGTAGGCGAGGTCCACCGGGTCAAAGCTGAACTGGCTCGAGACGATGTCCTTGCCGATGGCGCGCTGGAAGGCGAGGTTGCCGTAGGCCTGGAAGTGGCTGCGGCTGTAGTTGCCGGTGAACTCCACCCCGTACACCTGGCCGTAGCGGTAGTTGAAGGGCGTGAGGATGATGGGCGCACCGAACTGCCCCTCGTCGATGAGATCGGTCGACTGCTTGTAGTAGCTGTCGATGCCGGCGGTGAACGACTTGCTGAAGGTCTGCTCGATGCCGAGGTCGTAGTAGTTGGAGCGCTCGGGCTTGACGACGTCGTCGGTGAAGTTGGCGGGCGCGGCGGTGGTGTTGGCGAACTTGCCAACCGTGGTGTTGCCGACCAGCTCGAACGGCGGCGGCGAGAAGAAGCGCGAGTAGCCGGCGTGCAACGTGGTGTCCGCGCTCAGATTCCACACGATATTCAGGCGCGGACTGAGCTGGCTGCCGCTCGAGAACGCGGAATAGTGATCGAAGCGCAGCCCGTAGTTCACCACGAACTCCTCGTCGAAGCGCCACTCGTCCTGCAGGTAGAGACTCTCGATGTGCTGGGTCGCGCTGGTGTTGTCCGCGATGCCTGCCGGCACGTCGTTGAGCGGCCGGCCGGTGAGCGGGTCGGTCGGCAGCACCTGGGACGCGGTGTCGCTGGTGAGGCGGTCGGCCTGCACGAACAGGCCGGCGCGCACGGTGTGCGCGTCGCTGAGCCTGTAGGCGGCGTCACTCTGCAGGCCGTAGGCGAGGTCGCGCTTGAACGCGCTCTGCGAGATGCCGTTGAACAGCAGGTCGCCGAGGTTCGGGTCCGGGGAGAAGTCGAGGCTCGAGTAGCGCGCCACGAGTGAGGTCTGCACGCTGAGCGGGCCGCTCGAGTGCTGCAGGCTGAGCGCGGCGAAATGGGTGATCTCGCGCTGGTTCTCGTCGAGGTCGTCGCTGAGGAAGTCGGACACGCCGTCGACGGTGAGCGGCGGGGCGAACACGTCCTGCGAGTGCAGGCCGCGCAGGTTCGGGATCTGGAAGCGGTCGACCGAGGTGCCGGCGATGAGCGACAGGCGGTTGCTGTCGTCGAAGATGTGCTCGAGGTAGCCGAAGCCGTGGAACTGCCTGGTGTGATCGTGCAGTGGCGTGCTGCTGCCGTCGGGGGACTCGATGCCGAGGCCGTTGGCGATGTAGTCGCCGGTGAGGAAGTAGCTGTTGCTGCCCGCGCTGCCGGCGTAATTGACGCTCGGCTCGATCCAGCCGTGGCTGCCGCCGTACAGGGACACCTCGCCGCCGGGCTGCAGCGCGCCGGACTTGGTGGTGAGATCGATGATTCCGGCGCTGCGCAGGCCGTACTCGGCCGGCAGGCTCCCGGTGATCAGCTTGAACTGGTCGATCATGCGCGGCGGCAGGGTCTGGCCGAAGAAGCTGATGCCGTCGGGAAGGATCACGCCGTTGAGACGGAACTGCAGCCCGTTGTGGTCGCCGCGGATGTGCAGCTGGCCGAAGGAGTCCTGCGCCGCGCTCGGCACCTGCAGCATCACCTGGTTCATCTGCACGTTCTCGCCGCCCGGCTGGGACTGCAGCTCCTGCGAGCTGAACGTGTAGGTGGAGGCGCCGGTCTGGGTGTCGATGCGGGCCCGCTCCTCGTTGAGGTGCCGGGCGGTGACGGTGATGGTGGGCAGCGCGCCGGCCTGCTCGGAGACCTGGGCCCGAGCGGTGAGGGCGACGGCGCCGAGCGCGACCAGCAGCGTGCGGGCGGCACGATGACCTACGGTGAGCATGGGGAAAACTCCCTCGCGAGATCCATGGCGGCCGCGGGCGGCGCACGGGGCGCCGCCGCGCTAGGTCCGCGGACAACGAATGCAACGGGCAGACGACCCGCGGGCGCCGGCGAGCGCGCTGCGGGATGCGCGGCGGCTCAGGCGCTGCGGGTCTTCAGGCGGGGAGGGAGAGCGGGGGTCCGCGCGGCAGGTGCGCGCCGAGCGGCGAGCGGGTGATGAGCGCGACACCGGCGCGCGGCGGCACGACGCGTACCACCAGCACCGGCTTGCCGGCCACCTTGGCCGCGGCCGGGGAGCCGGCGCTGCCGGAGAAGTGCGAGCACAGGTCGCAGTGCGCATGGGCCGGCGCGCGCTCGCCGATATCGTGCGCCGCAAACACTGCGGTGCAGGCGATCAGGGCGCAGGCCGTCAGCAGGACGACCAGGCGGTTGCGGCGCGCGGCGATACTCACGGGCGACTCATGTGACCGGCCGGCAGGTTAGCGCCCGGCCCCGGCCGCGGCAACTCTGCCGCCGGTTTATGGTTGATAATGAGAGCTGGTGCCGCGCGCCCGGCACGGTGCGCGGGCGCCCCGAGGTTGTAACAGGCCCTTGAAGCTCAACGCCGACTCCCTCCCCGCCCAGCTCGCGCAGCGCCTGCTGCCCGCCTATCTCATCTCCGGCGATGAGCCGCTGCTCGCCGGCGAGGCGGCTGACGCGGTGCGCGCGCGGGCGCGCGCCGCCGGCTTCAGCGAGCGTGAAGTGCACTTCATCGAGCGCGCCGCCGACTGGGACGACGTGCGCGCCGCGGCCGGCAACCTGTCGCTGTTCGCGACCCGGCGCGTCATCGAGGTCCGCCTCACGAGCGGCAAGCCCGGCGTCGCCGGCGGCGCGACTCTGGCGGCGCTGGCCGCCGCCGGCGACCCCGATACGCTGCTGCTGGTGCTGGCGCCGCGCCTCGATCGGGATGCGCAGAGCGCCGAGTGGGTGCGCGCGCTCGAGAGCCACGGTGCCTGGGTACAGATCTGGCCGGTGGACGCGTCGCGCCTGGTGGGCTGGCTGCGCGGCCGCGCGCGCACCCTCGGGCTCGAGGTCGGCGAGGAGGCGCTGCAGCTGCTCGCCGCGCGCACCGAGGGGAACCTGCTGGCCGCGCACCAGGAGCTGCAGAAGCTCGCGCTGCTGGGTGCGGACGTCACGGCGCAGGCCCTCGGGGCGAGCGTCGCCGACAGTGCGCGCTTCGACGTGTTCCAGCTCGGCGAAGCGGTGCTCGAGGGCGATGCGGCGCGGGCGCTGCGCATGCTCGCCGGACTGCGCGCCGAGGGCACCGAGGCCACGCTGGCGCTGTGGGCGCTCACCAAGGCGCTGCGCGACGTGTGGAGCGCGCGCGCGGGCGAGGGCCGGCCACCGGCCTGGCAGCGCAACGGCGCCGCGCTCGCCCGGGCGTTGCAGCGCGCCCCGCGGCTGCCGTTCACGCAGCTGGCGCTGCGCGCCGCGCGTGCCGATCGCATGATCAAGGGACGCCTGGGCGGGGATGCCTGGGACGAGATGGCGCTGTTCGCCGCGCAGCTGTGCGGGCGCCCCGCCACGGCGCAGTCCGTGCTGTACCCGCCGCGGGTCGGCTGATGGCGCCCATCGGCCTGTTCGGCGGCACCTTCGACCCGATCCACTGCGGCCACCTGCGCACGGCGTTCGAGCTGTGGCAGGAGCTGCGGCTGGCGGAAGTGCGTTTCCTGCCGACCGGCAACCCGCCGCACCGCGACCAGCTGTACGCGACGCCCGAGCTGCGCGTGCGCATGGTGCAGGCCGCGATCGCCGACCAGCCGAGCTTCGTGGTGGACGACCGCGAAGTGCGCCGCAGCGGCGTGTCCTACTCGGTCGACACGCTCACCGAGCTGCGCCGCGAGCATCCGCGCCGCTCGCTGTGCCTGCTGCTCGGCATGGACGCGTTCCTCGGGCTGCCGAACTGGCACCGCTGGCGCGAGATCCTCACCCTGGCGCACGTCGTCGTGGCCTACCGCCCCGGCTGGCGCGCGCCGACCAGCGGCCCGCTGGGCGAGATCCTGGTCGATCACGGCACCGGCGCCATCCGCACCCTGCACGAGGAGCCGGCCGGCCGCGTGTACGTGCGCGCCGTGACCCAGCTCGAGATTTCCTCGACCGAGCTGCGCGCGCTCATCGTCGCCGGGCGCGACCCGCGCTACCTCGTGCCCGACGCCGTGAGGGAGATCATCCTCGAGACGAGGTGCTATGCTTCGCGTCAGGGCCCACACGGCCCATGAACCGACCGCCAGGAGTACCCGCTTAAGCACATGGCCACCCGCACACGCCTGCGCCCCAGGGAAGAGCGCACCCCGCCCTTGCAGCAAGCCGTAACGAGCGCGCTCGAGGACATGAAGGCTGTGAATGTCAGGGTGCTGGACGTGCGGGGTCTCACCGACATCGCCGACACCATGGTGATCGCCTGCGGCAACTCCGACCGCCACGTGCGCTCGATCGCCGAGAGCGTGGTGGAGAAGGCCAAGGCCGCCGGATTTCGCCCGCTCGGCACCGAGGGGCAGCGCGACGGCGAATGGGTGCTGGTCGACCTGCAGGACATCCTGGTCCACGTAATGCTGCCGCGGGTGCGGGAGTTCTACGGCCTCGAGCGGCTCTGGGACGGCGGCCCGGCACTGCCGGCGGCGGCGCCGGCCACGACGCGCGCCACGGCGCGGCGGCGGCGCATTTCGCGCTAGGGGCGGCGGTGCGCGTGCGCGTGATCGCCGTGGGCACGCGCATGCCGGCCTGGGTCGCGAGCGCCTGCGACGACTACCTGACGCGCCTGAATTCCCAGCTGCCCATCGCGCTCGAGCAGATCGCGCCCGCCGCGCGCAGCCCCGCCACGGCCGCCGCCACCGCCATCGCCGCCGAGGGCGAGCGGCTGCTGAAGGCGCTGCGCCCGGGCGAGTTCGTGAGCGCGCTCGATGAGCGCGGCGCACAGGTGAGCACGCGCGAGCTGGCCACCTGGCTCGGGGCCCGCATGCAGGACGGCGCCGACCTCGCCTTCGTCATCGGCGGCCCCGACGGGCTCGCGCCCGCGGTGCTCGCCCGCAGCCGCTACACGCTGGCATTGTCGCGCCTGACACTGCCGCACGCCCTGGCGCGCGTGCTGCTGACCGAGCAGCTGTACCGCGCGCACAGCATACTCAGGGGCCACCCCTACCACCGCGACTGATGCCCGACACCACCCCACCGCTCCTGTGCCTCGCCTCCGCCTCGCCGCGGCGCACGCAGCTGCTCGCGCAGCTCGGCGTCGCGCACCGCGTCGCGGTCGCCGACGTCGATGAGGCGCTGCTGCCGGGCGAACGTGCCGCGGACTACGTGCTGCGCATGGCGCGCGCCAAGGCACTCGCGGTGCGCGCCCGCGATGCGACGCTGCCGGTGCTGGCGGCCGACACCACGGTCGTGATCGAGGGGCAGGTCTGCGGCAAGCCGCGCGATGCCGCCGATGCCCTCGCCATGCTCGGCCGGCTCTCGGGACGCACGCACCAGGTGCTGACGGCGGTGGCGCTCGCCGGAGCGGCCGGGGTGGGGCTGCGGCTGTCGGCGAGCGAGGTACGCTTCCGCGCGCTCAGCCGCGCGGAGTGCCAGGCGTACTGGGACAGCGGCGAGCCGCGCGACAAGGCCGGCGGCTACGCGGTGCAGGGCCGCGCCGCGGCCTTCATCGAGCACCTGTCGGGCAGCTACTCGGGCGTCATGGGGCTGCCGCTTTACGAGACCGCGCAGCTGCTCGCGGCCGCCGGCATCGCGCTGTGGCCCGCCGGCGCCGGCCACGGGGGCGCGGCGTGAGCACCGAGATCCTGGTCAACGTCGCCCCGCGCGAGACGCGCGCCGCGCTGCTCGAGAACGGCGTGGTGCAGGAGATCCACGTCGAGCGCACCAGCCGCCGCGGCCTGGTGAGCAACCTCTACAAGGGGCGCGTATCGCGCGTGCTGCCGGGCATGCAGGCGGCGTTCGTCGAGATCGGGCTGGAGCGCACCGCGTTCCTGCACGCCGCCGACATCGCGCAGCGCGTCGACGACACGCTGATCGGGGCCGCGCTGCCGGGCGTGGCGGCGGTCGAGGACATCCGCCGCCTGGTGAGTTCGGGCGAAGACATCCTGGTGCAGGTCATCAAGGACCCGATCGGCACCAAGGGCGCACGCCTCACCACCTTCGTCGCGCTGCCCTCGCGCTTCCTCGTCTACATGCCGCATGGCGACTCGGTCGGCGTGTCGACACGCATCGAGGACGAGGCCGAGCGCCTGCGCCTCAAGGGCCTGCTCGGCGAGCTGGTCACCGGCAACGGCGGTTACATCGTGCGCACCGCGGCGCAGGGGGCGAGCGCCGACAGCCTGCGCGAGGACATGAGCTATCTGGCGCGGCTGTGGGAGCACGTGCAGGCGCGCGCCGCCGCCGCCCCGTCCGGCAGCGTGGTGCACGAGGACCTGCCGCTGTCGCTGCGCGTGCTGCGCGACGAGCTGGCGCGCGGCGTCAGCCGGGTGCTGGTCGACTCAGCGCGCGAGCACGCGCGCATGCAGGAGTTCGCCGCCGCCTTCATGCCCGGCGCGGCGCCGGCGCTGGAGCTGTACAGCGGCGCGCGTCCGCTCTTCGACCTGAACGGCGTCGAGGAGGAGATCGCCAAGGCGCTCGACCGCAAGGTGCCGCTCAAGTCCGGCGGCCACCTGGTGATCGACCAGACCGAGGCCATGACCACCATCGACGTCAACACCGGCGCCTACGTCGGCCATCGCAACCTCGAGGAAACCATCTTCCGCACCAACCTCGAGGCGGCGGTGAGCATCGCCCGCCAGCTGCGCCTGCGTAACCTCGGCGGCATCATCATCATCGACTTCATCGACATGCGCGACGAGCCGCACCGGCGCGCGGTGCTGAGCGCGCTCGAGCGCGCCCTGGCCGGCGACCGCGCCCAGACGCACATCGTGAGCCTCTCGCCGCTGGGGCTGGTGGAGATGACGCGCAAGCGCACCCGCGAGAGCCTGGAACATCTGCTGTGTGAACCATGTCCAAGCTGCGAGGGGCGCGGCTTCATCCGCACTCCGGAAACGGTGTGCAACGAGATCTTTCGCGAGATTGTGCGACAGAGCCGACAGTTTGCCAGCCGTGAGCTGCTGATACTGGCTCATCAGGACGTCGTGGACCGCCTGCTGGACGAGGAGTCCGCCACCCTGGGCGAGCTCGAGGCGCAGATCGGCCGCCCGATCCGCCTGCAGGTCGAGGCCCTCTACGGCGTGGATCAGTACGACGTCGTACTCGTGTGAGTCGCCGAGGCCATAAGCGTGCGCGTGACGCCAGCAGAGCCCGCTGCCGGGCCGGAGACCCCCGCCACGGGTGAGGGGCTGCTGCGCGCGCACGCCGCGCGCCTGCGCCTGGCGCTGCTGGCCGGCGGCAGCGCGCTGGTGCTGCTGGCGATCGCCCTGATCGCCGGCGAGCTCGCCGCGCTGCGCGTGCCGCAGCATCGCGCCGCGCTCGAGAAGCTCATCCGCCACGAGACCGGTCTCGACGTGCGCTTCCGCGAGCTCACCGTGCGCTGGGGCTGGTACGGCCCGGAGGCGGTGTTTCACTCGGTCGTGCTCGGCGAGCCGGGCGGCGCCGGCCCGCTGCTGTCGGCGCCGCAGCTGGTGGTCGGGCTGGACGCCTGGCGCATGGTCCGCAGCGGCCAGCTCGAGGCCGGCCGCATCACGCTCATCGCTCCCGACGCCGACCTGGGCTCGCTCGCCGCCGCGCCGCCGCCCGCCGGTGCGCGCACGTCCGCGGTGGCGCCGCCCGGCCTGCTCGACAGCGGGGCGCGCGTGCTGTCGCGCTGGCGCGGCGGCCGCATCGAGGTCGAGGGCGGCACGGTGCGCGCCGTGCCGGCACCGGGTGCCGCCCCCCTGGTATTCAACATCCGCCACGCCCAGCTGCGCCGCCTGGGCGCGCGCTGGAGCGCGGACGCTTTCGTGCTGCTGCCGCCGCGTCTCGGCGCGAGCGCCCACCTGTCGCTCACGCTCGACGGCGACCCGGCACGGCTCGAGCAGGCCAGTGGCACGCTGGGCCTCGACGGGCGGCGACTCGAGTTCGGGGCGTGGCGGGCGCTGGCTGCATCGCTGCCGCTGGCGCGCTACCTGCCGCGCGGCGGCGGCGGCAACTTCGAGCTGCACGCGCGCTTCGAGCAGGGCGCGCTGCAGGAGGCGGGCGGGCGCGTGCACGCCGACGCCCTGCAATGGGACCCGCCGCAGGCCGCGGGCACCGCGCTGCGGCTGGAGCGCCTGCGCGGCCCGTGGCAGCTGACGCGGCAGGACGGTGCCTGGCATTTCAGCGCCACGCCCGTGGAGCTGCTCCGCGGCGGCGCCGCGCGCGCGAGCGTCAGCGTCGAGGCGGACGCGGACGGCCGCTACCTGCGCGGCCGCGCGCAGCACCTGCCGCTGCCGGCGCTCGCCGCGCTCGCCAGCTGGTACGCGCCGCAGCTGCCGCCCGGCGCGGCCGGCCTCGACGGCGCTGCCAGCGAGCTGAGTTTCGACTTCGACACGCGGCGCCCGGCGGCGACGCGCCTGCAGGCCGCCGCGCGCCTCGAGCAGCTGGCACTCGCGGGCACGCCGCTCACCGTGAGCGGACTCAGCGCGCGCCTCACTGCCGTCGGCCCGCACCTGGTCGCGGACCTGACCGGGCATCGCGCCAGCGTGACCCTGGCGCGCGAGCAGCCCGTGACGCTCTCTGACCTCGACCTCACCGCACGCGTGGCGCTGCAGTACGGCGCCGGCGGCTGGCGGCTGTCCGCGCAGGACCTGCAGGTGCGGCGCGCCGACCTCAGCCTCGCGGCGAGCGGCACGCTCGCGGCGAGCGGCGCGGCTGCGCCGCGCCTCAGCGCGCACGTCGTCGTCCGCGACACCGACGCGCTGCTGGCCACGCAGGTGCTCGGCCCGCAGCTGCTCGCCGCGCTCGGGCCGGCGGCCGCGCAGCTCACCGCCGGCCGCATCGACAGCGCGGATTTCGAGCTGCGCACGCCGCTCGCGCCGGGGGCGCGCTGGGACGACCCGGGCAACAGCTTCAGCGGCGCGCTCAGCCTGCGCGACGCGCGCCTGGCGGCCGGTGACTCCTGGCCCGGGGCCGAGGATCTCGCGGCGCGCATCGACTGGCGCGGCGCGCGCCTGCGCGCCACGTTCGCGGGCGGCCGCAGCGGCTCGTTCCGCCTGAGCGCGGGACGCGCCGAGTGGGATGGACGCGGGACGCGCGCCACCCACCTGAGCGCGCGCCTCGCCGGCCGCGCGCAGGAAGCGCTCGACTGGCTGCGGGCCCACCCGCAGCTCGGCGCCTGGACACCCGCGGTGCAGGACCTCGAGGTGCAGGGCGACACGCTGCTCGATCTCGACCTGACGCTGCCGACGGCGACGCCCGTCCGCGCCGAGCCCGTGGTGCGCGCCAGCGCGGCGTTCGACGGCGCGCGCCTGCGGCTGCTCGCCGGCGTGCCGCCGCTCGAGTCGGTGCGCGGCACGCTGGTGTTTGCCGGCGGCCACCTGCAGCGCTCGAACCTCGGCGGGCAGTGGCTCGGCGGCCCGGTGAGCCTCGTGGTCACCGAGCACGGTGAGCACGGCGCACCGGCACTCGCCATCAGCGGCCGCGGCACCGTCGGGGCGCACCCGGCGCTGCTGGCGGCGGGCGCCGGCGCGGCGCCCCTCGCCGGCAGTGCCGAGTGGAGCGCACTGCTCACCGTCGGTCCCGGCAGCGGCGGTGCCACCGCCTGGCAGCTGCGCGCCGACTCGAGCCTCGTCGGCGTCGCCAGCCGCCTGCCCGAGCCGCTGGCCAAGACGGCGGCGGCGGCGCTGCCGCTGCATCTCGAGCTGCAGGGGGCCGGGGATGCGGGCGAGCTGCAGGTGAGCTGCAGCGAACGGTTGCGCGCACTGGTCGCACTGACGCGCGGGCCGGACGGCTGGCGCATCGAGCGCGGCGCCGTACGGCTGGATGCCACGGCGCCGATACTGCCGGCCGCGCCGGTACTGGCGCTCGACGGGCGCGTCGGCCGGCTCGACCTGCCGGCGTACCTGGCGCTGTGGCACGAGGCGGCGCGTGATGCGGCGCTGCCGGCGCTCGCCGCGCGCCTGAGCGCCGCACAGCTCGTGGCCGGCACGCGCGTGTTTCCGGAGGTGACGGTCACGGCGGACGCGCTGCGGGGGGCGGGCGAGGTGCAGCTCGCCTCCGCCGACCTGTCCGGCTCGCTGCGCTGGCCGGCGCAGGTGTCGGAGGCACACCCGGCCGCGGCACGCTTCGCCGACTTCAACCTCACGGAGCCCCGCGACGCCGCATTGGCGGCGGCGCTGGCGCAGCTGTTCGCGCCGGCGCTGCAGCTCGACGTCGACGACCTCGCCTGGCAGGGCCGCTCGCTCGGGCGGCTGACGGCACGCCTCGCCGGGCATGGCGGGACGCTCGAGGTGAGCGGCCTGCAGCTCGCCGGGCCTCTCGGCGAGACGCGGGCCAGCGGCCGCTGCGCGGGCGGTGCCTGCAGCGCGCAGCTCACCCTGGACAGCCACGACGTCGCGGCCACCCTGGCCGCGCTCGGCCTGCGCAGCGAGATCAGCGCCGCCCGGGGACTCCTCAGCGCCCGCCTGCAGTGGTCGCCGGGTGGGCCGTCGGCCCTTGCATCGCTCGGCGGCGACCTCCATATGCAGCTCGAGGAGGGCGCGGCGCGCGTGGCCACCGCCGCCGACCCCGGCACGCCGCTCGCGCTGCTGCCGGTGCCGGCGCTGATGGCGGCGCTGAGCGCGCAGCTGCCCGCCGGCAGCGAGCCCGGCCTGCAGTTCGCGCGCGTCACGGCCGGCTTCGCCCTCGACGGGGGCGAGGCGACCACCTCGGACCTGCACTTCGACGGCGATGCCGAGATCATGATGCGCGGCCGCGTCGGGCTCGTGGCGCGCGACTACGACGCCGAGGCGGTGATCCTGCGCGGCGAGGAACGGCTGCCGGCGGCGCTGCGGCGCCTGGTGGCGACCCCGCGCGTGGCGGCGGCGTGGCTGTCGCTGCGCGAGCTGTTCGGCGGCGCGCCCGCCGAGCGGGGCCCGGCGGTGCTGCGTTTGCGCGGCACCTGGAGTGACCCCATAGTGACGGCAGCGGAGTGAGATGATGCAGGTTGCGGCGATCCAGATGACCTCCGGCCCGGACGTGGCCGCCAACCTCGCGCAGGCGCGCGAGCTGCTCGAGCAGGCGGCCGCGCGCGGCGCCAAGCTCGCCGCGCTCCCCGAGAACTTCTCCTTCATCGGCCTCAAGGACGGCGACAAGCGTGCCGTGGCCGAGGCCGAGGGCGCAGGTCCGGTGCAGGAGTTCCTGGCCGCGACCGCGCGGGCACTGAGGCTGTGGATCGTGGGCGGCACGGTGCCGCTCAAAGCCGGCGCCGACGGCCGGGTCGCGGCGGCATCACTGGTGTACTCGAGCGACGGCGAGCGCGTCGGCCGCTACGACAAGATCCACCTGTTCGACGTCGACCTGCCCGGTCGCAGCGAGCGCTACCGCGAGTCGGCGCACGTCGCCCCGGGCAGCGCGCCGGTCGTCATCGACACGCCGGTCGGCCGGCTCGGCCTCTCGGTGTGCTACGACGTGCGCTTCCCCGAGCTCTACCGGCACCTGAGCGCCGCCGGGGCGCAGCTGCTCGCCGTGCCCTCGGCCTTCACCAGCCCCACCGGGCGGGCCCACTGGGAGACGCTGCTGCGCGCACGGGCGATCGAGAATCTCTGCTATGTTGTGGCGCCGGCACAGTCCGGCTTCCACCCGGGCGGACGCGAGACCTACGGCGACAGCATGATCGTGGATTACTGGGGACGGATCCTGCAGCGCGTGCCGCGCGGCCGTGGCTGCGCGGTGGCGGAGCTGGACACGGCGGCGCAGGCGAGCGTGCGTGAGAGCTTCCCGGCGCTCGCGCACCGGGCCTTCGGCGCGGCCGCCGCGCCGGGAGCTGCGCGATGAGCACGCCGGCGGACGCGCTCGACCTGGCGCGCAACCTGATCCTGCGTCCGAGCGGCCTCGACGACGCGCGCCTCGATCGCGTGTTCGGCGAGGTGCTCAGCCACGCGGTGGACTTTGCCGACCTGTACTTCCAGCTCGCGCACCAGGAGTCCTGGTCGCTCGAGGACGGCATCGTCAAAGACGGCAGCGCCAGCATCGAGCAGGGTGTCGGGGTGCGCGCACTCGCCGGCGAGAAGACCGGCTTCGCCTACTCGGACGAGATCATGCTGCCGGCGCTCACCGAGGCCTCGCGCGCCGCGCGTGCCATCGCGGTGCACGG
>Ga0070732_10001600_pt1 | contig 12343 bp, 8 predicted proteins | sample Coa_R1_5_FD_66449 | JGI IMG/M metagenome (GOLD analysis project Ga0070732, IMG submission 66449) | Surface soil microbial communities from Centralia Pennsylvania, which are recovering from an underground coalmine fire - Coalmine... | ecosystem: Environmental > Terrestrial > Soil > Unclassified ...
GTGAGTGCGAGCAAATTCTCTCATAATCAGTGCCCTGAAATAACGGCTTCAAATTGATTCGTCGCAGCCCATATTCCATGGCCTTAACGTGCCGCACGTGGCATGACCAGTGACGCCATTCATCGGAAAAAAAGCTCCGAAAAAAATGGCTCAAATCTCGCGCAGCCGGTAATAGAAGGGTAGTGGACGATGCCATTGTTGGAGCCAAGGAGTAGTGATGCCGGCCAGGCCGATGAATCGAGTCATCGAACATTTGCGCCAAAGCGCCGAACTGGGCGCTGCGGCGCAACTGACCGATGCGGAATTGCTGACGCGCTTTTTGGATTGCCGCGATTTGGGCGCATTAGAAGCTCTCGTGCGGCGGCACGCCCCTATGGTCTGGAGCGTGTGCCGGAGAATCGTCCCGAATCATCACGACGCGGAGGAGGCATTTCAGGCGGTATTCCTGGTTCTCCTGCGCAGAGCGGCCGCGATTGCGCCCCGGGAGATGCTGGCAAACTGGCTTTATGGCGTGGCGCGGCAAACCGCCCTCAAGGCCAATTCGATGCTCAACCTCCGGCACAGGCGAGAGCGGCAGGTACATGATATGCCCGAACCAGGAGCGAAACCGGTCGCGTCCAGTTGTGCCTTCGAACCCTTTCTGGACGAGGAGTTGAGCCGCTTGCCGGACAAGGATCGGCTCGTGATCGTTCTTTGCGACCTGGAAGGCCGAAGCCGCAAAGAAGTTGCCCGCCAATTGGGTTTGCCGGAAGGAACAGTGGCCAGCCGGCTGGCACGGGCGCGAACGAAGCTGGCTCGCCGGCTCGCACGCCATGGGCTATTCGTATCGGGCGGAACTCTGGCGTTGGTGCTTGCTGAAGCGGCAGCAGCAAAGGCGCCGGCGGCGCTCGCATCGGCAACGATCCAGATGCTTACCAGGGCGGCAATGGGCGGCCCGGTTCCGAGCGGGATTGTCTCTCTCATGGAAGGAGTCTTGAAAGCGATGTTGGTGAACAAGCTCAAGAAAATCACGGCGGCGACAGTGGTTTTGGCAATCGCCAGCGTTTATGGTTTTACTTCCTGGACCACGGCAGCCGATCCGCCTGCTGCCAATCCGCCGGGCAAAAGTTCCGCCCTTTCCAGGCCGGATGCCCGGGACGCCAAAATTCCCGTTAGCGGAAACATTCAGGGTTTCTGGAATCTGCTCAGCGCAGAAATTGATGGCCGGCGGTTGGGCGTAGAAGAGGGCGCGGTTCAGCTCGTCGTCACCAACGAATACTGGATCTGGAAGGAACGCGGTCGGGATCGCGGTTTCATGTACAAGCTGGATGCCCGCTCCAGTACGAAACACGTCGATCTCGAACCGCTGTTTGCGGGAACGGAAGCGAAGAAGGTTCCTGCCATTTATCAACTCGACCGCGATCGATTGACGGTGTGCGAGGGGAGCAAAGGCCGGCCCACGGAATTCAGTGCTCCGGCGGAATCGGGGCGCACGCTGCTCACTTATCAGCGCGCTAACTCCGGGCCTGTTGCCGCGTCCAAGCCATTTGTGACCCCGCCAATGCCAGTGGACACCTCTCCCGCAAACGCGCTGGTGATGCTTCGGCAAGCACGTACGTTGATGGAGCGCGGGAAATACGAAGAAGCAATTAATCTGGCGAATCGAGTCAAAGAGATGAAAGACTTGCGCTGGGGCCTTTTCGAGGACTCTCCGGACAAGCTGCTCCAAGATATAAAGAAAAACCCGAAGAATCAAAACCAGGCAACCACTACCGAAAATGGGTCGGTTGACCCGGACTTCACCAAGGAGGCATGGGCCAACAAGCTCTTTCCGGAGACCAGCAAGGACTTTGGCGACTGTGGTCCAGGCGCAGTCCTCCAGCACCGTTTCAAGATCACGAATATCTACAACGTGCCGATGGAAATTACCAAGATGGGAGCTTCCGCAATGGGGGTGACGATGACTTTGGCACGCGACATCTTGGCCCCGAGAGCAGAGACGTATCTCGATGTGGCTATCGATCCCCTTCGGGTTCCCGGCGCCAAAGTTATCCGGATCTACGTAACGATCGGAAAGGAATACACCTCCACGGCGATTTTGACGCTGAAAGCGAACGTGGTCAAAGAGCCGCCCAAGGCCGACCAAACCAAGGAAGGAAATGATCCGCTGAGTGGGAATCGTCCGCTGCCCAAACCGGCCATGAGCGACAGGCTGAATGATGATAAGGAAGCCGACCTGCCTAGTCACGAGATTTCGGCACGCGACATTCAGATTCCGGTCCTGGTTGCAAGCGATCGGCGTAAAGAATTAAAAGAACTGCGGCTTTGCGTGTCCGACGACAAAGGCAAGAAATGGCAGTTGAGCGCAACCATCCCGCCGGACAAGTCGGCGTTTCATTTCGTGGCGCAGCGGGACGGCGAATACTGGCTCGCGATTCAAACCGTAAGTAAAGATGGCATCATACAACCACTTTATGCGGACCTCAAACCGGAATTGAAAATCAGAGTTCGAGCCGGCAATTAAGCCGCCATGAAGAAAGCGCTGCAAGTTCATCGCCGTGGCCGATGGCAATTTCTTTGCCTTCGGAAGCCGGGAGCGCGAGCCACCGGATGGAGTGCGTACAACATCCGGTCGCACGCGCTCCCGGCTTTCCGGTGGCGTTCAATGCTTCGCTTTGCGCGCCTTCAGGTCGGCGAGCAGGTTTTCCAGGGCTTTCGGCTCCGGTGGTTTGACGAGATGGTAATCGAAGCCGGCCTCGGCAGAGCGGCGGCGGTCTTCCTGCTGGCCCCAACCGGTGAGCGCAGCGAGCAGGGTTGCCCTTAGCGCTGGGTCGTGGCGCACGCGGCGGGCAACCTCGTAGCCATCCATGTCCGGCATGCCGATGTCCAGGAAAATGAGATCAGGCAAAAAGGACCGTGTCATTTCCAGTGCGGCCATACCGCTGTGGGCTACACGGACTTCGTGGCCCATTAACTGTAGCAGCATGGCCAGACTAATGGCCGCGTCGCGGTTGTCGTCTACTATCAGCAAGCGGCTGCTGGAAGGGGCCGGCGCTGGCCGGGCAAGTGAATCAGGATCCTCACCGCCCGCTTTCACCGGCGTGGTGGAAAGCGGCAGCCGCACAACGAATTCGCTTCCCTGCCCCAGGCCCGCACTGTGCGCTTCCACCGTTCCATGGTGCATCTCGACGAGGTTTTTCACCAGGGTGAGCCCAATGCCGAGCCCGCCCTGGGAACGCATGGCCTTGGGTTCCACTTGCATGAACAGTTCAAAGATGCGGGGAAGCATTTGCGGCGCAATGCCGATGCCGTTGTCGCGCACCCGGAGCACCGCGCTTGAGCCGTCGCGCGCGGCGGTCACAGTAATCCGGCCATTCGCCTCGGTGTACTTGGCCGCATTGGCAAGCAGATTGCCAACGACTTGCGCAAGCCGGAGCGGGTCGGCGTCGATGGGCAGCGACTCCGCCGGCAAATGGAGCCTCAATTGATGGCCCTGGCTGTCGATAAACGGTTGGACCGTCTCCACGGCCCGGCCGATGACCGTTGCCAGCTCGAGCCGCTCTTTGCGCAGCTCGATCTTGCCGCGCATCACGCGCGAGACATCGAGCAGGTCGTCCACGAGCCGCACGAGATGGTGAACTTGCCGCTCCATCATGCCGCGGCAGTGCTCGGCCGTCTCCGGGTCGAGGCGCGGCATTTTCAGGATTTCCAGCGAGTTTGAAATGGGCGCGAGCGGGTTGCGCAGTTCATGGGCGAGCGTGGCCAGGAATTCATCTTTGCGGCGATCGGTTTCTCGCAGTGCCTGGTAGAGTTGCGTGTTTTGAATAGCCACTGCCGCCCGGTGGGCCAGGTCCATGGCCAGGGCAAGATCCGAATCGGTATAACGGCGGCCGGACTCCGCCGTGGCAAACGTCAACACGCCGAACGACGTGCCGGAGATGATGAGCGGCAAGCAGATGTAGGATTTCAGATCGATGGCGCGCAGGAGCGCGAGATTCCGCTCGTCTTTGGCGCCGCGGACGAGCATGTCGTCGGTAAGCTCGCTGAGGATTTCGGGTTTGCCCGTGCGGAACACCGCGCCGATGCCGCCCTGGGCCTGAAGATCAATTGGGTACAGGCGCATGAGTTCGTGCGCCAGTTCCATTTTTTTCGGATCCTGATGGGCGACGGCCAGGCGGCGGAGCGCACCGTCATCGGCCACGTCCACGGCCGCCCAGTCGGCGAAGTACGGAACCGCCATGTTGACGACTTTTTGCAGGGTACTTTCGTAATCGACCACGCTGGCGAGCGCGGCGCTGGCCTCGGACAGAAAATGCGACGATTCCTGGGCATGCTTCTGCTCGTGGATGTCGGTCGCGGTGCCGAACCAGCGAGCCACTTTTCCCGCCTCATCGCGCGCCGCCACCGTGCGCATGAGATGCCAACGGTACATGTGCCGGTGGCGATCGAATAACCGAACTTCCATGTCGAAGGTTTCGCCGGTTTCGAGGCACACGGCCCAGCGCTCGGCGGCCCGCTTGCCGTCGTCGGGATGCAGTACAGTGCGCCAGCCTTCGTTGCCAACTTTGTCGGACAACCCGGTGAATTCGGACCAACGTTTGTTCATGTAATCGGTGTTGCCGTCCGGCCGCGCGGTCCAGACAATCTGCGGCATGACATCGGCCAGCTGGTGAAAGCGCTGCTCGCTTTGGTGGACTTCCTCTTCCGCCGCTTTACGCTCCATGAACTGGCCGAAAATAGTCGCCACGCTCTGCATCTGGTCGAGCAAATCCGGGTCGATTTCCCGGCGGCGCCGGCTGAAGAATTCGATCACGCCCAGCGGTTGTTCCCCAGTAGTGATCGGGCAGGCGATGGCACTGCGCAAGCCCGTATTGGCCGCTGCCACCAGGCGCGGGAAGTTCGCATCGGCGGCGATGTCGATAATCCAGGCCGGCTTGCCGCTCGCCCAAACACGCCCCGGCAAGCCCAGTCCCATGGCAAACGTTCGGCCGCAACTGGCTTGCTCGAACTCTTCCAGCGCAGGGGCGCTGCGCCAGCTTCGCCGGCACTCCAGCTCCTGGCACTCGCGCTTCACGGTCCAAAAGAAGCCCGTGTCCCAGTGCAGGCCTTCGCACATGATTCGCAGCAACCCCGTAGCTGCCTCGTCGATCGTATTCGCCTGATTGAGAAGCGGAGTTATCGCCAACCGGGCATTGCGATGCTGTTCGGCCCTGCGCCGCTCCGTTACGTCGCGGAAGACCAACACACTGCCGATAACTTTGTTGTCGGAATCGCGGATGGGCGCGGCAGAATCGTCGATGGGCCGTTCCGTGCCATCCCGGGCGATGAGAACGGTGTGGTTCGCCAGGTCGACCACGGCGCCGTCTTGCAACGCGCGCGTGGCCGGATTTTCCACCGGCTCGCGGCTTTCTTCATTTACGATGCGGAACACTTCGTCCAGCAGGCACTGCTGGGCTTCTTCCACGTTCCAGCCCATGAGCCGCTCGGCAACCGCGTTCAGGAAGGTGATGCGGCCCTGCTCGTCGGTGCTGACGACCGCGTCGCCGATGCTGGCCAGTGTGACGCGCAGGCGCTCGCGCTGTTCCTGGATGTACCGAGCGTTTTCCTCGGCCGCGCGGCGGGCCGTGGTTTCCTCCACCAGGCGGCGGGCGTTTTCTTCCGAGCGTTTGCGTTCGGTCAAATCGCGCGTGACTTTAGAGAAGCCGCGCAGGCGCCCCTGCTCGTCGCGCAGTGCCGTGATAACGACATTGGCCCAGAAGGGCGAGCCGTCCTTGCGAATGCGCCAACCCTCATCTTCGAAACGGCCAACTTCACTGGCCACCTTGAGTTCATACTGCGGCCAGCCGCGGTCGATGGCTTCTTGCGGGTAGAAGCGCGAGAAATGCTGGCCGATGATCTCGTCAGCGCAATAACCCTTGAGGCGCTGGGCGCCCGGGTTCCAAGTCACTACGTAGCCTTCCGGGTTCAGCATGAAGATCGCGTAGTCGGTGGTGCCGTGCACCAGCATGCGCAGCTGGTCGGCTTCATGGCGGGCGTTTTCCTTGTCCTGAAAGACCTGGCTAAAGCCCTGCACCTTGGCCCGCAGGACCACCGGCAAGAACGGCTTTAGGAGAAAATCGACAGCGCCCAGCGCGTAGGCTTCTTCCAGCGTGGCCGCATCAATCTCGTTGGCCGTGAAGAAAATGATCGGCGTGTGGCGGGCGCGCGGTTGCTTCCGAATGGCCTGGGCGGTCTCAAAACCGCTCAGCCCGGGCATCCGCACATCGAGCAGAATGACGGCGAACTCCTCGATCTGCACCTGCCCGAGGGCTTCTTCGCCCGACCGGGCTTCCACCATATTGAGGTCGAGTACTTCGAGGATCGCGCGAAGCGCCAGGAGGTTGCCGGGCTTGTCATCCACCAGGAGGATGCTGACTTTCGCCTCGGCCCAAGGGAACCGAGTAACCTCTACTTGTTTCGGCAGTTGCGCCATGTGCAACCTGGTCTTGGAGAGTAATCGTGGAGCGCGACGAGGCGCTCAAGTGATTGCCATCCAGGGCCCACCGACGATATTTCATTTTAGCGGATTGAGGCAACAAGTGGAAAGTCAGTGGACGGGATCAAGGAGCCGGGAGCGCGAGCGCGATGCCCTATGAAACCGTCCGGTTGCTCTTCACACGCCACCGTTCCTTCGCCACCGGCTTCTGGTCCGAACCAGCCGTTGGCCGCGGCCGAATCTCCAAAACCTATTGAGCGGCGTCACCGGTTTTGATCGGGCGGTCGCGCCGGGACTTTGCCGAAGCGCTCCCAGACAACTTGTCTCACGCTCTCTTAATGACCGCTGTGCTATCCTGCTCTATCGAGCCGCGACGCGGTTTTTGGCGCGGCTTGGTTTGCGACAAGCAGAGAGGAGCAGATATGTTCACGGCGATTATTGTGGGCGCGGTCGTAGCGGTGCTAATTGCGGCGGTCTGGTTCATTTCTCAGCGGAAGTCGGCGCAGACGGCCTTCGTGCATTTTCGGTGTCCTGAATGCAAGCAGAGGTTGCGGTTCCAGGCGGGCAAGGCGGGGCGCGGCAGCATTTGCCCACGCTGCCTTCACCGCGCCACGCTGCCGCTTGCCGGGTAGCCATCGAACAACAGCGAGCGGGGCCAGTAATGGCCCCGGTGATTCCCTAAGGTTCATCACTGGGGCCATTACTGGCCCCGCTCGCCTTTGACCTCGAAAAAAGATAAGCCCCGCCGGCGTTCGGCGGGGCTCTTCTTTTCTCAAAACATCCGCCAATCACGGCCGTTCCATCACGCGCGTGCCCACGATGCTCTTGATATGGCCTTCGGGGCGGGTCATGTCGATGAGTTGCGGGCTGGTGGTGCGGGCCTCGCCGACATTGCCGGCCAGATCGCGGGCCAGCACTCGCAGATACACGCGCACCGGCATCTTCGCCGGCAATTTCCAGCTATAGGTACCCGTGTTCGGGATGGCCGAGGCGATCGACTGCCAATTGCCTTCGGGGTTCTCCGCCCATTCCAGCGTGATCGGGTTTGCCGCCATATTCTTGTCCGTGGCGTTCCAGCGCAGGATCACGGCATTGCTGATGTTCGGGTCGGGCGCGAGTTGATAAAGCTCGACTTGCGGCGGTGTGACATCCACTTCCACGCGCATTTCCGGGGCGTCGCCGCTGTTGGGCGCGCCCCGGCTCAGGCCGGCCCCGCTTTCGAGCACCAGGCGGAAACCATACACGCCTTCGCCCGGCAGCTGCGCGGTGATGTGCGAATCCAGATTCTTGGCTTCGGCACATTCCTGCCAGCTAAGGCCGTCGTTCTGCGTCAAGTACAGTTTGACGCTGCGGAGGCCGGAAGCGCCGGACTTCGACACTTCATACGACAGCGTGATTTCACTGCTGTTGATGAGTTGCACGTTCTTCATTTCGCTGCGGGCCGGCGGGCTGGCAAAGCTGTTCGAGGCCACGGGCCGGACGCCGTTGTTCGGCGCATAGCTCGGCGGGCTGAAGGCATCGCGTGGCTGGTTCGGCTGCAACGAAGAAGCAATCGGCACCGGACCCGACGGATTTTGCGGCGGCAACGGCCGTTCGGCCGGCGGATTGTCGTAACGATTGATCGGCGAGCTGGCCGGCAGATTGCTCGACGGCAAAGCGTCGGGCAACGGATTGAGCACGGGCCCCGGCGAAGACGGGATCGGCGCCGGCGGCAGCGGATTGCCGACCGGCGCGGATGATGGCGAAGGATTGCTCGGCAGTGGGTGGTAGGCCACGTTGGTGTTAGCGGGTTCTCCGCCGGCTAGCACCTTCTGGGCCTGCATGATGTTTTTGGCCAGATCCTCAATCGACATGCGAATCGCGATTGGGCCCGGCGTGCTCACTCGGAAGCGCTGGCTTCCGTTCATAGCCGGGGCTTGTAGCGGAACCAGGACCCACGGAGCATTGGGATCATTCGACGGGCGGTATTCCATCTTCAGCGTGGCAATGTCCGGATAGGCCTCCTGGCCTTCCCAATTCACCGTGACTTCGTCGCCGGCCCGCTCAGCACTTCGAATCCGGAGCACCGGCGGCACGGTGTCGAAAAGGACCTTCAGCCCCGGCGGCATCTGGTTCAGGTCGGCCGGCTCGCGCTGGCCGTTTCTGAAGACCACACACATCTGAAACCAGTAGATGCCGTCCATCGGAGCGTAATACGAAAATGCTTCGTCGCCTGGCCGCGCTCGGCCTTCCTGGCTCCAGTTTTTCCCCTGGTCCAGCGAGACGAAGAGCAAAAGTTCGGCAATGTCGTTGCGGCGATCCGGATTGACCTGAATGGGAATCTGAATCGTGCGGCGGTTCATGGGCATGACATCCGACGGCAACGCCCCGGCGGCCCATAGGAGACTGGCAAGTAACAAGGTTCCGGCGCTCATCCTGACATCCTCCCCGTAACACGGATCTCGCCCCGCCTGCCCAAACCCCCGAACGGGCAAACGGAATGCGACCGGCCGAGCAATCCGGTGTCGTATGCCGAATGTATCGACTGGATGGGCGCGAATCTTGAAGAAAAGGCGGGCGGCGGGTGGAATATGTGAAGTTCAGGATCTGACCCGCGAGGCTGAAGACTCGCCTCGCGGCTTGCAGCGATCTGGCGAATACAATCAGAATGGGAAGCGTGCGCCGCTGTCACCGAGGCCGACATCATGACCGACCACCAAATTCGCCATCTGCTCGAAGAAGTTCGCCTGGGGCGTCTGCCCATCGAAGCGGCGGCAGAGCGCATTGCGGCTCATGCTAACCCGAACCTTGGTTTCGCGCACGTGGACTTGCACCGGCATCAGCGCTGCGGCTTTCCCGAGGTCATTTATTGCGAAGGCAAGACGCCGGAATGGGTTGAAGGCGTGGTGCATAAGATTCGCAGTGCCGGGCAAGACTGCCTGGCCACGCGGGTGAGTGCCACGCAGTCGGACTATTTGGCCCGCGCTTTTCCGGAGGGCCAACAGGATCGCGTTGCGCGCACATTCTGGCTGCCGATGGAAGAGCGGCCGGCGATTTATGGCGAGGTGGCGGTGCTCACGGCGGGAACGAGCGATCTTCCAGTTGCGCAAGAAGCAGTGGTAACGGCCCGTGCGATGCAAAGCTCCGTCACCCTGCTCGCCGACGTGGGCGTGGCCGGCATTCATCGGCTTTTGAGCCAGCGCGAGAAGTTCGAGAAAGCGAGCGCGATTGTGGTGGTGGCCGGCATGGATGGGGCACTGCCGAGCGTGGTTGGCGGTTTGGTGTCGTGCCCGGTGATTGCCGTGCCTACGAGCATCGGCTACGGCGCTTCCTTCGGCGGCGTGGCAGCACTGCTCACGATGCTAAATGCTTGCCCGGCGAATGTGGTGGTCGTGAATATCGATGCCGGCTTCAAGGCCGGCTATGTGGCCGCGCTTATTGCCCGCCGGTCGCAGCAGGCGGAACCGGGGTAACCGGCGTCGCTTGGCGTTCCAGCAGCCAGACGGAGGTCCACTTGAACTCGCGCTCTTCTCGGACTGTCCAATTCTGCAACCACGGTTGCAGCAGCGCTTGCCGGTTGACGGCTTCCGGCGTCGTAATGGCAAGCCAAACTCGGTTCGCGGTTGCAGGCTCCTGGTCGCTCAAGATCTCATCGCACTCGCCAGACTTATGGAAATAGTACACATACTCCCAGTGATTGGCTCGAATGCAGTCGTCGGGCTCACGGTGAAATTGAATGTAGTTGGCCGCCGCCGCCACGTCTGCCCGCGGCCAGGGAAGCGCAATCGAAACAAGCCCCGCCCCTATCGGCACCAGCAGGCATACGTAGACCAGGTTTCGGCCGAGGCTCCAGCGCGCTTGGAGCCAGAGCAACGCTTTTTCGGCGCCGGCAGCAATCAGAACGGCCAACCCCGGCAGTGCAAAGATCTCCAGGCGCGAGCCGCCATATGGATAGCCGTGCAAGCAAGCGGCGACCCACGCCAGCGCCAGTGGGCCAGCCAAGAGGGTGATCCATCGGCGCTGTTCCGAGCGCCAAAACGCGAAAGCGCCGATCAAGGCGAAGGGAAAAAGCAGATTTCCAACCGGCAAAAAGCAATAGCGAAACACCTCAGCCGTCGAAGCCACCGACCAGATTGGCAGCGTCCAGGGCCGGCCCCAATTCGGGAAGTGCAGCGTCCAGCATTCTTCCATCGAGGAGTTTCGTTGCGCTTGAATCGGGCCGAAGTACAGTACCGAAAAGCAAATTACAACGATGCCGCTCCATAGCGTGTACAGCGCCCGCTGCTGCCAGGTCGCATTCCGGCGCACGAGCGGCAAGTAGAACAGGAACAAACCACCGATCACGAAGCAGGCCGGGAAGGATGCGAAGATCATCACCGGCGAGAGCAACGCCCAAAGCCACAGTTGCCCGTCCAATGGCCAGTCTCGAATTCGCGACATGGTGAATAACACGGCCGCGGCAAAGAAGACGTCCAGCGCGTAAGGCTTCGCTTCGCAAGCATGCCACAGGAGCCGGTCAGAGCAGGCGAAGAGCAACACCGCCCAAGGAACCGCTGATGAGGACAAGATGCGGCGAACGGCCGCTGCGAATAATGTGAGACCCGCACAGCTCGCCAATAGCGGCAGCAAGCGAAGGGCATACGTGGAGTCGCCGAGCAGCAATGCGAGCGCTCGTTCGGCCCAAAGGAACAGCGGCGGGCCGGCTTCGTTCCAGCGCAGCGGGCCGAGAAGTTGTAGAAACGACTGGTCCAGCACGTTGACAATTAGTGCTGCTTCGTCATGCCAAACCGACGGGTTACGCAAATAGTGGTAAAGGCGCAGCGCGCACCCGGCCACGACGATGATGCTCGTTGCATGGGTGGAAAGCAGACGCTTGTAGTCGAGGTGCATCATGCGCCGCGAACCAATGGACAAAACGCGAAACGGAACCGGAAGCAGCGCTCCCGGTTCCAATCCGCGTTGAGAGATTCCACTTCGTCAATTGCCGCCGGGCGGCAACGGTGCGATACCTGCATTCGGTATTGTGTTCACCGGCGCCGGATTGATCGGACCATTGCCGGCCGGCGCCAGATTAAGCGGACCATTGCCGAGCGGCGTCAAGTTCGACGTGGCGGGGGCCGGATTAATCGGGCCGAGCGGAGCCGGATTGATCGTACCAGCACTGGCCGGAGTCGTACGAGCCGGACCCGGATTAACGTTGGGACCCGGCAGCAGCGGCCCGTTTTGCGGGAAGCTCAGCGTCTTATCAAATGATTGAGTCGATACAGCCGGAGGCATTGGGCGCTGCGAGGTGATAACCGTGTTGCTGTTTCCGCTCGGCACAGCATCCAACGGCGGCATTCCACCGGGGCCCGCGGCCGGTCCATTAAGCGGCTGGATCGCCGGGCTGCCGCGGTTGGGAGTATTGACGCTGGAAGCGATCGGCTGCAAGCCATTCGCATTGGCCGGAACCATGGCGCCGGTTGGCTGGATACCCCCGCCGAATTGCGGTGGGTTATTCATGTTGCTGCCGGGTATGGAATTATTCGGCGCGTTGTTCCAACCGGTTGGGCGGCCCAGCGGCGCCATGCCGGGAGTTCCGTTCGCCGGCAAGCCATTGTTAGCGCTGCTATTGGCATTGGCGTTCTGCCCAGCCGTATTTGCTGCCGTGTTCGAGCTGTTGCTATTTTGATTTGCGGCAACATTGCCGGCGCCGCTCGCCGAACCGGAATTGCCGGAATTCGACTGATTATTGTTCGTATTGGTTTTCGTAACCTTAGGCTGATTAGTGGTATTGGATCGGCGGTCGGCCGACATGCAGCCGGTGAGCATGGCGCCGGCCAGCATCAGGCCCACTCCGGCGGCCAGCCTTCCCGCATGAAAATGCTTCGTACCCAAGCGCATCGGGCTCCCTCCCCTCCCCGTAGGTTC
>Ga0070732_10001601_pt1 | contig 12329 bp, 8 predicted proteins | sample Coa_R1_5_FD_66449 | JGI IMG/M metagenome (GOLD analysis project Ga0070732, IMG submission 66449) | Surface soil microbial communities from Centralia Pennsylvania, which are recovering from an underground coalmine fire - Coalmine... | ecosystem: Environmental > Terrestrial > Soil > Unclassified ...
GTGCTTCTCTGTTGTCCTCTGTGGTGAGCGAACTCCGCTAGCCGATTCCGCACCCATCCATTTAGAATCCTCTGTCCACACCGGACAGGAGACCGCCCGTGATCCCGCGCTACACCCGTCCTGAGATGGCCCGCATCTGGAGCGACGAGAATCGCTTCCGCACCTGGCTCGCAGTCGAGGTCGCCGCCACTGAAACGCTAGCCGAAGCCGGACTCGTCCCCAAAGAGGCGGCCAAAGCCATCAAGGAGCGCGCCGACTTCCGCGTCGAGCGCATCCACGAGATCGAAGCCGAAGTCCGTCACGACGTCATCGCCTTCACTACAGCCGTTGCCGAAATCGTCGGTCCGCACGCCCGCTGGTTCCATTACGGCCTCACCTCCAACGACGTCGTCGATACCGCGCAAGCGCTCCTCATTCACCAGGCCTCGCAAGTCATCGTGCAAGACCTCCATCGCCTTGCGGAGGTGCTCGAGCGCCGCGCCTGGGAATTCAAAGACACTCCCATGATCGGCCGGACGCACGGCATCCACGCCGAGCCCATTACCTTCGGGTTCAAGATCGCCAACTGGTATTCGGAGACGCAGCGCAACATCGCGCGTTTCATGGCCGCAGCAGAAGACATGCGCGTAGGCAAGTTCTCAGGAGCGGTCGGAATCTTCGCGCACCTCACGCCGGAATTGGAAGAGAAGATCTGCGCGCGCCTGGGGTTGAAAGCCGCAGCCGTGTCATCACAGGTGATCCAGCGCGATCGCCATGCGCACTATCTCGCGACACTCGCAGTCATCGCCTCGACGCTCGACAAGATCGCCACCGAAATTCGCCACTTGCAGCGCACCGAAGTGCGCGAAGCGGAAGAGTTCTTCAGCGAAAAGCAAAAGGGATCGTCGGCCATGCCGCACAAGCGCAATCCCGTGACGCTCGAGCAGATCAGTGGACTCGCCCGCGTTGTGCGCTCCAATGCCCAAGCCGGATTTGAGAATGTTCCCCTCTGGCATGAGCGCGACATCTCGCACTCTTCAGTTGAGCGCGTCATCCTGCCTGACTCGACAACCCTTGCCGACTACCTCCTCTCCAAGACGACAAACGTTATCGACACCATGTTCGTTTATCCAGAACGTATGCGCGCGAATCTGGAAAGTACGCGCGGTCTCATCTTCAGCGGACAGCTTCTGCTTGACCTGGTCGAACACGGAATGACGCGCGAGGACGCGTACCGTCTAGTGCAAGGTTACGCCATGCGCGCGTGGAGAGAAGGTCTCAACTTCCACGACGAGATCCTTGCAGACAAGGAGATCACCGCCAAGGTTCCTCGCAAGCAGATCGAGTACGCCTTTGACTTGCAGCGCCAGCTCAAGAACGTCGACAAGATCTTCGCGCGTGTCTTTGGAGTGAAGAAACCGGCCAGCAAGACCGCCAAAAAGCCGTCAGCGAAGCGGCACTAGGTCATATCGCTGCTATTTCAATGGCAACGAAGAAGGGCCGATTGAAAGGCGCCGTCGGCGAACTCGAACGATCTCCTCGGGCGGGCCGTAGCCACGAACGTGAGCGCCGCGGCAGACTTCGTATGGTTGTAACTCATCCCAATTCCAGCGGCTGGGGCTAGGCGGAGAACCGCAAGCGCAGTAGAGAATCCATTCCTGCAGCGAACCTCTCGCGACCGGAACCAGGTAGGAACCGTTACGATACGGACTGAATCCGACCAGATATCGCGTACGGCATTTCGGACATTCCACGCAATGACGGACACGCCAGGTCATGACAGCCTACCGTAAAGCGACAGTAACGGATGTGTCCTCGCAAAGTTGGACGTTACCGGACTCCGATCCGCCTGAGCTGGACGTTTTCGGACCTCGCCTGCTGCGCTCCATTGCGGTCCGAAAACGTCCAGAAGTCGTCGCTGGCTGGACTATCATCAGAATGCCGTTGACGATTTACGAACGGTTTGCATGACGCTGGATTTGCAAGTTTGTTCCCGGGCAAGGCTATCGCGCGATCCGCGCTTCGATGGCAAGTTCTACATCGGAGTACTGGGAAGCCGCGTGTACTGTCGTCCGATCTGTCCCGCGCCCACGGCGAAGGAAAAGAATTGCCGCTACTTTCCTACGGCGGCTGCGGCGGCGGAAGCGGGATTCCGCCCATGTTTGCGCTGTCGGCCGGAAAGCTGTCCAGGAACTCCCGGCTGGCAGGGAACTTCCAACACAGTTTCGCGCGCTCTGCGTTTGATCGGGGAAAGCGGCCTCGAAGATGGCGGTGTCGAGTCGCTCGCTGAGCGCCTGGGAGTTGGCTCGCGTCATTTACGGCGGCTGTTCGTGCGCCACCTCGGCGCGACTCCGATCGCGGTAGCACAAACGCGCCGTCTGCATTTTGCCAAGAAGCTGATCGATGAGACGACCTTGCCGATGCATCAGATCGCCCTCGCTTCGGGCTTCGGTTCGGTTCGCCGCTTCAATGCCGGGATTCTCAAGGTCTATCACCGAACGCCGACACAAATCCGCCGATTGGCGCATCAGACGGGGACTCAGGCAGGCAATCAATACCTGTTTCGGCTGCATTTCCGTCCGCCATATCACTGGCAGGGCATGCTCGATTTTCTGGCGCCGCGAGCGACTCCAGGCGTCGAAGTGGTGGAGGATTCCACCTATCGCCGCAGCATCGCGGCGAACGGATTTGAGGGATATTTCGAAGTGTCCCTCGATCCGTCGCGCGACGCGTTGCTGGTGCGCATCGATTTCCCCGATCCGCGATCGCTTTTCGGCATCGTCGAGCGCATTCGCTCGATGTTCGACTTGAACGCCGACTGGGCCTCGATTGTGAAGACGTTGCGCAGCGATCCAGAACTGAGCGCGAGTGTGCAGGCTGATCCGGGCATTCGCGTGCCAGGCTGCTGGAATGGATTCGAACTGGCGGTGCGCGCGATCCTGGGCCAGCAGGTCACGGTCCGCGGAGCCACTTCACTGGCGGGACGACTTGCGGCGACATTCGGCAAGAAGTTTGACGGGCCAAAGGGATTGACGCACTTGTTTCCTTCACCGCAGGCGTTGGCGAGCGCCAAGCTGACTTCGGTGGGGCTGACCAGCGAGCGGGCTGAGACGATTCGAGCGCTGGCGCGTGCAGTGCGCAGCGGTAAAATCAAGTTCGAGGGTGTCGTCCACACCGACGAATTTCTGGGCCAGCTGTGCGAGATTCCGGGGATCGGCGCGTGGACGGCACGATATGTCGCGATGCGCGCCTTGGGTGAGCCGAACGCTTTCCCCTCAAGCGATCTGGGACTGATGCGCGCGCTGTCTCTGACTAGCTCGCGCCAGGTCGAGCGCCGAGCCGGGCCGTGGCGACCGTGGCGCGCGTATGCGGCGATGTATTTGTGGCGGATGGCTGCTCGGAAGAGCGATGGAAAGAGTCAGCGGAAGAATGTTGAACCAGCACTCCGGAAAGGCTTGGAAGGCGAGCGCGCTGCTCTGTGAAAATTCCCCACAAATAATCTTCGTCGAAAGCGCGTTTGCGGCGTTTCCCAATTTGGGAAGGCATGGCTGATGCAGGGTACCCCCTCCCCGGTGGTTTATTGGAATCATCGAGTTAGGGGAGATTCTCGATTTAATCTATGGGCTGCAATCACTTGTGGGCAAAATCTTGAGCCGCAAAGGGTTAGCAGGCCGGAATCGGGTTTTCAAGGAACTCTGCAGTTTGCTTTCTGTACTGCTAGCACCATAGTATAGCAGGCTGATGAAAAACTCCGTTCGCTCGTGGCGAGAGTCCCGCAGCGGCTAAAGCCGCGATGATTCTGCGAGACTTACGGCGCGGCTTGAAGCCGCGCCCTTTCAAACCCAAGATCAAGAATCGAGTTTTTCAGCAACCTGATAGAGATCATCTGCCGTTAGGTCTGTGCAAGGCAAGGTCAGATGTCACATGAGCCTGTGAATATTTTTGGCCGCAACCCCATTGCAATCGTGCCTTTAATCGAGAGGGGGTCGCGCCGACCCGCCCAGCAATGACGAATTCAGGTTGAAGATATTGTGATGTCCCTCGGGTCCGCCCCAGGCAAACATCATAGAGACCATGGGGAAGCCTCCGGCACGAAGAGTTAAGCCCCCGGCATAGCTGTGCCGCAAATGGCTGAAGCCGAGATCGCCGCGCGTCAAAGCAACGCGGCCTTGATCGGCCATGAACTTCAGGCCAAAGGGCCCCCAAAGGGAGTGCTCGAAAGATTCTTGCAGCAAAAGAAAGTTGGGAGCGCGAAACCGGTAGTCCTGATAGCTGCCAAGGGCGAGACTGCTGTTGATGTCTTGGCCGCCCAGAGTCGGTTGAAAGTAAAACGGCACCTTGGATACGGAATTCATAGACTCTGAGAGGAGCAGTCGCACTCCGATTGATCCGTTCAGATTGCGTGACCGCGAAATTTTCGGGCATTTTTCGTCGGAAGGGGCGCACTCGTTGGGCCCGGTCCTTGTGGTGGTCTTCAGCCCGGATTGCGTATAGCCGTAGAGATAGAAGGTGTGATTCAGATCGACGTCCCATCGTTCAAAAGTGTTCCCGGAGTTTGACGGCGCGACGAACTGCTGGAGACTCCCCGCATAATTCAGCTCCAGATGATCGCCTAGCACCGGCTTGATGCGGACGCCTTCGCCGAACTGCAGGAATCCCGGCTGGGTAGAAAGTCCGGGCGCCGTGGCATCGTTGTATAGAGCATAAATCGATGGCACGGTCGAACTGCTCTCGCTGCGAATACTCACGAATCGCCCATTCATTTCACCGAAGAGTGACAGGTTCAGCTTGCTGATCGAGGGCCACTCGTATACCGGCTTGGTCACATTGCCGCCAACAATGGTCTGCGTCATGCCAAAGATGGAAGCATCGAGGAGAGAAGAATCGTTACCGAGCCCAAAGTAGTTCAGCTTATTGAGCGAGATGGCCTGCGCGTAAAGATTGAAAACGGTAAAAGGATGCTCCTGAAGGACGTGCTTTTTCGACTTCTTTCCCGGAGCACCAGGGCTGGGCTTGGTGACGACGATTGGCTCGACAGGTGTGTGGATCAGTTTAAGGTAACCGCCGGCGCGCCATGCTGCTCCGCTCGTGGCACCCACGGCATCGACGCTCCAACTCAATCGCCAGTTCTCGGTATTTCGCGTGGCCACGTAGGCGAGACCCAGGCCGAATCCGTTCTGAGGCGGCATGCTGCCGGCCGCAATGTGCAGCGGATGATCTGTAAATAAGGTATAAGCGCAGCTGCCCACACTCATGAAATTGTGGAGCGTGCAGGCGTCGCGGACGCGTTCACCCTCACGGCGAAAATCCGCGTGGATCCAGCTTTCGTCCTGGGTGGGGGTCTGGGCAAAGATCGGTGTCGAAATCAGCGACAAAAGAATTACTGCGATCCACCGCATGGACTTCCTCCTGCTATTTCTTTCGCCGCTTGGCGCCAGGGCCCTTTTTGGATTTCGAGGTGGGCCGCTTTCGCGCTCTGTTTTGGTGTCGTTCCGCGGCTTCGTCGGCGACCGCGGCAATCTCTATAACAGGTTTGGCTACAGGTCTTGGCACCCGTCGCTGCCGTTTGGCATCCTCATGGGCAAGGTGAATGGCTTCGGTAACGGCGCGAATGTAGCGGGCGGCTTCTCCTTCGGTTCTGACGGCTTTTACGTAGGTTTCGATTTCGTGACGATAGCGCAAGGGAAGTTTGCTTTCCGCTTCGCGCATGTGTTCAACCTGCGATTTCAGCAGCGATCCCATCGGGCGATCAGGGTTGTAGGCATCTTTCGGGGGCTTCGGTACGTGGACGAGAACCATGATGGAAGACTCCTTCCCTGCGGCACTCTGCCGCACGTTATTGAAAATCCCCACTTCTGGCAATACCGGCCAGAAGTAGGCACCCTTGTTAGCTCTAGTCGAAGTCCGGACAATCCGTTCGCATCACATCCAGCGACAGCAGGTTTCTGGCGGGATCGAAAGCCCCGCCTTGTGGTTCGAGGAAGACGTCTGCACTGGTTTCTCGCGGAGAGAGGTCCCCGGAATACTGCCCCAGGAAAAACTTCGTTATCGTTGCTGGAATCGAGGCATGATCGAACACTCGATTTTCCACTGTATTCGCCGGAATCCAGGGAGAAACCAGAATTGTGGGCACCCGCACGCCGAGGCGATCGAAATGAAAGTCTACCCCCACACCGGTGGCGTTGCCGTCTGCTTTGAATTTGTCCTGCACGCAGTTCGGCGGCGGCACATGATCGAAGATTCCTCCGTGCTCGTCGTAGGTGATTAACAGAGAGGTGCTCTCCCACAGTTGCGCGTTGTCTTTGATTGCCTGGTAGACCTCGGCGATGAATTTCTCGCCCGCTTGCACATTGTGGTCGGGGTGCTGATCATTGGCGATCAGCGCACCACTGTCGCCCTGGTGATCGCTATAGTTTGGCTCGATGAACGAGTAGTCGGGGAGGTCGCCATTATCGCAGTCTTCGAGGAATTGCTTGTAGGTGCCGAACAACTCCGGCTCATTCTGGTACAGGTTCGCGACCTCCATGGTCGAGCTGGTCGTGTCGTAGTAATAGATCTTGGCGGTGCGCTTGGGATCAGAGTTGATCAGCCGCGAGTAGACACTCTTGATCGTCTCCGGAGGATAGATCGGGTTCAGATCCACACGGCCGAACGAAGTGCCGTAATGGGCAAAGGCGCGGTTGCATATGGTGGGACCCGGAATGGACGCGAACCAGCGGTTGAAGACAGCAAACTCCAGCGCCAGTGTAGTCAACACAGGCAGACTCTCTTTCGGAAAGTAATACATGATCATCTGCGAGTGCGCGAGATTGCTCTGCTGGTTGAAATAGCTGGCCACGAAGCCCTGCATGTTCGGCTGTCGGTTGTTGGAGTTCGGGTCACTGCCTTTGCCGTAGATTTGCAGGTCGACAGCGGGGAAGTGATGATCTGGGTCTGGCTGCAACTGGGCTTGAAACTTGGCGCTGGGTTGAGGCTTGACGGGATTGTTGTTGGCGTCCGGGTTGGTGAATGGATCTCCGTCAACATATCCGTCGATCTTGGGATTCACCGCTTTGAGCGATCCCAGCATGTGGTCGAAGGAACGATTTTCCATCATCAACACAACAATATGCTGCAGTTTGTCGAGGCCTGGTGGCATGGCATGCTCCTGCAATGTTTGAATAGTGCAACCGGGGGCAACAACGTTTCAGGGACGCGGCAGGTGTTGGGGAAGCTTGGCAGAAGAGTGTGGGCGAAGTAAGGGCCGTTGGTGCAGGGGAATTGGACTTGTTACGAAATCCGGACAGGAAGAGTGTGGTCGGAAAGAATTGGTCGAAAGTGCCGTGGAAGAGCGGCGCTTTTAGCGCCGCGTTAGCGCTTCTACATAATCACAGGGCTTTAGCCCCTGGAGAACCGGGTCCATCGTCAATACACCCATTGCTGAGGAATACGGGTATGCGTCTGGACGCGGAGCCAGCCGTGCCCGCACGGGATTCATCCGTCTGTATTCGGGATGGCGCTCGTAGTCCTCCGAGTCGCGGATGCGATGATTCGTGAAACTCGCCTGCCAGACGGAGCCGCGCTTATCCATTCGGTAGGAGAATCCTCCTTTGATGAATTGCATCGCGCGTTCCAGGGACATTTCTTCCGCGGGCGTGGGTAGCACATGGATGTGGTCGGGCATGATCACGAACTCGTGGAGGAGAAATTTCTGTTGATCGCGATAGTGCGCGAGGGTTTCGATCAGAAGTCTGGCAGTCGTTTCGCTGCGGAAGATCGGAATGGGTTGGGCGGTAATTGAGGTGACGAAGAAGACGCGGTCGGAGTCCATTGCGTGATGTTGGCTGGCATGTGTGAACGTTGTCTCTGAGGGGTGTCACCTAGGCCTGTGGAGAATTCCGAAACGGTACACAGGGCCTAAAGGCCCGAGTTCTGCGGGGGCCTCAACGCGACCCTTAAGGGCCGCTCTTCCACGGGATTGTCGGCGGCATTGTTCGTCGCGAAGAGATTGCCAGCGTCAGCGATAGCGCTATTGCTCCGTGGGAAATAGGAGGAAGTTTCCGGCCGAACTTGGAAGGACGGTCGCATACGAGCGGGGAGGGCGGCCCAAAAGTGCCGTGGAAGAGCGGGCCTTCAAGGCACGCGTTAAGCGTCTGACAAAACGAACGGGCTTTAGCCCCCGCTGTGGTGGCGGTGGAAGATCGGGGCTTCAGCGGCTGAAGTCGGTGAGGATGGTTTCTCGTTCACGTACGGCTGAAGTCGCCGTCTCTTTGCCAAAACCTTAGCGGAGCTTGGCTCCGCGGACAGCCGATGGCGGCTGTCCCCACACGAGCAAGACCTGGCGGGCAGGAGTGCCCGCCCCACCACACGACCACCCTACACGAGCTTTCTAGCTGCAGCCGCTGGTGCTGCCGCAGCTCATGCAGCGGTAGCAGCTGCCGTTTCGGGTCATGATGCTGCCGCAGAAGCTGCAGCTGGGGGCGTCGCCCAGGTCGACGATGCTTGAGAGCGCGTCGGCGGCGTGGACGGGAGAACCAGTTCTCAGTTCCCGGTTCTCAGTTCTCGGTTGTGGCGTGGAACCGTTTGCGTCCCCGACTCCATCTGGGCTCGGGAGGGCTCCCGCCGGCTTGAGCCTGAGGTTCTCGAACAACAACTGCTGCTGGCCGGTCAGGAAGCGCAACTGGAGCCAGCGGAAGATGTAGTCCATGATGCTTTTGGCGTAGCCGATGTCCGGGTTGCCGGACCAGCCGCTAGGCTCGAAGCGGGTATGGGCGAACTTCTCGCAGAACAGTTTTAGCGGGACGCCGTGTTGCAGGGCGATCGAGACGGCGAGTGCGAAGCTGTCCACCAGGCCGCTGACTGTCGATCCTTCTTTGGCCATGGTGATGAAGAGTTCGCCGGGCTCTCCGTTGGGATAGAGGCCTACGGTGATGTAGCCCTCGTGGTCTCCGACTTTGAACTTGTGCGTGATCGAGGCGCGTTCCTCCTGCAGCTTGTGGCGGACGGCGCGCGGCGGAGCGTTGAGGTCTTCTTCTTCCAAAACCTGGACAGCCGAGGCGGTTGCCCCTACGCGAGCCGAGGACTCTGCCGTCTTTGTGCCGGCTGCGCTCAGCGGCTGGCTCTTCTTGCAGCCATCCCGATAAACGGCGACTGCCTTCAGTCCTAGCTTCCAGGCTTGGAGGTAGGCATCCATGATGTCTTCAACGCTCGCGTTCTCGGGAAGATTCACCGTCTTCGATATTGCTCCGGAGATGAAAGGCTGCGCGGCGGCCATCATGCGGAGATGTCCGGTGTAGTGAATCGAGCGGGTGCCCTTCGCCGGCTTGAAGGAGCAATCGAAGACGGCGAGGTGGTCCTCTTTAATGTGCGGCGCCCCCTCGATGGTGCCCGTGGCGTCGATGTAGCTGACAATGGCGTCCGTCTGCTCGTGGGTGTAACCGAGCTTGAAGAGGGCGGTGGGGACGGTGTTGTTGACAATCTTGATCATGCCGCCGCCAACCAGTTTCTTGTATTTCACCAGCGCCAGATCAGGCTCGATACCAGTTGTGTCGCAGTCCATCATGAAGCCGATGGTGCCGGTGGGCGCCAGGACTGTGACCTGGCTGTTTCTGTAGCCGTGCTTTTCGCCGTGCTGCAGGGCTTCGTCCCAGCATTGCTTGCTGGCTTCGTACAGAGTGGTGGGGACATTGCCTTTATTAATTCCATTCACTGAAGCGCGGTGCATGCGGATTACGTCTAGGAATGGCTCGCGGTTGATGTACCAGCCGGGGCAGGCTCCGCCGGGCATGGTTTCTTTGCCTGGGGCGCTCGGCTTCGCCATCGCTTGGACAGCCGAGGCGGCTGTCTCCACATGAGCTGTGCCGATTCCGGCTCCTAGGTTTGTTTCTGACAAGTTCTTCTTTGTGGCTTCGGTGGCTGGGACCAGGGGCTCGCATTGTTCTGCGATTCGGCTGCTTTGCAAATAGGCTTCGCCGCACATGATGGCTGTTACGCAGGCGGCGTAGTCGCGTCCGGCATCGGAGTCATACGGGTGGCCTGCGGCCATCAGTAACGCGCCCAGGTTCGCGTAACCCAGGCCTAGCGGGCGATAGTCGTGCGAGTTGGCCATGATGGCTTGCGTGGGATATCCGGCGTTGTCGACCAGGATTTCCTGCGCGGTGATCAGGACGTCTACGGCATGGCGGTAGGCTTCCACATCGAACGTGCCATTCGGGGCGAACTTCAGCAGATTCAGGCTGGCCAGGTTGCAGGCTGAGTCGTCGAGGAACATGTATTCGCTGCACGGATTGCTGGCGTTGATGCGGGCCGTATTCTTCGACGTGTGCCAACGGTTGACTGTGGTGTCGTACTGCATGCCGGGATCGCCGCAGTGCCAGGTGGCTTCGGAAATCTTGTGCAGCAGGTCTTTCGCCTTGTAAGTCTTTACGACCGAGCTGTCCGTCACGCTGCGCGTGGAAAAGTCGGTATCGCGGACTACCGCGTACATGAAGTCATCGGTGACGCGTACGCTGTTATTTGCATTCTGGAAGAAGATGCTCGAGTAGGCGTCGGAGTCGGGATGGGAGCCGTCGTATCCCACAGAGACGAGGGCGTGTGCCTTGGCTTCTTCTTTCTGCTTGCACTCGATGAACTCGACGATGTCGGGATGGTCGACGTTGAGGATGACCATCTTGGCGGCGCGGCGAGTCTTGCCTCCGGACTTGATGACACCCGCGAAGGCGTCGAATCCTTTCATGAAGCTGAGCGGGCCGCTGGCGGTGCCGCCACCGGAAAGAGTTTCGGTGGATCCGCGCAAAGGAGAGAGATTCGTGCCGGTGCCGCTGCCCCACTTGAAGAGCATGCCTTCGGTCTTCGCCAACGTCAGGATCGAGTCGAGAGAATCTTTGACGGAATTGATGAAGCAGGCGGAGCACTGGGGCTTGCTGTATCCGGTGACACCGAATTCGACTTGCTGGGTTTGCGGGTTCCAGTGCCAGTTGCGGCCGTCGGAGTTGGGCTCGATGCGGTCGCATCCGACATTGAACCAGACGGGCGAGTTGAAGGCTGCGTACTGGCGGACGAGGATGTGGACCAGTTCATCGTGGAAAGTTGCGCCGTCTTCCGGAGTGCGGAAGTATCCCTGCGCCATGCCCCAATCGCGGATGGTTTCAGCAACCCGGGAGACGAGCTGGCGGACTCCGGTTTCGCGTTCGGGAGTGCCGATCTTGCCGTGCAGATATTTGCTTGCGACGATGTTGGTCGCGGTCATCGACCAGTCTTTGGGGACCTCGACGTCTTTCTGCTCGAAGATGACTCCGCCATGGGAGTCGGTGATCTGGGCAGTGCGGAGATCCCACTCGACGTCGTCGTAGGGAGAGACGCCCGGCTTGGTAAACAGCCGACGGAAAGAGAGGCCTGGGGCCTTCTTTTTGGGAGCGGCTGGAGACGCGGCGACGGAAGACGGAGCGGCGGCGGTTTTGGGTTCGGTTTTGACTTCAGGCATCAAGGGGGCTCTCCTAATTAGATTCTATGCGGCTTCGATCGATTCGGGCGCCCGAGTGACGGACGGGGAATCGGGTATATCGGAATCCAGTTGTAAGGAACTTTTGTCTTTCGCCCTTCAGGGCTTTTTCGTTCGTCGAACAGCCCACGGCTTTCGCCGCCGGCTTTGTGCTCACGCTGCTCGCGGCTGCGTCCCTTCTGTCAGAAGCCGGAAGGGAACGAGGAAGAACAGTGAATCGTACTGGCCACGGCGGAATTGAGCCGAGGCGTCGTCGCGACCGCTGGAGGGGCGCAGTCGTTTTTTGCAAGGGTATCGGCGCTGTCAGGCCGAAGCGATCGGCTGGTATTCGAGGGCTCGGGCGTTAGCTCCAGCGAAGTGGCGAAGTGCGAGCCTATTCCCGTGGCTTTTTCAGCCGAGGAAATGATCCATTGATTGAGGGCGCTGCAGATGCTGCGGCGCTGGATTTGATCGTGAATCTCGACGAAACGCACGAAATAGCGTCCGGAAGCCAGGCGCGCCTGCATGGGATTCTGCTGCGACAGCATGCGGTCGAGGACGAAAGCCATGTCGTCGTCTTCGAAGAACTTGGTGACGGCCAGCATGCGGTTAGCTTCGGCTTTGGGTTCTTGACTACCAGCTTTTGGGACAGCGCCGCTTCCCTTCGCTTCGCCCAGGGTTCGCGGGACGGGCGGAGTGCCCGTCGCCGCACGAGCCGTGGTCGCTAAGGGATTCGCGCTAAAGTCTGCGACTTCTTCTGCGAGGGCGAATACACCGGGCTTGCTGGGGACTACCAGGAGGCTATGTTGGGACTCGCAGCGGAACCAGCGCGACCATTGCAGGCGACGATAATCCACAGGACGGTCGAAACCGTGTCGTGCCAACGATTCAG
>Ga0070732_10001602_pt1 | contig 12318 bp, 12 predicted proteins | sample Coa_R1_5_FD_66449 | JGI IMG/M metagenome (GOLD analysis project Ga0070732, IMG submission 66449) | Surface soil microbial communities from Centralia Pennsylvania, which are recovering from an underground coalmine fire - Coalmine... | ecosystem: Environmental > Terrestrial > Soil > Unclassified ...
GTAGTCATACGGGTTCCAGTCGGTGCGATACACCTGGTGGAAATCCGTCGCTCGTGCGGCCGGCTGGTCTTTGCGCGGTTGTGGGACAAGCGCCGAGAACTTCGTTGCGCACGCGGGGCACGTGAGCGATTTCGCGTACACGAGCTCGGGATCGTAGGGTGGTGGCGGAAAGGCAGCCATGTCCGCGGGCTCGTTTCGCTTCGGCGACTGGACCCCGAGGCGGGCGGCGATCGACTCAATGTCGGCCGAAGTCAAGCCGGCCCGATCTTGCAGGGCCACGGTCAGGACGCGGCGCAGCGAGTCATGGCGCTGGAGGAGCGTCGTCAACTGAGCCGCCGGGACTTCGAGGACACGCGTCGTCTCGAGCGCCTGCACCGTTGCAGACCTCAGCTGGCGCAGCATTGGGGCCAGCTCACCGACGACGTCGCCGGGGCCGAGACGCGCCAGCTCCTCGATCGCCTCGGGCTCGGTGCGGCTGCGGCGATAGGCGCGAACCGAGCCCGAGCAGATGACATAGAGCGGCCCTGGTGGGTCACCCTCGCGGCAGAGAACCTGGCCTTTAGTCAGAGCCTTGAGCGCCGGCGCGCGCGTCTCGAGCGCGTTGCTGACGACGGTGGGCGGGCGGGCGGGCATGTGTACATAACTATCGGCGCATGCCCGCCAAATGTTTACCCCAGAGGGGACCCAGGAGATTACACGGCGGCGGGCACCGGCAGATTCACGGGTTGCGTTTCTCGAATCTCCATCTTGGCCACGTTGCCGCCAAGCTGGACGCCGGCCGCGTCGGCGGCTTCTCGGAAGGCCTTCTGGCGCGCGTCGCGGTCCTGCTCGTCGGCGAAAGTCCTGATCCAGATGACCTCGTTCTGGGGACGGTTCACCCACATGCCAACGATCGGAATACCAACCTTCTCATGCAGCGGCGCCGTGTGCTCGGTGAAGTGCTGCAGGAACGCGTCCATCTCGCCGCGGTTGATTGTGTAGATGCGAATCTGGGCCAGCATTGTGTGTTTCAACCTCCCGCACTAAGGGTACTTGCCCAGGGCTGCGAGCACGCGTTCGGCGGTGATCGGCAGTTCCATCACGCGCGCGCCACAGGCTCGGGCAACCGCGTTGGCCACCGCGGCCGGAATCGTGACGTTGCTCAGCTCGCCGACGGCCTTGGCACGGTACGGACCGGGTCCGGGCGCATCCTCGATGAACGCGCTGAACAGGTCGGGGATATCGGCGATCGTCGGCAGCTTGTACTCGCCCAGGTTGGCAGCGAGGGTGCGACCGTCCTGACGGGCAAGGTCCTCCATTATGGCCTGCCCGAGTCCCTGGATCGTGGCGCCGTCGATCTGGGCCTGCAGGAGCGCGGGGTTGATCGCGCGGCCGACGTCATGGACAGCAGTCAGCTTCACGGGTCGAACCTGACCGGTCTCGGGATCGACCTCGACCTCAACGGCATAGGCCACGATGCACGATTGTGGCGCGCGATCGTTTCGGCCGGGCCCCGCGGACTCCGCCACGAGCATTCCGCCGGCCTGCGTGGCGGCTTCAGCCGCGATCTCCAGTACGGGCAGCGAAAGTGAGGGCGTGCCGCGCACCTGGAACGTCTCGCCCACCAGCTCGAGGTCGTCCGTGGAGCACTCCAGGCGTTGAGCGGCGACCTCACGCAGGCGAGCCATCAGTTTGCCAGAGGCGTCGACGGCCGAGAACGTGATGCTGAAGGTGTGCTTGCTGCCACCCATGCCCGCGTCGTACGGGGCATCATCGGTGCCGCCAATCTGAATCTCAATGGCCGCAAATGGGATGTGCAACTCCTCGGCCAGAATCTGGCGCATGATCGTGTGCGCGCCCGTTCCACAATCGGCGATGCCGGTGAGCGCCGTGACATGCCCATCGGAGTGAATGGTGACATTCAGACCGCTCGCGCCGGCGTTGACGGGCCGCTCCGTCACTGCCATCCCAAGACCCCGCGGTAGGCCGTTGCTTGACGACGGTTGGCTCCAACCGGACCTCTCTCGCAGCAATTCCAGCGTCTCGCGTGCCATGACGCCTTCGAACTTGCCGTTATGCGGCCACAGATCGCCCTCTTCCACCACATTGCGCAAGCGGAACTCCAGCGGATCCAGACCCAGTTCGTTGGCAATAACGTCCATCTGCGATTCACCCGCGAACACCACCTGCGGCTGCGCCGGTGCTCGCGCGACTCCACCGGGCGTATTGTTCGTGTACACAAACAGTGATTCGATGCGCGTGTGCGGAATGCGGTACGGCCCGAGCGCCCGCGCCGTGGACGGCAACACCACGTTAGGCGTTGGTTTGTAGGCACCGTACGCACCGCCATCCATTACGATGCGCGCGGATCGCGCCACCAGGCGACCATCTCGAGTTAAGCCAGTTTTGAGGGTGATCGTCGATGGATGGCGTGGATTGCCGGCACTCAGCTCTTCGGCGTAGTTTGGCACGAACTTGACCGGCCGACCGCTGGCCCGGGCAAGAACACACGCGATCGGCTCGGGGCCAACGCTGCCCTTGGCGCCGAATGAGCCGCCCACAGCGGTGCTCTCGACGACGACGGATTCTTTGGGGAGTTCGAGCAGCCGCGCGAGCGCGTCGCGCAGGCCGTAGGGCGACTGGCAGCTACTCCATACGTGCACGCTGCCGTCCGGATTGACCTGTGCGATGCACGCGTGCGGCTCAATGTAGCCCTGATGGCACGCAGCCGTGCGAAACGTGTGTTCGAAAACAAGCTCTGCTTCGGCAAAACCCGCCTCGACGTCGCCCTTTTCGATCAGGTTGTAGCCTTGCAAATTGGTGATCGGCGGCAACTCGGGCGCGCCGGCGTAACTCGTGCGATCGGAATGGATCAGCGGCGCGGCGTCGTCCATTGCCTGCAGCACGTCAAATACGGCCGGTAGTTCCTCGTACTCGACCTCGATCAGGGCCAGCGCCTGGTCGGCAATTGCAGCGCTCTCGGCGGCCACGGCGGCGATCGGCTCGCCCGCGTAGCACACCCGATCGACGGCCAGGATGGGCATGTCGTGGATGGCTACCCCGACCCGTCGGTCACCCACCTCCGCCCCGGTCAGCACCGCGTGCACGCCAGGCAGGCTTCGGGCTGCCGAGATGTCGATCCGCGCCAGACGGGCGTGCGGCACCTGGCTGCGTAGCACGCGCGCCCACAGCACGCCCGGCAGTTGCACGTCGACGGCATAGCGTGTCGCGCCGGTGACCTTGGCGTGGCCCTCGATACGCACCATATCGCGGCCAACCACTCTGAGCTCTTGCATTGTCTGAATGGTAGGATGCCTGGCGTTGGCCGACATCAACCTGAGCTTCGCGATGACTGCGTATGACCGGGTCTTGCCGCTGATTACAGGTGAAGTGAAGCCATCCGGCATCGCGCTCGAGTACGAGCCGAACCCCTCGCCTTCGTCGACCTCACCGGTCCCGCGCATCTTCTTCGAGCAGATCAAATACCAGCGCTACGACGTCTCAGAAATGTCGTTCTCTTCATTTCTTATCGAGCGCGCCAAGGGCTGGCCGTACGTAGCCCTGCCGGTGTTTCACAATCGGAATTTCCGCTATACGAACATCGTGGTCCGCCACGCGTCGGGGATTCGGCAAGACGAACCGTCGGATTTGAAGGGAAAGCGCTTCAGCATTCCCGACTACCAGATGTCGATGGCCCTGTGGACGCGTGGCATCCTCCAGCACGAATTCGGTGTGCTCCCCCAGGACTTGCAGTGGTTCCAGTTGCGCGGAGAGCGCTTCAGCCACACTGGTGCAAGTGGAACGCGTCTGCCCGAAGGGGTGCAGTTGACGTTCGCGAATGCAGCCGAAGCGGACCTGTTTGGACGGAACGAGGTCGATGCCTCGATGACGTATAGCCCGATGGCGGCTGGTGTGACCACCCTGTTCAGTGATCCGCTCGCCGAGGCAACCCGCTTCTACCGTAAGACGGGCATTTTCCCGCCGCACCACATCACGGTTGTGCGCGAAAGCATCCTCCAGACGCATCCGTGGGTGGCCCTGAGCCTCATGGACGCGTTCCAAAAAGCCAAGACTCTGGCAATGGGCCGAGTGCGCGAGCAGACGTTGTTTGTGTTCAACCAGCAGTATCTACAACGTGAGCGCGCGCTGTTTGGCGAAGATCCGTGGGTATATGGCGTCAACGTGAACCGCGCGGCCATTGACATGGTCCAAACCATCTCAGTCGAGCAAGGACTCACATCGCGCAAAGCACCGCTGGAAGATCTGTTCCCCGAACCGGTGCTCATCGCCGACGAATCAACCATTGGCCTCTGATTCGACCAATTCGTTCACGGCGCGCTGGCGTGTACGCAGCTACGAGCTCGACAGCAACGGCCACGTCAACAATTCCGTGTATCTGGCGTACGCGGAAGAGATTGCCACGTTGCATGCCGAAGCGCTCGGGTTCGGCCGAACCTGGACGACCGCCCGTGGCGCGGCGTGGGTGGTGCGCAAACACGCGATCACGTACCACCGGCCTGCGCTGTACGGTCAGGACCTCGAGCTGACGACAACCGTGCTTGGCATGCGCGGAGCGCGCGGCGTGCGGCGGACGTCTATCGCTCTTGTCAGCGGCACTCCGCTCGCGGATATCGAGACGGAGTGGGTGTGGGTGCGCGCGTCAGACGGTCGTCCCATGCGGGTTCCCGAAGAGCTGACGCGCGCGTTTGCTTACAATTCCGACTGATTTACTGGTGCGTATTGCTGCGCGTTGGCGAGCGCCTCTGAATTATCTGAAGCGACGTTCAGCGCCAGGGCGGCATTGATCGGCGCCGCCACATTGGCGTTGATCAGCGACATGTTGTCACGTTCGGGCAGCTCGGCGACTTCTTGCTCGGAAGCCTCGTCCACGCGCTGGAGTTGCTGTTGCTGCTTCTGCAGCTTCTTCTTGCTCATCAGCTAAATCCCCAGCGGGTTGGTGGAAGCAGGTCCAGGTGCGCCGGGTTGAGGCGTTGTCGTGCCACCCAGCATGTCCTGCCCAATTGGCGCCGCTTGCTGCGCGTTGGCGCCCGCGCCGGCATGATCCGACAGCACGTTGGCAGCCAGCGCGGCGTTGATCGGAGCCGCCAGATTGGCGTTCACCAGTGACATATTGTCGCGCTCTGGCAGATCGGTCGCTTCCTGTTCCGCCAGTTCGTCGGAGCGCTGTTCGCGATCTTTATCAACCATAGATAGTGGAGTACCTCCAGCGACCGGGGTGGGCGCAAGAGGTATGCCACCGGGGCCTCAGGTCACAGGTCGAACGGCAGCTGGCTGTGTTTGCTGAGTTGCCACTCGGGTTGGCGCTTCTCGAGGAATGCGCTTACGCCCTCGCGCGCATCGGCCTGTGAACCCATCCAGCTGAAAGCGCTGCCCTCCAGTGCCTGGGCGGCGTTGCGATCGGACTCTGACAGGAAGCGATAGATCAGGCGCTTCGTAATGGCGGCCGACAGGGGCGCGACATTGGCGGCGAGATCCTGGGCCAGCGCCATGGCGGTCGGCAGCACCTGGTCAGCCTCCACGGCCTGGCTGGCCAGGCCCATTGCCACGGCCTCCTCGCCGCTGAACAGCCGACCTGTGAGCATCAGCTCCATGGCGCGGGAGACGCCGATCAGACGCGGGACGATCCACGTCGAATTGGCTTCGGGCGTGACGCCGCGCCTGTTGAACACAAACCCGAGGCGGGCATCGCGGGCCACGATCCGAATGTCCCACTGCATCGGTAGGGTGATGCCGATGCCCACGGCCGAACCGTTGATGGCGGCGATGATGGGGGTGCGCATCTCCCACGGGCGCGGGGCTTGCGCCACACGAGCCCGCTCTTGCGCGCGCTGCTCGTCGTCGGCGAGGCGATTGAAGGTGCCGCCCCCGCCTTCGAGGTCAGCCCCGGCGCAGAAGTACTTGCCAGCGCCCGTTACGACGATGGCGCGCACGTCTTCGTCGGCTTCCAATTCGGCGAATGCCTGGCCCAGCTCGGCGCCCATGCGCGACGTGTACGCGTTGCGTCGCTCGGGCCGATTCAGCGTGATCAACCCCACCCGCCCCTGACGCTGCACCAGGAGCGTTTCGTACGCCACCGTAGCCATAGCCAGCCATTATGCCCCTGTCTCGGCCACTGAGTTCCTGACTGGAACCGAATTCTTCTCTGGAGAGATGCAGACTTCAGGTTGAACCCGTGTCCCCAGTCACCAATGTGTGAGGCCGGTCGACCACTCAACGTGACGAACCGAGGGCAGAAGCGGGCAGATCGTTACAGGACGTAAAGCCGCAACGATTGACCTGCGTGGCACAGGGTTCTCACGCGGGCGGAGATGCGCCTGGGGCGTAGGAGCTCGCCGATACACTGGCCAACCAGCACGTCCTCGGGCAGGCCGAGGGCGACACCCGCCGCGGGGTTGGCCCGCAGGACGACGCCTCGGTCGGAGGTCACCAGGACCGGTACTGGCAGCATCTCGAGAAGCGAGCCGACCTCGGCCTCGACCATCGCCAGTAACTGTCGCGGTTCGCCGTGCACTCTGGTTACACGGTACGTTGGCTCGCTGTTAACGGAGCGCGGCGAGTTCGTTAGCAGTCGAGGGCAGGGCCAGCCAGGATTCGAGCAGTCCGCGCGCCTCTTCGGTCTGGCGCACAACTCGCTCCCACAAAACGGCTCGCTTGGGATCGTCGATAGCGGTCGCGCGGTAGGCATCGGTCAACTCGACGGCTCTGGCGCGCGCGGCTACGAACTGCTCGTACAGCATGGTGTCGTCAATGCGCATATCGCGCAGCGAATTGTGCGTGATTGCCGCGGACGGCAGGAGGTTTTGTGATGTTCGTCGCCGGCGCAAGCCACCAACCCCAGAGAGGATCCACCGGAGAAAGGCTTGGTCCGGCAAACGGTTTTGCGCAGAATCCGTTGCCACAAAATGCTCCCCAGGGTCTGGTCCAATCGAGCCTCACACCGCACGCGCATCGTGGCGCTGGTGCTGGCAAGTGGCCTGCCGGTGCTCATACTGGCAATCTTCGGCTTGTGGCGCTATCTCGATGCGGCCAAGCAACAGCTCGTGGACGACCGCGTGGCCATGGCCCAGGCGGCCTCGCTCACCACGCAGGCCTTCGTATCCGATGTCACCGGAACGGCCCAGACGCTCGCGCTCAGTCCAGAGCTGACTGATCCCTCCCGACACGATGCGCTGCCGGCGCTACTGGAACAGGTCCGCGCTACAAACCCTGATTGGGAGCAGATTGCGGTCCTCGATGCGTCGGGCAAGAGCCTGGCCAGCACCGGCTCGCCGCCCGTGGACACGCCGCGCTTGCGGACGCTCATTGGCGAGGTGCTGCAGTCCGGACGGGTCAACGTCGCCGCGTTCGAAGCGATGCCGGGGACGGGCGCGCGCCTGCTGGTTGGTGTCCCTTTGAACTTCAGCAACGGCACGCGCGGCATGCTGCTGGTTTCGCCGTCCATACGCACGCTCGCCGCCGAGCTCCACGCCCAATCGCGCGGACCGCGGCTCGAGTTTGCGCTGCTGGATCAGCGGGGCGACGCGCTCATCGCGCCCCCACAGTCCAGCAGCTGGGTATCAAATCACAATGTTCTCGCGTCAGTCGCGGCCGGCGTCGTTGGCTCCCGCCAGATCGATGACCCGGCCGGGTCGCTGCTGACGGTGTACGCCCCGATCGCCGACACGAACTGGTCTGTAGTGATCGCCCAGCCGGCCGGCGTTGCGTTTGCACCGCTGGAGCGTCAGGTTGGCCTTGCCGCCGCGGCGCTGATACTGGCGCTCGGCGCGGCTGGCCTCATGGCCTGGGCGCTCGGCGGACGGCTGTCGGTGTACTACGAACGCATTGTTGAAGCGCGCGAGCATGCCGAGCAGGCCACGCTGGCACGCGACGCGGTACTCGCGTCAGTGTCGCACGACCTCCAGAATCCGCTCGCCGCAACCAAGGGCTATTTGCAGTTGCTCGAGAGGCGCATTGCGGCCAATCCAGACATGCCTGCTGGCAAATTGGTGCCAACCCTGTTCCAGGCCCAGCGCTCGGTGACGCGCATCCAGCACATGACCCAGGAACTCGTGGACTCGGCGCGACTGCAGGCAGGCTACGAGCTGTCACTCCGGCCCGTTCTTACGGACCTGAACGCGCTGGTCCAACAGGTGGTGGACGAGCAGGTCGCGGCCACCGACGCGCAGCGGATTCAGCTCACGCTCGAAGCTGAGGACGTGTGGGTGGTGTGCGACTCCACGCGCATCGCGCGCGTCATGGCGAACGTCGTGTCCAACGCGCTGAAGTACAGCTCGAATGACAGGGACGTCTGCATCAATCTTCAGCAAGATGAGGCCTGGGTGACGGTGACGGTTGCGGATGAGGGCATCGGGATTCCGTCCGATGAGCTGCCGCACCTGTTCGAACGCTTTCATCGCGCCCGCAACGCGAGCTCGCACGCAAGCGGGACGGGACTGGGGCTCGCCGGAGCGCGCTCGATTGTCGAGCAGCACGGCGGGGCGATCGAAGTTGAAAGCCAGGAAGGGCTCGGGACGCGAGTCCAGCTTCGCCTCCCGCGGCGGGCGCAAGCCCCTATCGCCCAGCCCGTAATTCTCGCCAGCTAACCCAACCCAGTTCTGCTTCTCTTTTTTTCAAGAGAAGTTTTTCGGGCCGGTGGTTCCCTTGCGCCCTGGAGGAGAACCTGTACCAGGAAGTTTCCTGGACCTCTGACGAAGTTGGTTCTGCTTCTCATTCAACTTTCAAGAGAAGTTCAGCTCACGCCATTGGGGCCGTCGAGTTGCACGACTTCGATGCGCGGCAGCTCGAGGCCCGCGATCGCGGCAATCTCGATGTCGTTGGCGCGCGTGACCGAGCGCAGGTCGAGCGACGCGCCGGCGAGCGCCTCGGCGGCAGCGGGCTCGGCTTCGATGCGCACCACCTTCAGCGGCGCCGACATACCCAGCTGACGTTCGCTCTTCCATTTGCGAATTTCTTCGGTGACATCCAGCACAGAGCGGCCCTCGCGCAACGCGCTGTCGCTCCTCCATGCTTCAACCGCCTCGGGCCAACGCGAAAGATGCACCGATTTGCAACCGTCCACCGCGCTGAAGCCGACGCGATAAATCTCTTCGCTGATGTGCGGCAGAAATGGCGCGAACATCGCAGTCACGGACTTGAGCGCGTGGTACAGGACGTATTGCGCGTTGGATTTCCCAATGCCAGTCTCGTCCACCGCTTCGGTGCCGTAGAGTCGGAACTTCACCAGCTCCAGGTAATTGTCCGCCAGGTCCGCCCAGAAGAAGCGCTCGACCTCTGCCTTGGCGCTCGCGAATTCGTATTCTTCCATCGCCCGTGTAGCTCGGCGAATCGTTTCATGCAGCCTGGCGAGCAGCCACCGGTCCGTGGCGTTCAAGGTGGATGGAACTTCCGTCGGCGGCGTGTAATCGTCGAGGTGGGCGAGGCCGAGTTTACAGGCGTTCCACAGCTTTGTGACCAGCCGATTGCCGTTCTTGATGGTGTCCTCGTTCAACAGTGTGTCACCACCGGTGCGCACGGTCGTCGCCCAGTACCGTATTGCGTCGGCCGAATACTGCTCCAGCATGCCGCTCGGGTCTTCGGCTGCCACAAGCCGGCTCTTCGAGATCTTCTTGCCAGCGGTATCCAGCGCGTGCCCGGAGATAAGCACGTCTGTCCACGGGATGTCGTCGCGCAAGTAGATACTCCGCACGATCGTGTAGAAGTCCCACGTTCGGATAATGTCGTGCGCGTTTGGACGTAACGTCATCGGGCGGTAGCGCTCGAAGAATTCTTCCGGCGAAACACCGAGTGGCTCCAGCAACGTGCCGCAGATCTCAGGCGTGAGGGAGGACGTCGCCCACGTGTCCATGATGTCACGGTCCGGTTCCAGCTGGGAGCCACCACACGTTGGGCAGGCACTGACCGGCGGAGCAGTTTCTTGTGGATCTACGGGCAGATCCTCGCGCCGCGCCATCACCGGTGTGTTGCAATCGGCGCAGTACCAGGTCGGGAACGGCACACCATAATAGCGCTGACGAGACAGATTCCAGTCCCAGTTCAGACCTTCAATCCAGCTCTCGTAGCGGGCGTGCATGAACTCGGGAAACCACTTGATACGGCGCCCCGCTTCAATGAACAACGGCTTGTTTTCGAGCACTTTATTGAACCACTGGAAGGCGACCAGGTACTCGATCTCCGTGCCACAGCGATCGTGGACTCCAACCGTGTGTTCAATCTGATGTTGGTCGCGCACCATGCCGAGCGCCGCGAGATCCTCGAGGATCTTCTTCCGCGCGGCCTTGATCCGCATGCCCGCATAGGCGCCCGCCAGCTCATTCAGACGCCCGTCTCGGGTCAGGACGATGCGCAATGGCAGCGAATGCGTGCGCCACCAGTACACGTCAGTAACATCGCCAAACGTGCAACACATGACGGCGCCGGTGCCTTTGGTTGGATCGGCTTTATCGTCTGCGATGACGGGCACGTCCTGATCGAAAATCGGTGTGCGCACCGTGTGGCCAACAAACTCCCGATAGCGCGCATCGGAAGGATTGACCATCACCGCGACGCACGCGGCGAGCAGTTCAGGACGAGTCGTCGCGATGGCTAATTCCCGACCGTCGCCCGCAGTGAAGGGAATGGTGGTAAACAGCGTCTCGATACCGGGTCGGTCCTCGACCTCCGCCTGCGCAACGCCCGTTTGGCACCCGGGGCACCACAGTGTGGGCGCCTCGGCGCGGTAGACCCGGTTCTTTTCATACAGGTCAATGAACGCGTTCTGTGAGATGCGACGCGAGCGCTCGTCTATGGTCGAATAGCGCAGCCGCCAGTCTACCGACAGACCCAGGCGTTTCCAGAAGCGCTCGAACTGCTCTTCAACCTGGGACGACATCTCCAGACAAGCCTCGATGAACTTCTGGCGTCCAACGTCCCTCGCGTTGAAGCCACGCAACTGTTCGGTGAACCGCTCGGTCGGGATGCCGTTATCGTCGAAGCCGAACGGATAGAACACGTGCTCACCCTTCATCCGGTGATAGCGGATCATCACGTCGGCCTGGGTGTACGAGTACACATGGCCGATGTGAATGCGACCCGATACCGTGGGAGGCGGCGTATCGACCGAGTACACCGGGCCGGTCACGGCGGGATCGAACTGATAGATCCCGTCCGACGCCCACTGCTGCTGCAGTCGGGGCTCGGCAGTGCGAAAGTCGTAACGGCCTTCCAGAGTGGGCATGCCGTTTATTCTGCCGCAAGCGCCAAGGCGCGGGCCAGATCGCGCGGTTAGCGGCGCCTGGCCCTCTTCTTTTCCGTCTTCGGATGGGCTATGACAAAATCGATGCCGCGCTTGACCCATTGCTGAAGCACGTTGTCCTTGTCGAGAGCCGAGCTGGCCACGTAGACCATTCCCGGCATCGGCCGCCCCGAAAAGTCGAACGGCCGCGCGCCCGGCTGTGCCAGTACGTCCTCGTAGATCGAGGGGTCCATCTTCACAATCAGGTCGTCCTTCATGACGCCACAGCACATCTGGCCGTTGACCATAAAGGTCAGCCCGCCGAACATCTTTTTCTCTTCGAGATCTTCGATGGAGCGCTCGCCACCCAGCAGAGCGCGTACGCGGGCGGCGAGCGCCTCGTTATAGACCATTTATCGAATCCGCGTATTCTTTGCGAATCTGTTCGCCGCCACCGGTTTGCCAGTCCTTCACGAGCTGGTCGTAATCGGCCAGATCGCGACGGCCGACGACGATGTCCACCAGGCCAGCGTTCAATGTTTGGGAGAGCGAAAAACCTTTGGAAAAGTTGGTCGCGGACACCTGGCCGAAGGTGGGGTCCGAGACCGCCGAAGGCATCATCAATTTTTCCGTCTCCGCCATCACCTGCGCGTAATTCGGAAGGTCCGGCGAGAAGAAGACGAACGGGTGCTGAGTGGTGTATTTCCAGGGGACGTAATTGGCATCCCCATTGCCCTTGTCGGTCAGCGTGGGGTTGCCCTGGTTGTCGAGCGTATAGTCGACGTCCTTCAGGCCAAATTCCAGCAGCTGGTCCTCGGCGCTGCCGAACGGCGCGGCGAACCAGTTCATCAGGCGCAGCAGCTCTTTGGTGCGCTCCGGTGTCCCTTTCTTCATGGCTGTTGCCCACAGGTGCCCGCCAGTGATGAAGTGTTGCGTCTTGCCGCCATCCTGGGCTGGAAACAGTGGCAAAGGGCGGACATCGAACGGCTGCGCCAGCTGCATCGCGTGCCGCCAGGCGTCCTGCCAGCCGTTGATGGGATCGCGGTGGATAGCAAACTTGCTTGCGTAGAACTGCGTGCGGGCGATGACGTTGCTGGCCATGTTGAGAG
>Ga0070732_10001603_pt1 | contig 12314 bp, 9 predicted proteins | sample Coa_R1_5_FD_66449 | JGI IMG/M metagenome (GOLD analysis project Ga0070732, IMG submission 66449) | Surface soil microbial communities from Centralia Pennsylvania, which are recovering from an underground coalmine fire - Coalmine... | ecosystem: Environmental > Terrestrial > Soil > Unclassified ...
CAGGCAGGTTTTTCAGCGGGCGAGGTCTTCGCCAACTTGCGGACGATCGTTTCCAATTCGGTGTTCGTCAGCCATCCGAATACCGCAGCGCACTTGCACTGTCCTCCTCTGGCATGCGCTCTTGCCGCCGAGATTGTGATCAGCGCGCTGAATCAGTCGATGGATTCCTTCGATCAAGCCCCCATCGCTACCGTCCTGGAGCAACAGATGATTCGATGGCTGGTGGCGCAGACCGGGCTGTCAAGCACCGCTGGCGGGACATTCACCACCGGAGGAACTCAATCCAACTACATGGGACTGCTGCTGGCGCGCGACGCAGTTCTTCAATCACGTTGGAATTGGTCGGGGCAAAAATCCGGACTTCCTCCGGAGGCTCGCCGGCTTAGGATTTTGTGTTCGGAAGTCGCTCACTTCAGTGTAGAGAAAGCAGCGTCACAGCTTGGACTCGGAACCGATGCGGTCGTGAAGGTAGCCGTGGATGCGCAATTTCGCATGATGTTGAGCGCTCTGACTGATTCTCTCGAATCGTTGCGCAAGGAAGGATTAATTCCATTGTCCGTCGTGGCCACTGCGGGCACCACGGATTTCGGTTCCATCGATCCCTTGCCGGAAATATCTTCTGCCGCGAGGCAAGCAGGGGCATGGTTTCATGTGGACGCGGCCTACGGCGGTTCTTTGCTTTTTTCAGTGCGCCATAGAGATAAACTGCGAGGCATTGAATCTGCCGACTCGGTCGCGATCGATTTTCACAAGCTTCTTTGGCAGCCGATTCCCTGTGCCGCGTTCCTGGTGAGCGACGCGCGCCACTTCGAGTCTATGAAGTTGCATGCCGACTACCTCAATCCCCACTTGCACGACGAGCAGGGCATTCCCAACCTGGTGACCACTTCCCTGTTGACCAGCCGCCGATTTGACGCCCTGAAATTGTGGATCTCGCTACAGAGTCTGGGATGGGAAAAGCTTGGGTCAATGCTCGACCGGACTCTGGAACTGGCTCGAGTGGCGGCAAAGGCGGTGCGCAACACACCACATCTCGAATTGCTGCATGAGTCCGTACTGACTACAGTGCTGTTTCGCTATGTTCCATCGAGGTCGAGTATCGATGTGGATGAGTTCAATGTCAGACTGCGGCAATTCCTCTTTGAGCGTGGAATTGCCGTCATTGGACACACCCGCGTCGGCGGGCGGCAATGTCTGAAATTCACGTGCATGAATCCTACGGTTTCGGACGCTCAGATGCAGGCGTTGGTGCAGATCATTTCAAGCACAGGCGAGCAACTGGAGAAAGAGGAAGCTTAGGGCTTTCATTTTCCTGAGGAGAGGCGATAGAGCGATCGAAGCGAGCTTACCGATCTAGGCGGAGAGTGGAGAAGTAAATTCCAGGCCGAAGCAGAAGCCGTTGCGGGAGCGGACAACTGCAGTCACGCGAGAATGCGTCGGAGTATCAAACTCGAGTTCGAGCGGGTCCCCTGGATCGAGCAAGATGCCTGCGTAGAGCACCATTCCGCCTTCACTGATCTCGGTGCCCCGTCCCTCGATGACAGTCGTCGAGAACCCCTTCGCGGTGACTACCCGTACCGGGATGTCGACCGGAACCCTGTTCCAGCGGCGCGTATTCGCAGGATCCGTCATCTATACAATCATTCCCCACAATGCAATCCGCCACAAATTACTGAGGTACTAGGCCCTCTTGCTCGGGACGGTCGCATGGGAACCGGTGGAGCATCCCTCGAAAGAGCGCGGGCATCCCAATTCAGAAAAGGAGTGAGTTAAGCACCTTGCGGAATGACGCCCATGGGACGCAACTGGTCAGGCGCAACCTGCGACCACTTCTGGACGCTGCACAAACTTTGACATCACGGGCGAGAGTTTTTAACATAGTTTTTTGCCCTGCACATCCCAGTGTAGATGGGTCAAACAGTTACTTATCCTGCTGTTTGCGACAACTTTATGATCAAAGTCAAAGAGCTGACGAAGAAATACGCGCGCACGATTGCCGTCGATCAGATCTCGTTTGAGGTTGCGAAAGGACAGATTGTCGGATTCCTGGGCCCCAACGGCGCCGGCAAGACGACAACCATGCGCATGCTGACCTGCTTTCTTCCACCTTCGGCAGGGACAGCGACCGTGGCCGGCTTCGATGTGCTCGAGCAGTCGATGGAGGTAAAGAGACGCATCGGGTACCTGCCGGAAACTCCGCCGATCTACCCAGAAATGGAAACCTCCGAATATCTGAAGTTTGTTGGCAAGCTGAAAGGCTTGTCAGGCGCCGATCTCCAGAAGCGGATCGATTACGTGTGCGATCGCTGCGCGATTGGGGATGTCAAGAAAAAGCTTCTGGGCAAGCTGTCGAAGGGATACCGGCAGCGAGTCGGACTGGCGCAGGCTATCATCCACAATCCCGACGTGCTGATTCTGGACGAACCTACAGCCGGTCTCGATCCCAAGCAAATTAACGAGACCCGCGATCTGATCAAAGGCTTTGCCGGGGACCACACTATTATTCTCAGCACGCATATTCTTCCTGAGGTCGAGCAGACTTGCGAGCAGGTCATCATCATCAACAAAGGAAGACTCGTTGCAACCGACTCGGTACGCAATCTGCGCGCACGAGCTCGCGGGGCGGAATCGGTAGTGCTTGAGATTGCCGGGCGTGACCGTGCGTTGGACGCGACGATCGTTCAACACAAGCTTGAACAGGTGTCCGGCGTCAGCGGCGTGCAGTGCAAGAATCAGGTGGACGGCCGCTTCATTTTCGAGGTTGAAAGCGACAAGGGACGGTTGGTCCGTGCCGATTTGGCGCGGACCGTGGTAGAGAGCGGTTGGGATCTGAATGAGCTTCGTCCGGCGGCGATGAGCCTGGAAGAAGTTTTCCTGCAGCTCACGGGCAACGAAGCAGAACCTGTGCCCGAGAAAGTCGTCGCAGAGGAGTTGAGCGCATGAGAAATGTCTGGATTATCTGCCGGAAAGAACTGGGCAGCTACTTCGTTTCGCCGGTTGCGTACATTTTATTGGTAATGTTCGGGGTGATTTTTGGTTTCTTTTTCTGGAACGCGCTGGGCTTCTTCGTGATCGAAGGCATGGAGATGCAGATGCGCGGGCAAGCGTTTCCCATGAATCTCAACGAGCAGATCATCCGGCCGCTGTTGTCGAACGTCAGCGTTATCGGCTTGTTCTTCATCCCGATGATCACCATGCGCCTGTTTGCGGAAGAAAAGCGCACGGGGACTATCGAATTGCTGGCGACGTCGCCGGTCCGCGATCTGGAAATCATCCTCGGCAAATGGCTCGCATCCGTGACCCTGTATTCCTGTCTGCTGCTGTTCACAGCCCTGAACTTTGCCTTCCTCTTCAAGAATGGCAATCCCGACTGGAAGCCACTGGCCATCGGCTATTTGGGACTGCTGCTGCAGGCCGGGGCGTTGCTGGCAATCGGGACGTTCATTTCCACGTTGACGAAAAATCAGATTATCGCGGGCGCGGTGACCTTTGGTGTTTGTCTTCTACTCTGGGTTTTGGAATGGGTTAGCGGATATGAGACAGCGCTGTGGGCGCGCGTACTTTCTTACATCTCGGTGGTTCCACACTTTGAGTCGTTTGCCCGCGGCGTGCTCGATTCCAAAGATGCAATTTTCTATGTCACCGTAATTTTCCTGGGGCTGTTCTTCACCGCCCGCTCCATGGAATCTTTGCGCTGGAGGTCGTAGATGGCGAGTCAGTGGTTGAAGGCGCGACAAACAAAATATGCAGCGTACGCGACCGTGTATGTTCTGGTGGTCGTGGCTGGGGTCGCGGTGGCGAACGTGTTGGCCGATCGCTACGACAAGTCTTTCGACGCGACGTCCAACAAGCGCTACAGTCTCTCCGACCAGACCGCGAAAATCGTCAAAGGCCTGAAACAGCCGGCGACCATCACCTACTTCAATCAGAGCACGCGCTTCCGTGAGGGCAAGGATCTGCTCGACGAATACGCGAATCTCTCTCCGAAGGTCCATGTCGCGTATGTAGACCCCGACAAGGACCCGCAAGTCGCGCGAGAGGCGGGGATCAGGAGCCTTGGCACCGCGCTCGTTGAGGTTAGCGGAAAGAAAGAGGAAGCCAAGAGCATGACGGAGGAGGGCATTACCGGAGCCTTCATTCGCGACCTGAAGAGCACTACGCGGACCGTCTGCTTCGTGAGCGGCAGCGGCGAACATCAACCGGACAATAGCGACCGCGAAGGCCTATCGCGCTTTAAGGACCTGCTGGCGAAAGATAACTATGAAACGCGTAGCATCGACCTACTCACGAAAGCCGAGGTTCCCAGCGATTGCACTACACTGGTCATCGCCGGCCCAACGCGCAATTACGAGCAACCGGAAGTCGATGCAATCAAGAAATATGTGGAAGACGGCGGACGCGCCTTTTTCATGCTCGATCCTCCACTCAAGCTCGGCCACGATGAGATAGCGGATAACGATGCGCTCACCAACCTCCTGCAAGCCTGGGGCGTGACCATGCAGAAGGATTTGATTCTCGATCTGAATCCGATTGGACAGATCGCCGGCCTCGGTCCTCAAGTCGCACTCGTAACCACGTACGGCAGTCAGCCGATCGTGAGCGACATGAAGGGAACGGCTACCGGATTTCCGCTCGCCCGCTCCATGGATATCAAGAACACGGATAAGACCGCGATCGAGAAGCTTTTCGACACATCGAGCAGCAGCCTGGCAACATCAAATTTGAGCTCGCCAGCGGTGAACATTCGTGATCCGAAAAACAAACCAGGCCCACTGACCATCGCGGCCGCCGGCACTTATAACACTGGAAAAGAGAATTCGCAGGGACGTTTCGTGGTTGTCGGCAGCTCGTCCTGGGCCGCGAACCGATTCATCAACTTCAACGGGAACAACGATCTCGCCTTGAATGCGGTGAACTGGCTTGCCTCCGATGAAGACTTGATCTCGATCCGCCCCAAGCCGCAGGAAGATCGCCGCATTACCATGACCCGCGCGCAGTTGAGCTGGGTGCGCGCAATAAGCCAATTTATGCTGCCGATGCTGGTGGTGATCGGCGGCATCTTCGTGTGGTGGAAGAGGAGGTAACAACATCCTCAGACTCACTTAATTCAAGCCTCGAGATGCCATGAAAAGCCACGGCCTGATTATTGCGACTCTCGCCTTCGTTGCTCTTTCCGGTACGTTGTACTGGTCCGAACATCACAAAGCGCCGGAGGCGAGCGCCAAAGCTTCGAGCGACTCGTCGCCTTCCATCCTGAAAGTCGACGAAGGATCAATCACAAAACTGGAACTGAAGAAGAAAGCCGCTGCGCCCATCGTTTTGATTAAAGACAGTTCCGGGCAGTGGCAGATCACGGCGCCGCAACCTCTGCGAGCTGACGAGAGCACAGTTTCCAGCATGCTCTCCACATTGTCGTCGTTGAACTCGGAACGTGTGGTCGAAGACAAAGCCGCCGATCTAAAACGATATGGGTTAGACGAGCCCGCGGTTGAAGCAGACTTCACGGAAAAAGACAACAAGTCGCAGAGTCTTCTGATCGGGGACGACACGCCCACCGGCGGCGCCGTCTACGCCGCGCTCAGGAACGATCCCCGAGTTTTCACAATTGCCAGCTACAACAAGAACAGCGTCGACAAAACCGTGAATGACCTGCGGGATAAACGGTTGCTGACCGTCAATGCGGACAAGATCAGCAGGGTTGAGCTTGTGGAGAGAGGTGAGGATATTGAGTTCGGCCGGAATAAAGAAGACTGGCAGATCCTGAAGCCGAGGCCGCTCCGCGCCGACAGCAATCAGGTTGGCGACCTTGTCCGCAAATTAACCGATGCGCGGATGGATCTGAGCGGAACCGATACTGACAGCAAGAAATCCGCGTCTTCATTCGCTCACGGCACGCCAGTCGCCACGGCGAAAGTCACCGATGAGTCCGGCACGCAGGAACTTCTGATTCACAAGGAAAAAGACAAGTACTACGCGAAGTCGACGGCAGTCGATGGAGTTTTTACCATTGATTCCAGCTTCGGCCAAGCCGTCGACAAGAAGTTGGACGATTTTCGCAACAAGAAGCTGTTCGATTTCGGCTTTGGTGATCCCCAGAAGATCGAACTCCATAACGGATCGAAGGCCTATTACCTGAGTCGCGGGAGCAATAGCGAAGACTGGTGGTCGAACGGGAAGAAGATGGATGCAGCCAGCGTCCAATCATTGATATCGAAGCTGCGGGATCTGCAGGCCAGTAAGTTCCTCGACTCTGGTTTCGCGAATCCGACGATCGAGGCGGTCGTCACTTCAGATGAAGGCAAGCGAGTAGAGAAGGTCTCAATCGCGAAATCCAACAATGGCTACATCGCCGAGCGAGAGAACGACACTACTCTCTATCAACTGGACGCAAGCTCCGTCGATGATTTGCAGAAAGCTGCCGAAGAGATCAAGCCCGCTTCCGCGACGAGCCGTTAGCGTAGTGTCCCGCAAATACGTGACATAAGTTATGGGGATGTCGTCCTGAGCGAAGCGAAGGATCTATGTAAGTAATTCGTAAGCCTATTACATAGATCCTTCGGCCCGTAAACGGCACGGGCCTCAGGATGACAAGCGAGATTTATGCCGCAAATTTACGGGACGGCATACTAGCAAAGTTATAGTTCAGGAAATTCAGGGACGCCGGCGGGCGGATCGCAAGGGTGCCTCCGCCTTCACTGGTTCACGCCGCTCGCCAGATAGCCTCCGTCAACCACCAGCAGAGTGCCGGTCACAAAGCTGGCCGCGTCGGAGGCAAGAAAGACGGCCGCGCCCACCAACTCCTCGAGCTCGCCGAAACGCTTCATGGGAGTGCGTATCAGCACCTCCTCACCGCGCGGGGTGCCCATGACCAGTTTTTCTGTCAGAGGAGTACGGAAATATCCCGGCGCGATCGCGTTGACGCAGATCCCGTATCTGGCCCATTCGATAGCCAGCGATTTGGTCAATGAGGCCACGCCCGCCTTGCTGGCGCTGTATGCCGCCACTTCATACAAAGCGAGAAACGAGCCCATGGAGGCAATGTTGATGATCCGGCCATAGCGGCGCTCGATCATGGCTCGACCAAAGACCTGGCACGCCCGCAAAGTACCTGTCAGATTGGTCTCGATGAGCCGGTTCCAGTCGGATTCAGCAAAATCCAGCGTGGGCGCGCGCTGGTTGATTCCGGCACAGTTGATGAGAATATCGACCTTGCCGAACTCTTGCAGCGTCGCGTGCAGCAGGTCGTCCAACGAGGCGCGGTCGGTGACGTCGCTGGCCACGCGCAGAGATCGCCGGCCAAGCGATTCGATCTCTTCCGCCACTGCACTTATCAGCTCGCGGCGCCGCGCGCTCGGAACAACATCTGCTCCGGCCTGCGCCAATCCGCAGGCCAGAGCCTTGCCGATGCCGGAGGTGCCTCCAATAACGACCGCAACCTTGCCGTTCAGTTCCAGACGACTGTAGCCCATTGTTCCTCGAAACCCTATTTCACCAGTTGAACATTGTGCCGTCTAACTTGCGATTTACCGGCAAGTAGGCACGTTCATAGGGAAATTTTTCACCCAACTCCTGGTTGTAGTCGACGCCAAGACCGGCGGAATCTCCGGGATGCAGGCAGCCATCCTGAAAGTAATAAGAATGCGGAAAGACCTCGTCGGTCTCTTTGGTATGCCGCATGTATTCCTGAATGCCGAAATTGTTGACAGAGATATCGAAGTGAAGCGCAGCCGCCATCGCGATCGGGGAGAGATCCGTGGCGCCGTGGCAACCGGTCAAAACATGATGAATCTCTGCTAATGCAGCGATCTTTTTCAGGTGCGTCAAGCCGCCGCTGTGAACCACGGTCATGCGGATGTAATCGATCAAATGCTCGGTGATCAGGATGTGCGCATCCCAGATCGAGTTAAAGACTTCTCCGACAGCGATAGGTGTTGTGGTGTGCTGGCGAATGATTCGGAAACCCTCTTGCAACTCCGCCGGAACCGGATCTTCCAGCCAGAACAGATGATATGGCTCCAGGCTCTTGCCTAGGCGGGCGGCTTCGATCGGTGTGAGACGGTGATGCACGTCATGCAGCAGATGAAGATCGTCTCCGTGCTTAAGGCGCAGCGCTTCAAATAACTTTGGGACATGCATCAGATACTTTTCTGTCGACCAAGCATTCTCTGGCGGCAACCCTTTTTGCGCGGGCTCATAGAACAGCTTGTCGCCCGCGACTCCGTAGGTGGAAGGCAGGCCCGGAATGCCGCTTTGCGCGCGGACGGCACGGTATCCCATCTCTTTGTACTTGCCGACTTCATCTACCGTCTCGTCGATGTCGCGCCCATTGGCATGGCCATAGACCATCACGCCGGTTCTGCTCTTGCCGCCAAGCAGGTTGTACACAGGCGTGTTCAGAGCCTTGCCCTTGATGTCCCAGAGGGCCATGTCGACTGAGGCAATCGCCGTCATGGTAACCGGGCCGCGCCGCCAATATGCGCCGCGATAGAGATATTGCCAGATGTCCTCAGTCTGAAAGGGATCGCGTCCGAGGATGCAGGGAATCACGTGATCGCTCAAATAGGAGGCCACCGCCAACTCGCGGCCGTTCAGAGTTGCGTCGCCGACGCCGTACACGCCCAGGTCCGTGCAGATCTTCAATGTGACAAAATTTCGCCCTGGACTGCAGACGAACACTTTTGCGTCGGTGATCTTCACCGAATTCCTCCTGGCTGACGACACGCACGGATCAGATCCGGAGCACGAGGCCTTGGTCAGTTGCCTCCGTGTTACGCACCAGCAACAGCACCAAGATCATGCCTACAAACGGAACCAGCCCAGCAACGATCACAATGGGATCGAAGGCATGCGTAGTAGTGGCTTGGCGGGCATCGGAAAAGTAGCCGATCATTTTGAAGGCGACGATCGTCCCGATACCGGCTCCGGTGCCGCTCAACCCGCTGACGGACGCGACCGAGTCCTTATGATAAAGGTCCGAAGGTAGCACGTTTGCGATGGTGGTGAAAGATGCGTAGCAAAACGTAGCCATCGCGAAGAGCAGCGTAATCGTGTAGAGATTCGTGGTGAGAATTGTCGGGATCAGCATGGTGATCCCGATCCCTCCGAATACTACGACCGCCTTGCGTGCAGTTCCCAGCGGCCAACCGACCTTGATCAGGTATCCCGAGAGTCCGCCTCCAAAGAAGTTTCCAAGGTCAGCGGCGATAAAAGGGATCCACACGGCGATCAGGCCGCTTCGCAGCTCGATGCCCTTCGCAACGAGGTAAATCGGAAACCAATCCGTCACAAAAAACCATACTGGATCGGTGAAAGTCTTCGCGATGATTGTCCCCCAGGTTTGCGGGAGCTTGAGAAGATCGCGCCAGCGCGGAGGAATCCTGTCCGGTTGCGGCGAGTCGAAGTCACCCTTATCCGCCGCAAGCATTTGCAATTCTTCCCGGCTGACGCGAGGGTGAAGCTCGGGCGAGTAGTATAGCCAGCGCCATGCCATCAACCAGAGAAATCCGAGAGCACCCGGGATCATGAATGCCGGCCGCCAGCCCCAACGAAAAAAGATAGGCAGGATAATAAAGGGAGCGACCGCGCCTCCGATCGATGAGCCGCTGTCGAACAATGCTGTCGCTAGACCGCGCTCGGTTCTTGGGAACCATTCGGAAACGGCTTTGGTGGCCGCAGGCCAGTTAGCCGATTCCCCAGCGCCCAGCAAGAAGCGAAATCCCGCAAAGCCGGCTAAGCCCCGAGCCAACGCGGTGGATATGGACACGACCGAATACCACGCTACACTCAGGCTCAAACCGCGGCGGGTGCCGATTCGATCCATCAGGCGGCCGAAAACGGTCTGGCCAATCGAATAGGCGACCCGAAAGGCAATGACGATGTTGGCGTAGTCGCCGTTGGTCCAGCGGTATTGGGACTTCAGGTAAGGAGCAAGCAGCGAGAGGCTTTGCCGGTCGATGTAGTTGATGATCGTCGAGAGGAAGAGGAGCCCGCCAATCCACCAGCGCAACGAAGGAATCGCGTGAGTGGGCTTCCTGGCGATAGGCATGGTTCGCGTCTTGATGGATGCGCTAGACTCCGACCATCGCCTGCGAGTGGTCCTTGATGGCAGCTTGCAGCCTCGGGCCCAGCAAGGAAGCCGAATGCGTGTCCAGATATACCGTTGCGTTTGGATGCTTGCGCAAAATCGACGCCGGCGCCATCGGACTAATCTCGCCTTCGAAGCAGGCCTTCACTGCTTGCGCCTTGCGCGCGTCCGGGACAACCGCAAGGATCTCTTTGGCTTTGAGAATCTGCCGGGCTGACATCGAGATCGCCTGTTTGGGAACCTGCGAGATGTCGGCAAACCAGGCTTCTCCGACCTGCTGGCGGCGACAGGCTTCGTCCAGCGCCACGATGATGTAAGGATCTTCGGTGTTGAAATCTGCTGGTGGATCGTTGAATGCGATGTGCCCGTTCTCGCCGATTCCGAGGAATGCAATATCGATGGGCGCGGCGGAAAGTTCCTGACCGACGCGGCGGACGACTTCGGGCGGATTCGGCGCATCTCCATCGAGCAAATGATATTTTGTAATGCCGGTTTTTTGAATCAACTGATCGAGCAGCATCTTGCGAAAACTGCCGGGATGCGTGATCGGCAGTCCGATGTACTCATCGAGGTGAAAGGCCTCCACTTTGCGCCAATCCAGATCGCGAGTCTTGGTGAGAGCTTCCAGAAATTCCAGCTGGGAAGCGGCGGTCGCGGCAACAATTCTCGCCTGACCGTGGTCGGCAATGGCTCGCCGGATTGCAGCCGCGGCTTGCCCGGCAGCAGCCTTGCCGAGTGAAGCTCGATCGTTAAACACCTTCAGCAGCATACGGGAAGATTCTCCGTTGCGCGCGAGAAATCGAATTATACAAGGTTGAAGCGCGGACGTCGGAGATCACGGCTCCAAGTTTCATCTCGTGAAAAGCTGGCGCTTCCCGCCTAGCGCCGCAGCTTCAAGTTGTTGTATCACTCTCTGGTCTATGATTCGCCCACTCCTGATCGCTTTCTGTCTCAATTTTTGCGCTTCCCTTCCTTCCAGCGCTCAAACCGTGCGCGTGGACGCCACGCCCAGCCGCGTGGTGAACACGTTTCGTCCACTTTACGCTCTGGGCTCGACTGTGGATCGCGTGCCCAGCAATTCCACCGATATGTTCTTCCGGCCCGACCAAGTCAAGCAAATCTTGTCCGCCGGCTGGGGTGTGATCAGCTATCGCCAGAACACGGACTTATTCGTGCAAGCCTGGCACTGGAATCCCAAAGGCAAATGGAGCGATCCGTCGGGAAAGGGTTATTTCGTCGGCGATTCGACCCCGACCAAAGAACAGATCCGGCATTCATACGGCTATTCCCTCCCCCACCGCGGCTTCACCCGCAACAATGGCACCGAGTTTGACGGCTTCTCGCGGCTCAATGACGGCGATCTCGAAACCTATTGGAAGAGCAATCCGTATCTGACCAAGGAATTTACCGGCGAAGACGACGCGCAACATCCGCAGTGGGTCGTCATCAATCTGGAGAAAAAAGAGAGCGTAAACGCGATTCGCATTGTATGGGCCGAACCGTATGCCCGAGCCTACCAAGTGCAGTACTGGCTCGGCGACGGAGATGCGATGGATGAACAGGACAAGGGCGAGTGGAAGACCTTTGTATCGGGAAATGTGGCGGACGGAAAGGGCGGCACGAGCACCATTCGCCTGGACTCTTCACCTGTGTCCACGAAATATGTTCGCGTTTTGATGACGCAATCCTCGAATACCTGCGACACGCACGGCTCGAACGACCGCCGCAACTGCGTTGGCTACGGCATCCGGGAACTCTATCTCGGGACGGTGGATGCAAACGGTGAGTTCAAAGACCTGCTACGCCACTCCCCCGATCAGAAACAAACTCTGACCTATTGCTCATCGGTTGACCCCTGGCATCAGCAGTCCGATCTCTACGTTGCGCCCGACCGCATGGAATCGGGAGATCAGCCCGGGTTCGATCTGTTTTTCACCAGCGGGATCACTCGCGGTCTGCCAGCAATTATTCCGATCGCGATGCTGTACGCCACGCCCGAGGATGCAGCGGCTCAGATGGCGTACATCAAGAAACGCGGCTATCCCGTCTCCTACATCGAAATGGGCGAGGAGCCCGACGGTCAGTACATGCTGCCGGAAGACTATGCGACGTTATATTTGCAGTTCGCGTCAGCGCTTCACCGTATCGATCCCAATTTCAAACTAGGCGGTCCGGTCTTTGAGGGAGTAACGGAAGACATTAAAGTTTGGCCGGATGCTCAGGGGCGGAA
>Ga0070732_10001605_pt1 | contig 12312 bp, 12 predicted proteins | sample Coa_R1_5_FD_66449 | JGI IMG/M metagenome (GOLD analysis project Ga0070732, IMG submission 66449) | Surface soil microbial communities from Centralia Pennsylvania, which are recovering from an underground coalmine fire - Coalmine... | ecosystem: Environmental > Terrestrial > Soil > Unclassified ...
GAGAATTGCGCGATACTCCGCATTGGATGGCTCCAGCCGAACAGCTCTTTGCATATCCAGCAAGTCAGATTTTGTTCCGAGATGGGCTGCGAGGTACGCGCGCCCGGCTACTGGCAGGTAAATTCCGACGACGAGCAAGCAAGCCCCTGCAAAAACAAACCTCCGAAGCGGGGACCGTATTTCGATCTGCATCTGAATCTGTACCGGTAGAGGCGATGATATCTTGGCGAACTCCCGACTGGGCCCGTGCAACTGTCAGGGAGTCACGTCAAGAGACCTTGCTGACTGTGTCTGTTGGTTGATCTTCCCTGGACTCATCATGGTAGTAGTGTTTGGAGTAACGACCGCCGTAGTAGTAGTACGACTCGGCGGAATCCAAATTGAGTGCGTTTAGGACAATACCCATAACCCTGGCGTTGACCTGCAACAGCAGTTCACAAGCGCGCCGAAGAGCGAGTTTTGTGGTCTTTCCCGCCCTCGCGACCAAGATGACTCGGTCTGCCTCAGGAGACAAGATCACCGCGTCGGTCACGGATAAGCATGGAGGCGTGTCAATGATGACGTGGTCAAACTCAGTCCGCCAGTGCGCGATGTGATCCTTCATGACCGTCGAACCAAGCAACTCGGCAGGCTGTGGTGGAATTGGGCCCGCCGGCAAAATCCACAAGTTTGGCACGTCAGTAAACGGAATGATCACGTCTTCGTATTTATCGCCTCCGCTGATGAGCGTGCTTAGACCTCCGCGAGATCGAAAACCAAACAGTTTACTAATCCCGGGGCGACGGAGGTCCGCATCGATCAGCAATACGCGCCCCCCGCGCTGCGCCAGGACCAATGCTGAATTTGCACTAATCGTAGTCTTCCCCTCTTGCGGCAAGGCACTCGTAACGAGAATCACTTTCGGTGGGCCGCCGTACGAGGAGAGAAGAATCGAAGTGCGAAGGGATCGGAATGCCTCGGCCGCTTCCGACTTTGGCCGTGCGAACGTGATGAGAGTGGGTGATTCAGACGTTTCGGACTGGATCGGCGCGGGCTTCAGCCGTTTACGCAAGGAGCCGTTACTAGAAAACTGAAGCGGTATCGTCCCCAGCGCTGGCAGGCTCGAAATCGCGCCAATCTCTTCCAGAGTCCTGATGCTGGTGTCCAGACTCTCCAGCACAAAGGCAAGTCCAAAACCGCAGGCCAAGCCAAGGAGAAGGCCGAGCTCGATGTTCCGGGGCACGTTCGGTTTGATGGGACTTGTCGGCGTCCGTGCGACGTCTACGACGCGGATATTGCTCGATCTCAGGCCGGCGCTAACCCCCGCTTCCTTGAGTCGCTCAAGAAGATTTTGGTAAAGCTGTCGGTTTGCCTCCGCATCGCGCTTAAGAACAGAGTACTCAATCGCACTTTCGTTGAGTTGGTTAGCTTCCTGCTTCTGCTGGTTGAATGCGGTTATGAGCAGATTCTCCCTTTGAAGTGCGGCCAGGTACTCATCGCGGATCCCCTGCTGCATTCTCGCTTCTTCGGCTGCGATTTCTGCTCTTACCTGTTTGATCTGATTACTTAGCTCGGCGACCTTAGGGTAGCCGGTCCCGAATTGGGTCGTAACCTGTGCGCGCTGGGTATTGAGCTCAGCTTCCCTTTCTCGCAACTTATCCAGCATGCCGTTCGCGCCTTCACGGGATGGCGTCGAGACTGCCTCTGGGTTCCCATCCACAGCGAGTCTGTAATTGGACTCCTTCTGAATGCGATCCGTCTGGGCCGCAGTAAGCTCCCTGTTCAGTTCGTCCAGCTTGGCCGTTACAATGTTTTGCTTTTCATCCACTCCCAGAATGCTGTGATCTTTCTGGTAGCGGACAAGCTTCTCCTCGGACGTCTGGACTTTCATCTGCAAATCCGCAAGCTCCGTCGAAAGCCAATCCGAGGTTTGGGTGACGGCCTCATATTTTGTTTTGAAGTTTTCCTCGGTGAACGTTCTTACCAATGTATTGACGATTTCAGTGGCCAGTCGAGGGTCCGGGTCCGTGTAGCTGATTTGTACGAGCCGGGAGTTGGGAATCAATTGGACGCTCAATCCGCCACGAAATCTGCCGAGCAGGGCCACCGCTGCCGCCGGATCGGGCTGCATCCTCGAAACTTGAAGTGAGTCTCCAGTTTGCTGGGGTGTTACAGTCGTAAACTTGGGGTTCTGGTCCAGGCGCATAGCCTCGATCGCCTTCATAGCCAGAGCATCGCTGCGAAGAATCGCGGCTTGGGTCTCCAGAGCCACGTCGTATTGGTAGTCAGGCGAACTGTCCTCTAGGCCCTTGAATCCCAAGGCATTCGGATTTTCTGGAAAGATCGCCACTTTCGATGTTGCCTGATACAGCGGAGTCGTCCTGAGCGTAGCAATTACGGAGAGGGCAAAAATGATGCTGGCAGCGGCCAGGACTGTCCATCGCCGCTTCTTGAGAATCCTCCAGTAGTGCAGGAGGGGGTTTGGTTCTTCAGGAAAAAAAGGGTGTGGAAGGTGGTGACTTTTTTCAAAGACAGGAAGTTCGATCGGTTCTAACGCTTCAGGCTCCCCGGAGCCGTTGCGTTTTGGCTGCAAGTCCATCAATTAAACCCCAGGAATCCCGCTAGTGGCATTATCGCGCCCCTGCGAACCGACGTTGTCTTAAGAATAGGCGAATTTTAACACTTTTCCCTCCACTTTCTTGGCGCAACTTTAAACACCTTGTTAGCAAGCTCGTTATGTTCTTCATCCGTGAATCGTGCCCCTGCGGTGCGAGTCCCCGCGACCTCGGAGCAGCGGAAGGGGGCGGAGAGGACACGTTCGTCGAATTCGACGAATTTCTTGACGAGAGGCGTTTCCCGGGACAGCGACGCATAGCTTATGGCTTAAGCCATATCAAGCCATGATCTCTGTTGGATAAAGCCATCTACTTTGCCGCATGCCTTTGATGGCTTCCATGCCAGTCCTTTGTGCGCGCCCGATCGCGACCAGACGCGTTTCAATCCCTGCCAGTGAGTCTCGCAGTCGCCGTTCCACCCTCGCCAGGCGCTTCTCGAACTCCGTTTTCCCGAGCACGCGGAGCTGCAGGTGCATCAGAGGGGCCAGTCCTGCCGCGATCCGGGTGTGCAGCTTGCCGGCATAGACATCGGAGATCAGTCGGGTGACGGCGTCTCGGATGTCGATTCACGAGCACCTGCCGCCGCAGGCGAGCAAGCAGCTGAAGGACGTCGGCTGGACCAAAGGATTGGAGCTGGCCAAACTGGCAAGGAGGGACGGGCCGCACTTCGATTGGGCAACCTGGTTGCACAAAGCTCGTTACATGCCGAAGGAGGACTCCAAGAAGGGAACTGACAGGGAAAGAAACGGAACCGTGGGAGATTATCTACTTCAAACTGTACCAGAGCCAGACGCCGGTCATTGAGCGGGCGATTGAGACGGCCGCCCTGATGCTCGGAAGCGACCGGTCCCGCGGCTACTGCCTCGAGATGGTCTGCGCGGATTTTCTGGCGGGAGCCAACCTGGACAACCGAGATCCGGCGACGCTGCTGTTCTCGATGACGAGATTTTTCAGGTTCCTGCCCGGAGAGCAGAGGCAGGCATTTCTGCAATGTTTGAACGAGAAGGTATCATGAGTTCAATTGGGCCAAGGCTAACGCGCTTGCGACTAGGTGCTGTGTCCTATGAGAGCCTCCGGCAGCAGGTCCTGCGTCGCGATGGCTGGAGATGTCAAGAGTGCGGCACCATGTCAAACCTGGAAGTCCACCACAAACTGTTTCGGAGTCACTCCGGCGACGACTCAGAGGAAAACCTGATTACGCTGTGTGCTGCTTGCGATGCGTTTGCGCATGGTTCCAGCTAAGACTTTGCACCGATGCACTCGGGCCATTGCGAGGTAGCTGTTCTCAACCGCAACAACTTGCGCCCGATTTGGTATTTCGGTAGAGACTCAGACAACGTGCCAGCTGGATTCGAAAAATTCAAGCAATGGTCTGGCGATCTGTGCTGTTTGACTACTCTGACAACATGCGTATGACGGTACGAGTGGCCAGTCTCGGCCCGTCTAGAACTTTGACACTTTGAAACACTGTTCTATATATTTCTTCTAACGTCGTCACTCATCTATCCTTGTGAAGCTCTCGAGACTCGTCACTGCGCCAACGCCCGCAACCTTAGGGTCATACGACTGCTGGGAACTCCTTCTTGTCTGACACTTTCACAGAGGAACCTCTCTCGCGCGCGGTGTCGGCGACTTCTGCAGAACGGTCTGAACCGCCTCATACGAGAATTGAACCGAGCAAAGGTTGGATTTCGCTTGGTCTCAAGGATCTTTGGCAGTATCGAGAGCTGCTGTTTTTTCTAACGTGGCGCGATATCAAGGTTCGTTATAAACAGACGGCTTTAGGGGCAGCCTGGGCGGTCATTCAGCCGCTGTTTACCATGCTGGTGTTCACGCTCTTCTTTGGACGGTTGGCAAAGGTCCCATCCGATGGGATTCCGTATCCCTTGTTTACCTATGCCGCCCTTTTGCCCTGGCAATTATTTGCCTATGCGCTTTCGGAATCCAGCAACAGCGTTGTCGCGAACGAGCGTCTCATTACAAAGGTGTATTTCCCCAGGCTATTCGTTCCACTCGCCAGCATTCTTGCGGGCTTGGTCGACTTTGTCATCGCATTTACCTTGGTCATTGGCATGATGGTTTGGTATGGGGTGAGGCCCACCTGGGCGGTTTTAACCCTACCATTTTTTGTGATCTTCACGATGGTGACTGCACTGGGCGTCGGTTTGTGGCTCTCTGCGCTGAACGTGCAGTACCGCGATGTGCGCTACACTTTGACCTTTATCGTACAGTTTTGGCTGATTGCCTCTCCGGTCGCCTACTCCAGCACATTGGTTCCTGCGCGGTGGCGGGCCCTTTATGGTCTCAACCCCATGGCTGGCGTCATCCAAGGTTTCCGTTGGGCGCTATTGGGCAAGACACAAGCACCTGGCGCAATGCTTTGGGTTTCGATGGTGGTCGTGGCTGTCGTCCTTGTCGGAGGCCTGTATTACTATCGTCACATGGAGAAGACTTTTGCGGACGTGATTTAGCCAAAACCAATGACTGACGTGGCCATTCGTTGCGAGGGACTCGCAAAGCAATACCGGATCGGGGAACGGGAGTCTTACAAGACGCTCCGTGATGTAATCACGGACGCCTTCGCTTCTCCCCTTCGCCGCCTCCGCTCCGCTCTTGGTCATTCCTCGAATGGCAGCGCCAGCAGCGAGAAGCCCAATATCTGGGCGCTGAATGACGTTTCTTTCGAAATCAAGCGCGGAGAAGTGGTTGGCATCATCGGCCGCAACGGGGCAGGGAAGAGCACGCTGCTCAAAATTCTCTCCCGCATCACTGAGCCGACCGACGGCCATGCCGACATCTGGGGACGCGTCGGCTCGCTCCTCGAGGTCGGTACCGGCTTCCATCCCGAACTGACCGGGCGCGACAACATCTTCTTGAACGGAGCCATCCTGGGAATGCGGAGATCCGAGATCGCTCGTAAGTTCGACGAGATCGTCGCCTTCGCCGAAGTGGAGAGATTCATCGACACCCCCGTCAAGCGGTACTCCAGCGGGATGTACGTCCGCTTAGCGTTTGCCGTCGCGGCCCAAATGGAGACCGAAATCCTTCTGGTCGACGAGGTGTTGGCGGTTGGAGACGCCCAGTTTCAGAAGAAATGCTTTGAGAAATTCCGCCAAATCAGTACTGGTGGTAGAGCCATACTGTTTGTGAGTCACAACATGGCGGCTTTACGTACCGTTTGCCAGAACGCGATTGTATTGGATCACGGTGGAGTGATTGATCGGGGCGAGGTGAATAGTGCGGTCGATCGATACCTCTCCCGGCTGAATGGCGAATCTGGAGCGGTGCAGACCGTCGAAACCAATAGCTTTCTGATCGAAGAGGTTCTTGTGACTTCTTCTGAAGGACCAATAATCAAGACCTTCGATGACATCGAGATTCGCATTAAGTTCACCAGCAAAGTGGATATTCGCGAACCTGGTCTGTACGTTGGAATACGCACGCTCGAAAATCAACGTATTGCAGGGTTGGATTTTAGGGACTTTCAGACTGCGCCTTTGATCCACGCCGGTGAAACGGTTGAGATGGGATTTCGCGTGACCGAAATACCGTTTCTGCCGGGCGATTACGAATTGGAATTGCACTTGAAAGATATGGCAGAGCATCGTATCGAAATTGTGCCATGTGCTTATCCATTCCAGATTGCGGAGACTCCAATTTACGGGGCGCGCAAACTCGACTCCTGGTTTGGCCACGTGGGTTTGAATGCAGTCTCGATTCTAAAGCAAAATAGGTCCAAGCCTGATTCGAGCTCAATGGCGGCTTGCGAATGAACCAGCGCGATTCTCGAGGACTGCTTCTCTCTGAATTTCGGCGAGCCTTCGGAGTAATCCGGAGAGTAACGCGCCGCCGACTTCCACCACGGAACGCAATTGACTACGCTACTCATGTTCCGATACTCGTGGGGCTTGGATGCTCGTTGGGGATTGCGAAAGTCCTGGAATTCGGTGCGGGATTCTATAGCACTCTGACCTTCCTCAATCGTTCGGCGTTTCCTGACGTTACTTCCGTTATCACGATAGAGAGTGATTCCAATTGGATCTCTAGAGTCTATTCGGCCACGAAAGACGACCCGAGGCTCAGAATCCGCCACGTGCCAGAGCCAATCGAAAGCATCCTGCCAGAGCTTGACCTGGCCGACTATGACCTCGTTCTGGTAGACAGTTCGACCGAGGCAGAAAGGCGCGCTGCACTCATTCGACAGTTGGCCAACCAATCCACTGGAACTGGTCTCATTGTCATTCATGATTTTGAAATTGACTTGTACAGACGAGCAGCCAAAGGGTTCCTGAACCGGGTTGACTATTCCGCATTCAATCCTTGTACCGGGGTTTTGTGGCATGCTAAGCGGGATCGTGAGAAGAAGGTGCTCAAGGGTATAAGGAAAATTATCAGTCGCCATGCTAAATCATTGGCGCCCGATGACGTTGAGTCGTGGGCTACAGTCTTTCGAAAGGAATTTTTTGTATCCCCTGTTGGCAGTTGTCGACCCACAAAGGCTTCCGGAGGATCGCAGACATGCGGATTTTAGTCACAGGCGGCCTAGGCACGGTGGGGGCGGGACTGGTATCTGAACTGCGGGAGCGATGCCATCACGTCGTTTCCTGCGACACGGCCCATCAGCCCGATGAGGTCGGTTTTTCGGTACGCACCGACGTCAGCGTGCCACTCTACGCGCGCTGCGACGTGGGTGAGTTTCGCCAGATCGAGCGCGTGATGGAATCCCTTGGCCCTTTTGACTTGGTCTACCATTGCGCCGCCGAATTCGGTCGCTGGAATGGGGAAGATTTCTACGAAACACTGTGGCGCACCAACGCCGTTGGCACGAAGAATGTCATTCGACTGCAGGAACGGCTCAAGTTCCGCCTGATCCATTTCTCCTCCTCGGAAGTGTATGGCGACTGGCCGGAGTTGATGGTCGAAACGGTCATGGACCAGTACGAGATCAAGCAGATGAACGACTATGCCATGACCAAGTGGGTGAACGAAATGCAGATCCGTAACTCGGTGCAGCAATACGGCACAGAGTCCGTAGTCGTGCGTTTATTCAATACGTACGGTCCGGGTGAATACTATAGTCCTTATCGCTCAGTCAACTGCCGCTTTCTCTATTGTGCGCTTAAGGGGTTGCCTTGGACCGTCTTCCGCGGCCACTCGCGGACATCGACCTATCTGGCCGATACCGTGCGAACCTTGGCAAATATCGTGGACAATTTCAAACCTGGACAGACGTACAATATCGGGGGGAATTGTCAGCACACTATTGAAGAGCTTTCCCATGTGATCCTGAGGGTCACCGGTGCCGATCCATCGCTGGTGGTGTATCGCGATTCCGAGATCCTCACGACTCACCACAAGCGCGTAGACGTATCCAAAGCCCTGCGCGATCTTGCTCACCAGGACACGTACAGCTTGGAAGACGGCATTCGCACCACTGCGGATTGGATGCGCCGCGTCTATAACCTGCAAGCGGGCACGCCGGCCGCCCCGATTGGAGCCTGAGCCACCCACGTCTATGAGCAGAGCACAGCTTCAACCAGAGCCGGAACTCGCAGCTACACCCGCCGTGAATCTGCTCTACATTTGCGAGTTCCCTCCTTGTAATTACCACGGCGGCGCGATTCTCATGCATCGACTTTTGGAGAATTACCCGCCGGACCGAATAATAGTGTTCACCAGTAGGCGTGGTTTGCAGACGTCCCGAGTTTCGGATCGGTTGACTTGTCGGCACGTCGCTTTTCCCATCGCCGGAGGATCCCGGGGCCTGTGGCTATCCAGAGCCAAACAACTAATCAATTGGGCAGTCTTGGTGTGGATCTCGCTGGTTGCGGTGCTGACGATAAAACGATGCCGAATCGGGGTAATTCTGGCTGTCCTTCAGGGCTGGTTCTGTTTCGCGGCAGCGGCGGTGGGTCGTTTCACCGGCACTCCGTATGTAATGGTTGTGCACGACGACTTCATCTGCCGGAGGACTTGGTTTTCGAGACACATCTTGAAACCTCTGACCGGCGTGGTGTTGCGGCGTGCGACCCACATTTACGTTGTTAGTCCTGCGATGCAGAGGCTGATCCTGCGCGAATTCGGTTCGCACTCAGAAGTGCAATGGCCGGCAACTGGAGCGTGCAGGAACTCTGAGCGGTCGCGACCCCATCCGAACAATGACGATGGTCCGGTGATCCTATTTGCCGGTGGATTAAACCACGCAGTGGACGACTGCATAGATTTGCTTGCGACCCTGATTGGCAATGAAAAACTAAGAGAGTACGGCATCCCCAGAATTAGGTTTCACTTCCACACCAACGTAACCAAGGAGGAAAGGCGAGCGCATGGATGGGATCATCCCGATATCCTGAACTTGGGGTGGGTCACGCAGGCCGACGTTCCAAAGCTTCTGGGTAGTGCTGACATTCTCTTTCTGCCGTACTCATTTCGCGAGGGTTCCAGACACATGGTCGAGACCGCATTTCCATCGAAGACAGCCGATTATCTCGCCGCCGGCAAACCAATTCTGGTTGTCGGGCCGCCGTACTCCACTCTGGTACAGTACGCGTCGGAAGAGGGGTTCGCAGAGGTGGTAACTGAACTTAATGTCGATATGCTCGCGCAGGCCATTCAGAGAATTATCCTATTTCCGGACCACGCAGCGATGTTGGCAGCGAGAGCCCTCGACGTCTTTTGTCGAAATCACGACATCGAACGGCAGAGAAGAGACTTCCACACACTTCTCCAGATGACTGTCTCGGGTAATCGAAGTCGCCGAGCAGGAGCGGGTCTACGCCCTTGCTGAATGTTTCTTACGACCGACCTGATCGCGACTGCTGGTTTCGCGGTGACCGGTATCCCCATTGCCTCTTGAAGCTCGCTGCCTTCGCCGCAACCGTATGGGCGGGGAGTAGCAAGTCTTTCTCAGTCTCTCTTCCGGGCTGTACAAACTGGGTGTCTTATTTCCCGTTAACGACTACGAATGTGAGCACACGCGAAGAACTTGCCTGCATAGTGGGCAAGCCTTTCGTCCTCGATCGCAGCGTGCGAATAGCCTTTCCATTCTTGAAGCTTTCGAGCGAATTAGTGCCTTGACGGGACGCAAGATGGAGTACTAGCAATGCTAGATTAGGGATCTCAATACAGATGCGGACCAACCACCGGGGGGTGAAACATTAACAAGAAACTCGATCACGCTGTTGCGGAGACTTACGTAGCGAGTATTCAGAAATCGTCACTTTAATGGTTTGCAAGTTTCTCTAGATGCGAATACTTCTCAGCTGTCTGCAAAGTCTCAAGCGGCATCCGCTTGCTGCTTATGCCCATTGGCGTAACTACTTTGTCCAAGGATTGCTTGAGGCGGGCCATAAGGTCGTCGAGGTTGCAAACGTTGACTGGGCGGAAGGGCTTACGTATCCTCCGGGCCGCGCATTAGAGGCTTGGCGCGCGCGGACGTGGGATGTGGTGGAAACCTTCGTGCGTCAGGAGGTTGCACAACGGCCGATTCATCTGTTTGTGGGCTATTTCTATCCCGAGCAGGTGGAGGGGGCCGCGATCCGGGAATTGCAGCGTATGGGGATTCCTTGTGTAAATTTCTTCTGCGACAATGTGCGGGAATTCGTCAAGCCGCCCGCGGAGTACGCGCCCTTCGCCTTGCACTGGGTGCCTGAGTTTGAAGCCCTACCGATGTATCGGGAGGCAGGATTGCCGTATGTGCACGCTCCGATGCCGTGTTGGATTTCAGCCGAGCTAAGGAATGCGTCCCGTCTCGAAACTGAGCCTGCGACATTCATCGGCTCCCCGGATGTTCTGCGTCGGAACCTCCTGGGTCGCGCGTTGGAGGGCGGCGCAGATTTTGTCATAAGAGGCACTGATTGGCTGGCGAACGCGGACACTGCGAGCCAGTCAAAGCAAGTTCGTACCGTGACGACCTTGATCCATAATCAGATCAACCTGGTAAAGAAGCACGGGCTGGGTGGTTTGCTAACGAAGATTGAGTCCCGCGTGCGGCCTCTACGGCTATCGTCGATCGAGGAGTCAAGAATCGGTGCGGCCCTTTCGGATGCTGACTACGTTCGTGTGACCCGAGAGGCGATTGTTACCATCGGCGTGAACCGGGTGCCCAGTGCGAATCGACCCCCACACCGGCCGTTAGTCTATTCCCGTTTGCGTGATATCGAGGCCCCGATGCTGGGTGCCTGTTATCTGACCGAATGGACAGAGGGACTGGAGCACATATACGAATTGGGCAAGGAAGTCGAGACCTATCGAACAGCCGAAGAGTTAATCAACAAACTCGGCGAGCTGCGCCTAGATCCCGTGCGCCGCATCGCCATGCGGGAGCGAGCGCAGCGCAGGGCGCTTTCCGATCATAGCGTCGCGCGAAGTATTGCACGTATTAGCGCGCACTTAGGGTTCTGAGCCGCCCATGAGATTAGAACTGCTGTATAACCCCAGACTGCTTTGCGAGCGCCTGGCGATCGAATCGGTGAGACGAAGAAGGCTCGCCGCGCTCAAAGGCACGCAGGCTGCGGGTCTCGCTTTGGGGCATATCGACACGCTGGAGCTGGTGGAACTTGCCGGTAAAGCGGGAATTAGGGTGATCTACGATATCGGTGCGAATGTCGGAACGTGGAGTCTGTTGGTGAAATCACTTATTCCTAGCGCGCGCATTCACGCTTTTGAGCCCCTGCCGAAGCATCAAACTGAGTTTCTTCATAACTTTACCGGCAGTGAAGATGTGACTCTGCACGGCATTGCGGTCGGATCCGACAATGCCATTGAAAGGCTTCACATTACGGAGTTCACTGACGCGTCGAGCCTTCTGCAGCCGGATGAGGCCAGCTGGTCACAATTCGGTGTGCAGGAGGTAGCACAGATTCCAGTTCAGGTGTTTCGTCTGGACGATTATCGTCGGGACAAACAGATTCCGTGGCCCGATTTGATCAAGCTTGACATACAAGGCTTCGAACTCGAAGCATTGAGGGGCGGACCGGAGTGCCTGACGTCAGCGAAAGCTATTATCGCGGAAGTCAGTTTCATCTCGTATTACAAGGGGCAATGTCTCTTTCACGACGTCGTCACACATTTGGCGGATTTTGGGTTATTCGTTCGAGCGTTCGGAGTCAATACGCCAACGGGAAGGCCAGTCGGGCAAACCGACGTGCTATTCATGCGGTACGAGATCGGGAGAGAAGGGGTGAAGGTTTGAATTCCGCTGAGGAGTTGACGGAGGAGGAACTTTCGTCGTTGTTGGCGATTAAACCAGCAGAGTGGGCTCCGCGCTCGCGCCTCCCGCTGGCGTGTTCTCCATTGGCTCCTTCCGCAACGGTTGGGTTCGCCACGTGATGGGTGAAAGCTGGAATTTCTTGAACTGGAATGCGCGTCGTCGACGTGGGAAGGACGATACCTTGAGCGAAAACTCGGAAGGCGTCACAAGTCTTTTTGGCTCCCCCATAGCGCATAGGCGGTATCGGAGGCGTTTCGCATGGCCCCGAAGTGCCGAATGTCCAGGGTGGGGTGGAGTTGATGGCGCGGGAGATCTCCTCCAAAGTGCGATGGCATTCCCGATGATACTGCAGCAAAGTCTCGTTGCAGTTAAGGGGTGACATTATCTTGGAGCACTACAACCAAACTTTCTGGGGCTTGACTAGGCCAGTTCAGATGTAGCAATGTGTTGCAGTTGAATGAAACTAAAGAGCTTCATTTCGCGACAGCTCACACATCCTTTTCTCGT
>Ga0070732_10001606_pt1 | contig 12307 bp, 10 predicted proteins | sample Coa_R1_5_FD_66449 | JGI IMG/M metagenome (GOLD analysis project Ga0070732, IMG submission 66449) | Surface soil microbial communities from Centralia Pennsylvania, which are recovering from an underground coalmine fire - Coalmine... | ecosystem: Environmental > Terrestrial > Soil > Unclassified ...
TGAGCCCGGCAGTCACGAGATGTTCACCAACGTTTTCGTGCAGCGCTGGGCGTACGACGAGTTTGCGAAGTCCGGCAAATGGCCCGAGCAGAGCATGTTTGTGATCGATGAGCGCGACGCCGCGAGCCGCAGCTCGATCAATCAGAAGGGCCATTACCAGACCGACCTGATGGGCCTGGCAGTCGAGGTCAAAGACTCAACCCGCAATCCAGACAAGTGGGCGTATTACGGGTTCGCAGCCGACAGCAAATCATCGGGTGCCATGGCGCACGGCAACGCATGTTGGGCCTGCCACGACGCGCACGCGGCGGTGGAGCACACGTTCGTGCAGTTCTATCCGACTCTCAAAACGGTTGCGAAACAGTTTGGGACGTACAACGAAGAGCGGGAGAAAGTGGCGGACGCGAAGTAGTGCCGTCGAATCCGTTACACGATCAATCCCGCAAGGCACGAGCCGGGTCGGCACGGGTAGCGCGCCAGCCCGGAAAGAAACAAGCTGCGAGCGTGGTGATGGTCATCACCGCCAACGCCGCCCCAAATGCCCGCGGGTCGTAGGGGCTGACGTTATAGAGAAGCTTTCCGAGTAACCGCGTCAGGACAAGTCCTGCAAGTGCGCCAAGGAAGACGCCTCCGCCAGTTAACCTCAGTCCACGCGAGATGACGAGACGAAGCAGATCGGCTGAGCCCGCCCCAAGGGCGATGCGCAGTCCGAGTTCGCGCATACTCTGCGCCACCGCGTAAGACATCACACCGTAAAGGCCGATCGCTGCGAGCAGAAGCGCCAATCCTGCCAGGATAGAAACCAGGGTCACGGCTACAAGTTGCGGCGAGGTAGAACGGTCCACCTGTTCCTGAAGCGTAATCGTCTCGTAAAGGGCGAGGTTCGCGTCCAAGGAATGCACTTCGCGGAGCAGCGCGGCCGAAATACTCTGCAGAGGTTCCGTGGTGCGAACATTCAAACGCGGCCCGCGCACGAAATCCTGCAAAAGCGGGACGTAGAAGAATGGTTTTGGATCCTCGCGCATGCTCTCATACTTGGAGTCGGCAGCCACACCGACGACGATTGCCCACTTACCTTTCACTTGGAGGCGCCGTCCGATGGGATCCTGGCCGCCCCAGTAGCGCGACTGCATGGTGCGATTCACGATCGCGACCAAGGGGGCGTTTTCGTCGTCCCCACGGGTGAATTCGCGACCCGAGGCTAGAGGGATTCCCAAGGTGGCAAAGTAGGCCGGGCCGACCTCGTTGTAGTCAATGGACGGCTGCTCATCGGGAGAAGGTTGATAGCCGTCCACCGCAATGGGCGTTGAAGAGAATGAGCCGTAGCCCAGCGGTGTCACGCGGGCGTACGCAGCGGATTCCACTCCGGGCAGAGCCCTGACGCGTTCAATGAGTTCATCCTGAAAAGTTTTGGACCGTTGAGCGTCATATCCCGCGGCCACCACAGACACGCCCGTTTCCACAACCCGACTCGTCGAAAAGCCCGGACTGGCGGTTCGAATCTTCTCGAGACTCTCGAGTAATAAAACGGCTCCGGCCAACAATATGAAACTCAGGCAGACTTGAAACACGACCAAGCCGGATCGCATCCACGCCCTTCTGCGAGCCATGGTTACATTCGAAGATTCCGCCTTCAGAGCTCCGGCAAGATCGATGCCGCGCGCCTGAAATGCGGGAACCAGCCCGAGAACCAGCGTGGCCAAAACGCAAATGCCGGTGCTGAGCAGCATCACATGCCAATCGATTTGGCCGGGAAGGTACATCATCGTTCCCGAGCGCCGCGGGAACAGCAACGCGAGGGCATGCCGGCACCAGTACGCCACCAAGAGTCCTCCGGCCGCACCGAGCGCCGCGAGGATCAGGCCTTCCGTCAGAAGTTGCTTTAACAAACGTCGGCCGTTGGCGCCAATGGCCATGCGAACGCTCATTTCATGGCGGCGCGCGAATGACCGCACCAGCAGCAGGTTGCCGACATTCGCGCAGGCGATGAGAAGAACAAATGCCACCACCGCCGTCATGATCTGGAGGGTGGGCAGCAGAGTGCGCGCATTGTTGAATGGTGTTTGCCACAGTGGCCATAGCTTGATACCGCGTCCCCGGTTGGTGGCGGGGTAGTTGGCCTCCAGTCGTGTGGCAATCGCCGAGACTTCATCTTGTGCCTGCTCGCGACTGACTCCGGGCTTGAGTCGTACATAACCTTCGATCCAGCGCGCTCCGCGGTCTTCGAGTTTGTATCCACCACTTTCGAACGTTTCTTCCATCGAGGCCGGGACCCAGAAATTCATCGCCCAGCCCACGAACGTTCCATAAAAGCCTTCAGGCATCACACCAATGATGGTGTGCGGGACGTTGTTGAGCCGCTGCATCTTGCCGACGATTTGCGGGTCCGCTTTAAACCGCTTCTGCCAAAGGTCATAGCTGATCACCACGAGGGGATGGGAATTGCTGCTGACATCTTCGCCAGGTTCGAAGCCGCGTCCAAGAATGGGATGGACGCCGATCGCGTCGAAATAATTCGCCGAGACAATGCTGCCGGTCGCGGTTTCCGCGTGGTCGCCGATGCTGAGCGTGGTGCCGGTAATTTTGGTCACGAACATCGCGTCACACAGCGTGCAGTTTCTCTGCAGGTCGAGGAAATCCGGCCACGAAGTGGGCTCTCCTCCGGGCACTCCACGCGCCGTTCCTCCCAGAGCGAGCAACTGTTCCTGATGAGCGACCGCCGGGTAGGGGCGAAATAAGATTCCTTCCACCCAACTGAACACCGCGGCATTGGCTCCGATGCCCAGGGTTAGGCACAGAATAGTGACAATAGAAAAACCCGGATTGCGGAACAGTTGACGGAATCCATAGCGCAAGTCCTGGATGGCATTTTCGATAAAGCTGTGGCCGCGTGCATCGCGGCACTGCTGTTCGATCTGCGTAACGCCACCGAGTGCCCGCGACGCTTCGTAGCGCGCGTCCTCCATCGACATGCCCTTCTCAAGGTTGACCTGAATTTGCCGCTCAAGATGGTCGCGCAGTTCTTCTCTTAGCTCCTGATCCACATGTTTGCCGCGAAAGCGGTCACGCCAGCGCACAGGGAGCGTATACAACCATTGTTCGAAGCTCATGTTCACGCCTCCTTGAGCTTTACAATGCCGGAGATCGCCGTCGAGATCCGGTTCCAGTTCGCCGTCTCTTTTTCCAGTTGCTTCCGCCCGAGCCGCGTTAGGGAATAGAACTTTGCGCGGCGATTATTTCCACTCGACTTCCACTGAGCGGTAATCCAACCGCGCCGTTCCAGTTTGTGGAGCGCAGGATACAACGACCCGTCGCTGACTCCCAGAACATCGCTGGAGATCTGTTGCAAGCGCTGGCTGATCGCCCACCCGTTGTGCGGTTCCAGCGCCAGGATTTTCAGGATCAGCATGTCCAGTGTCCCCTGGACCAGATCGGAAGGCTTGCTCAACTCGGTCTCCTCTCGGTTACCGAGTTAGACTAAACTCCGCTCCTCTCGGTTAGCAAGAGGAGTGGAATAAATTCGCTGGATCGGGACGCGCTACGGGATGTTGCTGGCCACGTATTGCCAATTGGTGGTCTCGGAAAACATTTCGCCGGTGGAGTTCACGAAGGCGCCGTGGGCGTAGGTGTCGCCCTGAAGACGATCCATGAACCACGCGGTCGGATATCCCAGATATCCGTAGACGCCATTGACGCAAGGAAACGGCGCTTGTGAGCAGTCGGGCTGACCGCCGAGATCGTTGTGGCTTGGTCCGATCAGCGTGCCCTTGACCTTCGCGACGGAGTTGGGCACAGCCTGGTAGTAGGCGTCGATCGACTGCAGTCCGGTGACGTTGTTCCCTTGCAGGGGAGGCGAGACGAAATCGGCGGAGCCGTCGACGAAGAAGATTGATCCAGTCAGGTTGGCGGGGTTGAAGAAATTGGTGGAATTGCCGTAGATCTGAGCCGGGATTTCGATGGGCAGCACGGTCTTGATCAGCCCGTTGGACTTGAGCAGCGCGTTGACGGCTCCGGTCGCGCCCTGGGAATGTCCGAAAGAACCGACCTGGTTGACGTTGAGCTTGTGAAAAAACGGGCTGGTGGAATCGGAGTTGGCGGCGACCATGTATTTCGTGGCGTCCAGAATGGTTTGTCCGGGACCGGTCATAGGATCTTCGCTAGCTACAATGACGAACCCCCACGAAGCCATATGCCGGAGGAAATACGCGGCCTGCTGAGGCGTGCCAAAGCTGCCATTTCCCCAGGTGAGGATCGGGTGGAGGAATCCATTCGCGCCCAGGTTGCTGGGATAGAAGAATACGCACTTATGGCCTTGAGAATCGCACGGAGTCGCACTCTCGCTGGACGTGACGGGCCACGGCCCTGGCGCATAGTAGTGAAGTTCGATCGTGCCGGTCGGGTAGTTGGGGGGATTGTGCGGGCAGGCGAGAATGAGAACAATTGCCAGAGCAACCAGCAAAGCAGGCCAGTAACGATTCATGGGTCCTCCGAGGCTGTCGGAGGGATAGTGCATCCAGGAGGCGTGGCGTTTCAAGGAACCTCCATGTCGGACGATTCACCTCGAGATTCAAGAGAGTCGGAGCAGCATGCAGCCGAGCAGAACGCTGCGCCGTGGAAGAGCGGCCCTTCAAGGGCCGCGCAAAAGCATTTCGAATGAGCCGGGCTTCAGCCCTCGTGGTCGTAGTTGGTTCAGTTTGAACACCTACGCCAATTGGGACGTATGTTGGGTTCCATCCTTTGTTTTTTCCATGCCATCTGCGAAACTGACCACTGATCCCTGATCCCTGATCCCTGACCTCTGACCCATGGGCCGCATCCACGTACTCTCCGAAACCGTTGCCAACCAGATCGCCGCCGGCGAGGTGGTGGAGCGTCCTGCGTCCGTCGTTAAGGAAATGCTCGAGAACTCCCTTGACGCCGGGGCCACGCGCATCAAGATCAGCGTCGAAGCGGGCGGGAAGAAGCTCATACAGATCACCGACAACGGCTGCGGCATGGTGCGCGACGACGCCATGCTGGCGTTCGAGCGACACGCAACTTCCAAAATCAAGAATGCCGAAGACTTGTTGAGCGTCGCGACTCTCGGGTTCCGCGGCGAGGCGCTGCCTTCGATCGCCTCAGTGTCGCGCCTTCGCCTAGAGACCCGGGCAGCAGATGAGCCTGCGGGTACTGTGATCGAGATCAACGGCGGGAGAATGGCGCGCGTGGAGGAAGCCGGACTGCCGCTGGGAACTTCGATCACCGTGCGCGATCTCTTCTTTAATGTTCCAGCCCGGAAAAAGTTTCTTAAAGCGGAGTCGACCGAACTCTCCCATATTGCATCGCTGGTCACGCATTACGCCTTGGCGCATCCCGATAAGCATTTCGAATTGCATTCGGCTACGAACGCCATGTTGGTGGCGCCTCCGGTCGCGGGACACAGTGAGCGCGTGTATCAGGTGTTTGGCAGGGTGACACTCGACCAGTTGATCCCCGTGGCCGCGCGGCAGGCTCTCGAACACGTGGGACTCCCGCAACCCCCGCCGTGGCGGCGGAAGGAAACAGATGACGATGGAGAAGAGGCCGCCCCGAAAGATCCCGGTGAGATGCGGGTTCACGGTTTCGTCTCCAAGCCCGAGATTCAGAAGCTGAACCGCAATTCGATTTTTGTATTCGTCAACGGACGCATCATCCGCGACCGTGTGGTGCAGCACGCGATCACCGAGGCGTACCGGAACATCATTCCTCCGACGGTGTACCCGGTCGTGCTGTTGTTTCTGGAACTGCCCGCGGCCGAGGTCGACGTCAATGTGCATCCTTCGAAGACTGAGGTCCGCTTCCGCCAGCAGTCTGCGATGCACGATTTCGTGCGCGACTCAGTGCGAGCCGCATTGATGAAAGCGCGCCCCGTGCCGCAGTTTGTGGAGGAGATTCGCGCGCACGCTACGGCCAGCCAGGCCTTGACGCCGGGGGCTCTGACGCCGGGTGCAGCATGGCCTCCGTCTGAAGGCGGGCCCTCGCGGTTTGACGTTCGCCTTCAGGAAGCTGGATACGGCGAGCCGGGAGCCGATGGTAATTTCACATTGCAGGTTCCAGTGCAGCCGCCGATCTCCGCGCGTTTTCAGTTCGAAGGCGGTATCGCCGTCGAAGCGAACGCAGCGATCCCTGTTGCGCGTGGGTTGGAGTCTGCTGCGCTCGATCCAGATTTCTCCGCGACTCTTCCCCGCCAGCAGTTCGACGCAGTTCCCGACCACGGATGCTCTCCGGCGCTCAACGTCAGCGAAGAGGAGCCTACTCTCTCAGCTCTCGGCACGCTCAGGCCGTTGGGGCAAATTCGCAACTCCTTCATCCTTGCGGTGAACGAAGACGGCTTGTGGATCGTCGACCAGCACGTGGCTCACGAGCGTGTACTTTTCGAGCGCGTGCTGAAGCAGCGGGCGGCGATGAGAGTCGAGAGCCAGCGTCTGCTGATGCCGATCGTGCTGGAGTTGTCGCCGGCGCAGCAGGCGGTCTTTCGCGAAATCTCCGACGAACTCGCGCGCAACGGCTTCGAGGCCGAGCCATTCGGCGCGCGCAGCGTCGCCATCAAAGTTGCGCCCGCGGGAGTCGAGGCCGCGGCGGTCGAACACATGCTCCATGAACTGCTCGATCAATTCTCCAGCGAAGAGCAGTCGCTGAACCTGGAGAAGATTCGCACGCGTATTGCTGCCTCGATCGCGTGCCATGCGGCCATCAAGGTCAACATGCCGTTGGAACAGAACAAAATGGAATGGCTGCTGGCCGAATTAGCCAAGACCGATCACCCAATGTCGTGCCCGCATGGAAGGCCGGTGGTGTTACGGTATTCTGTGAAAGATATTCAAAAGGCGTTTAAGAGAATTTAGCGCTGAGCAATGAGCAATGAGCTCTTGCTCACATTCGGTTCGCTCATCGCTCATTGCTCATGGCTCGTAGCTCATCATGACGGACCTCGAACTTTGGCAACTGCGCCACGAGAAATGGCGGCTGGATGGCAAGCCCATCCGGACGGTCGAGGCGGCGCGCGCGTTTTTGGAGGATGTGGGATTCTGCCTGATGTATCCGCAGCGTCCGGCCTTGCTCGTACCGACCTTCATCGGAGCATTTGTTGGATCGGACGACCGCTTGCCCGAGTGGCAGCATGCGTTTAAGGATCCGCGCGCCGCCCAGGCGACCGAGTTGATGGTGCGCTTGCTGCGCGAAAAAACTGTGTTCGAGGCAAATCTTTTTGAAGAAAACAACGGATTCCTGATCGCGGCCTCAGTGTTTCCTTATTTTTACGCGCTGACGGGCGAGCGGAATCCCAAGCAGGCGCCACGGGCAGGCTCCCGATCCGCATACTCCGCGCTCGCCTGCGATGCCTTTGCACTGATTCAGCGTGAGGGGGCGATGTCGAAGCAGAAGCTGGTGGACGCACTGGGCGGGAGCGTGTCACTGGCCGCGCTCGATAAGGCTCTGGCAGAGTTGTGGTCGAAACTGCGCATCACGCGCGTCGACTATAAGGCCAGCGAAGGCTCGGTGTGGGACCTGCTGTATCGCTGGGCGCCGGATGCCGTGAAAGAGGGCGTCGGGCTGTCGGTTCCGGAGGCGCTTTCGGCACTCGTGTCGAAGTATCTGGATTGCGTCATTGCGGTCGAACCGGGGGAACTCGAAACATTCTTCGGAAAATTTATCGCCCGCTCGAAAGTGAAAGAAGCGGTGAACGCGTTGCTGGCGGCGCGGGAATTGAGCTTTGTGCACGTTGGCGGGAAATCGATGGTGCAGATCACGCCTGAGAAAATCGTGGCGACGCCGCGGAGCGCGACACGATCGTCGTGATTCGAGTTTGCCTCACCAATTCAATCCTGGACACTATCGCGGACGTTTAGCGCCTTCGCCTACCGGCCTGCTTCACGTCGGACATGCACGGACGTTTTGGATTGCGGCGCAGCGTGCGGCGGAGCGACGCGGAACCTTGATTTTGCGAAATGAGGATTTGGATCCGCAGCGCTGCCGCGCTGAATTCGTCGATGCGATGATCGAGGATCTGCACTGGCTGGGAATTTCCTGGCAGGAAGGGCCGGATTGCGCCGGCCCGTATGCGCCCTACACGCAGAGCGAGCGGCGGGGTTTTTATCTGGAAGCATGGAAGCGGCTGCGGGAGGTCGGGGCCATCTATCCGTGCACTTGCTCGCGTAAGGATGTGGCGCTAGCGGCTGGGGCGCCGAATGACGGCGATTATGAGCTGATATATTCGGGGAGGTGTCGGCCGTCTGGTTCTGTGCCCGGGCCGCTCGGCTTCGCCATCGCGGGACAGCCGAGGCGGCTGTCGCCACATGGACTGTGCCTGCGGGAGTGAATTGGCGGTTTCGGGTTCCGGATGGCGAGGGAATCTGTTTTAACGATTTGCATCTGGGACCGCGGGGGATGCTGGCGGGACGCGATTTTGGCGACTTCATCGTTTGGCGGCGCGACGACGTTCCCGCCTACCAACTGGCGATCGTCGTTGACGATGCCGCCACGGGCATCACGGAAGTTGTGCGCGGAGCTGATTTGCTGAAGTCCACGGCGAGACAGATTTTGCTTTACCGGGCTCTCGGCCTTCCAATTCCTGATTTCTATCACTGCGATCTTGTGCGCGACGACGCGGGAGTGCGGCTGGCGAAACGGCATGATTCCCTGAGCATCCGCAAGTTGCGCGAGATGGGATGGAGTTCTGAGCGGGTGCGGGAAGGGGGCTTGTCGCATGTCTTACGCAGCGGGCATTAGTCACTCGGCGGGGCATTGGAAGCTTCCGCTCGGCTTCGCCTTTGCGGGTCGGCCGAAGGCGGCCGTCGCCACATAAGCACGTCGCCACATAAGCACGGACTTCCCCGTGTACAATCTTGCTACAAAATGAACGAACACTCCTCCGATCTACGTCCTCGAAAACTCATCATTGCCATCGACGGGCCGGCGGGCGCGGGGAAGAGTACCATCGCGGCGCGGCTGGCGCGTAAGTTGGGCTACGTCAACCTCGAGAGTGGCGCCATGTACCGTGCGCTCGCGCTGAAAGCCATCGACAAGGACGCGTCGTTCGATGATGAAGTCGCACTCGTGAAACTCGCGGACGCTTCACGAATCCAACTGGAGCCGACCATCAACGGAAATCGCACGCTACTCGACGGGAAGGATGTTTCGGCACGCATCCGGGAGCGCGATGTGACCGAGGGAGCTTCGCGCATCTCGGTGCACCCGAAAGTCAGGGAATGGATGGTGTCTCACCAGCGCGCCCTGGGCGCCGGTGGAGCAGTGGTGATGGAAGGGCGCGATATCGGGACGAAGGTTTTTCCTGACGCGGATCTGAAAGTCTTCCTCGACGCCGATCCCGTCATCCGCGAGCAGCGGCGCATGACGCAACAGAAAATTTCCGGAGAGGTGGCGGCGAAAGTCGCGGCCGATTTGCGGGAGCGCGACCGCCGCGATCGAACCAGAGTGGCGTCGCCGCTGGTTGCAGCGGAGGACGCCGTCGTGATCGACTCTACGTCGATGAGCGAGGATGATGTTCTGGAAAAGGTAATGCGGCTGGCAGAAGAAAAGCAAGGTTTCAAGGTTTCATAGTTTCAAGGCTTCAAAGTGGAGCCTTCAGGTCCGGAACTTTGAAACCTTGAAACCTTCGAAACCTTGAAACCTGTTCTCTCTAGTTCTCCGTCGGCTCGACCTTATCTTTCGGCGGCGGCAGCGCTTTCGCCGGTTTGGCCGGATTTGGTGGCGTGGGCGGCGTTGGCGGTGCGGCGGACGCCTTGCGAATCTCAATTCCTTCGTGCTCGTTCGTGATCACGATATGGGACGATCCGTTCCCCACGCTTCCGCTTGCTTTGGCCTCATGCTCGTCGTTGTTGATCTTTAGCTCGGGAAAGTCCGACTGAATCTCGCCGCCGCGAGTGCGCGCATCCAGGCGGAAGCCGGACTTCTCCGGCATAGCCAGTTGCACGTCGCCGTTCCGGTTATCGATCTGCACATTACCCAGCGAATGCATGATCAGTTCGACGGTGCCGTTGTCGTCTTTGAGGCGCACATCCCCCGAGACGCCTTCCAGTCGTATGTTCTTGGAGCGAGTTGTCAGACGCACCGGGCCCGCAACCTCATCTGCATGGAGTTCGTCGGAGTTGAGATCGAGAGAACCGCCCAGCCGTGAGAATTCCATGTCGGTTCGCGAGGACTTGAAGGTAATCGTTTTCGCGATGCGCTCGAGCTTTACGCTCTCCTGGAATTCGCCATCGAGTTGCGCCGAGCCCTTCACGTCGGTCACGGTCACGTCGCTAACGCGCCCGCCCACCTGCACGTCACCACTAACCTGCTCGACTTTCACCGAGCCCTTTTCCTGAGTGACCTTGACGTTGGCGGTGACATCGTCGACCGAAGTGTCACCGTGCTGCGCGGCAATATCGATGTTGCCGTTTCGCCCGCTGACATTCACATCACCCCGGCGCGAAGTGATCGTGACCGCCGCTTTCCGCGGCACGGAAATATCCATGTCGGTTTCCACCGGATGGTCTCCCGCAGCCTCCACATTTGCGTTGAGGGTGACCAGCCCACCGATTGTGGTGATGGTCGGTTTAGTTTCGCTGTTGTACTTGTCGGCGTCGCTCTGATTTTCCGCGCCAATACGCTTGCGCACAACGACCGTGATTTTATTGTCATCCGATGCGTGCACGCTGACCGCGCCATGAGTGTCGATGACTTTCAAGCTGGCATCAGCCGGGAAATTCTGCTCGAGATGGTCGTCGTAGTTGAAAGTCTCCCCAAAGATGTTGGGGAAATCTCCGTCGTCGACGTTGATCTCGTCGCGCAGCCCGGACCAGTTCACGCGCTGCAGTTGGCTCGCAATCAGGCCGAACATGACGATCATGACGATGAGCAACACTCCGCCTGCGCCGATTCCGGATGACCGGTAGCCTCCGCGCTGTGCCCGTTGATGCTCAACGATCTTAATTACTCCCCATAGGATGAGCAGCACCGGCCAGTAACTGGCGAACAAGTGAGCCAGCTTGCCCACCGACAGCACGCGCATCGTGGTCAGCAGGAAGATGGTGCCAATCACGATCAGTACGAACGGCCCCGCAAACGAGCGGTGAGGCGGAGGCGGCAGCGGTGGCAACGGAGAGAACTGTGGCGGTGGAGGCGTCGCTACTGGGTTAGACATTTTTCACCTCCCCAGATGAGGGATCTATGCTTTGCGCCGCTGGCGGATTCTGCGGCGTCCCCTGGTACGTTGGTGGCGCGCCGGCAGTGGGCGGTGGAGGCGTTGGCGGATAGCCGTCCGGTCCGGGCGGCAACGGGCCCACGTGTCCGTCGTAAGACGCGTTGCTCTGCATGAGTTTGACCACGCCGATCACTAGCAAAATAGCCGGCCAGGTCTTGCCGAAATCAACGTTCGAGATGTTATCCAGCAGAAACAGCACTCCCAAAGTAACGAGAATTGCCGGACCCATGAGCCTGCGCGTGCGACAACGTTCGCAAACGCAGCCAGGCCGATAGGTGCCCAGCAAGCCCCAGCCTTTGGCAAACAGATACACGCCCAACACGATCAGGACCAAAGGCCAAAAGCGGTGCAGGCTGAAGTCAAACGCCGTGTTGATCAGGAACAGCACGCCCAGAACGATCAGGATGACTGCCGCCGTCGGAATTTTGGTGGTGTTACCCTGCGGAATGACGCCACTCGCAGACGCGCTAACCGCGCCCGTGCTGCTCCCACCAAACATCGAGACTAACCCGAAGGGGTCAGGCGCGGGGGCGCCGAGCTGAATTGCCCTCGCGGTGCGTACTGAGTCGATGATCTGATAGCCCCAGAAAAACCCCATGAAGAGCCCTATCGCGGCGTGCGCCATCCCCGGTATGTTTTGGGATTGAACAACGATGGTCAGTACAGCGATTCCGAGGTAAACGAGGCCTTTGACGTATTGCCCGCAGTAGACGGCGCCAAGGCCCAGCGGGATAGCTCCTAGAATCCCCGCCACCGTCGGATTCGGCCCGGTATTCATGGGTGGAGGCGGCACGTAGGCACCCGGCCCCCCAATGGGTGGATATACGTTGGGCGGGGGCGGAGGAGGCGGAACATACGGCGTTCCTGGTGCCGCGGCGGCCCCTTCCATGCGTGCTGCGAGGCACGATTCGCAGTAAATCACTCCGCGGACGTCGCGGGTACACTGGTTGCAAAGTGGCTTGCCGCAGGTGCGGCAGAAAGCCACTGCAGCTTGATCGCTGTGAGTGGCGCAGTTCATACGAACCTCCTGTACGTGGTCACCGACACTACAGGCAGATCGCGATTAGATGGACCCAGCGGATCGCT
>Ga0070732_10001607_pt1 | contig 12306 bp, 11 predicted proteins | sample Coa_R1_5_FD_66449 | JGI IMG/M metagenome (GOLD analysis project Ga0070732, IMG submission 66449) | Surface soil microbial communities from Centralia Pennsylvania, which are recovering from an underground coalmine fire - Coalmine... | ecosystem: Environmental > Terrestrial > Soil > Unclassified ...
TGTGCTGCGCCATGTCTGGGAGGGCACCGCGAGCTGCCCGGCGGCGGAAACTTATCGCCAGTCGTTGCCGACCCGCTTCCGCGCCGAGGCCGACACCTTGCGCGAGCTCACGGGCTGGCAGGCCTCTTTGATCCACGCCCGCATGGAAGGAACCGGCGAGCCCTTCTGATCGCGATTACGGAGAGGATGCACGCGCATCCTGCGCCGGTTCGCGGTGCCAACTCGTGGCCAGCCAGAATGTAGCCGCGGCAATCAGCGCACCGGCCAGGATTGCCCACAGGACTATCGCGTAGCCTCCGGCAGTCCAGATCAAGGCGGCGCCGAACGGCGCCGCCGCCTTGGCGACGTTGGAGGGCAGCGCCATCGCGCCGTTGATCGCGCCATAGCCTTCGCGCCACATCAGATCCGGCACAACGGTGCCGCGCACGATGGTGAGGATGCCGTTGCCGACGCCGTAGATAGCAGCGAACGCGAACAGCATCGCGATCGATTGCGGGAATGCAATCAGCAGGGCGACCGAGCCCGGCAGTGCCAACACGGCGAGCCGCCCGGCAACCGACGAGGAAAAGCCGCCGGGAATCGCCAGCAGCGCGATCCGTCCAACCACCTGGCTCGGTCCCACCACCGCATAGGCGCCGACGATGGTATCGGCGGAGATCCCGCGCTCGGTCAGCAGCGGGATCAGGTGAAAGGTGAGCGCGGAGAAGGTCGCGTAGTAGGCGGTGAAACTCACCGCGAGTATCCAGAATACGGGATGGCGCAGCGCGCGGCGCATGGCATCCTGCTCGATTGCCTTCGCCGCTGCAGTCGAACCACCGCCCGTTCGCCGGCCGTGATCCTGGTCGCGCAGGAGAAGGCCATGAATCGGCAACGCGATCAGCAGATTGGTGAGCGCGAGAGCGATCAGTGCTTGCCGCCAACCGAGCTGATCGATGAATAGCTTGGTAAGCGGAATATAGACCGTGCTGGCAAAGCCGCCCACCAAGGTGAGCGCGGTGATGCGGTTGCGAAAATTGTGCGGATAGCTGCGGGTGACCACAACGAAGACCGGCTCGTAGAGCGTGGCGCCCAGCACCAGTCCGAGCCCGACCCAGACCGCGTAGAAGACCGCGATGCTGGAGGTCGCGGCCCAGAGACAGAGCAGCGCGGCGCCGAGTGCCGAACCCGCCGCCATGACGGCTCGCCCGCCGCGGCGGTCGATCCACTTGCCGATCGGATAGGCGACGAAACCCGAGATCAGCAGACCCAGCGACAGCGCGCCATTGGTGTCGCTGCGGCTCCAGCCGAGCTCTCGCTCCATCGGCACGACGAAGAGCGAGAAGGCGTAATAGAACGAGCCCCACGACACCACTTGCGCCAGCGCCAACGCCCACAGCAGGAGCCAGCCCGGTCGCTTCATCGCCGCGCGAAGCCTGTTGGCTCGGCGCCCGGCAGCGAACGAGCCCCCTCGCCCAAGGCCAGCTGCATCTGCACCACATCGACCCAGCGGCCGAATTTGAATCCCACCGCCAGCTGGTGCCCGATGGTACGAAATCCCAACCGCGTATGGAGGCGCAGCGAGGGCTCGTTGGCGCTGTCGCCGATCACCGCCAGCATCTGTCGGTACCCCAGCGCCGTGCATTCGCGGATCAAGTCGCGCATGATTGTCATGCCGATGCCGCGACTGACCCGGTCGGGCGCCACGTAAACTGAGTGCTCGACGGTGAAGCGGTAGGCCGACCGCGCGCGATAGCGCGCCGCATAGGCGTATCCCGCGACTTCACCGTCTCGCCCCACGGCCACGCGCCAGGGTAGGCGCACCTCTCGGGCGGCGCGCAGCCGCTCCTTCATTTCTTCGACCCCCGGCGGTACTTCCTCGAAGGTGTAGTACGTCGTCTGCACGTAGTGCCCGTAGATACGCGCAATCTCGTGCATGTCATCGGCCACAGCGTCTCGGAGCTGGAACGCCCATTCGGACGTCATAAGCCCACCTCCTCCTCAAGAGACAACATAGACAGCGCTTATCATGCTCTCCCATGGCCATCCACCCCGCAAACCAGTTATTGTGCGGCTCTAGCGATAGTTTTTCTGATGGTCGAGCATGGCCAGACGGAACCTTCCACTCACGGGACTGCGCGCCTTCGAGGCGGCTGCTCGGCTTGGCAGCTTCGCCGCGGCGGCCGGCGAGCTTGGCGTCACCGCCGGCGCGGTGAGCCAGAGCGTGCGCGGGCTCGAGACCCACCTTCAGCTGGCTCTGTTCGAGCGGCGACCGCAAGCGCTAATCCCCACGCCAGCAGCCCGCAGTCTCCTACCGGCGCTCTCCATGTCCTTCGATGCGATCGACGCCGCTGTGTCGGCGCTCCGCACGCCCTCGGTAGCGCCAGCGCCGCCGCTCCACATCGTGTCGCCGGCAGGCTTCGCCGCCCTCTGGCTATTGCCGCGGCTCGATCGCTTTCACGCGAGCCGTCCCGACACCACGATCGCGCTGAGCGCGACGGAACGGCTCGTCGAACCCGGGGCCGGAAGCGGCGACGGCACGACCGATGCCTGCATTCGCTTCGGCCGCGCCGGCTGGAGCGCCAGCCTCGGTTGCGATTTCCTGTTCGCCGATCGGCGCATTCCCGTCTGCAGTCCGAGCTACTTGCTGACGCATCCCGTTGCGGGCCGATCGCTCGCGAACCAGGTGTTGCTCGAAGCGCTCGCGGTCCCCGATATATGGGGCGATTGGGTCGCATGGTCCGGCGCCGAAACCGTCAATGCACGCCGGCTCAGCTTCGGCGACGAGCGCCTCGCCCTAGAGGCGGCGATCGGCGGCATGGGAATGGCGCTGGCCGATCGCGCCTTCGCCGCCGCGGCGCTGCGCGCGGGCGAGCTGGTGGCGCCGTTCGAACCGATCGAGATGGTACGCGGCACCGCCTGGTATCTGGTTTATCCCGCGGATTCCGAGCGCGCCGGAGACATTGCCGAGTTTCGCGCCTGGCTGCTCGCGGAATGCGAAGGAGACATGCTGTGACAGCCATATCGGTCGTGCGAGCCCTGGCTCGGCGCGGGCGAGGCCATGCAGGGACCAATGTTCGCGGCGATCGCCAATGTGGTTGCCCACTTCAAGGCCACGCTGAGGCAGCGCCTTTAGTCTAGTGCGCCTTGGAGTCGCTCCCGCGAGCTGCGCGAATATCGGCGATGATGTGATGCTTCGAGCCGTCTGGATGCCCTCGAAAACCCGGAAACGCGTAGTCATCCGGCACATGCTCGCAGTCGGCCAGCGCGGCGTCATAGTGCCCGAGCTGGTAGTGGCATTCGGCACGGTACAAATTGATCGCGGGGCCGTACCAGCCGTCGTCCAACTCGGCCGCCTTCGAGAAATCGGGAATGGCTGCGTCATATTGGCCAAAGCGCATATGCGTCCTGGCACGAGAAAAGTAGGAACCCGCGCTAGCAGGAAATAGCGCTACAATTCGGTTTCGGTCGGCTATAGCTCCACACTCATTCCCGGTGCGCTCATGAATCCGTGCCCGCATGGAGTAGCCGAGCGAGTCCTGCGGAGACCGTTGGATGTGTTGGTCGGCGAGTGCACGTGCCGCTTCAAATTTTTTTTGTTTGAGGAGACCATGCAGTTCTTTCAGTGGGTCACTTTCGCAGGTCATCGCTCCGCTCCTTGTCTCCAAGACATTCGTGCGCTTAGACGGGGTGTGTTTAGACGGGATTTCCACCACACTCCATCGAGACGTAACCTCGCACGCATTCATCAAACGATCTGCCGAACCAGCTATGCGGTATCCCCAGTTGACCGCTGCTTGATAGTTCCTCGCAGCGATCCTCCGCGTAGTCCCATTCGTCCTCGCATTCGGGCGTAAGTTTGCGCGGCCGCATGACCGGGACTTCCTCTCGCGACTGATCCTGCGGTGCGGACACTTGCACAGCAGAGGGTCTCGAGACGTCGTTAGTCCTGGACGATGGCACCACATTCGGGATGGCCCGACCGTCTGCGGCCGCTGCCGGCAATGCGACAGGCGAGTTCGCCCCATCTGCTGTCCAGCGACCATTCGAATCCCTCGGCTCATCAGGGTTGAAACCGGCTTTCAAGAGATCATCCGCTCTGTGCAAGCGTGCGATTGCCAGCGCATCGCGCAAATCTGGCAGGCCGAGGTAGAGAGTCGCGATCTGAGCCAGATTGAGCTCGCCACGGCCAAGATAACTGGCGATTTTCTTCAGTTGCGCCATCACGTAATCAAGGTCCGCTTCGCCACCCTGGGCGGCGTCTAGTAGCGCTTTGATTTCTGCGGCGGGACGAACTCTGTAACGTTCGCCGCCGCATAAGCAGCCCTTCTGCGCCAGCACCAACTGGCAGCCATTGCCGATGAACACACCTTCTTTTGTGCAGTAGACGCCACGGTTATCCGGGCCTGGCGCGCCGGGACGTACGACCGTGATCCGTTGAAAGAAGGACATTCTGGGCTTCCTAATTCGGTGAGTTAAAACTCATACGCCAAATGCGTTCGAATGTCAAGAACAAACGGCGAACATTACCGAGCTTTGCTTCCCCGCGTCATCGCGGCACCCGGCGCATAACCGGGCGCCACGTGTACGTCGATCACCACCGCGGCGCCGGCCCGGAGCGCGCGGAGGCCTTCGTCGAACGCGGCCGCAATATCGGCGGCATCGCCCACCGGGCCGATGCCGACCGCACCCTGGGCGCGCGCCATCTGCGCGAGGTCGGGCGCGGGCTCCGCGATGCGCTGACCGACCCAGCGGTTTTCGACCGGGCGGCTGCGCTGGCGCGCCATCCGCTCCTGGTGCAGCTCGTCGTTGAAGAAGGACCGATTGTTGGCGACGACGATCATCACCGGCACCTTGTAGTGGACCGCAGTCCAGAGCGCGGTCACGCCCATCAGGAAATCGCCGTCGCCGGTGATCGCGATGGGGAGGCGCCCCTCGCCTTCGAGCGCGAGCGCAGCACCCACGGCGATGCCGGGTCCGCCGCCGATCCCCGCGCCGCCGTCGGCGCCGATGTAGTCGAGGGGATGCCGGAAGTGCCAATAGCTGCCGTCCCATCCCAGTGGCAGATGCAGCAGCGAAACCGCCTCGCCGCGCGTCGCCGTCTGCAAAGCGGCCGCGAGACCGGCGATGGTGATGGTGCCGCTCAAGGGGTTGGTGATGGTGCGCGGCGGTGCAGGCGCGGGAAGCTCGCGCGGCGCCGGCGGCACCACCGCGAGCAACGCCGTCACCACCGGGTCGGGCTCGGCGGCGAGGCGGAGATCGACCGGCGGCAAACCGAAATGATCGAAGCTCCAGCCATTGTGCAGCTGGTGGTCGAGCGACGCATTGATGACGAAGGCGGGGCACGCGCTTCCGGGCCAAACCGCGTTGAGCGTCCCCGCAAGGTCGATCCAGTCGAGCGCGAGGATCGCGTCCACGCCCTTGAGCCGCTCCGCCACCTCGGCCCTGAGGAACCCGCCGGGCGGACCCGCATGCAGGGGATGGTCGGTCGGAAAGGCCGCACCCGCTTTAGTATCAGTGACGACCATCGCGCCGAGGCGCTCGGCGAGCGCCACGCGTCTCTGCCAAGCTGCCTCGTCGCGGCCGACGCGGCCCGCCAGAATCGCCGGTTGTCGCGCCGCGCCGAGCCGCCGCGCCGCCTCAGCAATCGCCGTGGGATCGGGCGGCGGCGGCGGCACCGGCGCAAAGCGCGCCACGTCCGGCAGCGGCGCATCGGTCCGGTAGGGCATCTCCTGCAGCGCGCTGTCGAGCACCACATAGACCGGCGCGCAGGGCGCCGATTGCGTGATCTGCATCGCGCGTAGCAGCGCCTCCTCGGCCGCAGGGATCGAGGCTGGCTGGTCGTCCCACTTGATGTAGGGACGCACGATCGCCGCCTGGTCGCGCGCGGTGTGGATCCAGTCGATCCAGGGCCGGCGCTTCGCCGCATCGACCGGACCGGTGGCACCCAGAATCAGCATCGGCACGCGATCGCACCAAGCGTTGAAGATCGCCATCGTCCCGTGCATCAGGCCCACATTGCTGTGGAGCGCCACCGCCAGCGGCTTCCCCGTCACCTTGGCGTAGCCCTGGGCGATCGCGACCGCGCTTTCCTCGTGCAGCGAGAGCAGCATCTGCGGCGCGCGGTTGCCGAGCAGGTTCACGAGGCTGTCGTGCAGCCCGCGATAGCTCGCGCCGGGATTGAGACAGATGTACGCGATGCCGAAGCGGCTCAACACCCGCGCGATGCGGTCGCTGCCCCAGCCGTCCTCGACCGCGTTGGGCAGCAGCGGCTGATCGATCGCTCCCCGCTCGGTCCTGCTGTCGCGCGACATCCGATCCACTCTCGAACAGTTATTTTCCGAGCGCGGTGTGCAAGCACTGCGTCAACAGCGGTTGCATGCGCTGCTCGAAACCCGGCGGAATCGAGCCGAGATGATCCAGCATGTACTTCACGTCGTCGTCGGTGAGCAGATCGGCGCTGCCGTTGGCCATGCAATCGCAATAGGTCTCGATCTGCGCCGCGGTCGCGGACTGGTTGTTCTGGCTTGCCGATTTTGTGCAGGATTTCTTTGCGCCGTCGATGTAGCTCGCGCGGAATTGCGGCGTCTTGGTGGTACCGCTGGGCAACAGGCTGCTCAGCTGGAAACCACTCGCCGCAAAATAGACGCCGAACCCCACCACTGCGGCGACAACCAAGCCGCCGACGATCGAGAGCGTGACTGTGGCACCGCGCGTCATGAGAGTCCCCCTTCGCGACCGGGCGCTGGTATCATAGCCGATGCGGATATCCGAGCGCCATTGTCGCAGCGGCAAATTCCGCGGTCCGACAGCGGGAGACAAGACCCTCCGTTCTCGTCGCTCGGATTCGGCGATAGAGGAGTTACCGGCTCGGCGATCGCCCGACTATCCGCCGAAGGTCTGGCTCCGGCATTGCGCGATCAGGGGCTGCAGCCGTGGGGCCAAGGTGGGCGGCACACTGCCGATGTGGTCGATCATGTATTTCACATCGTCCTCGGTCAGGAGATCGACCGCGCCCTCGGAAAAGCAAGTGCAGTAGCTCTCGATCTTCTGCGCCGATGCCGTGGGTGCGCTCATCTTCGCCCCTTGTATGCAGGACCGCTTGCTGCTGTCGACGAAGCTGGCGCGGAACTGCGGCGTGTCGGTGGCGCCGTCGGGCAGCATGCCGCTGAGCTTGAGATCGCCCGAGTGGAATCCCACCACGAGCGTGGCCACGCCTCCGGCGAGGATGCCCCCGGCAATGCAAAGAAACCCGATCGTGCCCCGAGACATGACGGCACCTCAATTCATCATATTTTAGCGATTGGGCAACCGCTGTGCTTCGCTATATCAGTAATTCCATGAAGGATTCGTTTCCGGCCCGAGTCATCGCCCCGTAAAATTCGGTTTGCGCTTTTCGAGGTAGGCCGCGACCGCTTCGCGATGGTCGGCGGAGCTCGACGCCACGGCGTAGTGCGAGGAGATCATGTCGAGCGCGCCGCGCAGATCGCTCTCGAGCCCGGCATAGACCGCGCGCTTGATGAACCGCACGGAGAGCTGCGGTCCGCGCGCGATCCGGTCCGCGAGCGCGCGCGTGGCACTCATCAGCTCGGCGTCGGGCACCACCTTGTTGACGAGACCGATCCGCTCCGCCTCGCGCGCATCGATGATCTCGCCGGTCCAGAACAGCTCCAGCGCCTTGGCGGTGCCGACGAGGCGCGGCAGGAACCAGGCGCCGCCGGCGCCCGGCACCAGCCCCACGCGCACGTAAGTCTCGCCCAGGCGCGCGCTCTCGGCGGCAATGCGCAGGTCCGACATCAGCGCCAGGTCCATGCCGGCGCCGGTGGCGGCGCCGTTGATCGCGGTGATCACCGGCTTGTCGAGAGCCTGCAAGGTCAGCGGGATCTTATGCACATGCGCCTGCAGCTCGCGCTTGCGATCCCAAGGCGTGTGCTCGTGCCGGCGCTGCATCTCGGCGATGTCGCCGCCGCTGCAGAAAGCCTTGCCGGCGCCGGTGACGATCACCACCGAGACCGCGTCGTTCCGGCCGCACTCATCGAGCGCAGCCGCCCAGGCGTCGATCATCTCCCATGTGAAGGCGTTCATTCGTTCGGGCCGGTTCAGGGTGATGGTGGCGACAGGCCCATCGATCTCGAAGCGAATGGTATCGGTCATTCCTTTGCTCCCTCTGTTCGCTGCACCATCAGCGCGTCCACCGCCATGGCTCCCTCGCCTTCGGCGCCGAGGATCACGGGGTTGAGATCGATTTCCATGAGGCGGCCGGCAAAGTCCTGCGCAATCTGTGCCAGCGCAAGCATCAGTCCGACAAGCGCACGGCGGTCGCGCGCCCGACGGTTGCGATGGGCCGAAAGAAAGCGCCCGCGGTCGAATTGATCGACGAGACGCTCGGCCGCGGCAGTATCGAGTGGCAGCGGCGTCATCGCGCGATCGCCGAGCGCTTCGGCATCGACGCCGCCGCGGCCCAGCAGCAGCATCGGACCGAAAGTCTGGTCGTGGCTGATACCGAGGATCAATTCCAATCCGGGCGCCGCCATCGCTTGCACGAGCACGCCGGTGATGCGCGCCGTCGGCACCGCGCGCCGCGCATGGGCGAGCACGGTGTCGTAGGCCTCCACGATCGCCGCCTCGCTGCGCAGATTCAGCGCCAGCGCACCCACATCGCTCTTGTGCGGGATTTCCGGCGACTGCACCTTGAGCGCCACGGGAAAGCCGATCGTGCGCGCCGCCTCGACTGCCGCGGCGGCACTGTCGACGAGGCGATGGCGCGGCACCGGAACGCCGTAGGTCTGGAGCACCGCCAGCGACTCCGCCTCGGTCAGCGTCGCTCCCGCTCGGTCGAGAAGCGATGCCGCCGCCCCGCGCGCGGCGCTCGCAGACTGAACGCTCGCGGTCGATCGTGACTGCGCCGCACGCGCATCGTTGCGTTCGGCCAGCAGCGACAGCGCGCGCGCCACGCCACGAATGCCGGTATAGAGGGGAATGCCGACCTCTTCGAGATCGCGCTGCGCCTCAGCCGACGGCAGCGGGTAGCTGTAGAACAGGATCGGCTTGCGTCGTCGCGCGGCGATTTCGCCCAGCGCCGCCTTCTCAAGCGGGAGCCGACTGTCGGCCGCGAGCGAGTTGCCCACCACGATTGCATCGATCTCGTCGGAGGCCTCGAGCGTTTCAATCGAGCGAAGCCGGTAGTCGGTGCCGATCGCCTGGCCCGTGATGTCGATGGGATTGCCGGTGGCGGCGAAGCTCGGCAGGAAGGTTCGCAGCTGTGCCTGCAGCGCCGGGCTGAACTCCGGCACCGAGAGACCCTGTGTTTCGAGCGTGTCGGCGAGCCAGCCACCGACGCCGCCCGAGATGGTGACGACACCGATGCGGCGCCCCAAGGGTTCGGGCGCCAGGGCCGCGGCGGCGGCGATGTCGAGCATGTCGTCCTGATCCTCGCCGCGGATCACGCCGTAGCGGCGGAATACCGCCTCATAGGCCGTATCCGAGCCGGTCATGCTCGCCGTGTGCGATACGGCGGCGCGGCGGGCGGCGCCCGAACGGCCGATCTTGGCCACGATCAGCGGCTTGCCCAGACGCAACGCGCGTTCGGCCAGCGCCACGAAAGCCGGTCCGCGGCGGATCTGCTCGATGAACAGCAGCAGCACTCCGGTCTGCTCGTCGCTCACCAGGAATTCGCCGATGTCGACCAGGTCGAGCGCGGCCTCGTTACCGGTGTTGACGACGTAGCTGAACGGCAACCGCCGCTTGATGCCGCGGTTGAAGAACGCGAACGCGAGGCCACCGCTCTGCGACACCACGGCAATCCGCCGCAGCGCCGGCGCGGCGCGGAGACGCGGCAGCTCGGCGAAATCGACCGCCGGCGTGAAGCTCGCCACCAGCGGCAGGTTCACATTCATGAAGCCCACCGCGTTGGGACCGGCAATCAGCATTTGGGTGCGCTCGGCAATGGCGCTGATCTGCTGTTGCAGCGCGCGCTTGTCGCCGCCTTCCTCGGCGAAGCCCGAGCTGAAGATGTAGGCGGCGCGGACGCCGGCCGCCGAACACTCCTCGAGGACGCCGGCGACCGCGTCGGCGGGGATCGCGATCAGTGCCAGATCGACCGGCGCGCCCACCGCGCCGATCGATGGTGAGACCGGCAACCCCAGCATCTCGCCGCCGCGCGGATGGACCGGGATGATCCGGCCGGGATAGCCCGACTTCACGAGCTGCGTCAGGATGCGGCCGCGGATATGGCTCGGATCAGCCGACGCGCCGATCACCGCGATCGATGCCGGCCGAAAAAACGCCGAGAGGTCGCGCGAAGGCATCAGCTGCTTCTCACGCAAATCACGGCGAAACTCGGAAAGGAGATCGGGGGAATATTTCGGGATCGGGGAGATACAGTAATTCGACCATCATTGCGAGCGAAGCGAAGCAATCCAGAAGCTGTCAGCGGTTTCTGGATTGCTTCGTCGCTGCGCTCCTCGCAATGACAGTTTGTCAGCTTGGAAAATTGGCTCCCCCCATCTCCCTTCATCCCCCCGATCTCCCAAAGCGTTTCCTTTTCGCGGCACGCAACGGCTCAACGCGCCGCGAGGAACGGCCAGAGCCCGTCCGCGCCTTGCGCCGCCACGAGGCGGCCGAGCTCCGCTGCCCAGAAGCTCTCGTGGCCGAACTCGTCGCGCCAGGACCAGAGCCGCCGCGTGAAATGGTGCAGGCGATGCTCGTGGGTGAAGCCGATCGCGCCATGCACCTGGTGCACGATGTCGGCGACCTTGCCTGCCGCTTCGCCGGCTCGGAGCTTCGCAGCGGCGGCCGAGAAGGCGAGATCGACCGCCCCCGCGCTCACCGCCGCGTCCGCGGCGACGCCCGCCGCCGCCACCTGCTCGGCGGCGAGCGCCAACTGCTGCTGGATCGCCTGGAACTTGCCGATGGGACGGCCGAACTGCACGCGGTCATTGGCATAGGTGACCGCGAGCTGCAGCGCCGCTTCGAGCGCGCCCGCCATCTCGATGGCGCGCAGCAGCGCGCCGAGACGGAAAGCGATTGCGGCCTCGACGCCGGTGCCGATCGACGCAGCCGGCACCTCGCGATCGATCGAGACGGCGTCATTGGGCTCGCCCGCTAGACTGCGGCCGCGCCGTGCCTCGAACTCGCCCTTGCGCAGCAGCAGCACCTTGTCGCCGAGTGATACCACCAGCGCCTCCGCGGTGCTCGCCCACGGTACGGCAGAAATCTCGGCGGAGAGACGATTGCCCCTGAGGTCGAGCCGCAGCTCGGCGCTTTCTACCGCCAGTGCGAGCGGTCCGGCAGGTAGCGTGAGCTTTGCGCGTTTCGCGAGCCAGCGCGCCAGCATGGTGTCGGCGAGCGGCAGCGGCACCGCATGTCGACCGGCGGCGCGGAGCACGGCAGCAGCATCGGCGAGACCGCCGAGGCCCGCGTCGTCGCCCAACGCGTCGAGGAATCCCGCGCTTGCCACCGCATCCCAGAGCGCCTCCGGCCACGTTCCGGCTTCCGCCGCGTTCACCACCGCCGGTGTCGAGTGATCGGCGAACAGGCGCTCGGCGGTGTCGAAGACGAGCGTCTCGCTCATCGCAGTCCCAGCCCGCGCGCGATGATACCGCGGAGAATCTCCCGCGTGCCGCCGCGCAAGGTGAAGGAGGGCGCGTGCAGCACGGCCTCGGCCAGGGTCTCCTCGAAACGGTCGTTGCCGCCGGGTCGCCACCCCCGCGGCGTCAAGAGCCGCACCAGCTCCGGGATTTCGCGCTCGAAGGCGTTGCCCAGGTCCTTCACCACGGCCGCTTCGAGGTTCGGCATCTCGCCCTTCTGCAGCATGCCGGCGATCGAGAGCGACATACGGCGGAGGGTCCAGAGATGCGCGGTGAAACGCCCAAGCGCCTCGAGCGCGCGCGGATCCGGATTGCCGCCGATGCGGCGCTGGAACTCCACCAGCAGGCGGAAGGTGCTGACGAAGCGCTCGGGACCCGAGCGCTCGAAGGCGAGCTCGCTCGTCACCTGTTTCCAGCCGCCGCCCTCGGTGCCGACGAGACGATCCGCCGGCACGAACACGTCGTCGAAGGTCACCTCGGTGAAATCGAGATCGCCCGCGAGGTTGCGGATCGGGCGGATGGTGATGCCGGGCGACTTCAGGTCGATCAGCAGCTGCGACAGGCCCTGGTGCCGGTCGCCGTCGGCGGGCGAAGTGCGGCAGAGTGCGATCATGTAGTGCGAGCGATGCGAATGGCTGGTCCAGACCTTGCGACCGTTGAGGCGATATCCCCCCGCGACCGGCTCCGCGCGCGTGCGAATGGACGCGAGGTCGGAGCCGGAATCGGGCTCGCTCATGCCGAT